>Ga0068855_100012442_pt1 | contig 10277 bp, 9 predicted proteins | sample KBSCornC52_FD_66592 | JGI IMG/M metagenome (GOLD analysis project Ga0068855, IMG submission 66592) | Corn rhizosphere microbial communities from Kellogg Biological Station, Michigan, USA - KBS Corn C5-2 | ecosystem: Host-associated > Plants > Roots > Rhizosphere > Soil ... | reverse complement strand
AAGGATATTGTCCTGCGCGTCCCGGTCGGCACCCAGATCTTCGAGGACGATAACGAGACGCTGATCGCCGACTTCACCGCCATCGGCCAGACGATGGTGCTGCTTTCGGGCGGCAATGGCGGCTTCGGCAACGCCCACTTCAAGACCTCCGCCAACCAGGCGCCGCGCCACGCCAATCCCGGCCAGGAAGGCACCGAAAAATGGATCTGGCTTCGCCTCAAATTGATCGCCGACGCCGGTCTGGTCGGCCTGCCCAATGCCGGAAAGTCGACCTTTCTTGCCGCCGTGTCGGCTGCCAAGCCCAAGATCGCCGACTATCCCTTCACCACGCTTCACCCCAACCTTGGGGTCGTTCGCGTCGGTGAGCGCGATTTCGTCCTCGCCGACATTCCCGGCCTGATCGAAGGGGCGCACGAGGGTGCGGGCATCGGCGATCGCTTCCTCGGCCATGTCGAACGGACCGGCGTGCTGATCCACCTGATCGACGGTACCCAGGAGGACGTGAAGTCCGCTTACAAGATCATCCGCGGCGAGCTCGCCGCCTATGACGAGCAGCTTGCGGAAAAGCCCGAGATCGTCGTGCTCAACAAGATCGATGCGCTCGAGCCCGAGGACATCAAGAAGAAGGTCGCCTCGCTCAAGCGTGCCAGCAAGGCGGAAGTCCTGACGTGTTCCGGCGTCACCGGCCAGAATGTCCAGCAGGTGCTATATCGCGTTATCTCTGTGCTGGACGAGGCCAAGGCGGAAGCGGCCGAGGCCGTCCGGCGCCAGGCCGAGCCGAACTGGACGCCCTGATGGCCAATGCCCTCGCCCCTTATCGTCGGCTGACGGTCAAGATCGGCTCCGCGACCATCGTCGACAGCGCCAACGGCAAGGTGCGCGCCGAATGGCTCGCGGCTTTGGCCGAGGATCTGGCGGCGCTCAAGGCGCAGGGTGTAGCCGTGGTGGTTGTCTCATCGGGCGCCATTGCGCTCGGCCGCGGACTGCTCGGCCTCAGCGCGACCTCGCTGACGCTCGAACAGCAGCAGGCCGCCGCCAGCGCCGGACAGATCGCCCTCAGCCAGGCCTGGGCCGAGAGTCTGGGCCGCCACGGCATCGTCACCGGCCAGATCCTCATAACTCCCAATATCACCGAGGAACGCCGCTATTTCCTCAATGCCCGCACGACCATCACCACTCTGCTGACCCTGGGGGCGATCCCGATCATCAACGAGAACGACTCTGTCGCCACGGCCGAGATCCGCTACGGCGACAACGACCGGCTGAGCGCCCGCGTCGCCACCATGATCGAGGCGGATTGCCTGGTGCTCCTCTCCGATATCGACGGGCTCTACACGGCACCGCCGGGCAAAGCCCCGGATGCGAGCCATCTCCCCTTTGTGCCCGCGATCACCCCCGAGATCGAGGCGATGGCGGGAGGCGCCGCGAGCCACCTGAGCCGCGGCGGCATGACCACCAAGATCGAGGCCGGCAAGATCGCGACCCTGGCCGGTACGGCCATGATCATCGCCCGCGGCACGGATCTGCATCCGCTTCGTGCCCTGATGGATGGCGGGACCCATACACTCTTCGCCGCGGCGGAATCCCGGGCGCAGGCGCGTAAGCGCTGGATCATGGGCACGCTCGACCTGCAGGGTCAGGTTTGGGTCGATGCCGGCGCCGTCCGTGCGCTGCTTGACGGCAAAAGCCTGCTGCCGATCGGCGTCACCAAGGTCAAAGGCGAGTTCGTCCGCGGCGATGCCGTGGCGGTGCTCGACCCGGACGGGCGCGAGATCGCCCGCGGGCTCGTCGGCCTCGACCGCGAGGAAGCCGACCTCGTCAAAGGCAAGAACTCAAAGACCGCTGCCGAAATGCTGGGCCTTGGCGCCCGGGCGGAACTGGTTCACCGTGACAATCTCGTCGTCCTGATGGGCGCGGAGGCGAAACCGGCATGAACGCGATCGATCCCGAAATCCGCACCGTGATGTCTTCCATGGGCCAGCGCGCGCGCGCTGCCGCCTCGGTGTTGGCGTTCGCCTCGACCGACGCCAAGAATCTGGCGCTGACAGCCGCCGCAGACGCCATGATCGCCGAAAAGGCCGCCATTCTCGCCGCCAACGCGCAGGACCTCGCGGAGGCGACAGAACGTGGTATTTCTACCGCCTTCCTTGACCGCCTGACCGTGACCGAGGTCCGCATCGAGGCTGTCGCCAGGGGACTGCGCGAGATCGCCGCCCTGCCCGACCCGGTTGGCACCGTGATGGCAAGCTGGACTCGCCCCAACGGCATGGAAATCTCCCGCGTCCGCACACCGCTCGGTGTGATCGCGGTAATCTTCGAGAGCCGCCCCAACGTCACCGCCGACGCCGGCGCGCTCACGCTCAAATCCGGCAATGCCGTGATCCTGCGCGGGGGCTCGGAGGCGACCAGAACCTCCCGGGCCATCCACTCGTGCCTGCTGCAGGGCCTCGAGGCGGCTGGGCTGCCGCTGGACGCCATCCAGCTCGTCCCGACCCAGGACCGCGCCGCGGTCGGTGAGCTGCTGCGTGGCCTCGACGGCAACATCGACGTCGTGGTGCCCCGCGGTGGCAAGACCCTTGTGGCCCGGGTGCAGGAAGAGGCCCGGGTGCCGGTGTTCGCCCACCTGGAGGGCAACTGCCACACCTACATCGACAAGTCCGCCGAATTGGTGATGTCGATCAACGTCACGGTCAATGCCAAGATGCGCCGGACCGGCATCTGCGGCGCCACCGAGACCCTCCTGATCCATAAGGATATGGTCGCGACCCACCTGAAGCCGGTGATTGATGCCCTGATCGCCCGCGGCTGCGAGATCCGCGGCGATGCCACCGTGCACAGCCTTGTCCCCGGCTCAAAACTCGCCACCGAAGAGGATTGGCACACCGAGTACGAAGCCCCCATCCTGTCGGTCAAGGTGGTTGACGATGTCGGCGCCGCCATCGCCCACATCAATCACTACGGTTCACACCACACCGAAGCGATCATCAGCGAGAATCCGGCGTCCGTTGAGCGGTTTTTCACTGAGATTGACAGCGCCATTCTCATCCAAAATGCCTCCACGCAATACGCCGACGGCGGCGAATTCGGTTTCGGCGGCGAAATCGGCATCGCCACCGGCAAGTTCCACGCCCGCGGCCCCGTCGGCCTCGAACAGCTCTGCTCGTTCAAGTACTTGATCCGCGGCAACGGCCAGACCAGACCCTGATGGCGCTCGACCGCATGAAGGTTCCGTACGCCGAGTCCGGCATGCGCATCGGCCTCTTCGGCGGCAGCTTCAACCCCGCCCACGAGGGCCACCGCCTCGTCGCCCTCCAATGTCTGAAGCGTCTGCAGCTGGACCGGGTCTGGATCCTGGTGTCACCCGGCAACCCGCTGAAGGACCATACGGATCTCGACTCGCTCGATCGGCGGCTCGAACAAACCATCAAGGTCATGGATGATCCGCGTCTGCAGGTAACAGCGTTCGAGGCGCCGCTGCGGTTCACCTACACGTCGCAGACCATCGCCTACCTCCGTGAAACACATCCGGGCGTGCACTTCGTCTGGATCATGGGCGCCGATAGCCTCATGAGCTTCGATCACTGGGAGAACTGGGAAACCATCGCCGCCAGCGTGCCGATGGCCATCTATGCCCGCCCGGGCTCGGCGTTGCGCGCGACCCGCTCGCCGGCGGCCACCGCACTTGCAGAAGCACGGATCCCCGAGGACGAGGCCACGACCCTGGCCAGCAGGCCGGCGCCGGCCTGGGTCTACCTGCGCGGTGTCATGTCGACCGCTTCGTCGACCGCTATCCGCCAGGCTCGCGCCAGGACCGCCGCCACACAATAGCTTCCGACGCAGGCTTGTCTCAGGCACTGTATCGCGGTTGAGGGGTTCGATGCTGCGTCACGTCATTCCAGTTCTGGCAGCTCTTGCGGTCGCGGGCCCCGCCATGGCGCAGGCCACGTTCAGCATGGGCGTTGGCGGCGAAGGCGGCAGCTCGGCCACCATCACGGTGCAGCAAACGCCGCCGCAGTTCACCGGCGATTATGCCGCCGCCAATGTGCTGAGCGGCGTCAATGTTCGCCAGGCGCCGAGCTCGAAGGCCGCCGTCCTGGGTACGCTTCGCGAGGGCGGGACCGTGCTCGCCCGCTGCCAGCGCGGCTGGTGCGAACTGCAGGACGGCGGCTATGTCGGCCAGAAATTCCTCAGCTTCGACGCTACCGGGAGCTTCGATGTTACCCCGCCGCCGGCGAGCGACGCCAATCTCGACACGACCGCAAGCCTCGCGCCGCCGACAACGCTCGATGCGACACTCGCCCCGAACGGCTCCGACAGCACCACGACCCTGGGTCCGCCGACTTCGCCCGATAGCGTTCCGGCGACCTTTGGCGGCGCCTGGATCGTCACCAGCGATCCGACGCAGCAGAATGTACCGCTGACACTGGTGCAAACCGGCACCGCGATCACCGGGACCATTCAGGGAAAGGATCGCATCACCAAGCTCAGCGGCGATGTGCAGGGGATGCGGGTGACGTTCACCTACCAGATGGCCGACGCCAAGGGTCGTTCGGTCGCGACCGGCAATGGCTACCTGACGCTGGCGAGCGGCGGCCAGTCGCTCACCGGCGTGCTGATGCTCAACGGGCTCGTCGTCGCCAATCTCAACGCCAAGCGTTAAGGCCGCCGTCATCGCGCTGAGACCTTCGCCTTGCACAATCGGCCGCGAATCCCCATTATGGGGCGTAGCCTCCGGGCTACTGAAGGGACTGAAGACCATCGCACACTGCGACTCCATTCTTCCCAACCTGCAAGGAATGCTGAAAACCGCATGACTCATGCACGCGCATGGGCAGAGGCCCACTAATGGCCGCATCGCCCAGAAAGCTGGCCCCCGCGCCAGAGGTAACTCCCGAACCCAAGATGATCGACGTCGTTCTGCATACCCTCGAAGACGCCAAGGCCGAGGAAACGGTAGCCATTGATATTGCTGGCAAATCTTCCCTTGCCGACAATATGGTCGTGACCTCCGGACGCTCGAACCGCCACGTCAGCGCCATCGCCGACCAGCTGGTGAAATCGCTGCGCGACAGCGGTTTCGGCAAGCCGCGGATCGAAGGCCTGCCGCACGCCGACTGGGTGCTGGTCGATGCCGGCGACGTCATCGTCCACATCTTCCGGCCGGAAGTCCGCGAGTTCTACAACATCGAGAAGATGTGGCAGGCGGACTTCGCCGCCGACGCGCACTGAGCCGCTAAGCTTCTGTGCGCATTAATGTTCTCGCCGTCGGCCGGATGAAACAGGGGCCGGAGCGGGAGCTTGTGGCCCGCTATCTCGACCGCGCCGCGGCCAGCGGCAAATCCCTCGGACTGACTGGCTTTGCCGTCGCTGAACTCGTCGAGTCCCGCGCTTCGTCCCCGGCCGCCCGCAAGACCGAGGAGGCCCGCGCTCTCCATGAACATCTCCCAGGTACTGGCACGCTGGTGGCGCTCGACGAGCGCGGTGCTCTCATGGGCTCGGACGACTTTGCCAAAAAGCTCGGCCGCTGGCGCGACGACGGCGTGCAGAATTTGAGCTTCGTGATCGGCGGCGCCGACGGGCTCGATCCAGGGTTCGTCAGGTCGGCCACCCTCATCCTCTCCTTCTCGCCGCTGACCTGGCCGCACCAGCTTGTGCGCATCATGCTTGCCGAGCAGCTGTACCGGGCGACCACGATCCTGAGCGGCCACCCCTATCACCGCGAATAGATCACCTCTGAGCCATCCAAATGCCAAAGAACTCGGGCTTAACCGGCGTGGCTGCTAGGATTCGCGCGGCTGATTCGACGATACGCGGGGCTCAATGAAGGATCGCGTCCTTTGGACGATGGCGACGGTGCTGGCCGTGGCGGCGATGACGCCGCAGGCGATCGCCCAGACCACGTCCTCATCGGCGCCGCCCCCGGTTGCATCGGCTCCCGCGACCGACCTCAACCAATCCCCCGACCACGCGCCCGTCGGCACGGGCGTGCCGAGCTGGATCCAGGAGAAGACGGTCGACAGCCAGACCCAGCTCAAGGAGCTCGAGAGCTCGCTGTCCCTGAGCAAGGACAAGGCCGACAAACTCAAAGCCGACATCGAGGCCATGAAGGGCGACCGCGAAAAGCAGAACGCCGCTTTGATTGCCGCGGCGGCCCGCGTCAAAGCCGCCGAGACCGAAATTGCGACGGTGCAGAACAAGATCGGCGACCTGATTGTCCAGGAACTCGACACACGTGGCCGGCTCGATGGCGCCGATGCCTCGATCTCCAATGTCCTTGCCGCCCTCGAACGCATTTCGCAGAATCCGCCGCCGGCGATCATCGTCGACCCCTCCGACGCCCTCGGCTCGGCTCGCAGCGCCATCCTGATCTCTGCCATTCTGCCACAGCTCAAAGCCAAGGCCGACGAGGTGACGGCAGCGCTCAAGCACCTCACCGATATCAAGAGCGCAGCACAGGCCGAGGAGGCCAACCTCAAGGCCAATTTCGACGTGCTCGAGGAAGAGCAGTTGCGGATCGCAACGCTGATCCAGGCGCAAAAGCAGAACGAGCAGACGGCCAACTCGACCCTCGCCGAAGAGCAGAAGCAGTTTGCCGACATGGCCGACAAGGCCGCGCAGCTGAAGCAGCTGATCGCCGATCTCGGCAAACAGGCGCAAGCGGTCGCCGTCGCCGCGGACGCGACCGCGACCGCCAATGCCACCGGCAAGACGCCCAGGCTCGATAACGACACTGTGAAGCTCGCTCTGGCCAACTCTGAGCGTCAGGCGCCGGCAGTGCCCTTTGCCTCAGCCAAGGGTTTTCTCGATTTTCCCGTGGCGCGTGGCGTCAATGTCGTCAATTTCGGCGATGGCGACGGCTTTGGCGGTGTTTCGGACGGATTGTCGGTGGTGACCAACGCCGATGCTCCCGTGCGCGCGCCCGCCGACGGCTGGGTGCTCTACACCGGCAACTACCTCAATTACGGCCAAATCGTCATTCTTGATGCCGGTCAGGACTACACGATCCTTTTGGCCGGGATGGCGGGCGTCGACGTAAAGCCTGGACAGTTCGTGCTGATGGGGTCGACCGTCGGCACCATGGGGTCGCGGACAATCGGACGAACCGTCGCCACCAGCGCTGGTGCCCAAAGGCCGACCCTTTATATTGAGATGCGAAGCAAGAATGTGCCCATCGATCCGACCGGCTGGTGGGCCTCCCCCGAAAACTCGACCCAAAGTGGATAGACCCTGATGCGTCTGACCGTTACGCGCGTCGCCCTCGCCGCACTTCTCGTGGCGATGCCGCCTGCCCTCTACGCCTTTGCGCAGGACCAGGCGCCTTCGAGCGCGCCCAGCAGTGCCGCGCCAGCGAGCGCTCCCTCGAGCGCCGAGCCTTCATCGGCACCCCCGCCAGCCGACACCAATCCTTCAAGCCAGCCGCCTCCGGCAGCGCCCGCCGATGCGCAGGTATCGCCCAAGCCCAACGACAAGCATCCGCGCAGCTCCAAGGAAATTTACGAGGACCTCGATTTCTTCGGCCAGGTGTTCGACCGCATCCGCGCCGAATATGTCGACCCACCCGATGAGCAGGCCCTGATCCGTGCCGCCATCAACGGCATGCTCACCTCGCTCGACCCGCATTCGAGCTACATGGACCCGGCCGAGTTCGACCAGACGCAGCAGGACACGTCCGGCCAGTTCGGCGGCCTCGGCATCGAGGTCACGATGGAAGAGGGCGTGATCAAGGTTGTCTCCCCCATCGACGATACGCCGGCTCAGAAGGCCGGCATCCTCGCCAACGACTACATCGTCGAGCTCGACGGCAAGTCCGTGCAGGGCATTTCGATCGATGACGCCGTGGCCAAGATGAAGGGCCCGATCGGCACCAAGATCAAGCTCACGGTGATCCGCGAGGGCCAGCAGAAGCCGCTCTACTTCGAGCTCACCCGCGACACCATCGCCCAGCGCGTGGTGAAATGGTCGATGGAAGGCGACGTCGCCGTCCTGCGGCTCGCGCGGTTCACCGAGCAGGCCTATCCGGGGATCAAGAAGGCCATCGCCGACATCTACGCGCAGAACAAGGGCGCCCCCAAGGGCATCATCCTCGACCTGCGAAACAACCCGGGCGGACTGGTGGACCAGGCGGTCTATGTGTCTGATGCCTTCCTCAAGGAGGGTGCGGTGGTGCTGACCCGCGGCCGGAGCGACTCGGAGTCGACCCGCTACGACGCCAAGCCCGACGACCTCGACGCCAAACTTGCGGACGTGCCCCTCGTGGTGCTGATCAATGGCGGTTCGGCCTCGGCGGCCGAGATCGTCGCCGGTGCCCTGCAGGACCACAAGCGTGCCACCCTCATCGGCACGCGCTCGTTCGGCAAGGGCTCGGTGCAGTCGATCATCCACATGGGCGACAATGGCGGCATCCGCCTCACCACGGCGCGGTACTATACGCCGAACAACCGCTCGATTCAGGCGGCCGGCATCCAGCCGGACATCGTGATAACCGAGAATGTCCCGGACGATCTCAAGGGCCGCGACGAAATTCTCGGCGAGGCCGGGCTCAATGGCCAGATCGGCGGCGGTACGGCGCCGACGGCCACGACCGGATCGTCGGTGTACATCCCGCCCGACAAGAAGGACGACACCCAGCTGCAGTTCGCCATCCGGCTGATCGACGGGCAGGAAAAGAACGACACCTATCCGCCCAAGGCGGAGGGCTGACGCCGGGTCCATCAAGCCGGACCCAGGGCGATTGTGATACCCAAGCAGGGCGCCGCGGATGAGTGATTCGCGGCGCTGACAAAGGAAGTCGATGGCGGACGACCTCAGCGCACCCCTGGGACGCAAGCGGGCGAAACAGCAGGCGCCGAAGCTGCAGCTGTCACTCGACAAGCTTCCGCTCGCGCGCATTGCGTTCGGTCTAGCCGGCATCGTGCTGCTCGGCGTTGTGGCGCGCATCATGTTCGTCAACGATCCGATGGGCGGCCGGCCGGTCGCCGAGATCGGCGTCAACGGCACCCGCGGCGCCAACACCCTGGCGACGACGCTGACGACCGGCGCGAGCCAGGCGACCATCACCGCAGGGCCCGAGGTCCCCATCGCCGGTGCGTCGGCGTCGATGGTGAGCCCCGACACGCCCGAGGGCACCCCGACCGCCAGCACGACGACCACCACCACGACAGCCAGTGTCGCGACGGCGAGCCAGTATGGCTTGCTCCCCGACCTGCTCGAAGAGTCCGAGCATGGGGCGATCCCGCGCATGTCGGCCACCGGCCAGTCTCCCTTCGTCGCCTACGCGCCGCCCATCAGTACGCCCGACGGCGATCCCAAGCCGATGATCGCGGTGATCGTCACTGGCCTTGGTCTCAACAGCTCCGGCACCTCGACCGCGATCAGCTCACTGCCAGGACCGGTGACGCTCGCCTTTGCCCCCTACGGCAAGGACCTGCCGAGCGCGGTGAGCAGTGCCCGCGCCGCCGATCACGAGGTCTTGCTCGAAGTGCCGCTCGAGCCTTTCGACTACCCCGACAGCGACCCCGGTCCGGACACCCTGCTGACCGGCGAGGCGCCGCGCGAGAACCTCAATCGCCTGTTCACCGTGATGGGCAAATTTGGCGGCTATGTCGGTGTCATCAACCATATGGGCGCGCGCTTTACCGCTTCGACGGCCGATTTCAGCCCGGTGATGGAAGAACTCGGCGCCCGCGGCCTCGGCTATGTCGACGACGGTTCATCGGGGCGCTCCGTGGCGTCGCAGCTCGCGACGGCCAGCAGCGTTCCTTTCGGCCATGCCGACGCCATCCTCGACCAGTCGCCATCGCGCCAGCCCATCCTCGACCAGCTCAAGGCGCTCGAGGACAAGGCGACCCAAAAAGGCAGCGCCATCGGGGTGATCTCGGCGCTGCCCATCTCGATCGAAACGCTTGCCGAATGGAGCAAGACGGCGGAAGACAGGGGCTTCACGCTCGTCCCCGTCAGCGCCCTGATGCACAAGCCTTCATGACCAAGCTCGACCGCGAGAAAATGCCCTATCGCGACTGCGTGGGCACCGCCGTGTTCAACGACGAGGGCCTGGTCTTCATCGGCCGCCGCAAGCCCGACGAGAACTCGGAGGATCGCAGCGAAACGGCAGCGCCCTGGCAGATGCCGCAGGGCGGCATCGACAAGGGCGAACTGCCGGACGAAACCGCGCTGCGCGAGCTGTTCGAGGAGACCTCGATCCGCTCGGTCGAGCTTATCGGCGAAGCGCCGGACTGGATCTACTACGACCTGCCCGACGAGGCGCTCGGCATCGCCCT
>Ga0068855_100012441_pt1 | contig 10277 bp, 7 predicted proteins | sample KBSCornC52_FD_66592 | JGI IMG/M metagenome (GOLD analysis project Ga0068855, IMG submission 66592) | Corn rhizosphere microbial communities from Kellogg Biological Station, Michigan, USA - KBS Corn C5-2 | ecosystem: Host-associated > Plants > Roots > Rhizosphere > Soil ... | reverse complement strand
AAAGACGATGTCATCGAGATGGAAGGCACGGTGCTGGAAACCCTGCCCAACACCATGTTCCGCGTGCAGCTGGAAAACGGGCACGTGGTGATCGCCCATATCTCCGGCCGCATGCGCAAGCATTACATTCGCATCCTCACCGGCGACAAGGTCAAGGTGGAGATGACGCCCTACGATCTGACCAAGGGGCGGATCACCTACCGGTCGAAATGATGTAGGGCGAGTTTCAACCCGCCGCCCGAATGCCTCACGGCGGGTCAAGACCCGCCCTACGAAAACGGCGGCCATCGGCCGCCGTTTTTGTTTGCACGCTTCCGTTTCAGAGCGAGGTCACTCCACGGTCACCGGGAGTTTCTCGGCTTCCTCGGTGTCCACCTGCAACTCGCCGTCCTTGACGCTGAGGTTGACCTTGCCGCCTTCGGCCAGTTTGCCGAACAGCAGCTCGTCGGCCAGCGCACGCTTGATCTTGTCCTGGATCACCCGCGCCATCGGCCGCGCGCCCATGTGTGGATCGAAGCCGTGCTCGGCCAGCCAGCGCCGTGCTTCCGGGTCCACGTTCAGCGCCACGCGTTTCTCCTGGAGCTGGCTCTCCAGCTCGATCAGGAATTTGTCCACGACGCGCAGGATGTGCTCGAAGTCCAATGCCTTGAATTCCACGATCGCATCCAGGCGGTTGCGGAATTCCGGCGTGAACGCGCGGCGGAGGGTTTCCATCGCGTCGGTCGCGTGGTTCTGCTCCACGAAGCCGATGGTGCGCCGCGCCGCCTGCTGTGCGCCGGCATTGGTGGTCATCACCAGGATCGCGTTCTTGAAATTCGCCTCGCGGCCGTTGGTGTCGGTCAGGGCGCCGTGATCCATCACCTGCAGCAGCACGTTGAACACGTCCGGATGTGCCTTCTCGATCTCGTCGAGCAGCAGCACGCAGTGCGGATGCTTGACGACCGCATCGGTCAGCAGGCCACCCTGATCGAAGCCGACGTAACCCGGAGGCGCGCCGATCAGGCGCGACACCGAATGCGCTTCCATGTACTCGGACATGTCGAAGCGGATCAGCTCGATACCCAACTGCATCGCAAGCTGCCGCGTGACTTCGGTCTTGCCCACGCCGGTCGGGCCGGCGAACAGGAAGCAGCCGATCGGCTTGGCAGGATCGCCCAGACCCGAGCGCGCCATCTTGATCGCGCTGGAAAGCGTGTCTATGGCCTTGTCCTGGCCGAAGATCACCATCTTGAGGTTGCGATCAATATTGCGCAGCACGTCGCGATCGGAAGCCGAAACCTGCTTCTGCGGGATGCGCGCCATCCGCGCGACGATGAACTCGATTTCATTGACATCCACCTTGCCGGTGCGTTCCTCTTCCGGCAGCAGGCGCTGGCGCGCACCGGCTTCGTCAATCACGTCAATCGCCTTGTCGGGCAGCAGGCGGTCGGGAATGTGCTTGACCGAGAGATCCACCGCCGCCTTCAGCGCGGCGTCGGAATAACTGACATGGTGATGTTCCTCGAAGCGGGACTTCAGGCCCTCGAGGATCGCCACGCTGTCGGCCACCGAAGGCTCGACGATGTCGATCTTCTGGAAACGCCGCGCCAGCGCGCGATCCTTTTCGAACACGCCACGGAATTCCTGGAAGGTGGTGGAACCGATGCAGCGCAACTCGCCCGACGCCAGCATCGGCTTGATCAGGTTCGAGGCGTCCATCGTTCCGCCCGAGGCGGAACCCGCACCGATGATGGTGTGAATCTCGTCAATGAACAGGATCGCATGCGGATCCTTCTTCAGTTGCGCGATCACGGCCTTCAGGCGCTTCTCGAAATCGCCGCGATACTTGGTACCTGCGACCAGCGCGCCCAGATCGAGCGCCCACACCGTGCACTCTTCCAGCACCTCGGGGACCTGACCTTCGACGATGCGCTTGGCCAGACCTTCGGCCAATGCGGTCTTGCCCACGCCGGCTTCGCCGACATAGAGCGGATTGTTCTTGCGGCGACGGCACAGGACCTGGATCGTGCGCTCGATCTCCTCGGTGCGCCCGATCAGCGGATCAATCTTGCCCTGCCGCGCGAGTTCATTGAGGTTGTTGGCGTACTCGGTGAGCGCGTTGCCCTTGGAGTCGGCGCCCTCCTCGCCTTCACGCTCGGCTGCCGCGGGCTCGGCCGCGTCGTGGCCGATCTTGGCGATGCCGTGCGAGACGTAATTGACCACGTCCAGCCGCGTCACTTCCTGCTGGTGCAGGAAGAACACCGCGTGGGAATCTTTTTCACCGAAAATCGCGACCAGCACGTTGGCGCCGGTGACTTCCTTCCGCCCCGACGATTGCACGTGATAGACCGCGCGCTGCAGGACGCGCTGGAAGCCAAGCGTCGGCTGCGTGTCACGCTCGTCCCCGCTCGGCAGGACCGGCACGGTCTCCGCGATGATCGAGCGCAGATCCTTGCCCAGTTTGTCCACGTCCGCGCCGCAGCCACGCAATACGGCGGCGGCGGTAGGGTTTTCCAGGAGTGCCAGCAGCAGGTGTTCGACCGTCATGAATTCATGACGCTGCTCGCGCGCTTCCTTGTAGCACTGGCCAATGGTGAATTCGAGATCTTTGCTGAACATCTTTGTCTCACTTCAAAGCGATGGCGGGAACGACCCGGCTGGCTTCGATATGGGGCCGGCTACAGTTTTTCCATAGTGCACAGCAAGGGATGCTGATGGCTGCGTGAGAATTCGTTCACTTGTGTCACTTTGCTCTCCGCAACCTCGCGCGTGAACACGCCACACACGCCCTTGCCGCGTGTATGCACGTGCAACATGATCTGGGTGGCTTTTTCGCGATTCATGTTGAAGAAGGTTTCCAGCACCGCCACCACGAATTCCATGGGCGTGTAATCGTCGTTGAGCAGCACCACCTGATAAAGCGGTGGCCGTGCGGTTTCCGGTTTCGCCGTTTCCACGACGAGGCCGTGCTCGTGGTCGGATTCCGGATCGTGTCTTTTGGTTGGTGCCATTGCGTGGGGATTGATTGCCTTGGGTTCGAGTATACGCCGCGCCCTGGAGAGCGAAGCGTGATCCGGAACCGGTGGGTGATGGCAAAATGGGCCGCTTTCAACCCGCCCTGGACCAAGATGCCGCCCACCGATTCCGCCAGCGATGAAGTCTGGTGCCCGCACGTGACCGTGGCCTGCGTGGTACACGATCGCGACCGTTTCCTGATCGTCGAGGAAGATGTGCGCGGCGAAGTGCGGTTCAACCAGCCCGCGGGGCACCTTGAACCCGGCGAGAGCCTGATCGAGGCGGCGCGCCGGGAAGCACTGGAAGAAACCGGCTGGGACGTCCAGTTGGAATCCTTCATAGGCGTGCGCCAGTACGAGAGTCCCGAGCACGGCGCGCACATCGTGCGCTTCGCTTTCGCCGCGCGGCCGTGGCGCCATGATCCGCAACGCACGCTCGATACGGGCATCCTGCGCACACATTGGCTGGCGTATCCCGAAATCGCCGCGCTGGGCGAGCGCCTGCGCAGCCCGCTGGTTCTGCACACGCTGGAAGACTGGCTCGCGGGCCAACGATTCCCCTTGCGCGCCGTTGGGGATGTGGCGTGCGCGTGATGGTCGGCATGTCCGGCGGCGTGGACTCCTCGGTGGCTGCACTCCTGTTGCAACGCGAGGGCCACCAGCTCGCCGGCATGTTCATGCAGAACTGGGAGGACGAGGAGCCCGATTCTGCGTGCCGCGCCGACGAGGACCGCAAGGACGCGCTGGCGGTGTGCGCGAAGCTCGGCATTCCCTTCCACCCGCGCAATTTCGCGCGCGAATACCGCGAGCGCGTATTCGCGCATTTCCTTTCCGAATACCGCGCCGGGCGCACGCCCAACCCGGACGTGCTGTGCAACCGCGAAATCAAGTTCCGCACCTTCCTGGATGCGGCCCGCGAGCTCGGCGCCAGGAAGATCGCCACCGGCCACTATGCCCGGGTGGAGTACGCCGATGGCCGCTGGAAACTGCGACGCGCCGCCGATACCGACAAGGACCAGACCTATTTCCTGCATGCCCTGGATCAGGAGCAACTGGGCGCGGCGCTGTTTCCGCTCGGCGGGTTGCACAAGGGCGAGGTCCGGAGGCTCGCGCACGAAGCCGGCTTCGCCGTGCACGCCAAGAAGGATTCCACCGGCATCTGCTTCATCGGCGAACGCGACTTCCGCGAGTTCCTGTCGAAATACCTGCCCGCGCAGCCGGGCGAGCTGCGCACGCCGGAAGGCGAGATCCTCGGCGAGCACCACGGCGCGATGTTCTACACGCCGGGGCAGCGCGCCGGACTGCGTATCGGAGGTCGCGCCGGCGCCAGCCCCGAGCCGTGGTACGTGGTCGGCAAGGATGTCGGGGCGAACCTGGTGTATGTCGCGCAGGGCCCGCAGAACCGCTGGCTGATGTCGCACAGCCTGCGCGCCGAGCAGGTGCACTGGATCGCCGGGCGGGAGCCCGTCCTGCCGCTGGCCTGCGCAGCGATGACGCGCTACCGTCAGCCGCTTCAGCCATGCCGAATCAATATGATGGATGCTGGAATCGAAGTTCGTTTCGAGAATCCGCAACGCGCCGTGGCCCCGGGCCAGTCGGTGGCGTTCTACGCCGGCGACGAGTGCCTGGGAGGCGGCGTGATCGCGTCCACGGATGCACCGGGAATTGCGCCGTGAACGAAGCGCGGGTGATCGCATTGGCGGCGCTGTTCCAGGCGGTGAACCTTGTGCGCTCGCTTGCCACCGAGGGTGACTGCGATCCGGGCGAACTCGAAACCTGCATGGCCTCGATTTTCAAGCTGGAAAGCGAGAGCGCGGCAGACATCTACGGAGGCGTCGGCAACGTGCGCCAGGGTCTGCGCGTGCTGGTCGCGCAAATAGACGGTGAGCGCCGCGACCCGGTACTGCTGCGGGTCGTGTTCGCGATCCTGAAGCTGGAACGTTCGCTGCACCGGCACCCCGCCGTGATCGCATCGCTGCAGGAAGGCTTGCAGGGCATGCAGCGCCAGCTCGTGCATTTCGGTCCGACCCACCCGACCGTGCTGGCGCGGGCAGCGGATCTGTACGCGGAAAATCTTTCCGACCTGCGCCCGCGGGTGATGGTGATCGGCAATCCGCTGTATCTGCACCAGCCCGCGCAGGTGCAGCGCATCCGCGCGTTGCTGCTGGCGGCGGTGCGCGCCGCGGTGCTGTGGCGTCAGCTCGGTGGTCGCCGCTGGCACCTGCTGCTGCGCCCGCGCCGCGAAGCCATGCTCGCGCGCGGCATGCTCACGCGCACGATGCTGGATGGGCGCTGATCAACCGGGACCGCGGAACATCCGCTCGCGCACCTTCTCTTCGTCGTGATAATGCGTGTACGGCTTCAGCAGGTCGTAGCGGCTGACCATGCCAAGCAAGGTGCGTTTATCGGCATCCACCACCGGGATGCGCTCGAGCTTCTCCACCGCCGCGCGGATCGCCACGCTCTGGCAGCTTTCGTTCGGAAACGCCACCACCGGCTCCTTGTGCATCGCTTCCGCGAGCGTTTTTGCGCCCGTCGGGTCTTCCTCGCGCAGCCGCTGCACGTCCTGCCGCGTGATCACGTTGATCAGTGCACCGTGCTCGTCCACCACCGGATAGGCGCGGTATTTCTGGTCCGGGCCGAACCAGCGTTCGGCGGTCTCGCGCACGGTGACGTTGCCGTTGATGGTCACCAGTTGCGTGCTCATCACGTCTTTCACCGACGTCAGCTCCAGCCGGTTGACCGAATACTCGCGGAAAATCTGGAACCCGCGCCGCGCGACTTTCTCGGTGAGGATCGAGCGCTTCATCAGGAACACGCTGACGCAATACGCCGCTATGCATGCGATCAGCAGCGCCGGCAGCGCGCTGGCGTCGCGGGTGAGTTCCAGCGCGAACAGGATGGCGGTGAACGGCATGCGCATCATGCCCGCGAGAATCGCGCACATGCCCAGCAGCGGCCACAACAGTGGATCGTTGCCGGGGAAGATCATCGCTTCCAGCCCGCCCAGGCCGGCACCCAGGGCCAGCAGCGGCGCCAGCACGCCGCCGGAGGTGCCGGAGCCCAGATAGATGATCCACATCAGCGATTTGACCACCATGAAGATCAGGATCGCGATCCCGACCAACTGCCCGGTCAGCAGCTTGTCAATCACGTCGTAGCCCACGCCCAGCGCCTGCGGTTCGAATACTCCGCCGACGCCTACCGCCAGCGCACCGAGCGCGGGCCACCACATCCAGTGGATCGGCAGCCTGTGGAAACTGTCCTCGACGAAATACACGGCCGAGGTGATTGCGGTGGCGAACACGCCGGCGAAGATGCCGCACACCGCCGCCAGCCCAAGCACCACCGGATGAATCTGGAACTGCACATGCAGCGGAAACAGCGGGCCGGGGCCGATCAGGTAGGGCCGCAGGGCATCGGCGACAAAGCACGCGACCGCCACCGGGATGGTGCTGCGCGGGCGCCATTCGAACAGCAGCAGTTCGACGGCGACCAGCGTCGCCGCGATCGGCGTGGCGAAGGTCGCCGCCATGCCCGCGCAGGCGCCCGCCACCAGCAAGGTGCGGCGCTCCATGGAAGTGAGGTAGAACGCCTGCCCGACCAGCGAGCCCACCGCGCCGCCGGTCATGATGATGGGGCCTTCCGCGCCGAACGGCCCGCCGGTACCGATCGCAATCGCCGCCGAGATCGGTTTCAGGATCGCCACCTTGAACAGCATCTTGCTCTGCCGGAACAGGATCGCTTCCAGCGCCTCCGGAATGCCGTGGCCGCGGATCCGATCGGTGCCGTAGCGCGCCATCAGGCCGATGATCAGGCCGCCCACAACAGGCGCGACCACGATCACCCAGACCGGCGGATGCAGCAACGCCGGCTGGATGAAGTCGAAAGCCCAGCGCCCCGCGAACGCGAGATTGGTGACCAGCCCGATTGCGCGGTACAGCAGCCAGGCAACCACCGCCGCCGCGGCGCCGATGAAAATCGCGACGAAGGACAGCTTGAGGATGCTGACGCTTGGGCGGAAGTCGCTTTCGGTCAGGGACTCCGCCTTCCACTGCTCATAGCGGCGACGGAAGAAAGGTGCGACGGCTGACATGATTCCAATGTAGCAGGCGACGATTGAAACGCCATCCCGCCGGTCTGGTCCGGATTGCAGGCGACCTGCGACGGGTTTCAATTCGCGGATGGCCGTGGTTTGCGCGATAATTGCGGGCTGACTCGCCGCGTTTCCTGCATCCGCGGTGCGCGTCCACAAGGAGAATCTGCGTGAAAGACACTTTCGGCGTGCGCGAAACCCTCACCGTCGGCGGCAAGGAATACCAGATCGCCAGCCTCGCCAAACTCGGCAGGCAATTCGACCTTGCCCGCCTGCCCTATTCGATCAAGGTGCTGCTGGAAAACCTGCTGCGCCACGAAGACGGCAGCGAGGTCACCAGCAAGCAGATCGAGGCGGTCGCCAAGTGGGATCCCAAGGCCGAGTCCGACACCGAAATCTCTTTCCTTCCCGCACGCGTGGTGCTGCAGGACTTCACCGGCGTGCCCTGTGTGGTGGATCTTGCCGCGATGCGCGATGCAATGGTCGCGCTGGGCGGCGACCCGAAGAAGATCAACCCGCTCTCGCCCGCCGAACTGGTGATCGACCACTCGGTGCAGGTGGATGTCTATGGCGAGGGCGACGCGCTGGAAGAGAACGCACGCATCGAGTTCGAGCGCAACAAGGAGCGCTACGCGTTCCTGCGCTGGGGCCAGAAGGCGCTGGACAATTTCGCGGTGGTGCCGCCGCGCACCGGCATCGTGCACCAGGTCAACCTCGAATACCTCGCCCGCGTGGTGATGGCCGCGGAGCGCGACGGCCGGCAGTGGGCCTATCCCGACACCGTGCTCGGCACCGATTCGCACACGACGATGGTGAATGGCCTGGGCGTGCTGGGCTGGGGCGTGGGCGGCATCGAGGCGGAAGCGGCGATGCTCGGCCAGCCGTCCTCGATGCTGATCCCGCAGGTCGTCGGCTTCAAGCTCAGCGGCAAATTGCCGGAGGGTGCGACCGCGACCGACCTTGTCCTCACTGTCACCCAGATGCTGCGCAAGCTCGGCGTGGTCGGCAAATTCGTGGAGTTCTTCGGCGAAGGCCTGGCGAAGCTGCCGCTGGCCGACCGCGCCACCATCGGCAACATGGCGCCGGAATACGGCGCGACCTGCGGCATCTTCCCGATTGACCAGGAAGTGCTGGATTACCTCAAGCTCACCGGCCGCTCCGATGAGCAGATCGCGCTGATCGAGGCGTATGCCAAACATCAGGGCATGTGGCATGAGCCGGGTCAGGCGCACCCCGAATACAGCGCGGTACTGGAACTGGACCTCGCCGAGGTCAAGCCATCCATGGCCGGTCCCAAGCGTCCGCAGGATCGCGTGCTGCTCTCCGACATGCAGAAGAACTATCGCGACAACGTTGGCCCGCTGACCGCCAATCGCAAGCCGGGCAATGGCGATCTCGCGCGCTTCACCAACGAAGGCGGCGATACGGCGGTCGGCCACGATCAGAGCGTGGACACGCACGTTTCGCTCAACGGCCAGCGCTTCGAAATGAAGGACGGCGCGGTGGTGATCGCCGCGATCACCTCGTGCACCAACACTTCCAATCCCGCGGTGATGCTGGGTGCCGGCCTGCTGGCGCGCAACGCGGTGAGGCAAGGCCTCAAGGCCAAACCATGGGTCAAGACTTCGCTGGCGCCCGGCTCGCAGGTGGTCACCGAGTACCTGAAGAAAGCCGAACTGCTGGATGATCTCGAGAAGGTCGGCTTCTATCTGGTCGGCTACGGCTGCACCACCTGCATCGGCAATTCCGGACCATTGGCCGAGCCGATCAGCAAGGCGATCAACGATCGCGACCTGGCCGCCGCCGCGGTGCTCTCGGGCAACCGCAACTTCGAAGGCCGCATCCATCCGGACGTGAAGATGAACTATCTGGCCTCGCCGCCGCTGGTCGTGGCGTACGCGCTGGCCGGCACGCTGGACATTGACCTCGCCCGCGACCCGATCGGCAGGGGAGATGGCGGTAAAGACGTCTATCTGAAGGACATCTGGCCTTCAAACAAGGACATCAGCGACCTGATCGCGAAAGCGGTGGACGCGCAGATGTTCAAGTCGAGCTACGCCGATGTGTTCAAGGGTGACGCGCGCTGGAACACCGTGCAGGCGCCGGGCGGCGACCAGTATGCGTGGGACGAGGCCTCCACCTACATCAAGAACCCGCCCTACTTCGAAGGCATGCCGCGCGAGCCGCAGCCGACCTTCGACATCACCGGCGCGCGTTGCCTGGCGCTGTTCGGCGATTCGATCACCACCGACCACATTTCGCCGGCCGGTTCGATCAAGAAGGACTCCCCGGCGGGCAAATACCTCATGGGGCGCGGCGTACAACCGAAGGATTTCAATTCCTACGGTTCGCGCCGTGGCAACGACGACGTGATGGTGCGCGGCACCTTCGCCAACATCCGCATCAAGAACCGGATGCTGGACGGCGTGGAAGGTGGCTACACCCTGCACGTTCCGAGCGGCGAACAGATGGCGATCTACGACGCCGCCATGAAGTACAAGGCGGACAACACGCCGCTGGTGGTGCTCGCCGGCAAGGAATACGGCACCGGCTCGTCCCGCGACTGGGCGGCCAAGGGCACGCTGCTGCTGGGCGTGAAGGCCGTGATCGCCGAGAGCTTCGAGCGCATCCACCGCTCCAACCTCGTCGGCATGGGCGTGCTGCCTCTGATGTTCCTGCAAGGCGAAAGCGCACAGACCCTGGGCCTCACCGGCAAGGAGACTTTCTCGATCACCGGACTCGATGGCGGCAACGCGCGCATCGCGCAGGTCACTGCGCGCGATGCGAACGGCGGCGAGAAGAGCTTCAAAGTGCACGTGATGCTGCTGACGCCGAAGGAACGCGAGTTCTACCGGCACGGCGGCATCCTGCAGTACGTGCTGCGCGATCTGGCGAAGAGGGCCGCGTAATTACCGGAGCCACAGCGCCATCCATGGCGAAGAGCTCCGTGGTCGCTTGCAAGCAATCTCCTACAATGCAGTCAGCGTAGGAGCCTGCTTGCAGGCGACACTCGCGGACCGCGGCGGGCGATGCGCCTTTCAGAATTTCTGCTTCCACGTGGCGGAATAACATCGCCACTCGCGGCCTTCGCGCCTCCACGCCGTGCTCATCGAGAACACGTCCGCCTGATCGGGTAGCAGGCTGTCGGGCTTGCCGCCGGTGAGCGTCAGGGTAAAGGTGGCGATCAG
>Ga0068855_100012439_pt1 | contig 10278 bp, 11 predicted proteins | sample KBSCornC52_FD_66592 | JGI IMG/M metagenome (GOLD analysis project Ga0068855, IMG submission 66592) | Corn rhizosphere microbial communities from Kellogg Biological Station, Michigan, USA - KBS Corn C5-2 | ecosystem: Host-associated > Plants > Roots > Rhizosphere > Soil ... | reverse complement strand
GTGTTTAGTTTCCCACAGAAAAGTCCTGAGGGATCATTAAAACGCAATCAAAGAACGGCGATACAAGCCCTAGAGCATTGGTTAGCCTACCAACGCTACTGGTGTGAGCATAAGCCATCGGTAACCATTAACGTCAAGCCTGAAGAATGGGTTGAGGTAGGTAATTGGGTGTATGCTCATTTTGACGAGGTAAGTGGAATCTCATTCTTACCATATGATGGTGGGGTTTATAAACAGGCTCCTTATCAAGAATGTGATGAGGCTACTTATCTAGAAGCCATTAAGAACATGCCTCCAAAGTTAGATTGGTCTATTTTGTCATACTACGAAAAAGAGGACAATACCACAGGATCACAAACCCTAGCTTGTGTAGGTGCAGCCTGTGAGATTGTGGATATAACTAACTCATAACTACTAAGAACTAATAATGATAATTGGCTTACCAATCTTTTTTCATTTTTAGCCCTTGACGATCTTTAAATCCTCGGTTAGCTTGGGGGTGTTCAATCAACCTTAACCGAGGATTACCAAATGCTTTACAGGCCCCGTTTTACCGAGAAACAGAAAGCCATCCATGATGATCTATTGAGCCTTAATGAGGCTTTTCGTCGTGGATTGGATGAGTTTGTTACAGGTACCAGACAGCCTTACACATTCACTAAGGCCGAAAAGCATGATTTGTTCAAACGGAACAAAGCCTTTGAAAAAGGCAATGCTTCTACGGTAAACACAATCACTCAGAGGTTTATTGCCCAAGGCATATTCTTGGTGGACCACTTTAAGGTAAACCAAGATTCGCCTTATGAGACTAAGGGTGAGGTTTATCGATTGGCCAATAATCCCTACCGTTCAGGTTCCCTATTGTCTAAAGAATGGGAACGTGGATTTAACACCGCCTACTTTAGGAATCAGCGTCAAAAATCGTCTACACAACCAAAAGGAAAAGACAAATACTTAGGAAACTTCTTCTTGGGGTTGCAGCCGTTGTATTGATGGCTGCTCCCTCTATGGCCTCCGATTTCATTCAAATTCGTAATGCAACCTTCGAGCTTTATCTTGACAACAGGCCAATTTGTACTGCTGAGTTTGTTAGTCCTACTGAGTTGGTTACTGCCTCTCATTGCGTAGTTCTACCTCTAAATGGACCTCAGGATAAGATAACCGATCACACATGGTCTATTCAAACTTCAGATGGTACTACAGTAAGGTCCTATGATCTTACATTTGAACTTCTGGAAAACATCACTTATGATGTAGCCACCTTTAAACTTAAAGATTCGATGGCCAGATTCCCTTATGTGGACGTTGCCCCAAGTGATTATGTTCCAAAGATGGGAGACCGGGTTATTGCCGCCCACTACCCTCTGGCTAGAAATTACTTTATGATTAGTGAAGGTACTTTTACTTCTGTGGTAAATACCCCCGCTGAAATGTATGGTAAAAAGTCTTTCTTGACATCAATTGATGGAGTGGCACCCGGTAGTTCTGGTTCTGGGCTTTATGCTTTGATTAATGGAACTTGGAAACTTATTGGTACTTTGGAAGGTGGACCTCCACAAGACGAGGCTTTCAACTTCTACAGTCCAATTGCCGGAGCGTATCAGATCGCTCACACCTTGAACTAACAGGCCAAAACGCTTATCTTAGGGGGTGGCAATCCTGCCCCCTAGGAGACTGAAATGCCCGCCATTCACCTTATGCTTCTCCAAATACTTCTTATTACGGATTCCTCTCATTATGCTGTAGAACACACAATGTATTATGCATCAGCTAGTTGGGCTGGTCCTATGACGGAAGATGAATGTTGGAAGACGGCAGCAGAAATAAACAACAACGCTCCTGCCAAAACGGATAACCAGACAGCAGTATGCGTCCCGGTCATTCATCCTGAGGCCGGTAAACGTGGAGAGAACGACAAAGGACTATGATGGAAGTAAAGATTAAAGAGACTAAAACCCCTGCCCCACAGTACCCTAGGCTAATGAAATCTATGTTTGGTCCTGTGGGGATTTTCTTCAAGATCACTGACACAAAGTATACTGCAATTCAATTTGATGACTCTGGTGTTAAATTGTTTTCTAGTTGTATATTACCAGATTTAGCCGTATGGCAAGATTTCCATGGTGAAGTGATCATACGCAATGACTGAGACGTTTTTTATCTCAGACCACCATTTTTTCCATAAGCGCATTTTGGAACTTACCTCAGAACATGGTCTATTGCTAAGACCTGAGTTTGAATCAGTTGATGAAATGAATCAGTTGATGGTTGAAAACCACAACTCAATAGTAGGTCATAAAGACACAGTATGGTTCCTTGGGGATGTTACTTGGAAACAAAATACTGAGGCTAAGGCCCTGCTAAAATCGCTTAATGGTAAGCTGAAACTTTGCCCCGGCAATCACGACGACATTAAATGGTTGTGTGAGTTTTTTGATGAAGTAGTGCTGTGGAAACGCTTTCCAGAACATGATTTCATATTGAGCCATGTGCCATTGGCCAGAGAAGATTTGAAACGTTCTAGAACTAATGTTCATGGGCATTTACATGAGAAGAATGTTCTAGATCATACTGGTAAACCTGATGAAAGGTTTATTAACGTCTGTGTCGAACAGACCGGGTATCTTCCTTTAAGCTTGGATGAACTGAAATTATTGTTTCAGCCAGCTTGACAAGAATCACTAAAAACCGGTAAAGCTTTAAGTGAAAGTTGGGTTGGGTTAGAGGGTAAAAGGTCCTCCCACCCGCCCCGGCAGGGCCTTTTTTCTCCCGTAGCTCTGCTCCCCAACTCAACTTTCATCGGGGCTAAGTGGTTGATTTAAGGTAGTAATTATCCTTATCAGCCACCAAAATAGGGAAAAATCCAATGTATGTACTTATGCAAAATCTGCCAGAGCTACTTGGTGGCCTAGCAGTTATCATTCTTACGGTCATTGTTGATCGTAAGATCATCACATGGCCTTTGATAGGGTCAAAGAAGGTTAGAAAAGGCATGGACCTTATCTAATAGGAAGATGGTCTTCCTAAACAACCTAAGAAAGGGTTACACAATGGGACTATTCGACGTATTTAATAACCTCAGGAAAAGTGCTGATAAGGCTCTTAATCCTGAGTATGCAAAGAACAAGGACTTTCTTGAGGCAGCATGTGCTTTGTGTGCTTCTGTAGCAGCAGCAGATGGTAACATCGAAGAATCAGAACGTGATGCCACGGTCACCATCTTGACTACCCATCCAAAGCTGGGGACTCTCTATTCGACACAGGAGATTAAGTCTTGTGCTGAGACCATGTTTAGTCGGGCTGTGACTAATATGGGTCGTCTCTCCCTTCAGAGGGAATTGGATGATATCAAGGGCAAGGGACAGGACATGGCCCAAGACGTGTATATGATCGCTCTTGATGTTGCTGGAGCGGATGGCAATGTGGGGGAAGATGAGGAAAAGGTGCTGGAACGTTTTGCTACCCGATTGGGGGTTGACGTAAGGTCCTTGGGGCTCTAGGCTTTGAATCGTTGAAGGAAAGTTCCAAAGGGGTTCTTATCCTTTATCAAGTAGAAAGGGGAATAGGAGTCATTTCCTGTTCCCTTTTCCTTTTTATGAAGGGGGACGTATATTTTACCCTTCTTTTTCACCCCTAAAATGAGGAAATGAAAAGTGGCTGATACAACGTCTACTCAGGTGACTCCAAAGTCACTTAGTGATCTTGTTGCTGAGAAGGAAGCTCTTGCCAGAAACAAGACTATGGAAAGTCTTGCCAACTATATTGTGGCGGCGAACAAAAAGAAGAATGACTTGACCAATACATATAACAAACAGGTATCGGCACAAGACAATATCGTTGCCAAGGCAACCGACATGGGAAACAACTTGGATACCATGTCTCTGGCCGATGTAACTTCCGGCCTGACAGAATTGGCCAATATGGCGGGGGGGTACTAGAGGTAGGTAGTGAGGATACAGATAGTTCTCTAGCCGATAGGATTAGCAAAATAGCTCCTTTGGCGAACGGTAAGAACTTCTGTATTCTAGGTGTAAGATGGGCCTCCACTTCCAAAGAAAAGCATGATGCGGCTAGAGCATTCCCCTGCGGCTATGAGGTAGCTACCGATTCTAAGGGTAACTTCCTTAGATTTAGAGGGGGACAAACTGGCACCATCTATGTGCTTTATAAAGGCAGAAGCCAACCAGAAGGAAGTCCTTTGTACTTCTTTTGTGCAAAGACTAACCGGTGGACAAGCAGAGGCAACACCGGAATTACCTACCTCGATCTCCCATAAACTTAAGGCTCCCTTTGGGGAGCCTTTTTAGTTAATTCATATGTTATAAATGTTACGTTCTAGGACCTTGTTCTATCAAAGTCATAAGGATGTTTTTGACATCCGCTCTTAACTCACGGATATCACTTTCCATTTGGTTGACTACTTCTAACTTAGCCTCCAATACCATCACCTTTTGTTCATTGGTGAAAATTTTACGAACTAAAAACCCTATGGCTCCCAACAATGCAGCTACCGTAGCCGTATAAGCATTGAATATCCAATTAGTAAAATCGATTTGCAATTAAACTTACCTTACATGCAGAGATTGTGTCTCTTTAGTACGGCAAGAAACTTATCAGCAGATGGCCCTTTCACAAGATATTTTCTAAATTCTTCACAAGTATGTGTAATAGTCTGAACCGAATGATTAGAAGTATAACCATAAAAGTATGCTCCTAGCAATAAAGCTAGTAAGCATATCATAGCAATGGTGTAAACTCTTATTTTAGCACTAAACATGAATCCTAGTAGAGCAGCAGCGCCACCACAAATCCATATCCAGAACTTCAAGAAGATACCATAAATAGTTCCCCAAAGAACTTTCATAATAATGCCTGTAACTATTGTTGTTCCCAATTAGTTACCCTTTCTTAAAGAATAGAGTATATGCCGTGAACGCAACACCTACTACAACCAAGCCAATAAAGATAACTTGAATGATTCTGGAAGTGTCGGCAAAAGGTTGAATTTGATTAGCAGCTTCCGTGATCGAGGTACCGGCGATCCCAATACCGGCAATCCCTCCACCTATCTTATGCTGCTGTAGAGTAGACTTAGCTAAATAGACGGACTGTAACTTCTCTTTGGTAAGTGGACCATAGTTTCCATCAACTACTAATCCGTTCTTAAGTTGGAAGTCTCTAATAGCTGTCTGAGTATTTGTACCAATCTTTCCATCAACAGTCAATCCATAACTGCCAACAGAGTTTAACATCATTTGAAGTTGGCTTACTTCATCTGAAGCTACGGTCTGTGGATCAGAGATAACTCCTGTAGACTGGTACCTAGAATATGCTTGCTTTAGCTTGATGTCATATCCATTAGAACCAGGCCCATTATAACCTTTAGCAAACTTAGTCCAATTCTTAGCCTTTAGTACTTGTGTAAGGTTATTGTGATCCAAAAATCTAACAATTAGGTCAATCTGTCCTTCAATAGTGTTAGCTGATTGGACTAACTCGGTTACACTACTGAAACCTAAATCCTTCCAATTAGCCCCCATTACTTGGCCTAGGCCCCATGAACATGACTCCAAGGCGGCATCTTCGTCTAATGCCCTTGCACGGTCAATTAGAGCGTATCTGGCCGCCCCTGAAGATGGGTTGGCTACCCCTCCAGCCTTAGGAGAAGCAAGGCCTTCCTTCAAAGCCAAAGCGAGTTTATCAGGGCTCAATCTTTTATAGAAATAGTGACCCTCAAATCTTACAATTGGTTTCTCAACTCCACCAATATTCCAGAAGGGAGTTCCACTAGATTCTACATCTACAACGGCTAGCAATAAAGCTGGTTCCAAACCAATCTTGTTAGCTTCATTTACAACTGCATTTTTTACATCATTATTTAACACTGTTCACTCTTTTCTTCACTGTTCCCAAGGCAGCATTTGTTCTATCATCTGGTCTTTGGTATTCTGGTCTTTGAGCATTTAGATATGCTCTAAACAATGGATTAGCTTGTGATAACTTAGCCATTCTTCTAAACACACTTTCTTGTAAGCTAGGGTTCTTAGTAATTTCATTTATACCACGAGTAAATTCGTGGATATCGCTTACCAAGGCTGGAATAATATCAGCACGAGTGCCAATTTCCTTTTGTGAAAGTCCAGACAAAGCAAGATTAGTTCCTCTACGAATCTGAGTAGCTACAGGATTCATAAATCCCCAGAAATGCTGAATAGCCATAGACACATACTGCTTACGTTGAGCAGCTAAATCTGGAGCAGTATTAGAACTAGTTGTGTTAGGTCTAATCTGACGTGCTTGAGCTTCCTCGTGTAGCAATTGGTCTAGTATCTTGATATCCCCACCTTCATCTGGAGCATTACGAAATACTTCGTCTAGAATACGATGGCTTGCTCCTGTGTCAGTTTTATCTAGACCAGAAGCACTTGGTACCCTAGAGAATGCCCCATCTGAAGCAGCAGATTCAATCTTAGAAGTCATTAGACTTGCGGCATGATGGCGAGCGTATTGGGCTCTTATCGCAGCCTCGGCATGAGGTCCTTGGGCTTCAGCAGCATCCATCAAATCTTTAGTCTGATTGTAGTTGTTGAAGATGTTCTTTAGGACCTGTTCATGATTTCCAGTAGGTACAACCCTACCAGTAGAATCTGTTTCTACTAGTCTATGAGCTATCTTCTGTTGCAAATCACGAGTTTGTTTTGTAGTAGAGGCTAATACAGCAGCATGATCGGCAGCAGCTTTTTCAGCATCTATTTCAGATTGACGAAGGGTGTTAATAGCCGCATCAAATTGATTTGGAATAGCATCACCCAAAGTACTACGGATACCTGCTACCAAATGCTTAGTACCGTGGATCAGATTAGCAGCACTTACTTTACCAGATTGTGATTGCTCTGCTAAGTTTGTGTGCAATCTATCAACTAAGTTCTGTCCAAAAGATTGCATAGCTTCAGGGTTGTTACCAATTACTCTAATGTAATTAGCAAGCTTTTCACCTGATTTATCAGTGCCGTTTTGAATGTCATCAATAATGTTGTAAGCAGACTGTCTTTGGTCTGACTTAAATCCAGCTTCGCCCGGTCTATTTTTAGCAGAATTTGCAGCTACAGACAAGTTATGAAGTTCCTGTGAAGGATGGAACATATTTTGTTCTTTAGCATGAGCATCAAACGCAGCTTTAATTTCAGGAGAACCTGAGTTATATGCCTGAGTATCAATAGCGTTTTTGATTGAGGTCAAAGCTTTAATCTGGTCAATATCTTGCGCAGTATAAGCCCCTCCCCTAGCCATAGCAGCAGCTTGGATTTCACCGATGGCCTTCGAAGCATCAGGACGAACCTTGTTGATCAAATCCTTTAGGGTCCAATTGCCATCAATTTCAGCCATCTTCTTTTGGACAGGGCCGGTTCCAGCCTGACCCGGAATAGCTGGAGCCATCTTCTTTACTATAGAAGGCGTTTGATCTTTATTTAATAGACGACTTACTCTATCGGTAACATTAGCATTTTTGATAGCTTTAGCAATAGGTCTAGAATCAAAGTCTAGATTATCTGGAATGTTATTGTGTAGAGAATTTACCAAATCATCTTCTGCTATAGAACGCTTGATAAGGTCTTCAGCCAAAGCTTTAGTCTGTTCATGCTGTGATGTAACAGTCTGAAATGGTGATGGGTTCTCAAATTTAGTTTGTACAGGAGCAAACAAAGCATTAGACTTTGCTGAGTTAAGATTAGCGTCAGCCACATTCTTATTAGCTTCTGAAGCAGCAACTTGGTCCTTAAGGTCATTAAGTGGAGTAGCAACTGTGTTAGCTAGTTCATTAGAAGCAGCACGTACTTGAGCAGGACCCGCATTCTTGTCAGCTATAGACCCTAGGGCTTCCTCAGTTTGTCTAGAATATTTAGCATTTTCTGTTGAAACTTTAACAGAAGACATAGGATCGTTTAGGGCTCTACGACGAACGCTTTCGATCTCATTTGGCATGAAAGTAGACTGTTCTTTGACAAAAGCATTCCATTCCTCAGGTGTCATATGAGGCTTCATGAAAGAATATGCTTGTTCAAAGTATTGCTTACCAACTCTATTCAAGACAGCAGTTGGCGAAGACGTCCAAATTGTATCACCAATTTTTGTATCAGCATTAGATTCTAGTAAGTTCTTAAGGATTGTAGCTCTACGGTTAAATTCTTCAGCACTAGCATTCTTGATGCTAGGGTCAATCTGCTTAATAAGATCAGCAGTCATGGTAGACACTGCACCAGAGCCCTTTAAAGACTTAGTAACAGAATCTACAGTAGACTTTATAGGGCTCTTATTTAGTAAATACTTAGCCCCTCTACCAGCAGCAGACAATAAAGTGTTATCAACTAGTTGGCCTAGCTTTTCAGAACCGTAATCAGTATTATCTTGACCGGTTAGCATGTGTGCAGCAGTTCCGGTTAATGAGCCTGAGTTATCTGGTTGAGCTACCGTAGCCCCAAGATTTCCCCCCATTTCGATAAGACCAGCTTTTACGAAGGTATTTACCTTTTGGGGCAAGTTGGCAGGATCGACTTTAGACACACCCCTAGCAAAGAGGTTAGTCATCTTCTGAAGCACACCGGGAGCACCTTGAATAGCATCTGAGGTAACCTTCTCACCACTAAGCCATCCCAAAGCAGAGCCAGTCATTTCTTGTGCCTGACGCTCTAAATCATTTTGAGCAGGCATTGTAGGAAAGTTCTCTTGAACCCACTTTAATAGAGAAGGATCAGCAGTAGCAAGTTGTGGTGCTAGTTTATCAGAGTTAGTTAATCCAGCTTTATCAATCTGGCTTTGGGTTACATTGCCAGTATTTCCACCCAATGCCTTAATTACCATGTCACCGGGCATAGCTTGAGCATCAGCAGCAGCACCAAATGCTTCGCCTAAGCCCTTAAGGAAATCTAACAGCCCCCCACCTACAACTCTATCCAATCCTGTAGTACCGGGAGGAGGAACCACAGTTGTTGATTTGTTACCACTAGCAGGATCAGTTAAATGCTGAAATCTTAATGGACCAATATTACTGTCACCAGCATTATTGTATACATCCATATTTTCCTGTGTAACTTCATTACCATTAATAGCTGCCTTCTCAATTTGTTGAAGTGGAGCAGGCAGATTGTTAATCATAGTGTCGGTAGGTGTAGGTTGAAAATCAGGTCTATATGACTGGTCTGAATATTCACTACCATTAAACTGTTGATCAGGCTGACGTACCACAGGAGTAGGTTGCTTACCAAATCCTAGAGCTTTAATCTGTGCTGGAGAAAGGCCAGTTGATTGTTGTGCCATAGGATTTGGTTCTACAATTTGGTTTGTAGGAGCCTGATCAGCACTGCCTAAAGCATTGAATGCTGACATTTGGTCATTTGACAATGTAATAGGCATTAAGTTAGTTTCCTTCTAATTGTATTTGGTTTCCATTCATTGTGTAAGGCATTCCTTCTACAGCATTTGCATAACCATTCTTCTGTAGGAATTGTGCTTGCTGTTGTGTAAGCCTCAATGAATTATCTGTTTGTGTAGTAACAGGACCATTTCCTTGAGCCTGTTCGTCTGGTGAGTTCAACCATTTCATAGCTTCAGGATCAATATAAGTTTCCCAAGGTTGAATGCTTGAGTCTATATTGTACTGTAGCTGCTTAGATTCAATCTGATTAGATGGCAGAGACTTTTGGATTGTTAGAGCATTATCATTCTTTCTCATATAGTCTTTAGTCATCATCTTTAGCTTGTTAGATAGAATGGCTGGGTCATTTTCATCTAGAAGACTCTTAGCAAAGTTGTTAAAGTCTTCATCAGACATTCTATTACCACCATTACTTGATCCGTTGCCTTGAGCCAGTTGTCCCAAAGCGTAGACAGCTTGTGTCTTTAGGGTAGCCAACTCTTGAGCAGCATTGGCATCCACACCAGCATTCTTTAGATAATTGAACACAAGTCCGTACACCTTCTGAGACTGAGCATCAATTTGGTCACTTGTTCCACCATTTGAAATAATAGACTTCAAGGCGTTCACTTCATTAATACCTTCGTTTACAAAGCTTGGTATGCTTTGCAGACGAGTTAGTATAACAGGATTTGTTTTAGCCAAATTCTGCATCTGATAGGCTGTATTAGCTAGATTAGAAACTGCCCCTCTCTGTTGTAGCAATGGACCCATAGATGTTGAAATATCTTTAGCCTGTGTTGAGTTGTTATCCATCTGAGTGTTAGTCATTGGAGAGCCTGTCACATCTGTAATAGGTCTATTGT
>Ga0068855_100012438_pt1 | contig 10279 bp, 5 predicted proteins | sample KBSCornC52_FD_66592 | JGI IMG/M metagenome (GOLD analysis project Ga0068855, IMG submission 66592) | Corn rhizosphere microbial communities from Kellogg Biological Station, Michigan, USA - KBS Corn C5-2 | ecosystem: Host-associated > Plants > Roots > Rhizosphere > Soil ... | reverse complement strand
TTCACGCACGGCCGCGACATCTACTTCAGCCAGGGCACGTACTCGCCCTCGAGCGCCGCCGGCCAGCACCTGCTCGCGCACGAGCTGACGCACGTCGTCCAGCAGCAGCACGCCCGGCCGAGCTCGCCGGGCGCGCCGGTCATCGGCCGGGCCAACGACCCGGCCGAGCACGAGGCCGAGCGGGTCGCCGGGCAGGTCGTCGGCGCGCTGCGCCGCACCGCCGCCATCGTCGGTCCGCGGCCGGTCGAGCGGCCGCACGACATCCAGCGGCTGTTCGGCATCAAGAAGGCCTTCAAGGAGATCGTCAACCTCGGCAAGGACCTGGCCGGTATGGCGAAGGACGGCGCCGTCGCGATCAAGGACGGTGCCATCAAGGCCAAGGACGAAGTGGTCAAGGCCAAGGACAAGGTCGTCGAGACGAAGGACGCCTTCGTCAAGGCGAAGGACGACGCCAAGCAGGCGCGCGAGCTCAACAAGCGCTTCACCACCCTCGTCGCGGGCGCGCCGCCGAAGTCGAAGAAGGAAGCCGCCACCCGCATGGCGGAGCTGCGCACCGTGCTCGGCTCCATGACGCCCGAGGGTCGAGCGAAGATCGCCAACGACCGCGCGCTCATCGCCAAAGCACGCTCGTACGTGGGCCGGCACGAGTACATGAGCCTCGTCGCCGCCGTCGGGATGAGCTACGCGCCGCCGGCCAAGAAGGGCAAGCCCACCCAGGCCGTGAAGCACATGAGCGGCGCCGAGGCGGATGCGTTCATCCAGGCGGAGATGGGCAAGATCACGCACCTCAAGCGGTACCTCGACGCGGCGGTCGGCGCCGGCAAGAAGGCGGACGGGTTCATCGCCGTCGTCGGGCAGGACGACTGGGAGTCGGTCTACGGCGAGCAGTACGGCAAGGACGAGGTCGGCACCGACGACGAGCTCGGCACGAACGCGTTCATCGCGAACAAGCACGCCGACCGGCCGGCGGTGATCCACAGCGAGCGGGGCACTCGTAGCACGGCGATCCACGAGAGCATGCACCGGTACTCGGTGCTCAACGTCCTCAACACGTTCGGCGCCAAGCTCAACGAGGGGATCACCGAGTACTTCACCCGCAAGATCACCGACCGGGACGGCAAGCCGACCAAGGGCTACACCGGACGGTCCAACCGGGACAACTACGAAGAGAACTTCATGTTCGTCTTGACCGCGATGCTCCCGCTGCTCGGCCGTGACCTCGCCACCCAGGAGAAGACCCTCGCCGAGATCTACTTCGGCGGCCGGACGCAGATCATCGAGAACATCTTCCGCTCGCGGTGCAAGCGCGCCGGCCTCAGCTCGCAGGAGACCGACGAGCGCTGGAAGGAGTTCACCGCCGCGATGAGGTCGGGCAAGTGGGGCCGGGCCGCCAACAAGCTTCCCCCGGCGGCGGCGAAGCAGCAGGTGCCACCGAAGCCCCAGCCGGTCGGGAACGTCGCGTGACGACGATGGAGGGCGCCGACCGCGCCCGCGCTCTGCTGCGCGTGCGCGGCTTCGGCGACGAGGTGCGCGAGGCCGCTCCGGACGTCCCGGTCGAGGAGCTCGGCGCCACCGGCGCCATCGCGTTCGAGTGGCGCGCGAGTTCGGTGCGGGCCGCGGTCTACGCCTTCGACGACCAGGACGCCGCCCGGGCGGCCGAGGACTCGCTGCGGGCGACGCCGACCGGAGGTCGCGAACTGGCCACCAGCGTCAACGGCGCGCTGCTCCTCGTCGCTACCGCGGCCGACGACGACCTGTTCGGGCAGGAGCTGCTCACCGAGCTGCGGGGCAACTTCGCCGGTCGCGAGCGCGACGACGAGTAGCTCGGCCGGTAAGCCGTTGGCGAGGCCAATAGCCTCGGTTCGTGTTTCGAGTGGTGGCCACCAACCGCAGTGAGTACCTGGCCGCGACCGGTGGACGGGGATCCGACCTCGACCGGCTCGACGCCTTCGTGGGCTGCCGGTCATCGGCGCCGCCGCACAGAAGAACTACTCGAGCGTCTACCTGAGCGCGACCCGGGATGGCCGGCCCGTCCTGGACTTCTACCGCGCTGAGCTCAACTGCACGCGCAGCGGCCGGAACAACTTGAGCTTCAAGAGCTTCGATCAGCTCGATCGGACGAGTCTGGGTCGCCTCGTCGCGGAGGTGGCGCAGACCTTCAGCGCCGACCCGGACAACCCCGTGCGGTACAAGCACGGATAGCTCAGCCGCGCACCGCAATCAGCAGTTCCGTGTCACCCGGCCAGTCCCAGAAGCGGCCGTTCGGTGCGTGCCGTTCGAGCAGGCGGCCGAGCGCGGCGACGAACTCGTCCAGCCGCTCGCCGAACAGGTGCGGCGCCGCGTAGGACATGGAGAGGCAACCAGCGATGACACCGTCCACGTCGCGCACGATGTCCGGCCGTCCTGGTGCGAGCACCCGGCGTGGAGAGCCGAACTGGGTGCGCGCGAGGGTCACTTCGAAGCGCTCCGTGCTGTAGTCGGTGACGAGCCGACGACCCGAGCGCAGCCGCGGGCCGAGGAACGTCGTGATCAACTCCCGGATCTCGTCGTGCGGAATGCGCGACGTGCCGGCCGGCGCCGGCGGCGGTGTCCCGGACGCGTCGTGCGAGATCAGGACGAGCGACCCGGCCGACTGCAACAGCCGATGCACCGCTTCGGCCACGACCTCGCGGCTAGTCCGGTGGAAGGACTGGCCGAACGTGACCACCCGTAGGCGACTCAGCCCGAGTTCGGGCAGCTGCTCGGCAGTGGCTTGAACGAACTCGGCGCCGGCCACGCCGGCCCTTGCCGCGTACGAGCGGGCTTCGGCCAGCATGTGCGGGTCGGGGTCGACCAGGGTGACGCGCTCGAACAGCCCGCCCAGTTGGACGCCGACCGTCCCCGGCCCGCACCCGACGTCCACCAGGTGACCCGTGCCATCCAACCCCAGCTCGTTCGCCAGCACGCTCGGCAGGTCGGCCGAGTACGGCGGCCGGCCGCGCAGGTAGTACGGAGCGGCACCGACGTATTGAGTCGGGTCGTACTCCACTACGCCATGCTCGCACCGCGCGACTGGCGTCCGCGCGCCGTCAGGACGAGGACCTGCTGACGGCCGACGTCCGGGTGGGTCGGAGCGGTGAAAGAGTCGGAGCGGGTTCAAGCTGCGGTCGTCGGTGGGCAGCGGGCGATCCAGCACCTCGCGATAGCAAAGGCAGAGCGCCTCTCTCATCCGGTCGCCTGATCCCCGAAATTTGGCGTGGACCAGATCTTGACGGCTGGCCGATCTGCGATATATTCGAACTGATGTTCAGTACCGCGCCTTCGGGGTTCCGCGACGATGCGGTCGCGGAACTGTTGGCTGCCCTGCGCAGCATGGCACCGGCCGGTGACGATGCGGGGCGGATTTCGCGGTTGCGGGCGTTGGAGGAGTTGAAGGCGGCCGCGGCGGCGTTGCAGGCGAGCGAGACGGCGGCGTTCGTCGCCTCCCAGCGGGCGGCGCAGGCGGCGGCCGGGATCAAGCCGGAGCGGGTTGGTCGGGGGATCGCGGCGCAGGTGGGGTTGGCGTTGCGGGTCTCGCCGCATCGGGCTCAGCGGTACGTGGGCTGGTCGATGATCCTGACCCGCGAACTGCCCGAAACCTTCGCCGCGTTGGCGGCCGGCGTGACGACCGAGTGGCGGGCCCAGTTGGTGGCCCGCGAAACGCTGTTCCTCTCCCGGGACGATCGGGCCCGGGTGGACGCGGCGATGGGTCCGAAGCTGGAGCGCCTGGGGGATCGGGCGGTGGAGGCGCAGACCCGGACGCTGGCCTACCAGCTGGATCCGGCCGGGTTCGTCGAGCGGGCCCGCGCCGCCGAACGGGACCGGCGGGTCAGCGTGCGGCCGGCCCCGGATGCGATGGCCCGCCTGAGCGCGTTGCTGCCGGTGGCGCAGGCGGTGGCCTGCTACGCCGCGCTCGGCCGGGCGGCCGACAGCACGACCGCCACCGGCGACGGCGCGCGGGATGCTCGGGGGCGGGGGCAGATCATGGCCGACACGCTGGTCGAACGGCTCACCGGCCAGGCCGCCGCCCCGGACGTGCCGGTGGAGATCAACCTGGTGATGAGCGACCGCACCCTGCTCGGCGGCGACGACCAGGCGGCGGTGCTCACCGGGTACGGGCCGGTGCCGGCCGGGATCGCCCGCCGCCTGATCACCGAGGCCAACCCGCGCACCCCGATGTGGCTGCGACGCCTGTTCCGCTCCCCGAAAACCGGGGAGCTGGTCACGATGGAATCCCGGCGGCGGCTGTTCACCCCCGCCCAACGGCACTACCTCACCGTGCGCGATCAGACCTGCACCACCCCCTGGTGCGGGGCGCCGATCCGCCACCTCGACCACGCCGAACCCACCCTCGAGGGCGGCACCACCCAGCTCGCCAACGGGCGCGGCACCTGCGCCGCCTGCAACTACGCCAAACAAGCCCCCGGCTGGCACACCACCATCCGCACCAACGGACACGGCCGGGAGATCGTCACCGCCACCCCCACCGGCCACACCTACCACCACCGATCACCCGACCCACCCGGCACCGCACCGCCCGGCGAGACCGAGCGGCGGCGGTCCACCGAGTTGATCTACGACCGCAAGCACGACCGCAAGCACGGCAACGCGGCCTGACCCGGGTCGCCCGTCAGACGAGCTCAAGGGCCCGGAAGATCGGGCCCTCGGGGGCTGGATTCCGCCCGTTTCGAGTTGGAAGCTTCGGGCGGGCAGGGCTCGGAGAACAGTGCTCCGGTGCGTGTCCATCCGGAAAGCCGGGGGGCCGTCGTGAGCGGTCGGATGCAGATGGCGGGCCGGTTGCCGGCCGAGCGGGACAGTTTCGTCGGGCGGCGCCGGGAGGTCGCGGAGGTACGCCGGCAGCTGGCGGCCGGGCGAGCCGTGACGATCGTCGGGGCCGGTGGTGTCGGCAAGACCCGCTTGGCGTTGCGGGTGGCGCGCGACCTGCGCCGCGCCTATCCGGACGGTGTGTGGCTGGTCGAGCTGGGCAACCTGCGCGACCCGGCGCTGCTCGGCCACAACGTGGCCAACGCCGTCGGGGTGGTAGCGCCGCCGGCCGGTGACGTCCGCGCCGCCCTGGTCGAATACCTCGCCTCCCGCCAAGCGCTGCTGCTGCTGGACAACTGCGAACACCTGCGCGCCGCCAGCGTCGAACTGATGCAACAGCTGCTGTCCGGCTGTCCGGAGCTGACCGTGCTGGCGACCAGTCGCGAAGTCCTCGGCCTGCCCGAGGAGGTGGCCGTGGCCGTGGCGCCCCTGGACCTCCCGGACCTGAGCGAGCGGCTGACGTTGGCCACCACCGAGAACTGCGAATCGGTCGCACTCTTCGTGGCCCGCGCGAGCGCCGCCGCCTCCGACTTCCGCCTCACCAATGACAACGCGCCGGCCGTCGCCCGCATCTGCCACGACCTCGACGGCATCCCGCTGGCGATCGAACTGGCCGCCGTGCGTCTGCGGGGGCTGTCCGTGGAGCAGATGGCCGATCGCCTCGCCGACCGCTTCCGCCTGCTCACCGCCGCCCGGCGGGACGGGCCCGAACGCCACCAGACCTTGCAGTCGTGCCTGCAATGGAGCTACGAACTGTGCACCATCCCCGAGCGACTGCTCTGGTCCCGGGCCGCCATCTTCGTCGGCGGATTCGAACTCGCCGCCGCCCGAGCGATCTGCGGCGGGGACGGCCTCGAGCCCGACGCCGTGGCCGACCTGCTCGACACTCTCGTCGACAAATCCATCCTCATCGCCGACGGCTGCGACGACGTCCCCCGCTACCGCATGCTGGAAACCCTGCGCGAATTCGGCACGACCAAATTGACCGCCGACCAGAACGACACCCTCCATGAACTCTTCGTCGACTGGCACCAGCAGCTGACCGGCCGGGCCTACGACGAGTGGCTGAGCACCGAGCAGGTGGGTTGGTTCGCGCGCCTCGACGGAGAACACGCCAACATCCAGCTCGCCCTCGACTGGTGCCTCGAGCAGGGCACCGAGGCGCGCGTCGAGACGGCGCTGACCATGCTCAGCAACCTCTATCACTACTACTGGTGGGGGCGGGCGTGGCAGCAGGAAGGACGCCTCTGGCTACGACGGGCGCTGGCGCTACCGAGCCCGAAGGACTCAGCGGCTCGCGCGCGCGCCTTGAACGTCGACGCGGCCCTGGCGCACGCCGAAGGTGACTTCGCCGGAGCCGAACCCGAGCTGCTCGAGGCAGAGCGGATCGCCACCGCGGTCGGTTCGCCGGAGATCGAGGCATTCACGTGGTGGAACCGCCTGACCGGGCACATGTACCGGGCCGAGGCGTCGGACGCATACGAGTGTGCGGCGCGGGTTCTTTCGCTGCTGGAAGGGCACGAACCGTCCGGGCTGCAGATGGACACGTACATGTGCAAGGCGAGTACCGCGGCCGCAGCGGGGGAGCCCGAGATAGCGGCGGCCGCCTGCGACGAGATGGAGCGGGTCTGCGCCGCCGCCGGCGACGTCTTCCATCGCGGCTACGCAACCTGGTTGCGCGGGCTCATCGCCCTGGGTCTCGGTGACGCCGCGGCCGCGACCGAGCTGGAACGGGAGAGCATGCGGCTGCGCACCATGATCGGTGACGCAACCGGCATGGGCTGGACGCTGGAGATCATGGCGTGGGCGGAAGGAGCGCTCGGGCATGCCGGACGGGCGGCGACCCTGCTTGGCGCGGCCGACCGCCTGTGGGAGTCGAGCGGGCGTCCCCTCGAGGTCTATCAGCACTTCGTGCCCTTTCACGCCGGATGCGAGAGCGGCGCTCGCTCAGCGCTCGGGCACGACGATTACCTCCGAGCGTTCGTCCGCGGGCACGACATGTCGATGGACGCCGCGATCGCGTACGCCCTCGGCGAGGAGGCCGCGGGGACCGAGCCACTGCTCACCTGCCGCGAGCGGGAGATCGCCGAGCTGGTCGCGTCCGGGCTTACCAACCGGCAGATCGGCCAGCGCCTCTGCATCTCCGAACGCACCGTCGACGGGCACGTTCAACGCCTCCTCAAGAAGCTGGACGTGCCCTCGCGGTTCGAAGTCTGCTCGCGTCTCGCTGCGCTGGAGACCGCGGAGGCAGAGCCGGCGGGAGCGCCGACCTGAGCCGCTGAGTCGGCCGGCGGCCGAGCGGAATCAGCGCCCGTCGAAGCGGACGACAACCACGTATCACCACGAGCCAGGGCAACTCCTCCCACCGCAACACCGCGCCGAGCCGACGGCGCGGACCGGTCCGGGGGGATCCGACTCATGTCCGAGGCACCGACTACGCCCAACTCGCCGTCGCGCCGTCGCTTCCTGCAGGCGGGCGCGACGACGGCCGCCGCGGCGGCCGCGACCGTCACCCTGCCCGGCGACGCCGCGCACGCCGGCGACGCCGCGCACGCCGTGACCGCGTCCGCCGGTTGCCCCATCGCCGGCCATGCCCGCACCGCGATCCCGTCGCTCACGTTCGGCCGGATGTTCCCCGACCTGCCCGCCTTCGCCGAGAACACCGCGTCGCTGCGCCACGCGTTGCGCGAACTCGGCGCGCCCGGCGGTCCGCTCGACGCGCAGGACGACCTGTTCGGACCCGACGGCGGCCCGGTCAAGCTGATCACCGACCCTTCGCTGAGCGCGGTCAACCGCAACAACCCCCGCGACACGGCCGGCGTCACGTTCTTCGGGCAGTTCATCGACCACGACCTGACCTTCGACGCGACGACCCGGCTGGGCGTGGCCGCCGATCCGCACCGTTCCACCAACTCACGCACACCGTGCTTCGACCTCGACTCGGTGTACGGCGGCGGACCGATCGCGCAGTCCGAGCTGTACGACCCGGCCCAGCCGATCAAGTTCCTGGTCGAGTCGGGCGGCCAGTTCGAGGACGTCCCGCGACGCGACGACCACTCGGCGATCATCGGCGACCCGCGCAACGACTCCAACCTCATCGTCTCCGGGCTGCACGCGGCGTTCCTGAAGTTCCACAACCACGCGGTCGACGCGGCAACGTCGCCGCAGGCCGACCCGATGGTGCGCTTCGCCGCCGCGCGCAAGGCGACGACGTGGCATTACCAGTGGCTGGTCGCGCACCGCATCCTGCCGCTGTTCGTCGGCCAGCACCTCGTGAACGACGTCCTGCACAACGGCCCGCGTTACTTCATGCCGCAGCACGCGCCGTACGTGCCGGTCGAGTTCTCCGGCGCCGCCTACCGCTTCGGCCACAGCATGGTGCGGCCGTCCTATCGGGCGAACCTCGCCGGCGACGGTGGCAACCCGTTCTTCGGGCTGATCTTCGACTCCCGCATCACCGTGCCCGACGGCCAGAATCCGAGCTCCGAGCCGGACGACCTGCGCGGCGGATTCCGCGCCTGGCGCCGCTTCGTCGGCTGGCAGACGTTCTTCGACTTCGGCGGCGTGCACACCGCGCAGGTCCGGCCGAACAAGCGCATCGACACCGTCCTGTCGACCCCGCTGTTCGCGTTGCCGCTCACGGCGATCGCGCACGTGCCCGGCGCCCCGGGGCCCACCGCGCTGCCGCAGCGCACGCTGCTGCGGCACCTGACGTGGTCCCTGCCCTCCGGGCAGGCGATCGCCCACCGGCTCGGTACGCCGGCGCTGGCCCGCGAAGACCTCGCGGAGTTCGCTGCGTTCGGCCACCGCGTCGACCGCTCGACGCCGCTGTGGCTCTACGTGTTGCGCGAGGCGCAGCTCGTCCACGGTGGACGCTTCCTCGGCCCGGTCGGCGGACGCATCGTCGCCGAGGTGCTGCTCGGACTCCTGCAGGCCGACCCGCAGAGCGTGCTCAACGCGCCCAAGCCGTGGCGACCGACGCTCGGCAACGGCGCGGGGGAGTACGAGATCGCCGACTTCCTGCGCTTCGCCGGCGTCGACCCCGACAGCCGCGGCCAGTGAGCCAGCGCGCGGTCACGTCCGCGCGTAGCGTTCCTCGCGTGACCCAGCGCATCGTCGTCATCGGCGGCGGTGTGGCCGGGTTGGCGGCCGCCCTGCTCGCCGCCCGCCGCGGCTTCCCGGTCGTCCTGGTCGAGCGGGACGACCTCGACGTCGGCACCGCGGCCGCATCGCCCGGGCGGCGCCGGCCCGGCATCGCCCACTACCTGCAGCCGCACGCCTTCATCCCGCGCGGCCGCGTCGAGCTGCTCGCGCAGCTGCCCGACGTGTACGCCGACCTGATCGCCGCCGGCGCCCGCGACGTCGACCTGCGCGCCAAGCTGCCCGGACCGCCCGAACCCGGTGACGAGCAGTTGCAGTACCTCGCGGTCCGGCGGCCGCTGATCGAGTGGGCGCTGCGCCGCGCCGTCGCCGCCGAACCGGCGATCGAGACCCGCGCCGGCGTGCACGTCATCGGCGTCGAGGTCGATGGTGGACGGGTCGTTGCCGTGGCCACCGACGCCGGGCGCCGGCCGGCCGACCTGGTGATCGACGCGCACGGCCGCCGCGATGCGAGGGACGGCGGGTTCGTTCCGGTCGGGCGGGTCGCCAGCCCGTGCGGTGTCGTGTACTACAGCCGCTACTACCAGTGCCGGCCCGGCTTCGAGCTCCCGGACGGCCCCTGGTTCCTCAGCCCGCGCGGCGACCTGGGCTACCTGGCCTACGCGAGCTTCCCGGGCGACAACGGCACCTTCGCCGCGCTGCTGGCCGTCCCCCCGGGCGTCCCCGAGTGGCGCGCGTTCGCGCAGGCCGACGCCTTCGAGAAGGCGATCGCCACGATCCCGGCGCTGCGTAGCTGGGCCGACCCGGCCGGCGTGCGGCCGATCACCGACGTCCTCGCGATGGCCGGCCTGCAGAACCGCCTGCTCGACGACCCGGCGCCGGTCCCGGGCTACGTCGCGATCGGCGACGCCTACTGCCACACCGACCCGACGCTCGCGCACGGACTGGCCTTCGGCCTCATCCACGCCGCCGTGATCGCGGAGGCGCTCGCCGCCGATCCCGATCCGGCCGCGGTCGGTGCCGCGTTCCGCGCCGCCACGGGCCCGCCCGCCGCCGAGCGCTATCGGCTGGCAACCGAGTTGGGCGAGCAGCGGCTGCGGGCCTGGCTCGGCGGCGCCGTCGACCCGACCCGGCCGGAGGGCGACTACGCCCTGTTCAGCCTGGTCGCCGCGGGCGCGGTCGCGCGGGTCGATCCGGTCGTCTTCCGGGTGTTCAACCGGCGCATCGGGCTGCTCGACTCGACGGCCGTGCTCGACGAGGACGCCGCCCTGCAGCAGCACATCGCCGGTCGCTTCGCGCAGCTGCGCACCGGCCCGCCACCACCGCCGGCCGGGCC
>Ga0068855_100012435_pt1 | contig 10281 bp, 8 predicted proteins | sample KBSCornC52_FD_66592 | JGI IMG/M metagenome (GOLD analysis project Ga0068855, IMG submission 66592) | Corn rhizosphere microbial communities from Kellogg Biological Station, Michigan, USA - KBS Corn C5-2 | ecosystem: Host-associated > Plants > Roots > Rhizosphere > Soil ... | reverse complement strand
AGGGCCGCGACATCAAGATGGATGAGAGCCGGGTCGAGGGCTACCGCAACTTCGCCACCAAGCTGTGGAACGCGACCCGTTTCTGCCAGGCCAATGGCATCGGCGCCTCGCAAACGGTCGCGGCGCCGGAGGCCGCGCTGGCGGTCAATAAGTGGATCGTCGGCGAGGTGGTCGAAACGCTCGCCGAGCTCGACAAGGCGATGGCCGACTTGCGCTTCGACGCCGCGGCTAATGCAATCTATCACTTCGTGTGGGGAACCTTCTGCGACTGGTATCTCGAGCTGATCAAGGGCCAGATCGACGCCGAGACCAACGCGGTGGCTGGCTGGGCGCTCGACCAGATCCTCGTCATGCTCCACCCGTTCATGCCGTTCATCACCGAGGAGTTGTGGCACTCGCAGGGCGAGCGGCCCTACGACTTGATCGTCGCGAAATGGCCGGACCCGCAGGCTACCGCCAATCCGATCGTCGAAGTTGTGGATGGCGAGGCCGTCGACGCCAAGGCTTATATGGATTGGATTTTTGGGACGATCATCGCCGTGCGTGCGGCCAAGAATGAAATCGGAATCGCACCAGGACAAAAGCTGACGGTCTATTTAGAAGAAGTGTTGTCAAGTCTATGGAAGCTAGTCCCCAGCGCCCAGCCGCTCTTTGAACGACTGGGACGGCTGGATATTCGGTTTGGCGACCAACCGCCTTCAGGTGCCGCTTTGCGAGTAGTAGTGCCGGGCGCCACCTTGGTTCTCCCGCTCGAAGGCGTGATCGACATCGACGCCGAGAAGGCGCGGCTTTCGAAGGCGCTCGAAGCCTCGGCCAAGGAAGCGAAATCGCTCGAAGGCCGCCTGGCGAACCCGGCGTTCGTCGAGCGCGCCAAGCCCGAGGCGGTCGAGAAGGCCCGCGCCGACCACGCCCACCACGCCGCCGAGGTCGCCCGGCTCGAAGCGGCGCTGGCGCGGCTGGGATAGGGGCGTCGTTCAAATCCGCCGTCATCCTGAACTTGTTTCAGGATCCATTTCTCGGCCCGGCCCGGCGCGTCAGGTCGCAAGCGGCCTTGCCGCACGGTGGCGGCTTGCCGGCGCGCTCCGGAGCCGCGGCACGGTGGATGCTGAAACAAGTTCAGCATGACGACCGAAGGGGTGTGGGTTGCGTGAGCAGCCGGTCGAAAAGGCTTTCCTACAGGCCATCGCTTGTGGCTTAAGCTGGAGGATGACACCGAATCCGTCGCGCCAGGCCCTCCCCTGCCAGCGTCCCGCTGCCCGCACGTTTGTTGGATTTGCCATGTATCGCCGCCCAGGCTGCGGGGGGAATCGGAAAAGTGTCACCCTGACTCCTTCGAACTTCTGGGTTACTTTTCAACGATTTGGCGCGAAATCTTCGAAAGGGGAGGGTGACAGTCTGTCACCCTGTCGTGGCATGCCATGCCGCTAGTCCTCGCCACCACCACACCGGGCGAGCCCGAGATCTTCGCCTCCCTCCAGGGCGAAGGCCCCTCGCAGGGCAAGCCGTGCGCCTTCGTGCGGCTGAGCCGCTGCAACCTGGCCTGCGTGTGGTGCGACACCGCCTACACCTGGCGCTTCGAGGGCGACAACCGGCCGCACCGGTCGGGCGAGACCTATGAGCGAAAGGCCAACCAGGTCACGCTCGCCGAGGAGGACGTCGCCGCGCGCATCGCCGCGCTCGGCCAGCCGCGCCTGGTCGTCACCGGTGGGGAGCCGCTATTGCAGGCGCCCTCCCTCGCCCGCATGCTGGCGATGCTGCCTCGCGAAATCGCCGTCGAGGTTGAGACCAATGGCACCGTCGCCCAGCCGCCCGCGCTGGACGCGCTGATCGACCAGTACAACGTCAGCCCCAAGCTGGCGCATTCGGGCAACCCGGCGGAACTGGCGCTGGTGCCCGAGCGTCTCGCCCACTGGGCAGCCGAACCGCGGGCCTGCTTCAAGTTCGTGATCGCGGAGCCCGCCGATATCGCCGAAGTCCTCGCCCTGGTCGAACGCTACGCGATCCCGCGGACACGCGTGTGGCTGATGGCCGAGGGCACCGACAGCGCGACGCTGAACGCCCGCGAGGCCTGGCTTGCACAGCTTTGCCTCGACAACCATTTGACTCTGTCCAAGAGACTGCACATCGAGCTTTACGGGGATAGCAGGGGGACTTGATGGCTTCTCGCGGACCAGCCCAGAAATCACAAATGCGCGGCGACCTCACCGAAGGTCCGATCATGCGCACGCTGCTGGTGTTCAGCGTGCCGACTCTGATGAGCAATATCCTCCAGTCACTCTCCGGCACGGTCAATTCGATCTGGGTTGGGCGACTAATCGGGGAGGACGCGCTCGCCGCCACGGCCAACGCCAACATCATCATGTTCCTGGTGGCAAGCGCGGCGTTCGGCTTCGGCATGGCGGGCACGGTCAAGATCGGCCAGCGCTACGGTGCGCGCGACATCGATGGGGCACGGCGGACGTTCGGCTCCGCGGTCGGCTTTGCCGGGATGATCATGATCGCCATCGCGCTGCTCGGCTGGCTCGCCGCGCCGGCGCTGCTCACCCTGCTCAAGACGCCGGGCAACGCCTATGGCCTGGCGCTGACCTACATTCGCCTGATGTTCGTCTCGCTGCCGTTCATGATGGTCTCTGTGATCCTCACCATGGGCCTGCGCGGCACCGGCGACGCGCGCACGCCGCTGATCTTCATGGGCGTGACCGTCGGCATCGACATGATCTTCAACCCGATGCTGATCAGCGGCTTCGGCCCCTTCCCGCGGCTGGGCATCGCCGGCTCGGCGATCTCGACGATCATCGCCAGCATGATCTCGTTCGTCGGCATGATCGTCTACGTCTACGCCAAGGACCTGCCGCTGCGGCTGCGCGCCGCCGAGCTCAAGTATCTGAAGCCGGTACGCGAGGAGCTGGGCTTCATCGTCCTCAAGGGCATTCCGATGGGCGCGCAGATGCTGGTGATGAGCGCGGCCGGGATCATCATCGTCGGGCTGGTCAACCGCGAGGGGCTGATGATGACCGCCGCCTATGGCGCGGCGATGCAGCTGTTCACGTATATCCAGATGCCGGCGATGGCGATCGGCGGCGCGGTCAGCGCAATGGCCGCGCAGTTCATCGGCGCGGGCAAGTGGGACCGGCTCGACAAGGTCACCAGTGCCGGCGTGCTGGTCAATTTCCTGATGACCGGCGTGCTCACCGTGATCCTGCTGGTGTTCGACCGGGCGGCGCTCGGCCTGTTCCTCGGCCCGGGCAGCGAGGCGGTGGAGATCGGGCGGCACATCCAGCTGGTGGCGAGCTGGAGCTTCGTGTTCTTCGGGGTGACGATGGTCTATTCGGCGACGATGCGCGCCGGCGGCGCGGTGATGGTGCCGCTGATCATCATCGCCATCGCGCTCTACCCGGTGCGCCTCGGCTTCTACTTCCTCACGTACGGCCGCCTCGGGGCCGATGCGATCTGGTGGTCGTTCTCGGTGTCCGCCTTCGCCGGGCTGGTGCTCGGCTGGTGGTTCTACAAGTTCTCCAACTGGCGCAAGCACGCCATCCCGGAGACCAGCGAGGAAGCGCAGGAGCAGGTCCAGGCCGACGGGCAGCCGGCCGGACGCTACGCGCCCAACCTTTGAGGGCCAGGAGACGGGATGTCAGTGGAAGAAATCGTCACCGTCGTCGCGGCCTTTGGCTTCATGCTGATGATCGTCGACCAGGTTCGCCGCCTCATTGGCCAGTTCGTGCTCAACCGCACCATTCGCATCGCGATGGAGAGAGATCCTGCTAGCGCGCCTTTGCTGATCGCGAAGCTCGAAACCCGCAATCCCATGCCGATCGCGCTGCCCGGCTGGTTCACCCTGGGGCTCGGCCTGTTGATGGCTCTCGCGACGGCAATCTCCGATCATTCGGACAGCGACGCCTGGTATATCTCCGCTGCACTGGTCGCGACGGGAGCGGGAATCCTGGGCTGGGACTGGTTGAACCGGAAGCGCTCGACGTCGGTCGACCCGCTGCCTTGATGCCGATGGGCCGGCTTCTACGCGCCCAACCTCTAGGCCAGCGTCTGCACCGAGCTGCGCACTTCGGCGCCGTTGCCGGCCCTCAGGCCCTCGTCGGGCGGCGCGCGCTTGACGAGGCGGGCATGCAGGCCGCCGAGTTCGTGCACGGGATAGGCTTGCACCGGCTGGCGCGGTTCGGGCAGGCGGAAGCCGAGATGCTCGAGCGCGGTGGGTTGCAGCGCGACGAGGAAATGGAGCCCTGCATGGCCCCGGTGCTGCCAGACGATTTCGGCATCGATCACCGGCAGGCCCTGGACGAACAGGCGCATCATCCAGCCGTCGGGCAGCCCTTCTTCAGGACACACCAGCATGCAGCCGGTGGTCGACACGTTGCACAGCCGCGAGGGCCAGGTGCGGCCGGACATGCGGCAATCCGCCTCGAGATTGGTCGCAAAGCGAAACGCCGATCTCTGCTCCACTAACCCCATGATTCCCCCTTCCTTTCGAGACAATGGATAAGGGGTTTTCCCGAAGCAGTGGTTAACCCGGCGGTGGTGCGGAATTAACCACTGGCGGGATCGGGCCGGCCTACTTGCCCTGGCTGCGCCAGCGCTGAACGGTGCGCAGGACGGCTTCGTCCTCACCGCCGGACGAGCGCCACAGCTCGGTGAAGCTCGGGTCTTCCGACGCCGGGCGCTTCACTTCCTCGAGGTTGTCGAAGGACACGCGCATCGGGATCGCCACGCCCTCGCCGCACATGATGCATTCGCGGTTGCGCAGGGCGGGGATCGAATCGAGGAAGCCGCGCGCGCCTTCGGGCATTGCCGCCTTGACGAACGCCTGGTCGCGATCGTTGTTGAGGCGCATCGAGATGATCGTGCCGCACTGCGACAGCACGCCTTCAGCGAGGTCCGACGGGCGCTGGGTGATGAGGCCAAGGCTGATCCCGTACTTGCGGCCTTCCTTGGCGATGCGGCTGAGGATGCGCCCGACCGAACTGCCGTCGGCGTTCTTCTCGTTCGGTACGTAGCGGTGGGCCTCTTCGCACACCAGCAGGATCGGCCGGGTCTTCTCCTCGCGGCCCCAGATCGCGAAGTCGAAGACCATGCGGCTGAGCACCGCGACCACCGTGCTGGTGATGTCCGACGGCACGCCGGAAACGTCGACGATGGCGATCGGCTTGCCGGCGCTGGGCATGCGGAAGATCTTGGAGAGGAAGTCGGCCATCGTGTCGCCCACGAGCATGCCGGAGAACATGAACTGATAGCGCGGATCCGCCTTCAGCTCGTCGACCTTGGTCTTGATGCGCATGAACGGCGCGGTGCTGGTCGCCTTGTCGAGCTTGCCCATCTCGTCCTGGACGATGTTGGTCAGGTCCGAGAGGAGGTAAGGGATCGGCGAATCCACGGTGATCTTGCCGATCTGTTCGGCCAGCCGGTTCTTGCCGCGCGCCTTGAGCAGGCACTTGGCGAGGATGTCGGAATCCTCCTGCCGGTCGTTGCCGGTGGAGGTCAGGAACACCTCGCAGTGCTCCTCGAAGTTCATCAGCCAGTACGGCATCTGCAGATTGCTGACGTCGAAGATCATCCCCGTGCTCTTGAACGCCGCGGCATATTCGCCGTGGGGGTCGATCATCACGATGTGGCCCTGCGGCGCGCTCTCGCAGATGCGGTGCAGGATCAGCGCGGCGCTGGTCGATTTGCCGGTACCGGTCGAGCCGAGTAGCGCGAAGTGCTTGCCGAGCATCGCGTCGACATAAAGACCGGCGCGAATGTCGCTGGTCGGGTAGACGGTGCCCACCTGGATCGCGCTGCGCCCATCGGAGGCATAGATCTGTTTCAGGTCTGCGGTGGTCGCCGGAAAGACCATCGCGCCGGGGATCGGATAACGGGTGACGCCGCGGCGGAAGCCGTGGATGCGGCCGGTGAGCTTCTCTTCGCTCCCCTCTCCCAGGAAGTCGATGTTGGCGAGAATCCCGTCAGCGCGGCGGTCCTGCTTCTGGTTGCGCACGCTGGCAAGCAACCAGCCGTCGGCCGTCTTGATCTTGACCTGACTGCCGACCTGGCCGGCGATCGCGATCGACGGATCGCCGTCCTTCGAGCACTCGGTCAGCCGCTGCAGATCGAGCGCGATCATCGAGCCAGAACCGGCGATCTCGAGCACCACGCCGATCGGTTGCTGCGCATTGTCGGCCGCCGCGGCGCGCGGCGCGGCGCGCGCCGCGTCCACCTTGGCGGCGCCGGGCTCGGCCGCCGGGTCGAAGGTTTGAAACGGCTGCGTCGGCATATCGGTCATGAAGTCACGGTTCCCGGCCCAAAAACTCTCGCTCGCACCTAGCGCGACGAGGTTAAGATCGGGTCAATCGTGTTGATGGATCGCTAAATGAACGCGAACAGCCGGTGCGCCAGCCAGCCCATCATCAGCGACAAGGCAACGGCGAACAGCCCGTAGAGAAACGAATCCTGCTGCGCGTAGTCCGCCACAAGCCGCTCGAAGCCGCGCTTGTGAACCTCGACTTCGGCACTGGCGGAAGCAATCACGCGCCCGCGAGCGATGGCGAAGGTCTCGGCGGTATAGCGCCCGGTCTGGACGTTCGAGGGCAGCGCGATCCGCGCCTGGTAGAGCACCTGTTCGCTAATCGTGACGCCCTTCGGATCCTCACGATAAAGACCCTCGCGCTCCCTCATCCCCACGAGCCCTCGCGTGAACCGCGCCTGTTCGGCCGGATCGATCGAACCGATCGGCGAGAGTTGCAGGTAGCCGAGCCCGAGCTCGTAGATCGCCGCCGTTCGGTCGTCGACGATTTGGCCGATCGGCCTTGAGCTGGCGACGGCGAAATACGAAGGGGCGGAACGGAACGCCGTGCTGTCGCGATTGAGCCACACGCCGAGGATCTTCTGCTTTTCGCGCAGGCGGATCGGCACCGTCGGGCCCTTGAGCACGACGACGATGTCGTAGTCGGGTCCGGCTCGGCGGCCGTCCGGTTCGAGGATCGCGCCGAAGAGCAGCAATTCGGTGCCGGTGAATCCTTGTCGCACCTGTACTTCGTGCTGCGAGACTTCGGGCACGAGGATGGGGTCGCGCGCGCCCACCAGTGCGAAGAATGCGAGCAAGAGGAGCGCGAGGCGCATCACAGCGGCACCACCGAATAGATCTCACGCGGCCGGACGCCGAGCTGGAAAGCCATCGCGATCGCCACCACGAGCACAATGGACGCGAGAATCAGGCGAAGGATTTCGGGCTTGGCGGTGACGGCGATCTTGGCCCCGACCTGCGCACCGGTGACCGAACCGAGCAGCAGAAGGCCGGCAAGCACGATGTCAACTGCTCGGGTCGTCAGCGCATGCATCATCGTCGCTGCCATGGTCGTGAACAGGATCTGGAACAGCGAAGTCCCGACCACCACGCCGGCGCTCATGCCGAGCACGTAGAGCATTGCCGGTACCAGAATGAAGCCGCCGCCCACGCCCATCAGTGTCGTCAACACGCCGATCACGACACCCAGGATCAGGGGCGCGAACGGCGAGATGTAAAGGCCCGAGCGGTAGAACCGCCAACGCATCGGCAGACTGCTGACCAATGGGTGGTGGCGCCGCTTGGCAGCCCGACGGGGCGCGCCTTCCTTGTGCTGCAACGCCTGCAGGCTCTCGCGCCCCATCAGCGAGCCGATCGTGCCGAGCAGCACGACATAGAGCAGGTTGATGACGGTATCGATCTGGCCGATCGACTGGAGCAGGTTGAACACGCCGCTGCCGATGAGCGTGCCGAGAATGCCTCCGGCGACCATCACCGCGCCCATCTGATAATCGACGCCGTTGCGGCGGCTGTAAGCGAACAGCCCCGAGACGCTGGCGCCGGTGACCGTCGTCGCGGTCGACGCCGCCGCGACGGTCGGCGGGATGCCGTAAAAGATCAACAGCGGCGTCGTCAGGAATCCGCCGCCAACACCGAAAATGCCGGACAGGATGCCCGTGATCGCGCCGAGGAGGATGATCACCAGCCCGTTGACCGCGAGGTTCGCGATAGGGAGGTACACGTGCATGCCGCGACCTACCCCATGCCGGCGCAGTTATGAAGCCGAGACGCCTAGAATCCCGCCGAAATCGTCAGCGCCGGGCCGCTTTTCGGCGCGGCGTCGCCAGCGACGCGCAGCCGGTAGCCAAGAGCAACCCGCGCCCGCGCCTCGCCCAGCGAAATGCTGGCCGTTGCGTTCGGACCCACGTCGAGCCGCGCCGCGCCCTCCTGGGCCCCGCCCCAGACGGCCCCACCGGCGCGCACTTCGGCGTGGCCGAACCGCCCAAGGCGCGCATCGATCTCCGTCTGGCCGTCGGCGAATGCCGTCGCAAAACGGCCGCCGACATAACCGGCCTGCGCGTAAACCTCCGCCCTCAACCCAAGCGGCAAGTCGAGCTGCGGCAACTCCGTGACCGCGAAGGCGGCGGGACGCGCTTCGCGGCCGGCTGGTCGCTCGCTCACCCGCACCTCGACGGCCACGCTGATGGGCAGGACGCCAACCGGGCGAAGCGCAATGCCGGCGGCGACGTCGCTTTCCCGCGCGCCGGCCAGAGCGCGCGTCAGGCGGGCATAGGCAATCGGACGATGAAGGCTCGACGACGCGAGACGGTAGCGCAATACCGCGCCGGCCTGACTGCGACCGTACGTTGGCTGACCGGCAGCGAGGGGGCCCTTCCCGCCGCCGCGCCACAACAACCAGGCGTCGCCCGACCACCTCGCGCTGTTGTCCGGCTGCGGCGCCGGCTGGCCCAACAAGGGCTCGTCGGTAGCGAGAGCATCCGTGACGGGCGGGTCGTCGGCCGTAGCTTGTGCGACAATTCCCGGAGCCAAATTCATGTGGGCAAAGGCCTCGGACAGCAGCATATCCTGGACGATGATCCTCGGCGAGGATGGAGCCTGAAAAGGGGCAGGAACGTCGCCCGCGCTCCTCATCAGCAGGCCGGGCGGCCTGACCAGTGGCGCGTGGTTGGGTTCAGGATCACTCGCGAGCGCTGGTTCATTTGCAGACAAGCGCGGTGCAATCCCGGCCAGAGGTGGGTTTGGCCGTGCGGCGGCCGCACCGGCCAAGACCGCGTCCGGCCTCGGAATGCCGAAAGGGGGCTGCCACAGCATCACGCGCATGGTCAGCCAACCGCCGACGACCAGGCCGAACACCAGCAACGGCTCGCCGCGCGGCCGATGATGGGCGACCGGGGGGCCGTTCACGCGCGCACCTCGGCGGCGGCGAGCTCCGCCGCATGGGCGTGATGGGGGGTCTTCTCCCACTGCGGCCGGGCGCCTAACAGCGAGGCGAGATAGGCCGCGAACGCGCGCCGCCCGGCGATGATCGCGATCACGTTGGCTGACGGAATTCGCAGCACCGCCCGCGCCCCTTCCGCCCAGCCATATTCGCGCGCGGTGAAAGCGAACCTCAACAAGGCACGCCACGCGAAGCTGGCGAGGTTGGCCCAGAGCACGGCAGCGAGCAGCCCGCTCGGTTGCCAGGGGCGACCCAAGCCGGAAAGCTCGCATAGCCAGAGCACGGCGGAGAGCCCCAGCAAAAGGTAAGCGGCGAAGAGCACCAGCGCGGCGAACGGGCCGCGGCGGTCGCGCAGCCGCATCCAGCGCTCCGCCACTCCACCGCTCCAGCCGAGTCGGTCCCATCCCTGCAGGGAAATGCCGTGGACCCATCGCGCCTTCTGCCGCACGGCCTGCGACAGCGTGGGCGGGAAGCAGGCGCGGGTCGCGACCAGCCGCCCGTCCTCGCCCCGCGCACGCAGGAACCATGCGGTTCCTCCCGCGGTCCTGATCTTGAGCCCAAGCTCGTAATCCTCGGTCAACGAGTCGGTGGAGAACGGCCCTTCCCGGCGCATCTCGGCCGCGATGGCGCCGAGCAACGGGCGCGAGAAGGCGCAGCCGACGCCTGCCGCCGGCATGCCGACGCCAAGCTCCCCGCGCACAACCATCGCCTTGGCATGGGCCTCGGCGAATTCCTCGCAGTAATGGCTGCCTATCCAGCGCGACGCCGGTTGCGGCTGGGGGAGGACCGGCAGCTGCACGAAATCGGCCCGCTCGAGCGCGGCATCGAGCAAGGCCAGCGCGGCGGGATCGACCATGTCCTCGGCATCATGCTGCAAGACCATGCGAAAGCGCATGCCGTAGCGCCGCACGTCGGCCTCCATCGCCGCGTATAGCCGGTTGAGACAATCGGCTTTGGTCGTCGGGCCGTCGCGATCGTGTGGTATTATGTAGCAAACGCACCAATAGCATGATGGATGCCACCGGCCAAGGTGCGCTATGTAGCGCAG
>Ga0068855_100012429_pt1 | contig 10283 bp, 9 predicted proteins | sample KBSCornC52_FD_66592 | JGI IMG/M metagenome (GOLD analysis project Ga0068855, IMG submission 66592) | Corn rhizosphere microbial communities from Kellogg Biological Station, Michigan, USA - KBS Corn C5-2 | ecosystem: Host-associated > Plants > Roots > Rhizosphere > Soil ... | reverse complement strand
CGGTCTATTTTCCCGGCGGCAAGATCACGATGCTTCCGCAGGATGCGATCGAGGGGGCGACGCTCGCTTCCGGCCGGCGCGTGCCCGCCGCTTCGCTCTACCTCACCGTGGACGGCGGGAGCCTCGCGGTGCTCGAGGCCGAGTCCCGGCTCGATCGCGTCGAGATGGCGGGGAACCTGCACCTCGCCGAGCTGGATACGCGGCTTCACGCCGAGGCGGTCGCGGCCGGGCGGGTCGAGGGACCGTGGGGCGAGGAGCTCCTCACGCTGTGGCGCTTCGCGCGGAGCCTCCGGGCGCTCCGCGGCGCGGGCGAGGAGCGAAGCGACCGGCTCGACTACACCTTCCGCATCGACGCGGGGCGCGTCGCGATCGAGCCGCGGCCGCGCGGCACTCCCGTCGACATGCTGGTGGCGGAGCTCATGATCCACACCAACGCCACATGGGGGAAGCTCGTCCACGAGCGCGGCTATCCGGCGATCTACCGCAACCAGCGCGGGACGAAGACGCGCATGGAGGTGGAGCCCGCGGCGCACGAGTGGCTGGGCGTCACGCACTACGCGTGGATGAGCTCGCCGCTGCGGCGCTATTCGGACCTCGCGAACCAGCGCCAGCTCGCCGCGGCGATTTCCGGCGCGCCCCCGGCGTATTCCCGCGAGGAGCTCGAGTCCGCGGCGCGCGACTTCGAGGCCGCGTACGACGCCTATGCCGAGCACCAGCGGCTGCTCGAGCGCTACTGGTGCCTCGAGTACCTCCGCCAGGAGGCGATCGAGTCGGCCTTCGCGACCGTGATCCGCGAGGAGCTCGTGCGGATCGAGGGCGTGCCGCTCGTCTGCCGGGCGATCGGATTGCCGCCCTCCGCGGCGGGCGAGCGGGTGCGCGTCGCCTTCGGCGAGATCGACCTCTGGGAGCCCGGCGTCCTCTGCCGCTACGCCGGCAAATGACCTACAATTCCACGTCATGTCGCGACGTCCCGACCGAACCTCGTAAAGCTGCCGATGCAGCTCCGGCAGCCCACGCCCGACGCCCTCGTTTCCTTCTCCGATTTCCTGCTCGAACGCCTCGGTCTCGACGCGACGATGCAGGTGGCGGTCGTCGCCTCGATCGCGTTCCATGCGTTCGTGATCGTCGGCCTCGGCTTCCGGGTCCTTCACCTGCCGAAGTGGGACGAGCCGCACAACGTCATGGACGTGGTGCTCGTGAACGCGAAGAGCGCGACCCGTCCCCAGAAGGCCGATGCCCTCGCGCAGGCGAACCTCGACGGCGGCGGCAACACGGACAGGAAGCTGCGCGCCTCGAGCCCGCTCCCCGCGGTCGATGCACGCGATCCCAGCCGTGAGCTCCATGCGGCCGAAGGGCGCGTGAAGCAGCTCGAGGCCGAAGCGAAGGAGCTCATGACGCGCATGAAATCGCCCGCCGCGGTGGCGACGATCGAGCCGCAGAAGCCCGCGTCGACGGAGACGCAAACCCAGGCGCAGGCCCGCGACCTCATCGAGAAGAGCCTCGAGATCGAGCGCCTCGAGGCGCAGATCCGCCGCGAGCACCAGGCCTACCAGGAAAGGCCCCGCCGCACCTTCGTCGGCGCGCGCGCGGCCGAGTACCGCTTCGCCCGGTACATCGACGCCTGGCGCCAGAAGATCGAGCGCATCGGCAACCTCAACTATCCGGCCGAGGCGAAGGCGAAGCGGATCTACGGGTCGCTGCAGCTCACCGTCGCGATCCGCGCCGACGGAGAAGTCGAGTCGGTCGAGATCAACCGGCCGTCGGGCCACAAGGTGCTGGACCAGGCGGCGCTGCGCATCGTGCGCCTCGCCGCGCCCTTCGAGCGGTTTCCCGCGAACATCAGGGCCGACACCGACATCCTGCACATCACGCGCACGTGGACCTTCACGCGCGCCGACCAGGTCGTCTCCGAGTAGCGGCGCCCGCCCGCGCGGGGAACCTCGGGACCGGGATTTGAGCCAAACCGCGCCTGGGATTAAAATAGCCGACCGGTGGCCAATGCAAACGATCAACCTCACAAGCCACTTCCTCATCGCCATGCCGGCGATGTCGGACCCGAATTTCTCCCGCACCCTCACCTTCGTCTGCGAGCACAACGAGCGCGGAGCGCTCGGGATCGTCGTGAACCGGCCCATCGAGGTGACGCTGGAGGCCCTCTTCCGGCAGGTGGAGATCCCGCTGGGCGACGCGGCGCTCGCCTCGCAGCCCGTGTTCTTCGGGGGTCCGGTGCAGTTCGACCACGGCTTCGTGCTGCATCGCCCGGTGGGCGCGTGGAAATCCACCCTCCCCGTGGGCGACGTCGGCCTCACGACTTCCCGCGACATCCTCGAGGCGATGGCCGCCGGGAGCGGGCCGCGCGAGCAGCTGGTGGCGCTCGGCTACGCCGGCTGGGCGCCCGGGCAGCTCGAGGACGAGATCCGGCGCAACGGCTGGCTCACGGTGCGCGCGAAGCCGGACCTCATCTTCGGGCTCGCGCCGGAGGCGCGCTACGAGGCGGCGATGGGCATGCTCGGCGTGAACGCCGCGAACCTCTCCGAGGACGCGGGGCACGCGTGACGGCCCTCCCCGGACCGCGGAGCGAAGCACGCGCCGCGAGCCCGGCGGGACGGCCGCTCCGGGGAACGTACATCGGCTTCGATTTCGGCGAGCGGCGCATCGGCATCGCCGTGGGGGAGGCGGCGACCGGCATCGCGAGCCCGATCGGCGCGATCGACGCCCCGTCGAACGAGGCCCGCTTCCGCGCGATCGCGAAGCTCGTCGACGAATGGAAGCCCGCGGGATTCGTCGTGGGCCGGCCGCGCCACGCCGATGGATCGGAGCACGCGGTCGCGAAGCTCGCGGAGAAGTTCGCCCGGCGCCTCGCCGCGCGCCATGGGCTCCCGGTCGCGTTCGTGGACGAGACGCTCTCCTCGGCCGAGGCGCAGTCGCGGCTGCGCGCGACGGGCACGCGGGCACCGCGCGAGGGCGATGTCGATGCGCTCGCCGCGGCCCTCATCCTGCAAAGCTATCTCGACGATCCGGCCGCCCATGAGCGCCTCGCTCCCTGACCCGGAGAGCCTCGTGGGCGAGCTCGCCGCGCAGATGCGCGGCCGGCTCGCGCCCGATGCGGCGCTGGTGGGCATCTACACGGGCGGCGTGTGGGTCGCCGAGCGCCTGCACCGCGCGCTCGGGCTCGCTCCCCCGCTCGGCACCCTCGCCGTGACGCTCCACCGCGACGACTTCTCCCGCATCGGCCTGCACCGCGAGGCGCGCCGCAGCCTCATCCCCTTTCCCGTCGATGGCCGCGAGGTGGTGCTCGTCGACGACGTGCTCTACACCGGCCGCACCGTGCGCGCGGCGCTGAACGAGCTCTTCGATTTCGGCCGCCCGCGCGCCGTGCGCCTCGCGGTTCTCGCCGACCGCGGCGGGCGCGAGCTTCCGGTCTGCGCCGATTTCACGGGCGCGAAGGTGGCGGTCGCGCGCGACGAGGAGCTCGTGCTCTCGAACGATGGCGGGAAGCTCCGCCTCGCCGCCCTGAAGAGGCCGGCATGAACCGCGCGGACGGCCTCCAGGTCGGGCCCGACGGGAGGCTGCGCCATCTCCTCACGACCGAAGGCCTCCCGGCGGAGATGGTGCGCCGCATCCTCGACACCGCCGACCAGTTCGTCTCCGTGAGCGAGCGCGAGGTGAAGAAGGTGCCGCTCCTGCGGGGGCGCTCGGTCTTCAACGTCTTCTTCGAGGGATCGACCCGCACGCGCACCACGTTCGAGATCGCCGCGAAGCGCCTCTCGGCCGACGTGATCAACCTCAACGTCGCGGTGTCTTCCACCTCGAAGGGCGAGACGCTGCTCGACACCGTCTACAACCTGCAGGCGATGGACGCCGACATGTTCGTCGTGCGCCACGCGCAGTCGGGCGCCGCGCACCTCATCGCGCGCCACGTGAAGCCGGGTGTCGCGGTGATCAACGCGGGCGACGGGCGCCATGCGCACCCGACCCAGGGCCTGCTCGACATGTACACCATCCGCCACTACAAGAAGGATTTCTCCGCGCTCACCGTGGCGATCGTGGGCGACGTGCTCCATTCGCGCGTCGCGCGCTCGCAGATCCACGCGCTGAAGACGCTGGGCGTCCCCGACGTGCGCGTGGTCGGGCCGGCGACCCTCATTCCCGCCGCGGTCGAGCGCATGGGCGTGCGCGTCTTCCGCGACATGCAGCAGGGCATCCGCGACTCCGACGTGGTGATCATGCTGCGCCTGCAGAACGAGCGCATGAACGGCGCGCTCCTGCCCTCTGCGGGCGAGTTCTTCAAGTGCTACGGCCTCACCGCGGAGAAGCTCGCGCGCGCGAAGCCGGATGCGATCGTGATGCATCCGGGGCCCATGAACCGCGGGGTCGAGATCGATTCGCCGGTCGCCGACGGACGCCAGAGCGTGATCCTCCCGCAGGTCACCTTCGGCATCGCGGTGCGCATGGCGGTGATGTCGATGCTGGGGTCCCCGTGACCGCGAAGCGCCGTCGGGAAACCCGAAAATGAACGTGGAGATCCGGGGCGCGCGCATCGTCGATCCCGCGAGCGGTCGCGACGAGAAGGCCTCGCTCTGGATCGCCGACGGCCGAATCGCCGCCATCGGCGCCGCTCCGGCGGGATTCGGCGCGGACGAGACGATCGAGGCCGCGGGGCTCGTCGCATGCCCGGGGCTCGTGGATCTTTCCGCGCGGCTTCGCGAGCCCGGCTTCGAGTACAAGGCGACGCTCGAGTCCGAAATGGCCGCGGCGGCGGCGGGCGGCGTGACGACCCTCGCCTGCCCGCCCGATACCGATCCGCCGCTCGACGAGCCGGGCCTCGTCGAGATGCTCACGCGCCGCGCCTCCGCCGTCCACGGCACGCGCGTGCACCCGCTGGGCGCGCTCACCACGGGGCTCAGGGGCGAGCGGCTCGCCGAGATGGTGGAGCTCGCCGAGGCCGGATGCATCGGCTTCTTCCAGGGCAACGCCGCGCTCCCGGACAACGCGACGCTCCTCCAGGCGATGCGCTACGCCGTCACCTTCGGCTTCACGGTGTGGCTGCGTCCCCAGGATCGCGCCCTCGCGGCGGGCGGCGTCGCGCACGAGGGCGAGGTCGCGACGCGGCTGGGCCTTCCGCCCATCCCCGCGATCGCCGAGACGGTCGCGACGCGCACCATCGTCGAGCTCATGCAGGCGACGGGCGCGCGCGTGCACCTCGCGCGGCTCTCGGCCGGCGCGACCCTCGACATCGTCGCCCGCGCCAAGGCGAAGGGCCTCCCGCTCACCTGCGACGTGGGCGTTCACCATCTTCACCTGTGCGACCGCGACATCGCGGGTTTCGACGCGCTCGCGAACCTCGCGCCGCCGCTGCGCGATCCGTCGGACCGCGAGCGCCTGCGCCGCGGGCTCGCCGACGGGCTCATCGACGCCGTCTGCTCGGACCATACGCCCGTCGACGACGACGCGAAGCTCGTTCCCTTCGGCGAGGCGGAGCCCGGCGCGACCGGCCTCGAACTCCTGCTTCCCCTCACGCTCCAATGGGGGCGAGCGAGCGGGCTCGGGCTCGCCGCGACGCTTTCCGCGATCACCACGCGGCCCGCGGCCATCCTGGGCGTCGCGGCCGGAACGCTCGCGGTGGGAGCGCCCGCCGACGTGTGCCTCTTCGATCCGGAGCGCGGATGGGTCGTGAAGCCCGAGGCCCTCGCGAGCCAGGGCAAGAACACGCCCTTCATGGGGCTGGAGCTCACGGGGCGCGTGGTGCGCACCCTGGTCGCCGGCCGAACCGTCCATGGCGCCTGACAGCTTTCGTCCGATGTCCAATCCGCTCCTCGACTTTTCCGGGTTGCCGCGCTTCACCGAGATCCGTCCGGAGCACGTGGAGCCCGCGGTCGACATGCTGATCGCCGAGGGCCGCGCGACGATCGAGCGGCTGGCCGCGCCCGATCGGGAGCCCAGGTGGGAAACGTTCGTGACGCCCCTCGAGGACGCGAACGAGCGGCTCGCGCGCGCCTGGGCGCAGGTGAGCCACCTCAACGCGGTGATGAACACGCCCGCGCTGCGGGAGGCGTACAACGCCGCGCTGCCGCGCATCACGCAGTTCTTCACCGAGCAGGGCCAGGACCAGCGCCTGCACGCCGGCTTCCGGCGGCTTCGCGAAGGCCCCGCGTACGAATCGCTCACGCCCGCGCGCCGGCGCTTCGTGGAGAACGAGCTGCGCGATTTCCGCCTGGGCGGCGCGGAGCTTCCGCCCGCGGAGAAGGGGCGCTTGCGCGAGGTGAAGGAGGAGCTCGCGAAGCTGAGCTCGCGCTTCCAGGACAATCTCCTCGACGCGACGAACGCGTTCGGGCTCTACGTGACGGATCCCGCCGAGCTCTCCGGCATTCCCCCGGACGTGGTCGAGGCCGCGCGCGAAGCGGCGCGCAAGGACGGGCGCGAGGGCGCGAAGCTCACGCTGCACATGCCCTGCTACCTGCCGGTGATGCAGTACGCGGACCATCACGGCCTGCGCGAGCGGATGTACCGCGCGTACGTGACGCGCGCGTCCGAGTTCGGGCCGGCCCAATGGGACAACGCGCCCAACATCGAGCGGATCCTCCGCCTGCGGGCCGAGGCGGCGCGCCTGCTGGGATATTCCTCGTACGCGGAGGTCTCGCTTGCGACGAAGATGGCCGGGTCCGCGGAGGAGGTGCTCGCGTTCCTGGACGGCCTCGCGGCGCGCGCGCGGCCCTTCGCCGAGCGCGACATGGAGGAGCTGCGCGGCTTCGCGCGCGGCGATCTCAACCTCGCCGACGTGCGCGCGTGCGACATCCCCTACGTGAGCGAGAAGCTGCGCCAGGCGCGCTACGCGTTCTCGGACCAGGAAGTGAAGCGCTATTTTCCGGAGAACGAGGTGCTCGCCGGCATGTTCCGCCTCGTCGAGGCGCTCTACGGCCTGCGGATCCGCGCCGCGGCCGCGGCGACCTGGCATCCGGCGGTGCGCTTCTTCGAGATCGTGGACGCCGGCGGCACGGTCGTCGGCCGCTTCTACCTCGACCTCTACGCCCGCGAGGGAAAGCGCGGCGGCGCATGGATGGACGATGCGGTCAACCGGCGGCGCATCGGCGATCGCGTGCAGACGCCGGTCGCGTTCCTCACCTGCAACTTCTCGGCGCCCGTCGGAGGCAACCCCGCGCTCTTCACGCACGACGAGGTGACCGTCCTCTTCCACGAGTTCGGCCACGGCTTGCACCAGCTCCTCACGCAGGTGGACGACATCGGCGTCGCGGGGCTGAACGGCGTCGAGTGGGACGCGGTGGAGCTCCCCAGCCAGTTCATGGAGAACTTCTGCTGGGAATGGGACGTCGTCGAGCCGATGACGCGCCACGCGCAGACGGGCGAGCGCATCCCGCGCTCCCTCTTCGAGCGCATGCTCGCGGCGAAGAACTTCCAGAGCGGAATGCAGTTCGTGCGCCAGCTCGAGTTCGCGCTCTTCGACATGCGGCTGCACCACGGCTTCGATCCGGCCTCGCAATCGGTGACGGCGGTCCTCGAGGACGTGCGGCGCAAGGTGGCGGTCTACCCGGTGCCCGCGTACAACCGCTTCGCGACGCAGTTCTCGCACGTCTTCGCGGGCGGCTACGCCGCCGGCTACTACAGCTACAAATGGGCCGAGGTGCTCTCCTCGGACGCCTACGCCGCCTTCGAGGAGGCGGGCGTGCTCAATCCCGAGGTGGGCGCGCGCTTCCGGCGCGAGGTGCTCGGCGCCGGCGGCAGCCGCCCCGCGCTCGAATCGTTCGTCGCGTTCCGCGGCCGCAGGCCGCAGATCGACGCGCTTCTGCGTCATAATGGAATGACAGAGGCGGCCTGAAGCCCCCGCCATCGAACGGCGCTTGGCGAATGGATCAACGGACGGGCGCTCCGCGCTCGGGGGAGGACCACATGCAATCGCGCCTCATCGCCGCGGCCGCGCTCGCCGCGGTCCTCGCGGCCGGCGCCGCCCAGGCGCAGTCGAACGTCTATCGCTGGGTCGACCAGGACGGCAAGGTGCACTTCTCGGACACGCCCCCGCCCGAGGAGGCGAAGAGCGTGAGCCAGAAGCGCATGGGCGGCGGATACGTCGACCAGTCGCAGCTCCCGTACGCGACCCAGGTCGCGATGAAGAAGAGCCCGGTCACGCTCTACGTCGCGAACGATTGCGCGGACGCCTGCGGCAAGGCGCGCGCGTTCCTCTCGCAGCGCGGCATTCCCTTCACGGAGCGCAACGCGCAGACCAATCCCGCGGACACGGAGGAGCTGCGCAAGCTCTCCGGCGCGCTCGAGGTGCCCTTCCTGCTCGTCGGCGCGAGCAAGCTCCGCGGCTACGACCCGGACGGCTGGAACGCCGCGCTCGACGCCGCCGGCTATCCGCGCGAGCGGCTGCCCGGCCAGCCGCCGACCGCCGGCGTCACGGAGCCGGTGGCCGAGGCGCCGAAGGCGCCCTCCGAGCCCGCGGCCGCGCAGTAGCGCCCCCGTGAAGCTCGCCACCTGGAACGTGAACTCGCTCCGGGTGCGGCTTCCGCATCTCCTCGATTGGCTCGCCGCCAATGCGCCCGACGTGGTGTGCCTGCAGGAGACGAAATGCGAGGACGGGAATTTCCCGTCGCGGGAGCTCGAGGCGGCGGGCTATTCCGGCATCCACCACGGGCAGCGCGGCTATAACGGCGTCGCGATCCTCTCGCGAGCGGGGGGCATGGGCGTCTCCCGCGGCATTCCCGCCTTCGCCGACGAGCAGAGCCGCGTCATCGCCGCGGACTTCGACGGCGTGCGCGTGGTGAGCGTCTACGTGCCGAACGGGCAGAGCGTGGGCTCGGACAAGTACGCATACAAGCTCCGGTGGTTCGAGGCCCTCGCGCAATGGCTCGCCTCGGAGCTCGCGGTGCACCCGAAGCTCGCGGTCCTGGGCGACTTCAACGTGGCCCCCGAGGACCGCGACGTGCACGATCCGCTGCTCTGGGAAGGCAAGATCCACGTGAGCGCCGCGGAGCGCGACGCGCTCCGGCGCGTCGTCGCCGTGGGCCTCGCCGACGCCTTCCGGCTCTTCGAGCAGCCGGAGAAATCGTTCAGCTGGTGGGATTACCGCATGGGCGCCTTCCGCCGCAACATGGGATTGCGCATCGACCTGGTGCTCCTCTCGCCCGCGCTCGCCGCGCTCTGCCGGTCCTGCCGCATCGATCCGGCCCCACGCAGGCTCGAGCGTCCCTCGGATCACGCGCCGGTCCTGTGCGAGCTCGCGATCCCCTGAAGCGCGATCCGGCGCCCGCCGCGGCCCTCGAGGAGATCGTGCGCCGTGCGCGCGACGCGTCGCGCTTCTCCATCGCCTGGATCTCGCTCCTCGAGGAGGGTCGCGAGCGGCTCCTCGTCGCGCTCGGGACGTCCGTCGCGCAGCTCGGGCCGCGCGAATCGATCGCGCTCGCCGCGCGCCTCGAGGAGCCGTTGTTCGTCGAGGATGCGCTGCGCTCCACGTGGCGCGGCCATCCCCTGGTGAGCGGCGAGCCGCACGCGCGCGCGATGGCGATCGTCCCGCTCGCGGCCTCCGGCGGGAAAGCGGCGGGCACGCTCACGGTGATGGATCCGAAGCCCATGGAGCTCACGGCGGCGCAGCGGAGCGCGCTCGCGAACCTCGCCTCCATCGCGATGGCGCGGCTCGAGGCCGGCGCACGCGCTCCCTCCGCGCCGGCGGCGCTTCCCGCCGAGCACGCGCCGGCGCACTCCGCGGACGAGCGGCTCGAGGCGGAAAGGCGGCGGCGCCGCGCGGTCGAGCAGGAGCTCGAGCGCGAGCGCGGCCTCCTCGAGGCGGTGCTCGACAGCCTCGCGAGCGCCTTCTTCCTGGTCGCCTCCGACGGGCGGATGCTGCGCTGGAACGCGAGCCTCGCCGCGGCCGTCGGTTATCCCGACGCGGAGATCGCGCGCATGCGCCCGGCGGATTTCGTCTCCGTGGCGGATCGCGCGCAGGTGGAGGCGGCGCTGCGCTCGGTGATCGACGAGGGGCGCGAGGTCGCCCTCGAGGCCGAGATCGTCGACCGGGCGGGCAACGTCCGGCCGTACGCCTTCACCGGCCGCCCGCTCGTGCTGGGCGAGACCCGCTACATGATCGGCGTCGCGGGCGACATCACGCTGCGCAAACGCACCGAGCGCCAGATGGCGCGCGCGAAGGAGCGGCTCGACCTCGCGCTCTCGGGATCGCGCCTCGCGCTGTGGGACTGGGACCTCGCGCACGACAAGGTCTATTTCAACGAGAGCTGGGCATCGCTCCTCGGCGGCGATCCGCGCGAGCTCAC
>Ga0068855_100012428_pt1 | contig 10283 bp, 8 predicted proteins | sample KBSCornC52_FD_66592 | JGI IMG/M metagenome (GOLD analysis project Ga0068855, IMG submission 66592) | Corn rhizosphere microbial communities from Kellogg Biological Station, Michigan, USA - KBS Corn C5-2 | ecosystem: Host-associated > Plants > Roots > Rhizosphere > Soil ... | reverse complement strand
ATCATCTTAGCTGAGTTCATACAAACCTCCGCTCTATTTGTCGTGGAGAGCGAGAGCACCGCAGAGGATGCACAAGATCACATAAGATTTCATTTATCTAAAAGACGCGGCCCGCGTAGGCGCGTCCCTGCTCAAGGTGTGCCATAAAAGTTGGCCTGGCGCGGGCAGCGTTGGGTAGGATTTCACGTCGTTTCTTGCTCCCCAGCAGTGTTCAAGAAAACAGATGCCATCCCGAATTCCCTCACCGAGGTTGGTGAGCGTCTGAGGATATGCATGCCCGAACTTTTGTCCGCCCACCGCTTTCTATCCTCGCTGCTGTGGAAGGAATTCCACCACTTATTCAGATGATTGCTGTGCGCTCTGCTGCCCAAAGCGGCTGTCCGCCGATTCTCCGCTCCCTTCCCCCTGCTAAAATCATCTATTACCTTTCATGGGCAAAAATCTCAAGCCGCTGTGGCCCTATCTGAGCAAGTATCGCGTCACACTATTTTGGGGCGCGATTACGGTGCTGTTCAATAACGGCCTGTGGGTGCTTTCACCGCAGGTGGTGCGCCGCGCCGTGGACGACCTGAACCACAACGGCATTACGCATCAAAAGATCCTGATTTTTGCGGCGCTGCTGGTGGGACTGGCGCTGGGCAAAGGCGTGTTCCAGTTTCTTACCCGCTGGCTGGTGATCGGCGTTTCGCGTGAGATTGAATACGATCTGCGCAATGACATGTTTCGCCATCTGGAATCGCTTTCCTATTCTTACTACCAGAAGAACCGCACGGGCGACATTATGGCCCGGGCAACCAATGACCTGAATGCCGTGCGCATGCTGCTGGGCCCGGCGATTATGTATACGGCAAACACGCTGGTATTTACTGCCGTGGCGCTGGTGTTTATGTGGCAGATCAGCCCCAAGCTCACGCTGTATGCTTTTGCGCCTCTGCCTATCGCCAGCATTGTGGTGCAGTACATTGGACGGCGAATCCATGAGCGCTTTGAGAAGATCCAGGCGCAGTTTTCCGATATTTCCGCCCGCGCGCAAGAGAACTTTTCTGGCGCGCGGGTGGTCCGGGCTTACGCGCAGGAAAAAGCCGAGATCGCGCTGTTTGAGACCAGCAATGAGGAATACGTGACCCGGAGTCTTCCACTGGCGCGCCTTACCGGCATGCTTTGGCCGACTCTGGAACTGCTGCTGGGCTTTGCCCTGGTGCTTGTGCTCTGGCTGGGCGGACGCGAAGTGCTGTTGCACAAGATCAGCCTGGGCGATTTTGTGGCTTTCAATACCTATATTGTCATGCTCACGTGGCCGATCATTGCGCTCGGCTGGGTCATCAATCTCTTCCAGCGTGGGACCGCATCCATGGGCCGCATTAATGAAATTCTGGTGGCCCGCTCTGAAATTACCGATGCGGAAGTTGCGCCTGACCTGAAAAGCGCCACCACCTTGCGCGGCCAGATTGAGTTCCGGCATCTTGATTTCAGTCATGACGGCGTGCCGGTGCTGAAGGACGTAAATCTCACCATACCCGCAGGCAGCAGTCTTGCGATTGTGGGCCCGACCGGCTCCGGCAAGACCACGCTCGTAAATCTGCTGCCGCGTATATATGACGTAGCGCCCGGTTCCCTGTTGATCGATGGCCGTCCGATCCGCGAATATCCGCTGGAAATTCTGCGGCGGAACATTGGGTTTGTTCCCCAGGAAACTTTTCTGTTCAGTGACTCAGTGCAGGAGAATATCGCATTCGGGGTTGAGACATCAAGCGACGACCAGGTACAGCGCGCCGCCGCGGCCGCCAACATCGCTGCCGATATCGAAGGCTTTCCTGAAGGTTACAAAACCATGGTGGGTGAGCGCGGCATCACGCTTTCCGGCGGGCAGAAACAGCGCAGCGCAATTGCGCGCGCCATTATCCGCGATCCGCGCATTCTGGTGCTGGATGACGCGCTTTCCAGCGTGGATACCTACACGGAAGAAACCATTCTCAATCACCTGCGCGAAGTCATGCGTGATCGCACGACGATTTTTATCTCGCACCGTGTCTCTACTGTCCGCAATGCGCACCGCATTGCTGTGCTGCATGAAGGACGCATAGTGGAACTGGGCACGCATGAAGAACTGCTTGCGCGCAACGGCTATTACACCGACCTATACAACAAGCAGTTGCTGGAAGAAGAATTGGCCCGGGTCTAACGTATGAAGCGCGTCGTGGTGGAAGAACTGCTCGATAGCGACGCCGGCACGCCTGCCGAAGTTGCGGGTTCACTCAAAGACCTGCGGATGTTCAATAGCTTGTTCGGCGGCGTGCACACCATGGCAAGCTTGCTGCGTCGGGTGGCCCAGCAGCGTGGCCTGAAACAAATTTCATGGGTTGACGTTGCCGGCGGTGAAGGATACGTTGCCACGCGCGCGCAACGATTACTGGCGCGCTCAGGCATATCGTCACAACCGGTGATTCTGGACCGCGCTCCCACACACCTCGGCAATACGCATCCAGCGGTATGCGGAGACGCTCTGGCGCTTCCCTTCCGCGACAATAGTTTTGACGCCGTTGGCTGCTCGCTCTTTCTTCATCATCTTGAGTCGGATGAGATTGTCCGTTTTGCGCGCGAAGGGCTGCGCGTGGCTCGGCACGCATTTCTTGTTCAGGACCTTCAGCGTCATCCGCTGCACCTGGGTCTTAGCTATATTGGCGCGCCTCTTTATCGCAGCCGCATAACGCGGCATGATGCCCCAGCTTCAGTAGGAAGGGCCTACACCGTGGAAGAAGTCAGAAAGATTCTATCTGCGGTCGCACCGGCAGAAAACATTGAGATCAGAAAGTTTTTTCTTTTCCGCATGGGAGTGATCGTTTGGAAACAGCCCAATATGATCTGATCGTAGTCGGCGCGGGACCGGCAGGCTCTGCGTGCGCGATTACCGCTGCGCGCGCGGGCGCCAAGGTTTTGCTGCTGGAAAAAGATCGCTTCCCCCGGCAGAAAGTCTGTGGTGAATTTGTCTCACCGGAATCTTTGGGATTGTTGCACGGTTTCTTGGAAGACGGACGGTTTAGGTCTTGTCCGCAGGTCGTCTCGTCGCGAATATTTTTGGACGGTAAGACTCTGGTGATTCCTGTCTCTCCCGCGGCACAAAGTATTCCGCGCTTCGATCTTGACGCAGCGCTGTTTGACGCAGCACGGAATGCGGGAGTAACAGCGCATGAAGGCGTTGCAGTTCAGGATGTGCAGCGTGACGATGTTTTTCATGTCCGCACATCGGACGGCGCGTATTCTGCGCGTGCCGTTGCAAACGCCACAGGAAGATGGTCAAAGCTCACGCAATTTGATGTTACTGGAAAAGATAAATGGATCGGGCTGAAGGCACATTTCACTGAGCCCTTGCCGCCGCAGTCGGTCGATCTCTATTTTTTTTCCGGCGGTTATTGCGGGGTAACTCCAGTTGGAGCAAATTCCATCAATGCGTGCGCTATGGTCCGCGCCGACGCAGCTCACACTCTGGAAGATGTTTTTGCCAAAGAACCGCGTTTGTTCCAGCGAAGCCGAGCCTGGCAGCCGCTATTTCCCGCGGTAACAACTTCGCCGCTTTATTTCCGCGAGCCAGAAACCGAATCGGAAGGCATGTTCCTTGCTGGCGATGCCGCCGGGTTTATTGATCCTTTCGCGGGCGATGGGATCTCGCTGGCGCTGCAAAGCGGAACGCTCGTCGCCCAATCCATCGTTCCATTTCTGCGCGGATCGTCTTCACTGGTGCAGGCACACCAGCAGTATCAAGCCGCGTACCGCAAACGGTTCGCGCCGGCATTCCGTAATGCTTATCGCCTGCGCAGCGCGTTAGCTGCACCCAAATGGTTCCGCAACGCCGCATTAGCATTTGCTGCTGTGCCTGGAGTGGGAAAAATGCTGGTAAGAGGAACGAGGGCGCGTTAATTCGAGGAAGCCGACGCAGCCCTGACTCGGCGCAACGCACGACGCACGACGGCCAGCAGATCGGAAACCTCAAACGGTTTCACCAGACAAAATATCTTTGTCGCATCCACAAAAGCGCGCATGCCGGGGTCAGACACATCGGAAAGAACAAACACGGTACGCGGCACCAGTTCCGGACGATTTTCCTGCAACCACTGGAATACCTGCTCGCTCGACCATGTTCCGGGAATTTTGCTATCGAGCAGGAGAATATCGAAGTCCTCATTCTTCAGGCTCTCTACTGCTTCCGCGCCGGAGGAAACCGTAACCACCTGCAGGCCCGCGGCGCTGAGGACCTCGCGTTCAAAATCGAGCACTGCTTCTTCATCGTCTACCAGAAGAACATTGCCTTCAAGCCGTGATCCGCGCCGTGCCACAATACGCTCGCGTTCGGTTACCGGCTTCTCGCCAACGGCAATTGGCAGCCGCACTTGCAGCAATGCGCCTCCAGCAGGGTGGTTCTGCGCGGAAATTTCTCCGCCGTGTTCCTTCACAATTCCGTAACAGATGCTCAAGCCCAGTCCCGTGCCTTTGCCCACGCGCTTGGTGGTGTAAAAGGGATCGAAGACATGTTTCGGATCGTAAATGCCCGGTCCTGAGTCATGGAATGACGTGACTGCGCTTCCGTTCTCCGTGGCGATGCTGATGCGGAGCCGGCCTCCACGCCCGCTTTCCATCATTGCGTCGGCCGCATTGTTGATAATATTGAGATAGACCTGCTCAAGCTGATGTGGATCAGCCACCACGGAAGGCAGCACGGCGTCAAAGTCGCGTTCCACTGCGATGTTGTTGACCTTCAGATCGTAATCGCGGAGCGCAATAGTATCCTCGATGACGCTGCGCAAATCCACGTGTACCCGCTTAGGTTTGTGCTGCCGCGCAAATGAGAGCAGGTTCTGTACGATCCTCTGAGTGCGCTGTGCTTGTTTTCGCAGCTTCTGGACAAACTCTTCTATTCGCGGTTCCAGTTTTTCGCTTTCCAGCAACTGCGTATATCCAAGGATGGCAGTCAACGGATTGTTCAGTTCATGGGCAACGCCGGAAATCAGCTGTCCCACGGCAGACATCTTTTCACTTTGCAGCAATTGCTCCTGCGTGCGGCGCAGGTCTTCATATGCTTGCCGAGTCTCGTTATAAAGCTGAACTTTTTCAATCGTGGTGGCCAGTTGGCGGCCCACCGCAATCATGACTCCTTGCTCAGATCGTGAAAATTCACGCACTGCGCGGCTACTGGTAGCCAGCACACCCAAAATCCTGTCCTTGCGCCACAAGACCACCCAAAGCCATGAACGTAACCCTTCCAACTGCACCGCTCTTTGCAGCACTTCAGGCAGGCGCGGCAGGTCCTGCTGGTCAATAATCTCCGCATGCCTGGCCTTCACTGACTCGATGAATGAGGGCGGAAGCACAACGTTTTCGCTTTCCGCCGCCCACGTGGTGCGATGCCCGTAAGAAGACTTTTTATTGAGAGTAAGCGTCTCCTCGTCGAAAAGATAAACTGCCGCCGTATCGGTGGAAAATAGTTCGACCATCTGGAGCATGATCAGCTGCAGGATTTCGTCCAGATCAAAAGACTGGTTAAAAGTCACCGCGATATTGTTCAGCACATACAACTCGCGGTTGCGGCGCCGGATTTCGTCTTCTGCGCGCTTCATTTCCGTCACGTCGAGCACCACGCCCTGGTAGCGCTCAATCTTGCCGCTGGGACCGCGTGTGGCAAAGCTGCTCTCAATCACCGTGATCTTGCGTCCATCTTTGCAGCGCAGCAGGATCTCAAAATTCCTTACAAAGCCTTGCCGTGAAATCTCGCTCAGGAATCTTGTTCGGTCTTCAGTATCCACGTAAACAGACTGTGCCACATCCAGCTTGAGGATCTCTTCTTTGCTGCCATAGCCCAGCATGCGCACGAACGCTTCATTGCAATCCAGGATGTTGCCTTCCGGCGTGGAAAGGAACACGCCTTCATGCATGTGGTTAAAGAGTGACGTGAAGCGCTCCTCAGCCGCCTTGGACTCCGTGATGTCCTTGATCACGTGCACCGTGCCGCCACGTGAGTGATCTTCACCGGTATACGCTGAAGTGGAAACCACGGAATAGCCGCCAAAGCAGGGATCTTCTTCCCCGGCACAATCGGCGTGGGCGCAGTAAGGGCATCCGCTCCAGTTCGTGCCTGCGCCGGGCAATACCTCTTCGCAAAGGCTGTGTACCACGTCTTCACGTGTGCGCTGGATCCGCCCCAGCAAAGCGCTATTGGCCCGCAAGATTCGGTAATTCAGGTCATGGACAAGAATGTAATCCGGGATCGAGTCAAACGTGCTTGCCCACTCATTTCGTGAATGCACAAGTTGTTGCAGCAATTGGCGATTCTCTGCCGCCATGCCCAGCTGTTTACCTGCTAGCTTTAGGAATTTCTTTTCCCGCACGGTATATTCGCGGAAATGCGCGATTCCCAGAATAAACATGCCAACGGGCGAACTCTTTCCCTCTACAGGGACCAACAAAAGATGGTGGATACCTTCAGCGGTCAGCACGTCACGGATCTCCGGCATCGACTCAGCTGTGCGCAAAACATAAACCGCACTGTCACGCAAGGCAAAGCCACTCACGCTTCGGGCGGTATCGATCCTGTTCAGTTTTTCCACGAAAGCGGGTGAGAGCCCGCGGTGGGCGGCCAATTCCAATTTGTCCCCGGCCAGGGTGCGAAACCATGCGGCTTTAGCTCGCGTCAGTCTTCTTAGTTCTTCCAGGATTGTTCCCACCGTCGGATCAAATTCGCGCGAGTCGGAAATTTGATGCGTGATGGTATTCAGCGCGTCCAGTCGCTGCACCTGGGTCCGCGAATCTTCCAACACGATTGTCATAATGCCCAGCCCCAGCAGTAAATCCACTACTAGGTCCGTGCCCACAATTTGATGGACGTGACCCACCGTATCCAGATGCAGGACAACCAGCATGGCGGCCAGAAGCCAGCGTCCCAGGCTGCCCCTACCCCAGGCAAAACGCACAAGCTGAGTTGAAGCGATGAGTCCGACTCCTGAACAAAGAACAAAGGCCGCATAGTGCAGCGCCGGATATGGTCGCCACAAAGAATAGGCAATTTCCAGCGGCAATGCAGCGCCCAGCGCGATCACCGCCGGAACCAACAGCTTTTGGTGAGAAACGTAAAAGAAGACTGAGGCGGCAAAGAGCCCAACGGCAATGGTATATGTGCTGTAACCCAAAGCAGTCCATAAAGGCTGCTGCGGGCTGGAAGCGCTCAGGGCCAGAAAAATCTTGGAGATGGTAAAAATGCTCCAGCCGGCTATCCATGGAACCAGATATTTTTCCCGGAAGCTGCTGTACAGAACAATTGCGCCTGCCAGCAGAATCAGCAAAGTCGACATTTCAGCCAGAAATGCCGATTGAAGGGTTAGGTTCATGGTCTATTCAACAGGGTTTCTTTGTTCTGAGTAGAGTACCCTCTGTATACCATGAATTCCCGGTTTTCAGTCATTTTTTAGGTGCTAGTACCATTGTATTTTGGGGAACTCTGGGTTACATTAATGCTCCCCACAGGTAAACTTTTCGCAAAATGGCTACAGAGCGCATATTGGTCGTTGACGACGAGGAGCCGATCCGGGAGATCATCTCTTCCATGCTCAGTGCCGCGGGGTACAAGACCCGTCAGGCAGCCTCCGGCATGGAAGCCCTGGCCATTCTGAACTCAACCGGCGAATTCGAATTGATGCTGTCAGACCTGATGATGGCGGAACTCGATGGAATCGCTTTGCTGGAGCGCTCGAAAGAGAAATACCCAGACATGCCGGTGATTATGGTCACGGCTGTCCATGATATTTCCGTTGCGCTCGCGGCCATCCGCAATGGCGCGTATGACTATTTGCTGAAGCCCTTTGAGCGTGAGCAGCTTCTTGCCATGGTTAGGCGAGCGCTGGAACATCGCCGCTTGAAACTGGAAAACCGGGCTTACCAGTCCAATCTTGAGTCCCTTGTCGCCGCCCGCACGGAACAGCTTCGTCAGGCCATGACCGATCTTGAGCGCTCTTATGACATCACGCTGGAAGCTTTGGGCGACGCCCTTGACCTGAAAGACGCGGAAACAGAAGGTCACTCTAAGCGGGTTACGGCGTTCACTATCGCCATTGCTCGCGCCATGGGCCTTTCAGGAGATAAAATTCGCGTCATCGCACGCGGCGCTTTTCTGCATGACATCGGCAAAATGGCCATTCCAGACGCTATCCTGCGTAAACCGGGCGCATTGACTGAAGCCGAAACAGAAATCATGCGTGAACACTGCTTCCGCGGCTATCAAATGCTAAAGAAAATTCCTTTTCTGTCTGAAGCCTCTGAAATCGTGTACTCCCACCAGGAGCGTTTTGACGGTACGGGTTATCCGCGCGGTTTAAGCGGGCAAAGTATTCCCTTAGGCGCACGCATTTTCTCCATTGCGGACACGCTGGATGCAATCACTTCAGACCGGCCTTATCGCGCGGCACAGACGATTCAGGTAGCTCGTGAAGAGGTTGAGCGTTTTTCCGGCCGGCAGTTTGACCCGGAAGTTGTGCGTGTTTTCCTGGAAATGCCTGACACTATCTGGGAAGATCTGCGCAAGGAGATCAATTCGCAAATCGATCATTTCGCCTATCCAATGAAGCAAGTGGCGGCCCTGGCTGGCACAAGCCGCTCGATTTAAGCTCATTCTGCCTCAATCAGCTTTTAACCCAAATTTAGAAAAGGACAGCGGTGCTGCATTTTGCCGGCCGAGGCACTAAAATCACTGCTGGCGTAGATTGGAAGGGTGCTTATGGCTGTGCTCACGGATGCAGAAATCCAGAAGGAATTGACGTCTTTAAATGGTTGGCAGCGCAACGGAAGCGCGATTCAGCGGGTCTTTCGTTTTCCTGACTTCAAAGCGGCAATGCAGTTCGTAAATGAGATTGCAGACGCGGCGGAGCAGGCCAATCACCATCCTGATATCGATATTCGCTACAACACGGTCACGATGGCCCTGGTATCACATGATTCAGGGGGCGTAACGCAACGTGACGTTCGGATGGCCGGCACGATCAACAAGATCGCAGGTTAGCTTGTTTGTCCCTCTTCCAGGGCCCTGGCCACGCGATCCAGATTCTGCTGGATCATCTCCAGTTGGTCTTCACAAAATTTGTTGAATTCGCCCAGTGGATCGCCATGTTCCATCAAATCGTCCAGGAAATTGCGAACGCGTTCGCGGCCTTTCTCGCTGGCAAAGACCAGCGCCAGTCCACTCAAGCCCAGCAGTGTTGCGGGCAGAAACCAATTTTTCATGTCACATTCCCTTTCCGGGGAATCGGCACTTGCTGACTAATATGATGCTTCAAAATGACTGCAAAGTGTACCTTTGGACAGTTACTTTGGTAATGTCCTTATTCCTGAAACACCATCGGTCGAAATTCTAAGACTACACGCCTCTGCACTCGGCTTAACAAAAATTGTCGATTTCGAAAGCAGCATTTCTGAAACTTCTGCGCATCTCACGGGTCAAGACTTCTAAATCCATTGAGGTGGAATGCCATGCAGGCAAAGTGGGTAGCCTCCGTTTGTGCCATTGCGCTGATTCTTGGTCTGGGTGCTATTGGCCAGGAAAGCGGCAATTCGAATGACCCGGTTCTGAAAAGCCGTCCAAATGATCAAAACGACCGAAACGATAGAAACACCCCTCTTCCGCAGCAGGGGCCCGCGGCTTATCCCGGATCGGGTAATCCATCGTCCACATACGGTGCGCCTCCCAATGCCATTCCTGATGGGTCGCGCTTCATCATCAAGCTGAAAGATACGCTTGACACCAAGAAGATGCAGGACGGCAAGCACTTTAAAGCTGAACTTCGTGAAGATCTGGTCACGCCCAGCGGACTGATTATCCCTAAGGGGCGCACGATCAAGGGCCACGTGGGACGATTTGAGCACGGCTTTACCGGCTCCAAAATGCAATTGGCCCTGGATGAAATCGAAACCCGCAACGGTTGGGTCCCGCTGATTGGGACTGTCACCGGCGTTCCGGGAGATCCCTCCATCAAGGCCACAGGTGAGGAAGGCGAAGTGTATCGGAAAGGTCCCGATAAAAGGAAAGTTGTGACAAATGCGGCTATTGGCGCGACTGTGGGCGCGGTTTCTGGCTCGGTGATCGGCGGCAAAAAGGGTGCTGCGATTGGCGCTGCAGCGGGCGCAGGGCTCGGAACGGGGACCAGCTTCCTGTTCAAAGGCGGTGAGATGAAGCTGGAAAAAGGCACGCAACTTGAAGTTCGTCTTGACCGCGATTTAGTTGTGCCAACTCACTAAAAGACGACCGCATT
>Ga0068855_100012425_pt1 | contig 10284 bp, 8 predicted proteins | sample KBSCornC52_FD_66592 | JGI IMG/M metagenome (GOLD analysis project Ga0068855, IMG submission 66592) | Corn rhizosphere microbial communities from Kellogg Biological Station, Michigan, USA - KBS Corn C5-2 | ecosystem: Host-associated > Plants > Roots > Rhizosphere > Soil ... | reverse complement strand
AAGAAGGCGTGGGCGCTGATCGAGGCGGGCTACGACTCGTCGCTGGACGGCCCCGCTTACGGCTCGGTGTTTTTCCAGAACGCCAACAACTCGGTGCGGGCGACCGACAAGTTTATGGAGGCGATCGTCAACGACGCCAACTGGCAGACCCATTACGTGACCAGTGGCGAAGTGGCGGAGGAGCGGCGGGCGAGAGAGATCCTGCGCGAGATAGCCGAGGCGACGTGGGCATGCGGCGACCCGGGGATGCAGTTCGACACGACGATCAACGCGTGGCATACGTGCCCGGCGAGCGGGCGGATCAACGCGTCGAATCCGTGCAGCGAGTACATGCATCTGGACAACTCGGCGTGCAATCTGGCGTCGCTCAACCTGCTCAAGTTTATCGACGAGCGCGGCGACTTCGACGTGAAGGCCTTTCGCCATGCGGTCGATGTGGTGATCACGGCGCAGGACATCGTAGTCGATAACTCGTCGTATCCGACCGACGAGATCGGCAAGAATGCGCACGCCTTCCGCGAGTTGGGCCTGGGCTACGCCAACCTGGGGGCGACGCTGATGGCGCTCGGGATGCCGTACGATTCCGACCAGGGCCGCAACTACGCGGCGGCGATCACGGCGTTGATGACGGGCGAGGCGTACCTGCAATCGGCGCGGATCGCGGACGCGATGGAGCCGTTCGAGGGCTACGCGGCCAATCGCGAGCCGATGCTGGGGGTGATCGAGCATCATCGCAAATGCGCGTATGACCTCGACAGCACTTATGTGCCGCTGGACCTGTTGAGTGCGGCGCGAGCGGCGTGGGACGGCGCGCTGAAGCAGGGGCAGACGGCCGGCTTTCGCAATTCGCAGGCGACGGTAATCGCGCCGACCGGGACGATCGCGTTCATGATGGATTGCGACACCACCGGCATCGAGCCGGACATCGCGCTGATCAAGTACAAGAAGCTGGTCGGCGGCGGGATGCTGAAGATCGTCAACGGCACGGTGCCGCGGGCGCTGAAGCGGCTGGGCTACGACGCGAGAGAGATCCAGGAGATCGTCGAATACCTGGATGAGCATGACACCGTGGAAGGCGCGCCGCATCTGGCCGACGCACATCTGCCGGTATTCGATTGCGCGTTCAAGCCGCGATCGGGGTCGCGCACGATCCATCACAACGGCCATCTGAAGATGATGGGGGCGGTGCAGCCATTCATCTCGGGGGCGATATCGAAGACGATCAACATGCCGTCGGATGCGACGGTGGACGAGGTCGCCGAGGCGTACGTGACGGCGTGGCGGCTGAAGCTGAAGGCGGTGGCGATCTATCGGGACGGCTCGAAGCGCACGCAGCCGCTCAACACGAACAGCAAGGCGACCGACGCGGCCGACGCGCAAAAGGCGGCCGCCGCGATAGCCGCGTCAGCCGACGAGTTCCGGGCGCATCGGCGCAAGCTGCGCGACGAGCGCCATTCGATCACGCACAAGTTCGATATCGCGGGCCACGAGGGCTACATCACGGTCGGGATGTACGACGACGGCACGCCGGGCGAGATCTTCGTGTCGATGTCCAAGCAGGGGTCGACGATTTCGGGGCTGATGGACTCCTTTGCGACGGCGATTTCGTACGCGTTGCAGTACGGCGTGCCGCTGCAGTTCCTGGTGGACAAGTTCGCGCACATGCGTTTTGAGCCGTCGGGCTTTACCAAGAACCCGCAGATTCCGTTTGCCAAGTCGATCGTCGATTACCTGTTTCGCTGGCTGGCGTCGAAGTTTCTCGACGAGCAGGCGCGTCAGGACGTCGGGATCATCGGGGCGGCCACGAGCGCGGCGGGCGTCGCCGAGGTGCATGGGGAGAGCGCGCCGAAGCTCACGCTGGTGGCGCCGGGACACGCCGGTGCGGCGGTCGGCGAGGGCAAGGACACGGGCTTGCGGCAGGCGTTCATCAATCAGGCGGACGCGCCGCCGTGTCCCGATTGCGGATGCATCATGGTGCGCAATGGCGCCTGCTACAAATGCATGAATTGCGGCACTACCAGCGGATGTTCATGAGGAGGTGGGGGTGAGATGGACTCAACCGACTTCATGGTCGAGGTGGAAAAGGCGCGGGCGATGCTGGAACGGGCGGCGGATTACGTCGCATTGCGCGGCCGCGGGCATGAGTTGGTAGGCGGGGCGACGCTGACGTGCGCGAGCGATGTGCCGTGGCAGCTTCAGGTGAAGTGCGCGCGCTGCGCAGGGGTGTTCTGGTTCGACAACCTGGCGTGGCGCACCGGCGGCGCGGATCGCTGGCAGTTGAGCGCCGATTCGCGCGAGCATGCGACCGCCGGCTGTGCGGCGGCGGGCGTCACGGCGGGCCAATTTATCACGCAGGCATCAGGTAGGAATCTGCTGCAGCCGGTGAGAGGTTGAGTGAATTTTCGGCGACGGATGGGCGTGGTGGGGGGAGGACTCCGGAGAGGCGTGGTGCGGCGGACGGACGGTGGGGCGGATGCGGTGCAGGGCGGGGGCAAGCTTCTCCGGGGTCCGGGTTGAGGCCGGGTTAGCGCAGGGTTGATTCGGCGGGCGATTCGCGCGGGACATCGATGACGGTTTAGAAACGGGCCGTGGGGGCCCGGTTCGCGAGTGCGGTGGCGGGGCGGCGGATGTGGGGACGGCAAAGGGGCCGGGAGCAATCCCGGCCCCTTTATTTTGGCGAGGCGCGCGCTACGGGCAATGCGGGCCGTAATCATCAGGCTAATCGTAGCGCAGTAATCAGGGAGTTCTGTGCCAGTCACTGATCGTTGTAGCCTATCAAAATCATCTATTGTGATGACGTACCTAAAGCGCCATAGTAAATATCGTTATAGCGTTGTTGTATTTTGAATCGATCGCTCCGCGCCCCTCTTCACCGGTCACGCTCGCGATCTGATCAAAGGTAATTTCCCCGATGCGGTGGCCAACCGGGATGGAACCTGAACACTCAACCGTTTACGCGCGCAACGAACTGGTGATCCCGGCGGCGCCCGATCGCATCTGGCGGTGGTTGTGCCGGGCCGCGCGCTGGCCAGAATGGTACGGCAACTGCGGATGGATTCGGCTGGGCGAGGACGACAGTCCCGACCTTGGTCCCGGCTCGCAATTCGTGTGGAAGACTTTTGGCGTGCGCGTGCGCAGCAAGGTCATCATCTATGATCGTTCAGTGGAATTGGGCTGGGACGCGACTGCGTTTGGACTGCGTGCGTACCACGGATGGCTGTTTGAGGTCGTCGATGCGGGCCATACGCGGGTAATTACCGAGGAGACGCAGGTCGGGCCGCTGACCCGGGTGGGACGTTGGTATTTGCGCCGCGGGCTGCTCAACGAACATCAGAACTGGCTCGAAGGTTTGAGCCGCATGGCGCAGACCGGCGACCCCTGAAGGCAGGGACCGTCAGTCGCGGTCGCGGCTTAATCCACTTGCAGGCGGGCGGCCGGGCGCGGCGTTCCCTGTCAACCTGCTCATTCGGTGACGGCTTGCATCACGCGTCCGCTCGCGGCGTCGCAGATATCGACTTCAACCGGCCCGTCCACCTTATGCGCGTTTTTCACCTGATCGATGCCGGCCTTCAAGTCGGTCATGAACTTGTTGGCGGCAAACGGCGGCATCTGATCCATCGGAAAGTTGTCCATCAGGACACGCGTTTTGGTCGGCGAGGGCCATTGGAGGGACTGGACCTTGGGCCCCGCGACCGGCAAGTCGCGGAGCATCTGTTCCATCGCACCCTGAAAGGTATTGGCGGCGACCGCCGGTTGGCCGGTAGCACTTGATGCGGTTGATGCGGGCGGTGGAGCGGCGTTGTCCGCGATCGGGGGCGCTGCTGGCGGGACACTGTTGAGCGATGCGATCATCTGGTTGACGCGATTGCGCGCGTCGGCGTCGGGCGCGATTTTGAGCGCCGTAGCGAAGGCGGTGCGCGCGTCGGCGGCCTTGTTCATCTGCCCGTAAGCCACGCCGAGGTTAAAGGCCGCCTCGAAAAATTGCGGATGGGCTGCGAGCACCTTCTTGTACTGGACGACGGCCTGGTCCGCGTTGTCGGTCGAAAGGTACATCGTCGCGAGGTCGGTGCGCACGTCGGGATCGTCGGGCTTCTTCGAGAGGTAGTGTTCGTAGGCCGCGATCGCCTGGTCAAACTTGCGCTGGTCGAAATCGATATTGCCGGTGCCGCGCAACGCGTCGAGGTTTTCCGGGTCGAGTTTCAGCACGTGTGCGTAGGCGCTTGCGGCTCGCGGGTAGTACGAGGGATCGAAGGCGGCCGCGCGCAGCGTCACGTCGCCCAGTTGGTCCCACGCCTTGAGGTCGCCGGGATTCGTATTGGCCTTGTGTTCGATCTGCTTGATGAAATCGAGGGCCTCCTTGGGAATCTGGACGGTCGGATGGCCGGGCGGAAAGCCGCGGGTGTCCTCGTCGCCCGCGGGCTGCGCCGGCGGCGGCGCGCTGGCCGCAACGTTCGGCCGCGCCGGTATCTGGCGCATGATGAGGATCGTCACCACCACGCCGATCGCGAGAATGCCGACGAAGACGGCGACGAACGGTCCGAGCGCAGCGACGCCCTGCCCGGCGGTGCCCGAAGCGGTCGCACTCGGCGACAGTGACGGCGATGTGGATGGTGCGGACGAGACCGGCGCTATTGACGGCGAATCCGGCGCTGCGGCGGCGGCGCCCGAGGGCTGCGGCGCGGTCGCGGCTACACTGACGACGGCGAGATGCTCACCGCATTCGACACAAAAACGCGCACCGGTTACTACCGGCGCGCCGCACTGTGGACAAAATCGCACGGCTTCCTTCGGGACCAGGGCCCAGGCGAACGGTCCCGCTCCTCCTGCGTAATCTTTCCTTTATGGTCTTGCGGCGTCGCTCTTGCGTGGGTCCTGCCGGGATTGACGCGCGGCTCATCTTCGACCGCATTGTGCCGGGCCGACGGCAAATAATCCACCCCCGGCGGGGGCGAGGGCCAACGTTCGAGATCGGCGCGACCGCAGGTGCGCTCCACATCAGGCGCCGCTTCCTGTATAGTCGCCGCCGTCCGGGGATATTTCACGACCACACCAGACGGGGAGAAACCGACCATGCAGTTATACGATTCATTCGGACCGAATCCACGCGCGATGCGCATGTACCTGGCGGAAAAGGGCCTCAAGATTCCGACCAAGGAAATCGACCTGCTCAAGGCCGAGAACCGCAGGCCGCCGTACACCGATCGCAATCCCGGCGGCCAGTTGCCCGCGCTCGAACTCGACAACGGCAAGTGTATCGGGGAGACCGTCGCCATCTGGGAATACCTCGAAGAGAAGCATCCGACGCCGTCGTTGATCGGCGCGAACGCGGAAGAGCGTGCCGAGGCGCGTCAATGGCAGCGGCGCGTTGAGCAGAACATCACCGAGAATCTGTACAACGGATTCCGTTTTGCCGAAGGGCTTCCATTGTTCAAGGACCGGGTGCCGTGCGAGCCCGACGCCGCACCCGGGCTCAAGCGGATCACGCAGGCGCGTCTGAAATGGCTCGACGGCCTGATCGCCGGGCGCGACTTTATCGTGCCGAACCGCTTCACGATCTCGGACATCATTCTGTATTGCGCGCTCGATTTTGCGGCCGGCGTGGGTCAGCCGATCAATCCATCGGATGCCAACGTGACCGCCTGGTTTCAGCGCATCGGAGCGCGGCCCAGTGCGGCGTCGAGTCTGCATCCGGCGTCGGCCCAGCTCAAGATGCGGGGTTGATGGGACGGTCCGCTCGCTGAATCGTTTGATGAGTGAAGCGGCGTAGCTGAATTAATGACGAGGCGGCTGCGCGGTGCGGGTTTTGATTTGAAGCGATGGTATCCGACGAAGAAATCACTCGCCAATTGACCGCGCTGGTCCGCGCCAGGACGGGAGACCCGTCGGCGCGGATCGGCGCGCTTACGACTCTGCCCGGCCATGCGGGGCAGAGCTACAGCTTCGAGCTCGAGGCCGGCGCCGGCGCGGCGGCCAGGCGCGAGCGGCTGGTGGTGCGGCTCGCGCCCGAGGGGGTGCGTCCCGTCGGCACCGCCGACGTGGTGCGCCAGGCGCGCATCATGAAGTCGCTCGAAGGGACGGGCGTACCGGTGCCGCCGGTGCGCTGGCTCGACGACGATCCGAGCGCTTTCGGACGTCCGTACTTCGTCGTCGGCTTCGTGCAGGGCGACAAGCTCGCGATGGGCGAGCGTGAGTATCCGCCCGAGGTTCAGCGGCGCTTTGCGCACTCGATCGTAGAGAAGCTCGCCGCGCTCCATGCAGTGCCGTGGGAGCCGCGGCGTGCCGTGTGGGGTGAGCCGCGCCCGCTGCTCGAGGAGATGCAACGCTTCGACGCGCTGCTCGATCGTCCGTTGCTCGACCCGAAGACCACCGTCGGTTCGGCGGAACTGCGCGAGCGGCTGCGCGCGACGATGCCGCCCGCGCCGCAGATCGGCTGCGTTCACGGCGACTTCCAATGGTCCAACTCGTTATGCGCCGGCGACGGGGTGCAGATCGTGATCGATTGGGAACTCGCGCAAATCGGCGCCGTCCTGATCGACCTCGGATGGCTCTGCATGTTCTCCGACCGCAAGAGCTGGGTCGATCAATCGCTGATTCCACCGCATGCGCCGAGTCCCGAGGAATTGGCCGACCTCTATCGCAAGTCCGTCACCTGGCCGGTCACCGACGCGGACCTCCGCTGGTTCCGAGCTTTCGCCGGTTACCGTTTCGGTTCTATAACGGCGTTTAACCTGATGCTCCATCGGCGCGGTAAACGCCCCGATCCGACGTGGGAGGACATCGCGCTCTCGTCCCCGCTGTTCTTCGAGCGCGGACGCGAACTCCTCGGCTGATCCGTGAGCCGAGCCGTCCAGCCCGCGGGGCGGGCGGCAATGCACGGATACTCATATCGCCGTCAGGCCAACGGCCCTTTCCCCGGCTTTTTCGCGCAGATTTCCCTCGGCCTACCGACCGGTTCCGAGCCGGGCCGTTGTCGTTATGGAGCGGAGTCAATCGAGGCTCTGCTTCAGAGATACGGAATTTCGACAGATTGATTAGGCTACGAATGTCCTATTTTGGCACACGTCCAAAGGAGCTTGCGGTAGCTATATGGCTTTGCTAGCGATGGTTCAGTGTGATTTGTTTCTTTCTGAGGCGTCCAAATGAGTGCCGCGACGCTACGTGAATTCGATGTCGCCAACCCGGAGGAACAAGCTCCGGCGGTTGACGCGATCCTGGGGGCGAATCCCTTCGTGGGCCTCAGTACGCGCGACGTGCTCACGTCACTCAGCCAATTCCTGCGCAATGTGGCGGCTCATCCGAAGCAATTTCGCTCGCGGATGTCGGGTTATCTCTCTGACCTGACGGAGGTCGCGGCCGGCACGTCGGAGATCAAGCCCGACGCCAACGATCGGCGCTTTGCCGATCCGGCCTTCGCCGAGAATCCGCTGTTCCGCCGTGTGATGCAGTCCTATCTGGCCTGGCGCTCGGCGATGCACGACCTGGTCGGACTCAGCACCGAAACCGCGGTGGGCGAGGACTGGAAGCTACCGGCGCAAGAGCGCTTTGCGGTGACCCTGCTGACCGAGGCACTGGCTCCGACCAACACGCTGTTGGGCAATCCGGCGGCGCTCAAGCGTGCCTTCGATACCGCGGGCGGCAGCCTGGTCGAAGGTTTCCGCAACTACCTGAACGACCTGTTCACGAACGGCGGGATGCCCGCGCAGGTTGACAAGCGCCCGTTCGAAGTGGGGCGCAATCTCGCGACAACGCCGGGCGCCGTGGTCCATCGCGGCAAGCTCTGCGAGTTGATCCAGTACAAACCGGCGACCGCGCAGGTCTATGAACGGCCGGTGATGCTGGTGCCGCCGGAAATCAACAAGTTCTACGTCATGGACCTGGCGCCCAAGCGCAGCTTTACCGAGTACGCGGTGGCGCACGGACTGCAATTCTTTACGGTTAGCTGGCGCAACCCGGGGCCTGAAGACCGCGCGATGGGTCTCGACGATTACGTCAATGCGTGCAAGGAGGCGTCCGAGATCGTCTCGGCCGTCACCGGCAGTCCGGACCTCAACCTGATCGGCGTGTGCGCCGGCGGCATCACCTCGTCGCTGCTGCTCGGCCATCTGGCGGCCGGTGGTGACCGGCGGGTGAATGCCGCGACGCTGGTGGTCACGATGCTCGATTCGAGCGAGCCTTCGATGACCGGGATGTTCGCCAACGAGGAATCGGTGGCGCGGGCGGTCGAGGAGTCGCGGCGCAAGGGCGTGCTCGACGCGGGTTCGCTGGCGCGGACCTTCGCGTGGATGCGCCCCAACGACCTGGTGTGGCATTACTGGGTGAACAACTACCTGATGGGGCTCAATCCGGCGCCGTTCGACATTCTGTTCTGGAACGCCGACTCGACCAATTTGCCGGCGTCGCTGCACGCGGGCTTTCTCGAAATAATGTTGCACAATCCGCTGATCGAGGCCGATGCGATCAAGGTGCTTGGCAGTCCGGTCAATTTGCGCAACGTCGCTTGCGACATGTACCTGCTGGCCGGCCAGACCGACCATATTTGTCCGTGGCGCGCATGCTATCGCGCGTCGCGCCTGTTCGGCGGCCGCACCGAATTCGTCATGAGCGGCAGCGGTCACGTGCAGAGCCTGGTCTGCCCGCCGGCCAACTTCAAGGCCAAGTATTTTACCAATTCGAGCGCGGCGCCCGACCCCGACGCGTGGTTCAAGGGGGCGACTGAACACAAGGGCACCTGGTGGGATCATTGGCTCGAGTGGATCGAGAAACGATCGGGTGACAAACGTGCGGCGCCGGCGGCGCTGGGCGGCGGTGGTTACGAGGCGATCGAACCGGCGCCGGGCCGCTACGTTCATCAGCGGGCCTGAGCGCAAATTTCCAATCCCGCGTGAAAAGAAGCGGGCGGGCCCATGCGTGGGCACCGGGGGGAGTAGAGAGCAATGGCAGTTGGCAGGGTATTGACGAAAGATCTCGATGCGCGGCTGACGGCGGTGGAGGATCGGCTGGGCGAGTTGGCCGAGACGCTCAAGCGCCTGGAGGATCAGGCGCGCGCGGCGCAGGCCGAAGCGCAAGCCGCCGCTCATCGGAGCGCGGTGGCCGAAGCGGCGGCCAACCGAATCGCGGAGGCGCAGGCCGCCGAACATCAGCCGGCCACCAACGGTAACGGCGCCGGCGAGTCCGACGACAAAATATTGAAGCTGGAATCGGTGGTCGGTCGACTCGACGAGCGGGTCGAAAAAATTACCCAGACGCTGATCCAGCAGGCCCATCGCTTTAGCTGAGTCCGAATCCGCAGCTAATCATCCGATTACGTGATGGCAGCGGAGCGCGATTCGGCGCGCGCATACTTCCGGATACCCCGCGGCCACGCTGCCGTCCGCGCGATTGCCGCAGCGGCGTCATCCGGAGCGGCCGATCGTTGAGGCCGCGTCAGCGTGCGGCGAGCACTTCGGCGAGGTGAAAGGTTTCGACCTTGAGACCTTGCCGATGCAGCGCGCCGCCGATCTGCATCAGGCATCCGCAGTCGTTGGCGATTACCGTGGTGGCTCCGCTCTCCTTGATGCGGACGATCTTGTCCTCGACCATCGCGGCCGAGATGTGCGGCAGCTTGACCGAGAACGCGCCGCCGAAACCGCAGCACTCCTCAGGGTTGCGAAAGTCCACCATCCGCAGGTTCTGCACCGCGCCGAGCAGCAGCCGGGGCTCATCGACGACGCGCAACTCGCGCGTGAGATGGCAGGCGGGATGGTAAACGGCGGTGCGATCGAAGCGCGCACCGACGTACTTGACCTTCAGCACGTTGACCAGGAACTGCGAAAATTCAAACAGCCACGGGCGCATCGCAGCGGCCTTTTTCGCCAGCGCGGGTTCGTCGGCGAGCAGGTCCGAGTAGAAAATTTTGACCATGCTGGTGCATGAGCCGGAGGGAATGACGACCGGCGTGCCGGGTTCGCACGACTTCAAAAAGCGCCGCGCGAGATCGACCGCCTCATCGCGCAAGCCCTCGTTGAAGGGGGCCTGGGAGCAGCAGAACGCGCCGCGCATCGGGCGGACCTTGAGCTTGAGCCGCTCCAGCACCAGCGCCGCCGACTCGATCACCGAGGGATAGAATTCCTCGGCCAGGCAGGTCGCAAAAAGTCTTACTTCAGGCATTTTCCTACAACGGGCATTTGCCGATCTCTCGCGATGGGGTCAGGCCTGGTTGGGCCAGATCGCCAGCGCGTAAAGTTTTTTCGGTCCGTGCACGCCGATCACGATCATCTTTTCGATGTCGGCGGTGCGGCTGGGTCC
>Ga0068855_100012421_pt1 | contig 10285 bp, 10 predicted proteins | sample KBSCornC52_FD_66592 | JGI IMG/M metagenome (GOLD analysis project Ga0068855, IMG submission 66592) | Corn rhizosphere microbial communities from Kellogg Biological Station, Michigan, USA - KBS Corn C5-2 | ecosystem: Host-associated > Plants > Roots > Rhizosphere > Soil ... | reverse complement strand
AAAGCGATCAAGCCATAGCGCGAAACCCGTCCATATGTCGGCTTCAGGCCAACTACGCCGCAAAATGATGCGGGCTGACGAATGGAACCACCAGTATCAGAACCCAAGGTTGCAACCGCCATATCCGCAGCCACGGCGGCCGCAGATCCACCGGAGGAGCCACCGGGAACCCGTGTTAAGTCCCTCGGGTTGTGTACCGGCTTAAAAGCAGAATTCTCGTTCGACGATCCCATCGCAAACTCGTCGCAATTAAGCTTTCCGAGTACTACGGCGCCGGCTGTCTCGAGCCGGGCGACAGCGGTGCAGTCGTAAGGCGGGATGTAATCTCCCAGGATCTTCGATCCGGCAGTTGTGCGAACGCCCTTCGTCACAAGAACATCCTTCACGCCGAGCGGAACACCTGCGAGGGGCGGAAGCTTCTCTCCCTTCTTCACGAGCGAGTCGACCTCGGCAGCCTTCGCGAGCGCACGCTCTTTCGAGAGCATCAAATAGGAGCCGATCTTCGGATCGTCACTTTCAATTTTTGCGAAGTAGGACTCGGCCAGCGCGGTGGCGCTGGTTTTGCCTTCCACAACAGCAGAGCGGGCGGCCTCGATGGTGAGGTTGCGAAGGTCCATATCAACGACTTGTCAGTGACTCGTTGGAAGTTTGACAGCCTGGAACGACACCGAGAACTAACCCCTATTTTTCAATCACTTTCGGAACCTTGAAGAATGTGCCATCTGTGTCCGGCGCATTGCCGAGAGCGACATCATGCGCTAGAGACCTGCGCAGACCTTGGTGAACGTCGGGGCGACTAGCGTAAGCAAAACGTTCGCTCCCTTGTTTCGAATCATCGAGGCCAAAACGGTCGGAGACCTGCGCCATCGGAGGCACGTTATCGGTTCCGAGTTCGTTCAGGGAATCGACATAGGCGAGGATCGAGTTCAGGTCGCGCACCATCCTCGCACGCTCCTGTTCGGTCAGTTCCAGGTTCGCCAGGTCGGCAACGTACGCAACATCCTTGTCGGTAACTTTCATGGTTTGGTGCCGTCCGATTCAGCGTACTCGTTGACTCAGCTCGCCTTGCAAACTACTTACGCCGACTACTTACAATGATGTCGACGTCGCAGCTGGTTATCGTTGCCGATTCTGTTCGTCGACAGCGCTTGCTAAGCGCTAAGAACAACCTTCGCTCCTGATTCAATGCAATTTGCGATCAAACGATTAACTTCGAATCAGGCGCTTTGAGCGACTTTGGGGCGCACCACGAACTCAACCCGGCTCACGCCCTTGGAATACCGGTTCAATGCGGCAACGTATCTGGGCGCCAGGTGCTGCAGTTCGGCGCGCCAGGCCGCATCCGGGACTTCCACCCTCAACACGCCATGCGAAAACTCCAATGCTTGTGTGCGGGCGGCGACCGCCGATCCGCAGGCCACAGGCCAGGCAAGCAGAACCGCTTCGGAGCTAGCTGCTTTGCGCAAGCTGCCCGCGACTATCTTTTCCATTTCACGTGCGATTGGTTCCACAGAGCTTCGATTCTAACATCCGGAAAGCCGTCGGAGGGCCTTCCCTGAAAATGCTTTTTACTCCCCTTATTTCTGAACTGTAACTTAGCCGGGAACGTCTTCGATTTATTGCACGGGACGAACCATTGCAGCGGTTATAGGCCTTGAAAGGATTTGCACAGAAAAGATCCTGGCCAGGCGCTCACCCATCCCAAGTTATGACCCCGACGACTGCTGCGGAAACTGCTGCTCGATAAATCGTAACGCGTCTGCCTTGCTGCTCAGTCTGCCGTCGAGCTGTGCGTCTTCCACCGCTCCCAGAACTTGCTTGAACAAAGGACCTGGCTTGTAGCCAGCCGCAATGAGATCATCTCCGCCAATCAGCGCTTTCGGTCGAAGCTCTTCGTCTGGGAGATTCTCGATCTTCTCGCGAGTAAAGTTATACATTGCCAGGCTGCGGTGGCTTGACTCACAGTCCAGCCGATGCAGTTCGAGATGCTCATCAAACCGCGGCAGTCGAATGAACTTCTTAAAGGTCGACAACTTCATGCGCTCTACGTCCCCGAAACGCATGTGATTGTCTACCAGGGCCAGAATTTGCTCCGTGTCATCGTTTGAGAAGCGCAAGCGCTTGCAAATGGCTTCGGCCATTTTGACTCCGACCTTTACATGATTATCGAACCGGATGCGATCGGGTGCGCGGCGGAACGTCGGTGGCTTTCCTACATCGTGAAGCAGCGCCCCCCATGCCAAGGTTGGCGCGCAGGGATGCGGCAATTTCTCGAGCAACAGAAACGTATGTACGAAAACGTCGCCTTCGGGGTGAAACTCGGGCGGTTGCTCGACCCCTTTCATGGCTTCTATTTCCGGGAGAACCTCGTGCAATAGACCGCTCTGATCGAGGAGCTGGAAGGCCTTCTTGGCTTGGCCTTCGGTAAGCATCCGAGTAAGTTCATCGCGGACGCGCTCGCGAGAAACCTGGTGGGTCTGTGGGGCAAGCCTTTGGATTGCGAGGAAGGTTGCCGGATCCATCTTGTACCCAAACCGCGCGGCAAAGCGAATGGCCCGGAGCATGCGCAACTTGTCTTCTGTGAAACGCAGCTCAGGATCCCCAATAGCGCGGATGATCCCGGCCCGCAAGTCCTCTTGTCCGCCAACGAAGTCGAGCACCTCATTCTTCTCGGGGTCAAGAAGCAGGCCGTTGATGGTGAAGTCGCGGCGCTGCACGTCTTCCCGCGGATCACGGCTGAAGCGGACCTCATCAGGGTGGCGGCCATCGGAGTAACTCAGGTCGCAGCGAAAAGTCGCGACTTCGACGCAAGCTTTGTGCGAATGGCCGGGAGGAGACGGTCGGGAAAAGGCAATCTCCTCGGCGGCTAAAGCCGGAAAGGAATGACATGGATTATTTGGACTCTCGTGTATCGCGTTGAGAGGAGAGTTTGAGGTTAGCAACGTCTTCGGCACCGGGACCAGTACCACCCCGAACTGCACACCCACTGCGTAGGATTCAGGGAAGATCCGCATCACCGCTTGAGGAGAGGCTTCGGTCGCGACGTCATAGTCGGCTGGCTTCCGACCAAGAAGCAGGTCGCGTACGCAGCCCCCGACGAGGTAGGCCTGGTGACCGTGCTCGCGCAGGGTACGCACGATCGAGATGGCGAACTCCCACGCGGTCATAGCTCCGATGATACAGGCAGCGAATCACGTCCCCAATCGCATTGCCAATCGCGGAACAAGGCCCACCGAACCGACAGAAGCACCCACCCTCGAGCACAGCCCGATGCTATGGGAGTTTCCCGCTACCGGAGATTTCTTGGTGAAGGTAAGTAAATTTCGTCAGGGTCCGGGCTCGACGACCTTCAGAACCCGGTCTGCGGAGATGTTGTCGAGTTTCTGAACTGTACCACTGGGCCAACGGATTTCGATGCTATCGGCGCGGAGGTCGGATCCGAGGCCGAAATGGACCGGCCCATAGCTCGACGAGGCATAGCCCACGCTCGTAGTCATGTGATTGTACTGAGATCCTAGGGTTTTGCTGACTACTTTAATGCGTGCACCGATGCCGTCCCGGTTGCTTTTGGTTCCCTTCAGAGCGATCTCCAGCCAATGACCGGAGTTCTGGCTTCGGTTCATCCAGATTTCGGCTTCTGCGCCCAACGCGCTCACCACGACATCGATTCGTCCATCGCCGTCGAGATCACCGAAAGCGCAGCCACGATGTCGTTGTTTCGCAGCCGCCTCGAACCCAGCACCTACCGCCTGCCACTGCGCTGTGCGCCCAGAGTTCCGGAACATGAAATTCGGCTGGTTGACCGGCTGGCCGGGCATGTCGTGCGACTCGACATGGCCGCCGCTGACGAATATGTCTTTCCAGCCATCATTGTCGAAGTCATAGAGCCCCACTCCGAAGCCGGAGATGGGCCGGCTTAACTTTCGCATGCCGCTGTCGGTTGTGACTTCCTTAAAATCCCCTTTGCCCGTGTTCTTGAAAATGGGAAAAGTCTGGTTGGGCAAGGCCACAAAGACGATATCGGGATAGCCGTCGTTGTTGTAATCCCGAAAGTCCAGCCCCATGCCGGAAACAAAGGTGCCATCTTCCTCGAGAGCGACACCGGATTCGAATGCGACTTCGTCGAACTTCTTGCCGGCGTGATGAAAGAGAAAGTTGTAGGACGCATCGTTGGTGACGAAGAGGTCAGGCCGGCCGTCTAGGTCGTAATCGGCCATGCCGCCGCCCATTCCCTTTCCTACGTGTTGACGGATCCCCCAGCCGGCCGAGACATCGCGAAAGCTACCGTCGCCGTTATTTAGAAAAAGCTGGTTTGGCTGTCCTTTGTAGAATCTGGGATGGCAGTAGTCGGCAAAATTCTCCACCTTGCAGAGAGGCTTGTCTGAGTATTCCCACTGCATGTAGTTAACGACAAAGAGATCGAGCAGGCCATCATTGTTGACGTCGACCCACACGGCCGTGATTTCCCACCATGGCCCGAATTCGGGGTCGGGGTTGTTGATCGAGGCATCCAATCCCGACTTGACGGTTACGTCGGAAAAAGTACCGTCACCATTGTTGTGGTAAAGCGCACCGTGATGTAACCCGGCCACAAACATATCGGGATGGCCGTCATTGTCGTAATCAGCCACGGCAACTCCCATGTCGTAGCGCGTGCCCGCGACCCCGGCGGCAACCGTTACATCGGTGAATACACCGTTGCCATCGTTTCGATATAGGCGATTGCGATACTTCGGATCGTCCTTCTTCAGGGTGGAGATGTTTCCGCCGTTGGTGAAGAAGATGTCGGGACGCCCATCGCCGTTGTAATCGAAGACGGCGAGGCCTCCGGGCATGGTCTCAGGGGCATTGCGCGCCGGGGTTTCGCTGTTTTCAAGGCGGAATGGGAGCGTTCTCAATTCAAAAAGAATGGGCGACTGAGGGTCGGCTGCATGAGCTGCGCAGAAGAAGGATAGCAAAGACAGAAAAAATACCGGCCGGACCTGTTTGCGCATTTGGCGAAGGGAACAGCAAAGTGGTAGCCGCAGCTACCCCTTTGATTTTACCCGACGAATCGCCATGGAAGTAGCACTTCGGTGAAGGCCGGGTACGCGATCCGTTCTTGAACTTCGGCCTTGCGTGATCGGAGAGCGTTCGCGTTGTTGGAGAGATCAGGTTCGTCCTGTAATTGCAATTCCCGGAAGATCATTGTCGAGTAGGGATTCGTGACCGTTGGCGGCCTTCGCCTACCTGATGCCGAAGCGAGCGGTGATGACCGCATAGAAAGAAGCAATTATGAAATGGCGTTTCACAATCTTGGAATACAGCGCGTACTAACGCCAGGGACAGCTGCTTGAACATGGAACGACAACCCGCAGGTGCGGGCCCCAGCCGCTAATATAAAATCCAGTCGCACAGCGGAAAACGGCTTGTACTCACAATCCAAGACGATTCCCACAAACTTATGGCTACTGTCTTCGTAATAGGCGCTGGACCGGCGGGGCTTTTTGCGGCGCAGAAGATCGCCCAGGCTGGACATGAGGTTGTGATTTTCAACCGCGACATCAAGCCGGGTGGCTTGGCCGAATACGGCATTTATCCGGTAAAAGACAAGATGAAGATCGGGCTGCGGAAACAGTTTGCCAAAGTGCTGTCGCTTCCCAATGTCCACTATTTCGGGCACGTCCCGATTGGCGGGGAATTTCCAGTGACGTTGGAGACGCTGCGGCAGTTCAAACCAGCCGCGATGGTTTTTTCCGTTGGCGCGCAGGGCACAAAGAAGTTAGGCATGCCGGGAGAAGATGCCGCGGGGGTGTACTCTGCCAAGGACTACGTGTATCACTACAATCTTCTGCCGCCGTTCGCGACGCAGGATTTCTCGATAGGCAAGCGAGTCGCGATCGTCGGGATGGGCAACGTGATGGTCGATATCGCGCGGTGGCTCATCCTCGATTGCACGCACCCGAAACCGGAAGAGATCGTTGTGATCGCCCGCCGGGGACCGTTTGAGGCCAAGTTCGACGACAAGGAATTCGCATACATTCACGGGCACCTCGATCGCGCCGCCTTTGCTCAGGAACTCGAGCGTGTCAAGGATCGCGTAGCTGCAGTCGGACAGGACATAAGCAAAGTTGCCGAAGAGACCTTCCCTGCCCTGAAGAAGTATCCTGACCAACCGTTGATTTCTCCCCGCTTGACTTTCCGGTTCCTCAGCACGCCGACAGCAATCCATCCCGGGTCAAATGGCCGGATCGCGAGGCTCACCGTGGCTGACAATTACCTAACCAGTAAGGAAGGGAAAATCGGGTGTAAGCCGACGGGCGCGAGCGAGGACATAGAGGTTGACACGCTGATCTTTGCGATTGGCGACAAGCATGATCCATCGGTGGGGTTGCCGTGTGGGCAGTGGGGGTATGTGACAAACCCTGACAGCAATCGTCCATGTGCGCCATACGAGGTGTTTGATCCTGAGACGGGCAAGCTGTGGGAAGGCGTGTACGTTACGGGATGGGCACGCAATGCCAGTGAGGGTCTGGTGGGAATCGCGCGCCACGACGGAGAAGTCGGAGCGGCGCACGTAATCGAGTATGTTGCGGGTAAGAAGGCGACCGAATCAGTATCGGTCAGCGAAATTGGGGAGTTCCTCAAGCGCAAGCACATCCGGTTTGTGCCGAAGGGTGATCTTCCCTATCTTTACGCCGCGGAAGAAAAAGAAATGAAGACGCGCGGGCTTTCATGGTTCAAGTTCTCAGATGACGACGAGATGCTCTCGGTGATTGAAAAGGCGAAGGCCGACTCGCCTGAGTTTGTGCCGTCGCCAGGGGATTAGGGCACTCTTGTTGGCGGGGGAATAGCAGCCGACAATGCCTCAACGTGTATCTTCCTGGTAACGGGATGCGCACGAGGAAGAATTATGTCTGAATCGCATCCCGCCTTGCATGCGGATGGCGCGGGAAAGCGGTTTGCGGCTTGCCGAACGGTATATTCAGTGGCCATCATATAGTCATGCCCGAATTGCCGGATATAGCGGCGTACATTACGGCCCTTCACTCGCTGATCATCGGGGAGGCGATCGAACAGCTTCGCGTTGCAAGTCCATTTTTGCTGCGCACGGTGGAGCCGCCGCTCACCGCAGTCGAAGGAAAGTCCGTGCGAGAACTGCGGCGGGTTGGAAAACGTATCGCCTTCGGCTTGGAAGACGATTTGTGGTTGGTGCTGCATCTGATGATCGCCGGACGCCTGCATTGGCGCACGGCGGGCGCAAGTGTAGCGGGTCGGAATCAGCTCGCAGCTTTTGATTTCCCAAAGGGCTCTCTGGTGCTGACAGAGGCGGGAGCAAAGAGGCGCGCTTCGCTGCATGTCATTCGAGGAAAGAGCAGTCTTCAAGCGCTAGATCCGGGCGGAATCGATGTCTTCGCCAGCGATTTCCCTGCGTTCCGCGCCGCCGTGATGAGCGAGAACCGCACGCTGAAACGAGCGCTCACTGATCCTCGGATTTTGAGCGGCATTGGGAACGCGTATTCGGACGAGATCCTTCATGCTGCGCAGCTTTCTCCCATTACGCAGACCCACAAGCTTCAGCCGGACGAGTGGGAACGACTTTTCACGGCAACTCGCTCTACGCTTCAACACTGGGTCGAGCAATTGACTGGCGAAGCGGAAAAGAAGTTTCCGGAAAAGGTGACCGCGTTCCGCGAAGACATGGCCGTCCACGGGAAGTACGGCGAGCCGTGCCCGCGATGCGGAGAGAAGATCCAGCGCATTCGTTACGCGGATAACGAAACCAACTATTGCGCTCGTTGTCAGACCGGAGGCAAGGTGCTGGCCGATCGCAGTCTGTCCCGCCTGCTAGGAAAAGATTGGCCGCGGACGCTAGAAGAATTGGAAGCTCTGAAGCGCAAATGAGGGCTTAGCGTTTCTGCCCAACTCCGAACTGGTTTCCGTTCCGGATCGACTTCGGACCATCGAAGTCGATCTCCAGTAGTTTTTCGCTTTGCACCTGAGTCCCCGTCTCATCGCGCAGGGTGTAGACAATCTTGCTGGTTCCTCGATCGATCACATCTCCGGTGGAAGGAAACACATACTTCGCGTCAATGCTCAAGGAAACCCAGCCTGGACTGTCAGAGACCTTCACGTCAGCGATTTGTTTAGGCGGAGAACTGGTGGCGTCGAACACGTGAATGTAGTTGTTCACGCCATCGGCCAGCCAGATTTCTTTCTCATCCGGCGTGAGCGCAATCCCATGGCTCTGGCAGGGATTGTGGCGAGCAGGTTTGCCGGTTGGAAATCCCTGCACCGCGACGTCGTAAAGCTTCTTGCCGGTTTTTACGTCGCCCACCTCGAATCCGAGAATATTGTTGGTGTTCACGAATGCCAGCGAATTGCTTCCATTCACGGTAAAGGGGCGAACATTGCTTGAAAAAGGTCCGATCTTCTCCATCACCTGATTATTTTTGGGATCGGCAACCAGAAGATAGTTGTTGTGCAGACCCGCCAGATAAACACGGCTGCCATCCGGTGCCCAGATCGTGTTGTGCGCGCCGGTTCCGGTATCGACTCGCGTGACCAGGTCGCCGTTCGAAGCATTGATGACATCCCAATAAGCTCCCTCGAATGTCGGCACGTACAGAGTCTTGCCATCGGGAGAAATTGCCAGCCGATCGAACCCGCCTTCGTACTGTTTCTCCCACACAATCTTGTCGCTTGCGAGATCGAATGCGGCGATTCGCACGGTCGTCGTCATGTACAAGCGGCCGCTTGCAGCATCCGCGGCGATTCCCTTGATCATTTCAACCGTCTGACCGGGCTCGAGTTTCCAGGTGGGAATACGCTTCACGAACTGGAAGCCATGGTCCATATCGAAGACGATGATCCCAGTCCCGCCGTAACGCAGGTTGTAATTGGCATCGGGATGATGGTTGAAAACACCGGGAACAGCAACGTACAGCAGATGACGTTCCTTCCCTTGGGCGAGAACTGAACCTAAGCAGATGACAAGCATTCGCGCAACGCAGCACCAGGAACGAAGATCGGTTCGACGACTAACAGTGCCGTGCACGGCCACCCTCCAGTTCACGAAATCAAAGCCAGAGCAGTATAGCGAAGTGCTTTCCCCATGAGCATCGGGATTTGGCGCCACGCCATCCTAGCTTATCCTTCGGAGGTACAAGATGCGAAAGCACACCGGACTCATCCTCGGAGCCATCGGCTTTGCAACTGGGCTGTATCTACTCAGCAGGAGCGCACAACAGAAAAGCGTTTCGCAGGCACGCCTCACCACAACCAATCTCGACTACAAAAAGGTCACATATCGGGACCTCGCGTCGGAGAACTTGACCGACCTGAATAGAGGAGACGCTTCCGAGCTTCTGAGCTTGGGTCTGAGTCGAGCCTTGGCAGATCGAGTCATCGAGAACCGCCCTTACCGCAGCAAGCTGGAACTCGTTTCGAGGCTGGTTCTGCCGGAAGGCGAGTACGCCGCGATTCGCGATCGGATTGTGGTGGGCGGAAGCCGGGATCCGATCAAGGTCGCGGGTTAGAACCCTGCCCCAGCGCTCGGGCCGACGATGGGCAACCATCGACTCTGCTCGTAGCAACTAAATAATTAGTTACCTTTTGCGGGGATGCCGCGTCTATAAAAATACAGGAGTTATTGGTTGCCACCCCGTCCATCTACAACCCTGACCGAGGCCGAACTGAGGATCATGGAAGTCCTTTGGGCTCAAGGACCTGGAACGGTCCAGCAGGTATTGGACTGGCTGCCCGCCTCGCCGGCGCTGGCGTACAACTCGGTCCTGACGACCATACGGATTCTAGAACGCAAGGGTTATGTCGAGCATATTAAAGACGGCAGGGCTTACGTTTATAAACCGATTCTGGAGCGCAAGGACGCAACCCGCTCGGAAATTAGACACTTAGTCAGCCGGTTCTTCGGCGACTCTCATGACGACTTAGTTTTGAACATCCTGGAAGATCGTGGCTTAGAGGCCGGGGAGCTGGCGCAACTGAAAAAGATCCTGCAAAGGGGCGAGTCGAAATGAGCTCATTACAGGGTCTGGCGCAGCTGACGAGTTCGCAAATCGTGAATTGTTTGGTGCTTGGGAGTGCGATTGCAGCGCTTGCAGGGGTAGCCTCGGGTCTCCTGGGCCGCAAAAGCTCCGGCGTTCGGTTCGTGATCTGGTTCTCTGCCCTGGTCGCCACCGCTGCTCCGTTCTTCGCCTTGCGCGCCGGGGCAGAGGGAACGGCAGCGCTTCGCGTCAGCTTGCCCGAAATCTCGCTTTCACCGGAATGGGCGCTGTACATCTTT
>Ga0068855_100012419_pt1 | contig 10285 bp, 10 predicted proteins | sample KBSCornC52_FD_66592 | JGI IMG/M metagenome (GOLD analysis project Ga0068855, IMG submission 66592) | Corn rhizosphere microbial communities from Kellogg Biological Station, Michigan, USA - KBS Corn C5-2 | ecosystem: Host-associated > Plants > Roots > Rhizosphere > Soil ... | reverse complement strand
GGTGGCGTGCGAGAGCGTCACCGCGCCGTAGGCCGACGACAGCAACGACGTGAGCGTCACACCGATCTGGACGGCGGCCAGGAAGCGGTTTGGGTCAGCGGTCAGGTGGGCGACAGCTGCGCCACGCCGGCCCTTCGCGGCCAGGCCCTTGACCTGGCTGTCGCGTAGCGACACCAGGGAGATCTCAGTGGCGACGAAGATCGCCTCGACCAGGATCAGTGCGAGGACGACGAGAACGTTCAGCCCGACGCTCACGCAGCCGACTCCGCACGGCCGCTGACCCGGCCCGATCTATGGCACCCGTCCATAGCGGTCCAGATTATCCGGTTGGCCGAGTTCCCTAGTGCCGGTCACCCGCTGGCGATCAGCCAGGCATCAACCAGACTGTCAACCAGACTGCGGCATCAGACGCGCAGGGTCGATCTCGAGCTGCTGGCACATCGCGACCGTGTCAAAGGCGCCCCAGTGCTCGGAGGCCCGGCCGTCGGACGCGCGAAGCAGGTCGAAGCCGGACACGGTGAAGCTCCGGCCGGTTGGGGCGACGCCCATGAAGTCACCGGTGTGGGTGCCGTGAGCCTCGAATCGGGCGGCGAGCAGGTCGCCGTCTTCGAGGATGTGAGTGGCACGCATCGTCAGGTCAGGGAACGCGGATCGGAACATCTTGAAGAACTGCTTGACGCCCTCCTTGTTCTGCGGCATGCCCATGAGGTCGTCGTGCTCGACGAAATCGTCTGTGACGTACGCATCGAGCGTCGGTGTTGATGGACATCGCGACCTCCTTGGGCGCGCAGAAGATCCGCCCATCGGCGTTCGCGCAACACCGCCCGGCAAGAGCGGTGACCAAGGTTTTTCGGTCAGCCGACCTTCGCGCGCAGATTCTCGTCAAGCGCGGCGAGAAACTCTTGAGTGGTCAACCACGGGGTTTCGGGCCCGACGAGAAGCGCGAGGTCTTTGGTCATTTTTCCGCTCTCGACCGTCTCGACGCAGACCTGCTCGAGCGTGTCGGCAAAGTGCTCGACCTCGGGAGTGTTGTCGAGCTTGCCGCGGTGCTGGAGGCCGCGGGTCCAGGCGTAGATCGAGGCGATGGGGTTGGTGGACGTCGGCTTGCCCTGCTGGTGCTGGCGGAAGTGCCGCGTGACCGTGCCGTGGGCGGCCTCGGCTTCGACCGTCTTGCCGTCGGGCGTCATGAGCACCGAGGTCATCAGGCCGAGCGAGCCGAAGCCCTGCGCGACCGTGTCGGACTGGACGTCGCCGTCGTAGTTCTTGCACGCCCAGACGTAGCCGCCCTCCCACTTGAGCGCGGACGCGACCATGTCGTCGATGAGCCGGTGCTCGTAGGTGATGCCTTCTTTTTCGAACTCCGCTTTGAATTCCGACTCGAAGACCTCGGCGAACAGGTCCTTGAAGCGGCCGTCGTAGGCCTTCAGGATCGTGTTCTTGGTCGACAGGTAGACGGGGTAACCGCGTTCGAGACCGTAGCGGAACGACGCCCGCGCGAAATCGCGGATCGAGTCGTCGTAGTTGTACATGCCCATCGCGACGCCGCCGCCGGGGAACTTCGCAACCTCGAATTCCATCGGCTGGCTGCCGTCGTCCGGGGTGTAGGTGATGGTGACCGTACCGGGGCCTGGGACGACGAAGTCGGTCGCCTTGTACTGGTCGGCGTGCGCGTGACGGCCGATGACGATGGGCTTGGTCCAGCTCGGCACCAGCCGCGGGATGTTCGAAATGATGATGGGCTCACGGAAAATCACGCCGCCCAAGATGTTGCGGATAGTGCCGTTCGGCGACTTCCACATCTTCTTCAGGCCGAATTCCTTGACCCGCGCTTCGTCGGGCGTGATGGTCGCACATTTCACGCCGACGCCGTACTGCTTGATGGCGTTGGCGGCGTCGATGGTGGCCTGATCGTCGGTGGCATCGCGGTGCTCGATGCCGAGGTCGTAGTACTTAAGGTCGACGTCGAGGTAGGGAAGGATCAGCTGGTCCTTGATGAACTGCCAGATGATGCGGGTCATCTCGTCGCCGTCGAGCTCGACGACCGGGTTCGCAACCTTAATCTTCGCCATCGCGCGCTGGTCTCCCTGTAGTCGTTTCAGAGGTTGCTGACGTCGGCCTGCTTGGCCCGCACTGCCTCGGCTGCCTCGTGCAGCGCGGCGAGCTCGGATTCGGTGAGCTGCGTCTCGACGACCCGCTTCACCCCGCCCGCACCGATTTCGGCCTCGACCCCGAGGTAGACGCCGCTGATGCCGTACTGCCCGTCGACCCACGCGCACACCGGCATGACCGCGCCGGAATCCTCGTGCACGGCCTTCGCCATGCGCGCTGCCGCCGACGACGGCGCGAAATAAGCAGAGCCGGTCTTGAGCAGCGCCACCACTTCGGCGCCACCGTTGCGGGTGCGCGTCACGAGTTCGTCGATCTTTTCGTTGCCCAGCAGGTCGGTGAGCGCGCGTTGCTGGCCGTCGACGGTGACCGTGCACTGCGACGGCACCGGCACCATGGTGTCGCCGTGCGAGCCGAGGGTGAGCGTGCGCACCGCGCCGACCGGCACCTTCAGTTCCTCGGCGACGAAGTTGGAAAACCTTGCGGTGTCGAGCATTCCTGCCTGGCCGAGCACCCGGTTCTTCGGAAAGCCCGTCGCGAGCTGGGTCAGCGCGGTCATCTCATCGAGCGGGTTGCTGACGACAATGACGACGGCGGACGGCGCGTGCTTGGCGACGTTCTCGGCAACCCCGCGCACGATTTTCGCGTTGGTCTCGATGAGATCCATGCGGCTCATGCCCGGCTTGCGCGGAAGCCCCGCCGTGATGATGACGATGTCTGAGCCCGCGATGGCCTCGTACCCCTCGCCGTCCGCCCCGGTCGTTTGACCGACCAGCTTCGTCTCGAACCCTTCGATCGGTCTCGACTGATTCATGTCGAGCGCCAGGCCCTCGGGCTTGCCTTCGACGATGTCGGTGAGCACGACGGTCTCGAAGATGTCGTACTCCGCAAGCCGCAGTGCCGTGGTCGAGCCGTAGAAACCCGCGCCGACGACGGCGATCTTGCCCTGGCGTGAACTGCTCATGATGAAGGCTCCCGAGAAGAAGAACGCCACACAGTACGGCCGTCATGCTATTCGCGGCCGCGGAACGGCCGCGAGTCGGGGGTCAGGTGAATCGGAGTCACGTACTGGTGACCGCGGCCAGCACCATGAGGGCTCCCCCGATGAAGCCCATCGTCACCACATCGGTGAAACGAGTTCGCACCGCCAGCAGGCCTGCGGTGCGGCTGGGGAGCACGAGCCGGAACAGGGCCCCGCCCAGCACCGAGATCGAGATGGCCAGATTGCCCCAGCGGAAGTGGTGCATCGCGATGATGACGAGACCGACGCCAACGCCGCAAATCACCAGAGCCAGCGGGATTTCGCCGAAGAACGCCGCGACCTTGCCGCGCTTGCGCTGCGGCTCGACCGCGAGCGTCGGCGGGTCGGCCGCTGCGTCGTCGGGCGGGCCGGGTTCGGTGACGATGGTGAGGTCGGCGCTCGTGTCGAGCGGTTCCGATCTCATCCGTCCTCCATTCCAGGCCCCGAGGTCCAGCCCCACATTTCAACGGTACCGGCGCGGTAAGGCCCGAGCCAGGACAGGTGTGTGTGATGTGCCCTGACGGGTAGTAGCCGCAACAGACATGCGGGCAATCGTGGAGGCACAACTGTGGACGCGCCGTACCTGAGCGTCGAAGACACCGGCGAGATCTTTGTCCTTGAGCAGGAGTGCACCACGGTAGGGCGTGGTGACGGCATCGACGTCGCGCTGACCGACCCGACGGTCTCGCGATTGCATGCCGAACTCGTGCGCCGTGGGCCCTACCTCTATGTGAGTGACCTCGGGTTGTCGTCGAACGGCACCCGGGTGAATGGCCGTCCGGTCGGACGCCGGCTGCTCGCCGACGGCGACGTCGTCGCGTTCGGCGCGGCCCGGTGCCGGGTGGGCGGGCTCGACCTGAAGGAGGTCGAGGAATCACCGACCGAGCTGCGGCGCGGCAACGCACCCGACCTCACCCGGCGCGAATCCGAGGTGCTGACCGCTTTGTGCCGCCCCGCGCTTTCGCAGGAGGCGTTCGTCGCTCCGGCGACCGCGCGCGAAATCGCCGACGAGCTCGTCGTCACCGAAGCGGCGGTGAAGCAGCACCTGCTGCGGCTGTACTCGAAATTCCGTATCCCCGAAGGGGTTGGAAGGCGCGCCCGGTTGGCCAACGAGGTCATTAGCGCAGGCGTCGTCCGGCCGCTGCCCGAGAACAACCGGCTGCCGAACAAGGACGGCGACACGCGCCCGCCCGGTCCGATCCGGCGTGCGGGCTAGCTCGCCGCCCTACCTTGCGGCCGCCCGCTGGGCGGCTTCGACACAGTTGCGGAACAGCATCGCCACGGTGGTCGGCCCGACGCCGCCGATCCGGGGCGTCACCGCACCGGCGACCTCGGCCACGCCTTCGTCGACGTCCGGAAGCAACTTGCGGCCCTCGTATCGAACGCCGCCGCCAACGACGACCGCGCCTGGGCTCACGTGTTCGGCCCGGAGAATGCTCGGCACGCCTGCGGCGGCTACGACGATTTCGGCTCGCCTGGTGTAGTCGGGCCAATCGGGCACGCCCGTGTGCACGACCGTGACGGCCGCGTTCGCCGTGGGCCGCTTCTGGCTCAGCAGCATCGCGAGCGGACGCCCGAGTGTGGTGCCGCGGCCCAGGATGCACACGGAGCGGCCGGACACCGGGATCTCGTGGTAGGCGAGCAACGCTTCGATTCCGGCCGGCGTACACGGAACCGGGCCTTCCATGCCAAGCGCGAGCCGGCCCATGTTCGTGGGGTGCAGGCCGTCGACGTCCTTGTCGGGATCCATCTCCATCAACGCCGCTTCGAAATCGATCTGCGGTGGCGTCGGGTGCTGCACCAGCATCGCGTCGACACTCTTGTCGTCGTTGAAGTCGCGGATGGCGGAAACGAGGTCTGCTTGCGTGGCGCTCTGCGGCAGATGCACGTGCGGAGAAGTAAGACCGAGCTCGACGGCCTTGTCTTGCTTCATCTTGATGTAGCCGGCGCTCGCCGAATCGTCGCCCACCAAGATGGTGCCGAGCCCCGGCCGATGGCCCGCGTCGACCAGCGCCTTGATGCGCGGCAGCAAGTCGGCCAAGATCGCCGCTGCAACAGGTCTGCCGTCCAGACTCTTCGCCGTCATGGCTCCAGTCTTTCATGCCGTTTCGGTGGACGAGATTCGTCGGCCCGCCCGGAGCCTAGCCGACACCGATTTCACATTCGGGTGGACGAACTCGGTTGCCCTAACGCTGCTGACGTCCACAAAACCGGGGAACCGAGTCCACCCGGCGACCCGGGCCGCCCAGCGGTGCGCACGCAACCGGCTCCCGGGCCGCGACCCCGCGACCGCGCGACCGCGCGACTCCGCGAGCCACCGACCCCGCGACCGCTAGTGGAAGAAGTGGCGGGTTCCGGTGAAGTAGAGCGTGATGCCGGCGTCGGCCGCAGCGGCGACCACGTCGTCGTCGCGGATCGAGCCGCCCGGTTCGACGACCGCGCGGACACCGGCATCGATGAGGATCTGCAAGCCGTCTGCAAACGGGAAGAACGCGTCGGACGCCGCGACGGAACCGGCCGCCCGGTCGCCCGCGCGAGCCACCGCCAGCTTCGCGGAGTCGACCCGGTTCACCTGGCCCATGCCGACACCCACCGATGCACGGTCGGCAGCGAGCAGGATCGCGTTCGACTTCACCGAACGGCACGCGCGCCAGGCGAACTCGAGATCGGCCAGCGTTGCTGCATCGGCCGGTGAACCGGCTTTCAGGACCCAGTTAGCGGAGTCGTCGCCGTCCGCCTCGATGTCGTCGACGCTTTGCATGAGCAGCCCGCCGCTGATCTGGCGGGTCTCGACGACGTGGTGCGCGGGATGCAAACCGGCACACAGCAACAGCCGCAGGTTTTTCTTCGCAGTCAGGATGTCCAACGCTTCTTCGTCGAAGCCGGGAGCGCACACGACCTCGGTGAACACCTCCGCGATCTGTTGCGCGACCGCGGCAGTGATCGGGCGGTTGGTCGCGACCACGCCGCCATAGGCCGACACGGGGTCACACGCCAGCGCCTTGAGATGCGCCTCAGCAAGGTCGGTGCCGACTGCGATGCCGCACGGGTTCGCGTGCTTGATGATGGCGACGCAAGGCTCGGTGAAGTCGTAGGCGGCACGGCGAGCGGCGTCGGTGTCGACGTAGTTGTTGTACGACATCGCCTTGCCGTGCAGCACTTTCGCCTGCGCCAGGCCGAGCGAACTGTGCTCTGAGCGATACAAGGCGGCGCGCTGGTGCGGGTTTTCGCCGTAGCGCAACACTTCTGCTCGATGCCAGCTCGCACCGAGCCAGTCGGGAAAGCCGCTGCCATCATCGGTCGGCGCGTAGACGTTGCCGAGCCACGACGCGACCGCGATGTCGTACGAAGCGGTGTGCACGAAGGCGTCGACAGCCAGCGATTTCCTTTGTTCCAGGGTAAATCCGCCGTCGACCACAGCGTCGAGGATCTCGACATAACGCGCGGGCGAGGTAACCACGGCGACCGACGGGTGGTTCTTCGCCGCAGCGCGCACCATCGAGGGGCCACCGATGTCGATCTGCTCGACGACGTCGTCAGGCGCAGCGCCCTTGGCGACGGTTTCGCGGAAGGGATAGAGGTTCGACACGAGCAGGTCGAAAGGCGCGATACCGAGTTCTTCCAGCTGGCGAAGGTGCTCGGGCTTTCTGGTGTCGGCCAGCAATCCGGCGTGCACCTTCGGGTGCAGTGTCTTCACCCGGCCCTCGAGGCACTCCGGAAATCCGGTGAGCTCCTCGACCTTGACCACGGGCACACCAGCCTCGGCGAGCACCGCCGCCGTCGTGCCGGTCGACACGATCTCGACCCCAGCCGAAGCAAGCCCCTGGCCCAATTCGACAAGAGACGTCTTGTCGTACACCGAAATCAACGCCCGCTTGATCGGACGCCGGCCCTCCTCGACAGTGCCGCCAGCGCTTGCAGAACTGCCGGTGCTGATGCTCACGGAATCGTGACCTTTCTCCCGGTGACGGTCCAGCCCTGGCGGGCCATCTTTCCGATCGTGTCGACGAGCAGCTTGCGCTCGACGGTCTTGATGCGCTCGTGCAGCGACTCCTCGTCGTCCGCGTCGAGCACAGGCACCGCCGCCTGCGCGATGATCGGGCCGGTGTCGATGCCGTCGTCGACGACGAACAGTGTGCAACCCGTGACCTTGACGCCGTACGCGAGGGCGTCGCGCGGGCCGTGCATGCCCGGAAAGGCGGGCGAGAGCGCGGGATGCGTGTTGACGATGCGGCCGTCGAACTTGCGCATGAACGCCGGGCCGACGAGCTTCATGAACCCCGCAAGCACGACCAGATCAGGCGCGTAACCGGCGACGGCGTCGGCTAACGCCGCATCCCACGCAGCACGATCGGCGAATTCGCTTACCTGCAAGACAAAAGTCGGCACATCGGTCTTCTGCGCACGCTCGATTGCGAGCGTGCCATGCCTGTCTGCGCCGACTGCCACTACCTCCGCGTTGTAGGAGGCATCAGCGCAGGCGTCGAGCAGCGCCTGCAGGTTCGTGCCCGCCCCCGAAACGAGGACGACGACCCGCAACGGGCTGGTGTGCAGCGGAATCTCCCACAAGTGTCCTGCGCGGCACGGTGCGCGCCCACGATATCGGCTCGCCGTCCACGGCTATGACCCGCCGTCGAGCACGATCTCGCGAGGCGGACGACGCAACGTGTTCCAGCCGTAGACCCAGATCGTTGCCGCGGCGGCGATGCCGATTTCGAGCACTGCGGCCAGCAGCACCCAGGCCGCGCTCGGCCCTAGTTCACTCATGCGGCCCGCACCGAGCGAGCCGGCCGACAGCCAGCACAGCACGGCGAGCGCAGTGCCGCCGGCACCACCAGCGGCCAACCCCCATGCCGCGGCCGACAGCCGGTAGCGCACCCACCACTCCGCGTCCTGCGCAGGCGGTGTGACGGCGCGACCGCGCGCGATCAACCAGCCCGCTAGAGCCCCACCCGCAACCGGCCCGGCGACCATCAGCCAGCCGACGACGGGTGAGCTTCCGCTGTTCGGCAGCGGTGCGAGCAACGGCAGCGACGGCACCGCACCAAGGTGCACGCCGTGCAGGGACACCGATGTCTGCGTCCCGACCGCGAATCCGGGCCCGAGCGAATAGGCGCTCGCCCAGCCGACGACGTTCGGCGCGTACGCCATCGAGATGATGCCCATCAACACGACGCCCGAGTAGCCGCCGTGCACCGAACTCGCAAGCTCGGCCGCGCGTCCCGCGCTCGCCGCAAGCCCGACGACAACCGCGGCCCCGCCGACGCCGACGATCACGGCGGACGCCGCGAACCCTGCCCGCAGCGCGGATCGGGCGTCGTCCGGGATTCGCCCGAACAGCGGCGTCAGCAGGCCGCACTCGCGTAACGCCCCTAGCCCCGTGCACAACACGGCGAGCAGCAGCGCGCCAACGAGCGCCTGCAACGGCGACGGCCTCACGGTGCCGACCTGAGCGGGCTTCGTCAGGAGCGCCGCCATCACCGCGTAGGGCACCGATACGGAGAACGTCGACGCCGCCGCGTCGAGGAAGTCCGACCCGCCGGAATGCCGCGCTGCGAGCCGGCCCCCGCGAACAAGCAGGGCACCGAGCAAAACGGTGAGCCCGATGGGCACGATCGTGACGGCGCCGCCGGAATGGCCACCGAGCCCGATGGCGGTGTGCTGCGCGAGAAGCCAGGCCTGAAGCGCTGCTGCGATCGCCGGGTGGATCGCGTCGTCGTGATGAGCCGCCGTCACCCACGCCGTGAGTGTCAGGCACACGAGAATCGCGACGCCGAGGGCGACCGTCCAGCCGGCCACCGCGATGCCGACGAGCACGACCGGCCGCGTCGTCGGGCCGTCGTCCGACCCTTCCGCAGCTCCGCCCCGGCCCTGCCTGGACGGGCGAAGGAGGGTGTCGGCCATGCGGTCCATGCTGGCAGCCGCGCCGGGAGATCCCCTGAAACTGCGGGGTTGTCGGGGTGTCGCGAAGCGGCACAGTTCGGCAGGGTGTCGCGACGCGGCACAGTTCGGCAGGGTGTCGCGACGCGGCACAGTTCGGCAGGGTGTCGCAGCACAACAAGGCCGGACGACGAATGTCATCCGGCCCTGTTGTGTGAGTGCACTAAACGGTTGGCGAGCCCTGGTCGGTCGGCGGGTAGGTGGTCGACTGCTCAGTGGTCGGTGCGGCCGGCTGGGCCGGCGGCGCGACCGGCGGCGCGTACCCGGTCTGCGGCGCTGCCGGGCGGTTCATCGCGGTCGCGTCCCAAGCCAGCTTCTCGCCAGAAGCGAGGAAGTTCATGATTGCAAAGGCGGTCTCGATGACGCCTGCGATGATGACGATGTACCCCGACCACTGGATGCCGTAGGAGTAACCCGGGCCGCCGCCGCTGCCGGCCGTGAGCCCCCGAATGAGGACGAGCAGCGTGCCCAGGCCGGCCAAGCCAGCAATCAGCAGGTTCGGCCCGACGGGAAGCTTCGGCAGTTGAGCCGCACCTGCGACCCGGATAGCCGCGACCACCGTTGCGAGCAGGATGAGCAGCATGCCGAAGATGGCATAGCTGTGCCACGCATTCACGCCGGCGGAGTAGTGGAATCCGCCGACGTTTACAGAACCGCCGTAGTAATGGGACACAAACGAAAAGATGAGCGCGACGATCCCGGCACCTAGGACGCCCTTGTCGTTGCGACTTACTTGCTTCAAGTCGAACCCGGACATGTTGCCGATCCTCCTGTAGGAAGTGCCGGCCGGTATGGGCCGTGCAAAGAGTGAGACAAGGGTGGTCTAAGACCGGCCCGCTGTCTACGGGTTGGCGCCGCCGGACTTTTCGGGCGTGTCGCCGTCCCGTCGCGAAGAAAGAGCAGCGAGCGGGCGCCCTGATACGCGCCAACAAAACTCGCAGTCGAGAACTACGCTCGGCGATCGGACTAATCGCTCTAAATCGCCCGGCTGAAGAAAATCGGCGACGTTTGGTGTTGCTCAGCCACAGCAAACGTCGAAAACTTCAGCCCGGCAGATAGAGCAAGCCACTCGCTAGAGCGACTGCATGATTTCCCGCATGAGGCGGGCGGTCTCGGACGGCGTCTTGCCGACCTGCACGCCGACCTTCTCCAACGCTTCCTTCTTCGCCGCGGCGGTGCCGGACGAACCCGACACGATCGCCCCGGCGTGGCCCATCG
>Ga0068855_100012416_pt1 | contig 10287 bp, 3 predicted proteins | sample KBSCornC52_FD_66592 | JGI IMG/M metagenome (GOLD analysis project Ga0068855, IMG submission 66592) | Corn rhizosphere microbial communities from Kellogg Biological Station, Michigan, USA - KBS Corn C5-2 | ecosystem: Host-associated > Plants > Roots > Rhizosphere > Soil ... | reverse complement strand
CCCGGTAGTGATTCCCAGGCCGCCAAAAGCCGCACCGCTTTGGACGGTGACGTCCCCATTACCGATGGTTCCGTTATCGAGCAAAGTGCCCGCTTTCACAACAGTCGGACCACTGTAGCCATTCGCTGACGTGAGGGTCGTGACACCGTTGCCGTTGAAAATCATGCCGCCGTCGGTGCCGGTTTCACTGAAGAACGGTTGGGCAATGGTGATGTTGAAACCGCCGTTGCTAATCGTTCCAGGATTGCTGCGAACGTAAACAGTCAACTGCCCGGAGCTGGCCCAGAAACCAGTATTGGGCCCCTTGGCCGCCACCGCTCCACCGTTGAAATAAAGGGCATTGGCGGCGTTGCCAGCGGATTGAATGTTGGTGACGAGCAGAGTGCCGCCATTCAGGAAGACGTTCCCGGCTTCGCCCGTGGTGGCCTGTCCGTCAAAGAAATTGTTACAGGAGAAAATGCCGGCGTTGAGAATCATGACGCCCGGCCCATTGCGTCCTACGACGAAGTTGGCGTTGCTGTAATTGAGCGAGCCGCCGTTGATGATATTGGTAGCGGTCAAGCCCGTCGTGTTGCCCACAAAGCCGAAACCGCTCGCCAGGAAATTCAACGCGGCGCCGTTGTCAATTTGCAAGGTGCTGGAGCTGTCCACGAACAATTGACCGCTCGCCGCGAAGGTGCCGGCGGCGATTTCAAGGATACCGTTGGTCGAAAGCGTCAAGGTTCCCAGTGTGCTGGTGGCGCTAGTGGAAAGAATGTCTTTGCCGCCCCCAATTTTGTTGAGCGCGCCGCCGCCACCCAAACCGCCGTTCAAGGTGATGTTCCCGCCCAAGTCATCCAGGTTGAGGGTAGTCCCCGCATTGAGGCCAATCTTATTTGCCAGGGTCATCGGGACATCGAATCGCAACGTGCTATTGGCCGTATTGGTCACATCGCCTGCACCCAAAGCCTGCGCATTGCCGAGCTCCAGAATACCACCCGCAAGCACGGTGCCCACCGAGCCAGCCGTCGCAGGACCGTAAGTATTGTTACCCGACAACACCAAGGTACCGTTGCCGATTTTGCTCAGAGTATTGGTGGCCGCAGTTCCGCTGATGGCGCCGCTGATGGTCAGTTGATTGGTCGCACTGATGTTCGCGGCGACTTTGTCATTCAGTGAGATCGCGGTGGCGATGTTGTTGGTTCCGTTATTAACAAAAATCGCAACGCCGGTCCCGATGTCATCGAAGGTAAGAGTCTTTCCGGCATTACCGATGACAAACGAGTTTGCATTCGTGAGGTTGAGTCCGCCGAGCGAGACATTGAGGTCGAGATTCACCGTGCTCAACGCCGAACTCACACCGAGGGTGGCGACGTCGCCAGGATTCCGCGGAACAACGCTATTTTGCCAACTGGCCGCCGTCGACCAATTGCCCGTGCCGCCATTGAGATCGGTGATCCAAGTGGTGTTGGTTCCAAGATTGGTTACGCTCAAGATTGCCGCGCCGCCGCTGATGGAAAGGATCGATCCGCTTCCGGAAGCAACACCCGCTCCGGTAAACGTGGGAATGGAAACCACGGTGCCGTTGATGCCAGCGGCACTCATCAGAGTATAAGTGCCCACCGGCAACGGCGTGCCGCCCGCCACATTCACCGTCACATTATTATTATTCAACGTTGCCGTGCCCCCGACTGTGAAGACCGTGCCATTGCCAGCACCGGTGTTCGTCACGCCGAGAATCACGGTCGCGCCGCTCTGCCAGGTGGCATTTCCACCGATCATACCGGAACCGCCGAAGGCGGCGGCATTTGAAACGGTAACGTCGCCGGCACCGAGCTTGCCGTTCAGCAGTATGGTTCCCGTGCTGATGGTAGTGGTTCCGTTGTAAGTGTTCGTGCCGTTCAGCGTCAAGGTGCCTGCGCCACGCTTCACGAGGGTCAATGTCCCCTGCGTATTCTTGATCGCGCCACTAAGAGTCGTGTTATTGTTGTTACTGATCGTCAGGGTCGGCGTTCCGCCGACGGCCGTCGTATCAATGGTTCCTGCGCCACTGAGATTATTCGTGATACTGAAGCCGTTCACATCCAGGGTTCCATTGTTGATCGTGATCGTTGCGGGAACCGCGGAACCGTTTCCAAATTTCAACGTGCCGGAATTCAAAGTGATGCCGTTGAACGTGCCGGAGTAAGTGGTCGAGGGGGCATTGGTCGGGGCATAAACGACGGTGCCGCTGCCCGCGACGTTCAGCGCCAGGCCGGCTCCGCTGTTTTGCGCCTGGAGTTGCGCGTAAACATTCCAATTACCCTGGCCCGCCAGCAGCAACGTGTGGCCGCCTCCGCCGCCCATCACAAAGTTCAGTTCGGAATTGATCGTGGCCGTAAAAGCGGAATCATTGGTCCAGGCGTGCACGGCGCCATTCCCAGCGCCGGCCAAGGCGATCGGGAACGCCACGGTGGGCGAGCCGTAGCCGAAGGAAAACGCCCCCGCCCCGTTGGCAATCGTAAGGCTGTTCGTGCTGAGACGCAGGCGCGGACCAGTCCCTACAATGGTTAACGAACCCGTGTGGTCCGCCGTGACATTGATATTGAGACCGGGGCTGGAGTCCAATGCCGTGTTATTCGTCACGATCAGGTTGCCCGTGGCCGCGGTCGCGTCCCATTGCATGATATCACTGGCGGCACTCGAGGGCGTAGCATTCGGCGTCCAGTTATTAGCGCTGCCTAGCCGGAAATCCGCCGCCCCTCCGGTCCATTCGTAGGTCGTTTGACCGAAAGCGAAATGCGCTGCCAAAAAAAAGACGGCGCAACTGAGAAGCCGAACAATCGACATCACGGTTCGCGAATGCACTTGATGGTTGAGGCTGTTTGCAGGTGTTTTCATGTACTTTTTGGGGAGGGCTCTGGATCAACTTTATATCTGATTCAACCGCACGAATTTGTTCAACTTTAGAGCAATGCCAACGGGTTGCTATACGTAGAATGACATATAGGAGGCAAAAACGCGATGCTTTCAGTGAGCCGGAGTGGCCGGTCGTGAAATCGAGAATTAAAAGGCGCCCTATTTTGCGCGCAAATATTTTGCGGCTGCCTCCGTGCGGCAGCGAACGTGAAGCTTTTTAAAAATATGCCCCAGATGAATCCGAACCGTGCCGGCAGAGATGTTTGCTTTGCTCGCAATCTCTTTATTGGAAAGCCCTTCCGCAAGCAGCATAAGGATTTCGGCTTCGCGGCCGGTTAACCCCGCCGCGTTCGGTTCGTCTCCGCTGGTCGGAGCCTGAAACGAGCGCACAACCATGCGGGCAATTTCGCTGGTCATCGGAGCGCCACCAGCGCGCACTTCAGCGATGGCTTCGATGATTTCTTCCGGGCGGGAGCGCTTTAGAATGTACCCCGAAGCCCCGGCTTTGAGCGCCTGAAAAATAAGTTCGGTGTCTTTATAGACTGTGACCATGATCACCTGCAGCCCGGGCATTTTTTGAGTCAATTGTGCGGTGCAGGCGATGCCGGATTCATCCGGCAGATGGATATCCATCAACGCGACATCCGGTCGATGCCTGGGCAGGATATAGAGCGCTTCGGCGCTGGTTGAGCACGCACAGACACAGCGGTATCCCGGCGCGTTATTGAGGAGTTCCATCAACACACCACGCATCGTGTTATTGTCTTCGACTACGGCAACACTCGTCATACGTTGAACTTTTGATTATTATTCGGGATCCGGCAGCAAAGGAAAAACCAATTTGATGGTCGTGCCCTTGCCGGGTTGAGATTCGATGCGGCACTCGCCATTTAGCGCCGTGAGGCGCTGCTCCAGATTGGCCAAGCCATGCCCTCGCGCCACGCGGGTTCGATCAAAGCCGCGGCCATTGTCGACAATCGCGATTTCCAGGTAATGATCGAATTGCGCCAGTTGCAACTCAACTTCCGTGGCGCCCGCGTGGCGAATGACGTTGTTTAAGCTTTCTTTGACCGCCAGAAAAAGATTGTGCCGCGCTGTTCCGGCCAGGGTAACGGCCTTGCATTCAATGGGAATTTTCAGACGACAAAGGACATTCGACGCCGCCAAAAATTCCTTGGCATAACTGCTGACATAATCGGCAAAGGATTGAAGCGAGTTTCGCGTGGGATCAATCGCCCAGACGATGACATCAAGGCGAGACACGAGCGCCCGAGCCTTTTCGGCGATGGTGCCAAAACGATCTTCACCGCTTTTTTGACTGCGAAAATCTCCGAACCCAGTGCTGGCGAGCAAGGTGACTTCCGTAAGTCCCGAGCCTAATTCATCATGGAGATCGCGGGCGATGCGCGCGCGCTCCGCTTCCGCCGCCCGTTGCACCTCCACCTTTTGTCGATGACGAATTTCGGCTTCCAACTGTCGGGTGCGTTCTTGAACCTTCCGCTGCAATTCCTTGTTCCAAACCAAGACGCCGCATAGCAACACGCTTAAAATACCGGCAAGGATCAACACTCGCTTTAGATTCCACCAGGGCGGGGTCGCGAGCACGCGGATATTCAAGGGCGAATGCAGCAACAATTCAAAACTATTCACTTTCCCATCACTCTGGCGGTTACCTTGCACAGCATAAACGCCGGTCAATTGCAAACGACTGCCGGACGGCGGCAAGGGAATCGCCTGGTCGCGACCATCAATTCGTCCGCGAAACGCGAGAAAGCCGGATTGAAGCTCAAGCACATGCTCCGAACCTTCGATCCATTGGTTCATCAGCGTGGCGTCCACGCGGACCAACGTGCCACCCCGGCTGGCCATCAGCAGGTCGGCAGCGGTGAGCGTGGTCGGCGGCGGTAAAGGCGCAACTCCGGTTTTGCGCATAACGGCTTCTTTGAGTTCCGAGCCCGGACCTCCCAATTCCAAAAATCCCACGGCATCCACCAGATCTCCGACGACAAAACCGTCGCCACTCCGCATCGTCACGTGAATGCCATTGGTGCCGTCGGTTAAATAATATGAATTCCGGCTGCCGTAAATGACCTGGCCGCTGATTTTCAGCCGCCGAAACGGCGTTGCTTTCGGATCATAGAGCAGCAACTCGGCAATGCTCTTTTTGGGTGTGGCAAAAACATCCGACGGAGAAGTTTCGAGCACTTGAACGGCCGCCCCACTCATCCGAAGAGAACCTGGTTCCAGTTTGTGTGTAGCTTCATTAAAACGCGCGAACACACAACCGCGAATGCGGACGAGGGAATTTTGGTAGCCGGCCAAAACATCCGGGCGAAAATCATCCAGGTATATCAAAACCTTCCCTCCGTTCGCCAGCAACTCGATGCGCTGATCGTAAGTTTTCGCAATCACGCCTTCCAATTCCGCGTATTCCGTATCCAGGGTGCCATTCACCAATTGATCCGACGTGGCTTGCAAAGGTTGCGGAAGCTGTCCGTTCCCCAGATGGGTGATCCGTTGCGCCAGGATGGACGGCGCGAATAAGCCGGAGCTTGTCACCCCATCGATCCGGCAAATTTCTCCCCGTTGCAACGGCCAGGGTGGAACGTTACGCGGCAGGAATACGTAAATTCCCCGGGTCGCATCCTGAATGACGGCGCCACCATTCACCGTGGCCGTTATTACACCCCGGATCGCAACTGGCAGCCGCTTGTTTGCCAATTCCGGTGCCAGCGCTTTGATCTCGGCCACGGTCGAAATCACGCGGGTCGCAGTTGTTTCCAACGGTTTGTCCGCGGCAAGCGAAGCCCTTTCTCCGATGCCAGCCACATCGATCGGATGAATTTCGGCCGGCGACAGAACATGAACATAGTTCCAGCTCGAAACTCGCAACACGCCGGGAATTCGCGTGCCCTCGTCTGTTATGACATCGCGGTATATGCCGGAGACCCGCACTTTGCTCCGCAAGGGCAGATTCGGCGCGGACTTCCCACTCTCAAAGACATCCACCCGGATGTCATCATTTCCGACTCGTATCTGCATCTCTCCGCCCGCTCCTCGAATTCCTGAAAAATTAACGGTTCCTTCCAATGTGACCCAGAGGTTCGGCTTCTGTTCATCCGTTTCCGTTGGCACCCCACGAATTTCGGCCGGCGCTGGATGATCGCTCAAAACCTTAATCCGAATGCTCGGTTGGCCGACAAATAACCGGATCCCATCGTCTGAGGAAACGATGAACGTGTACACGCCATCGCGCCGAACGCTGAGAAAGCCATTGAACTCCATGGCCGCATTTTCCGGTCGCGTCCGAAGATTCACGTCAAAATTCGCGGCGACACCAGTCTTCGTCGGCGGCGATATCGCGAAATTTGGAAGATGCTCGTAAACATCCTCAAAGCATTGATAATCCAGTCCAGGGACGAAGTTGGTCGCGTGCGTCACTGGATCGACGCTCGCTCTCGAAAGCAAAGCGGGAGGCAACGCCTGCCGCGGCACGCCAGGCCCAACATATTCCACACGCAAACTGGCATGTCCGAGATGATTGAACCACTGGGCGGTGATTGGATTCAGGCCTGCGTGCAGGAATGCGGTGCTCGATGCCACTTTGAATCCACGAACGCCATCGACGTCCAAAACCAGTCTGGGAACAACTTCCAAACCGAAGCCTTGCAGTCTCAAAGCGCATCCTTCTCCTGCGAAATCAACAATCGAGCCCGGTTTTATGTCCTGGTTTTTGAAATCTGTATGAATGAAGTCCAGTCCCGTCGCGTCGTGTAACACCAAAACTCCAGCAACCGGGTCCACATCATAAACCTCCGCCACGATGTGGAAGGGATGAACATGGGTAAGGTCGTTTTGTGCCCAATCCCGAAGCTGAGACAGATTGGTGAGCACTCCGGGCGGTGGAATCGTAGCCGGTTCATTCGTGGCAGCGATGGCGGCGGGCGCAAATATCAATACCAAAGCGAAAGCAAAACATCCGCGCTTCACCGCCGACACAACGACGCTCAACATGACAAGCGATGGTCTGGCAACAACGCGACAAGTCAAGTCGGTATGAAACATGCAAACACCGGCGTTTCGGCTGGCGGAGATTATGCCACCCCTGCGCATCCGATAATACGACGATTGTCATATAATTTCCCGGAGATCAGTCGCATTCCGCCTGTTCCGAGTCCGCCGTTCACGCGGGCACTCGGATTCAGCAACCATTCTCCGCCCACTGCGTCGGTCGAAGACGTCTTTGCGAAGCAGGAATTTCGTGCACGCTCAGGCTTTCTTGATGCGCCCCATTTCAGACTGTGGTGAAAATGAATGGATTCAATTTGAACGCGCCAGGTGCTTCTGAAACAATCGCAACGCCGGCGTCAATCTTGAAATCTACCAGGCGTCATATGCCGATTATCATATTTTGCGAGCGTGGGAATTTCGCCACACTGTTCCTCATCGAGTGAATGAGTTTGGCTTTAAGCACTCGATGGATCTCCGAATAACTGTTGCATGAAAAATTTTCTCCAAGACTTCATGGTCGCTTTTGTCCTGTTGGGTTGCTCGACCGCACCCCTGCTGGCCCAACCGCAGCTGACTGGCAGCGCCCCCGCTCCAACTGAACCGCTCAGCCTGTGGTATCGCCAACCGGCGGCTCCAAACCAATGGACCAGCGCTCTCCCGGTGGGAAATGGGAGAATTGGAGCCATGGTTTTCGGCGGCATCGACAAAGAGAGACTGCAGCTCAACGAAGATACGCTTTGGGCGGGCGGCCCGTACGATCCGGTGAATCCAAAGGCCAAGGACGCTTTGCCGCGCGTGCGACAGATGGTGTTTGACGGAAAATATCAGGACGCTGCCAGGTTGGTCACCACCGATATGTTGTCCATACCCATCGGCCAGGCGCCTTACCAAACCGCGGGCGATTTGAATTTCACTTTCCCCGGAATGGAAAATGCACCGGTGGAAAACTATCGCCGCGATTTGAACCTCGACACGGCGGTGTCGTCCGTGACGTACACATTCAACGGCGTGCACTATACCCGGAACGTGTTCGCGAGTCCGGCGGACCAGGTGATCATCGTGCGTCTCACCGCGGACAAAAAGGGAGCGATCTGTTTTGGCATGGACTTGAAGTCCCCGCAAAAATCGAAAGTCACGGTCGAACCGCAGAACACCATTGCGTTGTTTGGGAGCAATAGTGATTTCGGCGGCAACAATGGACGCCGGGGAGGCGCGCCCACCCCGGGAATCAAGGGCGCTCTGAAGTTTGAAATTCGCGCCCGCGTGTTGGCGGATGGTGGCAGGATCTTCGCCGACGAAAATTCGCTCAATGTGACCAACGCGGATTCCGCCACGGTGCTCATTGCCCTGGCGACCAGCTACAAGAATTATCAGGACGTCACGGGCGATCCAGTGGCCATCAACAAGAAGCGTATGAAGGCGGCCGCCCGGATGAGTTTCGACAAATTGCTGGCGCGGCATATTGCGGAACATCAGAAATTGTTCCGGCGCGTGTCGCTGGATCTCGGCAAAAGCGAAGCGGCGGAATTGCCCACGAATGAGCGCGTCAAAAATTTTAAAGGCGGCAATGATCCTTCGTTCCCGGCGCTCTATTTTCAGTTCGGACGTTATTTATTGATGAGCAGTTCGCGCCCCGGCGGGCAACCGGCCAATCTGCAAGGCTTGTGGAATCAAAGCATGAACCCGCCCTGGGGCAGCAAGTACACCATTAACATCAACACGGAAATGAATTACTGGCCGGCGGAAATTTGCAATCTGCCGGAATGCGTCGACCCGCTGATTGCAATGATCAAGGACCTTTCCCAAACCGGGGCGCGCACGGCGAAAGAAATGTACGGCGCCGGCGGCTGGGTGGCGCACCACAATACTGACCTCTGGCGCGCGACCGGTCCGATCGATCTTGCCAGTTCGGGCATGTGGCCGTCCGGGGGTGCATGGCTATGCGACGATCTCTGGGATCATTATCAATTCAACAAGGATAAAGCGTTTTTGAAAGACGCCTACCCAATCATGCGCGGCTCAGCGCAGTTCTTTTTGGATAGCCTGGTCGAAGAACCGACGCACAAATGGCTCGTTACGTGCCCATCGGTTTCGCCGGAAAAAAATACGCCCTACGGAACCGGCATTTGCGCCGGGCCAACCATGGACGAGGAAATTTTGCGCGATCTCTTTACTCATTGCATCGAGGCAGCGCGAATTTTGAACACGGATGCGGACTTTTGCAAAAAGCTGGAAGCAGCGCGGGCCCGCCTGGCGCCGTTGCAGATCGGCGCGCAGGGACAATTGCAAGAGTGGCTTGAGGATTGGGATAAAAAGTCCGGCGACCTGCAACATCGCCATATCTCGCATCTTTACGCATTGTTCCCGAGTGCGCAAATCACACCCCGCACAACGCCGGAGCTTGCTGCCGCCGCAAAAGTCACGCTCAACACGCGCGGTGATTTCACCACCGGCTGGGCCATCGCCTGGCGGATCAATTGTTGGACGCGCCTGAACGACGGCGATCGGGCCTACAGCATTTTGAAACTTCTGTTTGACCCGACGCGCACGGATCCGAACTTGTTCGATGAACATCCGCCGTTCCAAATCGACGGCAATTTCGGTGGCACCGCGGCCATTGCTGGGATGTTGCTGCAAAGTCAAAATGATGAAATCGAATTGCTGCCCGCCCTGCCCTCCGCCTGGCCCGGCGGCCACGTGGCTGGTCTGCGCGCCCGTGGCGGATTCGAAGTCGAATTATCCTGGAAAAACAACCGCCTGACTGCCGCTAAAATCAAATCGACCGGCGGACGCAAAGCAACTGTGAGATACGGAGAGCGAACCGCGGAAATCCAACTGAAGCCCGGCGCAACCGTTGGGTTGAATGCAGAACTACAACCCTGAGCCGCCTGGCAAAGTTTCATAGGGAAACTCAAAGTTCCGAACAGCTCAACTTCTCCAACGCTATGGCGTGATTGGAGGGAGTGATTCGAGAGCTGCACTTTTCAGGGTGTTCACAATAGGTAACCGGATCATGGGCACGCGAGCATTCCTCCCCGGATACACCTGAGTGAAAACCAAATCAATCAGACGAATAGCATCTGGGAACCGCCCCTCGCCGATCGTGAATAACGAATTTCCAACGCCAAACCGGAAATTTATTTTTATATTTTGAGACCCCGGCTGCTTTCAAATTGAGACGTCCAAAAACCAATTACCGTTTTTGCGCGCCACAAATTCATCGACTCGACATACGGAAATCCGCGAAGGCGCAACCCGAGGAAGAACTCAACAAATGCGTGGTGCCTGAACTATTGAATCCGGAGGGGCTAAAAATGGAGCCAGCTGTCGGATTTGAACCGACGACCGACGGTTTACAAAACCGTTGCTCTACCACTGAGCTAAGCTGGCCCTAAGGGG
>Ga0068855_100012415_pt1 | contig 10288 bp, 9 predicted proteins | sample KBSCornC52_FD_66592 | JGI IMG/M metagenome (GOLD analysis project Ga0068855, IMG submission 66592) | Corn rhizosphere microbial communities from Kellogg Biological Station, Michigan, USA - KBS Corn C5-2 | ecosystem: Host-associated > Plants > Roots > Rhizosphere > Soil ... | reverse complement strand
GATGCAACCGGCGCTGCCTGAGATTGCCGCTGATTTCGGCGTGGAGGTGGCGTCGCTGACCACGGTGATATCCGGCGCCATTGCCGGCTATCTGATTGGCCTGGTGCTGCTGGTGCCATTGGTGGACAGGCTGAGTCCGCGCATCCTGATTCCCGGGCAGTTCCTTGCGCTGGCACTGTCTCTGGCGCTTGCTGCGCGGGCAGCGAGCCCGGATGCCCTGATTGGATGTTTCGTTTTGATCGGTGCCACCACCACGGTGGCAGCGCAAAGCAGCGCCATTGTCGGCAAGCTGGCCGATGCATCTCGCCGCGCACTGAGCATGGCGGCGATTTCAGCTGGCATCTCCGCAGGGATATTGCTGAGCCGATTCATCGGCGGCTTGCTCGTGCAGTGGCTTGGCTGGCGCGGTGCGCTGCTGGTATTGGCGGCCTTGACGGCCGTGTGCGGTCTTTGCGTTTTCCCGCTGCTGCCGGCACAGCGGCCAGTTGGTCACATCGGATACTTTTCGACGTTGCGTGCGCTGCCATCCCTGCTGCGGCAATCGAGGGAACTGCGGCTGCGCATCTGCGCCGGGATGCTATGGTTTTTTGCTTTCAATCTGATCTGGGTGGGCCTGGTCGTGCGTCTGGCCGCGCCCCCCTATCATCTGAATGCCGCGAGCATCGGGCTCTACAGTCTCGCCGGACTGACGGGCCTTGCCATGACGCGGATTGCCGGCAGGCTGGCAGACCGGTTCGGGAATTGCCGCGTGATGGTCTGCGGTCTGCTTTGTGCATCACTTGCGGCGGGCACCTTGGGCGTCGTTCTTGATCATGTGCCGGCCACGCTGGTGGCGCTGGCCATTTTCGACGCGGGATGTTTTGCCGCGCAAGTGGCCAATCAGGCTGGCGTCGTTGCCATTGATCCCTTGCGCTCCGGCGTTCTGAATTCTGCGTATCTGTTCTTCTATTACGGCGCTGGCGCAGCGGGAACGGCCATCGCTGGGAGCCTCGCACTGCGCGGCGGTTGGCAGGCCACCGTTTTGTTGGCAGCGTTTGCAGTAGCTGCAGCCGCAGTGGTCAGTGCGTGTTTGCGTACGTTCCCCCGCGCCGGGTGAACGGCTGGCTGGTGCGTATGGATCTGGGCGGCTGCTCTTCATCCGATGTCGCGGTGGCGACGAGGTATGCGGGTGTCTTGAGTCAGGACCGCCTTTGTTGGCAATGACTGCTGAAAATTGACAATGAAGTCTGTCTTTCTTCAGCGCCTAAAATCTGCGTCACAACGAAGGAAGCTGATCAAGCAAGCTGAATTCCGTGAGGCGGATCAGGGGCTTCGAGTTTAAGGTTTCCTGACGGCCAGAAGCGGTCTTCTATTCCGTGCTCTGACGGTGGTGGATAAACGATAGCGATACGAAATAGACGATTCGTCAATTCAAATCGCCAAAGTACAAATGCCAATCTCCGCTATACTTTCGCACATTTCGACCATAGCCCAAGTGGCGTCCCCTTTCCCTCACCATGTCTGATCCGCGCTATACGCATGTCGCTGTAATCATTCCGTGCTACGACGAAGAAGCCACGATTGAAGCTGTAATTAAAGATTTCTCACGTGCTTTGCCTGGAGCGCGGATTTACGTTTTTGACAATAACTCCCGTGACAGAACCATCGAAGTTGCCCGAGCGGCAGGCGCGATCGTTCGTGAGGTACCCTATCAGGGCAAGGGCAGCGTTATCCGCCGGATGTTTGCCGATGTCGAGGCTGATATCTATGTCATGGTGGACGGCGACGATACCTACGATGCCGCGCAGGCACCGGAGCTGGTCAAATTGCTGGCCGATAATTGCCTGGACATGGTCGTGGGGATGCGCCAGACGCAAGAACATGCCGCGTATCGTGCGGGCCACCGTTTTGGTAATGTTCTGTTGACCCAATGCGTGGGCGTCATTTTCGGCCAGACTTTCAAGGATATGCTATCCGGTTATCGGGTCTTTTCCCGCCGCTATGTGAAGTCCTTTCCGGCGCATTCGATGGGTTTCGAGATCGAGACCGAACTTACCGTGCATGCGCTGGAGCTACGTATGCCAGTCCTGGAAGTTCCCACTAACTACAAGGCGCGGCCAGAGGGCTCGGTCAGTAAGCTCAATACCTACCGGGACGGCATTCGCATTCTGTACATGATCTTGTCGCTGTTCAAGACAGAGAAGCCCCTGCCGGCTTTTTCCATCGCCTTCTTTGTCTGCATCGCCTTGTCCATCGGCTTGGCGACTCCGATCTTCGAGACTTATTTCACCACTGGCCTGGTCCCGCGTCTTCCCACCGCCCTGTTATGCGCGGCACTGGTCTTGTTCGGTGCCATCATGCTTGTGTGTGGCATCGTGCTCGATACCGTCACCCACGGCCGGACCGAGGCCAAGCGTTTTGCTTACCTGTCGATTCCAGGGCCCCGGGAAGAAGGAACCGACGCAAGGTGCTGAGCCGCCAGTTCATGCGTTTTGCGATGGCGGGGGCACTCGGATTCGTCGTTGACGCGGGTGTACTCTATCTGGCCACTTCGCTCGGCGCAGGGCTCTACCTGGGGCGAGCGATGTCATTTTTCTCTGCCGTATTCGTGACTTGGCAGATCAACCGCAAAATCACTTTCAACTATGGCGATCAGGTGCCGCGCTCGCTGTGGCAGGAATGGTGGCGCTATTGCTGGGCCATGATGCTCGGCGGTGCGATCAATTTTTCCGCCTATGCCGCAACGATGCACTTCGCTCCAGTGCGTAGCTGGACACCATTACTTGGTGTCGCGGTTGGCACTGGAATGGCGATGCTGTGGAATTTCTTCTTTTCCAAATTCTGGGTTTTCAGATCTGAACAAAAATGATGATGCGTCCGTCCGAAGGTAAGCGCCGTACTCGCTCCAGCTTGCGGGATTTTGCAAAGCGGATTGCCAGCATTGATCTCAATACTCCTCAAGCGTGCATCCGTGGGGCATGGCTGATGCCTCTTCTGTTCGGTGTCTGGTCCATGACGCGCGGCACTGACGCAAGCTGGGATCTGTACAACTATCACCTTTACAACGTACATGCTCTGCTCAACGGCAAACTGAGTATCGACTTTGCTCCTGGCGGGTTTCAGAACTTCTTTAATCCAGTTCTCGATATTCCGTATTACTTTGGCGTGCTGCATCTGCCTGGCTGGCTGCTGTCATTCCTCATGGGGGCCCTGCATGGTTTGAATTTTGTGCTGGTTTTGGGTATTTGCCGCAAGGTTTTGCCGGATCTGCCAGATAAAGATATCCATCGTGTTCCGCTGCTTTTGGCCGTGGCGGGCTGCTTGACGGTCAATTTCCTGTCGGAGTTGGGCAACTCGATGGGGGACAATATGACGGCGTTGTTTTGCCTAGCCTCGTTGTCGCTCATCGTTCATCAGCAGGATCGCATCTCTACGGCCAGCAGGTCATCGTATGCAATCCTGATGGCGGCGGGTGTCCTGGTGGGGGCCGGCATGGGGCTGAAACTCACCAATGGCATCTATGCGGTCGCCTTCTGTGCTGGCCTGCTGAGTCTGCCGGGGAGCGCGTTCAGGCGACTGGCAGTTGCTTTCGTGTTCGGCATCGGCGTGTTATGCGGCTTGGCGCTGATGTCCGGATACTGGTTCTACGTGATGTGGCACACGTTCGGTAATCCCCTGTTTCCTCAATTCGGCAGCCTCTTCCCCAATTCCTTGGCTACCTCCATGAGTGTCGCGGACGTCAAGTGGATACCCCAAGGCTTTTGGCGTCAAATTCTGTGGCCCTTCATCATTTCATGGGATTCCCGCAATACAGGCCAGGTGGCAGTGCGCCAGATCATCTGGGCCCTTGTCTATGGACTGTTCATACTGTTGGCCTTCAAGTGGCTCTGGCGTGGCCGGTCGTTGCCCTCGCTCAACTGGCCCGCCAGATATCTGCTGTGGGTTGTAGTGCTGGGATTCGCTTTATGGACCAAGCTGTTCGGGATCTACCGCTATCTGGTGCCGATAGAACTTATCGCACCTCTGGTGGTGTTCTTGCTGCTGCGACAGCTGCTGCCTTATCTCCGCGCGCGTACCGCTGCCATTTGGTTGCTCGGATGCGCGGTGATGGTTGTGCTTCTGGGGGGCATCAAGACCTGGGGCTATGAGCCATGGGGGGAACAGGGAGTACATATCGAGGCCCCCCCCATTGCCGATCCGGCGCGTACTACGGTGGTGATCACCGAAGGAGACCCGCCATGGTCATGGTTGGCACTCGGCTTTCCCAAGGAGGTCTCATTCACGCAGATTGTAGGAAATTTCCCGAGAGGCCCAGCCTTTCCCAAGCTTGTTTCGGAGATGACGCGTTATCCGGAGCGACAGACGTTTGCCGTTTTCCAAGGGATCACTGATGAATTGAAGGAACGGTCTGATCGCGTCAATCATATCGCGGCACAAATCGGACTGGTCAACAGCGGATCTGGATGTGCTCTCCTGAAATGGGTCGCTCAAAACACTCGTTTGCGCGCTAGCGTTATAGCGGCAACACCGAGCGAGGCGGGACTTCTTTGTCGAGTGGTACTAACGGGGGAAGAGATCAATATCGATGCTGCCAATAAGCTGGAGCAGGAGAAAGCCCAGCTGGCTCTGCAGCCTTACGGACTGACGCTGCAGGCAGAGTCGTGCGTGACTTACTCGGCGGGTCTGGGAGGCGGAAAGCGTCTATATCAGTACTGTCCGGTATTGCCGCTCAATGTCGCTTCCCGGCCCTCTGGACAATGAGGCAGTGCTGGTGCTTGGGCATTAATTGTCCAAGCATTGTCTTGGAGATCGAAAACCCCTCCGCGATAAGCCGTACCGACTTGATCCAGGGAACGCCACAAAGCGGCGCGCATTTCTGCGAGCCGCTTTTGTTCTTGTGCTGAACGGTGAAGCGCGTGTCTAAGCGCTCAAAACTGCAAAGGAAAAAAGAGCCTGAAACAGGTGTGCCTGGCCTCAGGAGGACGGAATAGGGGGCCGTGACTGGATGACCGCCTCCAATCAGCAACGGAGAGGAGGGCAAATGGAGAAGCGGCAGTATGAGGAGGCCCTCCCCAAGCTGCAAGCATCGAACATCGACATCGTCTCGCTGGAATGCCACAACGCGCGCGAGCCGATGCATCTGATTGAACTCATCTGCGGCAAGCTCAGTGCGTTGAGGGCGTGGCGGAGATGGTGCGCAGGGAGTTGGGGGCCTGAAATTTGCGCGAGCAGATCAATGTACTGGTGATGCTGCCAACTCTTCGGTCACGCGTTTATTCAAGGCACCGCCAGCCTGGTAGTTTTCGGTAATCAACTTGACGTGAGTTTTGAGTTCGGGAACATACCAGAACGCGTCGTACATTCTGCCGCTGGCCGACTGTTGCGTGCTGGCGTTTCGGCTGGCGGAAATGGCCACTGAACCAGCCTGGCTGCTGGTGACGGTGGAAGTGGCGACGGCGGCAGTCGGATTGAATTCCTTGCTCCATTCGCCTTCCATTTCCACTTTGATTGCATGGTAGGTGCCGGCCGGTACTTTGATATCGACCCAGCCCAAGACCGTGTAATTTTTGGTGATGTGCTGCACCTTCGTGCGTGCATCAGGGTTGGCGGTATCGTATTCCACTTTCCAGGTCTTGCCCGGTTTGAGCGGGAAATCATAGGGACGATTGGTAACGGTATTCTTGCCATTGATGTTTTGCACCACGGCCCAGTCGGCATTGCGCAACAATTCCTTGGGTGGCAGATTGGAGTCTTCCGCCTTGGCGGAAATGACCATGGTCTTGCTGCCGGAGCGGACAATGGCGACGTCCCATTTCTTGGTGGTAGAGCCGAGTATGCCTGCCGTGTTTTGTTCTTCGGTGGCTTGATAGACCCAGGCATCACCCTCCTGCAACGATGGCGCATCGGCAGTTTGGGCGTAACTGGCACTGGCGCACAGCAGAGATGCGCTGGCAGCAAAATAGCCGATGATGGGATGGGTTTTTATCATCGAGTATCCTCGTGAGGTCGTTGTTGTTGTGCAATTGGCGTCGCGCAGATGTATGCGGTCAATGCATTGCTAGTGCTGTGATGGCAAAACAGCTGCAGCGATCATACGGCCTCTGGCTTTCAAATCACTGACTGATCATTCTCATTCTGATCAGTGCATTGATCACTTCTTGAGAGGGGGCAGATGGGGGGCCTGGCTGCAATCGATTTTCCATATGAAAAGGCCACCGAATGGTGGCCTTTTCAAAAGCGTCGACGCTTTGGTGATTGTAGTTTTATTTCAGTCACGAGGAGTCCGATCGATTCGAATGGGCTCACCAGATTTCATTGTTGCTTGTCACTGTCTTACCAGCTGGTCTCCCTCTCCGCCGTAGAAGAAATCTTGTGAATGGCCAGATCGGCCCCTTCAAATTCCTGCTCCGGATCCAGCCGTATCCCCACTGCCTTCTTCAACAAGCCATAGACGATCCATCCGCCCGCTGCCGCAATGGCGATTCCCATGACGCTGCCGATGAGTTGCGACATGAACGACACGCCACCGCGTCCGCCCAGCGCCTGCAAGCCAAAGATACCCGCCGCAAGACCGCCCCACAGTCCGCACAAGCCATGCAGCGGCCACACGCCCAGCACATCGTCGATCTTCCACTTGTTCTGGGTGCGGGTGAACATCCACACGAAAATCGCCCCCGCAATGCCGCCGGTGACCAGTGCACCCAGCGGATGCATCAGGTCCGAGCCGGCGCACACCGCCACCAGGCCTGCCAGGGGGCCGTTGTAGGCGAAGCCGGGATCGTTGCGGCCCATCAGCAGCGCCACCAGCGTGCCGCCGGCCATGGCCATGAGCGAATTCATGGCGACCAGGCCATTCATCTTGTCCAAGGTCTGCGCGCTCATCACGTTGAAGCCGAACCAGCCCACCGTCAGAATCCACGCACCCAAGGCCAGGAAAGGAATGTTGGAGGGCGGATGCGCCGCCACCGCGCCTTCCTTGCTGTAGCGGCCACGGCGTGCGCCCAGCAGCAGGACCGCAGGCAGCGCGATCCAGCCACCCACCGCGTGGACCACGATGGAACCCGCGAAGTCATGGAACTCGGCACCGAAGGTGGCCGCCAGCCAGGCTTGCACGCCCAGGTGCTGGTTCCACGCGATACCTTCGAAGAAGGGGTAGACCAGTCCCACCAGCACCGCCGTGGCGATCAGCTGCGGATTGAATTTGGAACGCTCGGCAATGCCGCCCGAGATGATCGCCGGGATGGCCGCCGCGAAGGTCAGCAGGAAGAAGAATTTCACCAGCTCGAAACCGCTGCGCTCGGCCAGCGTTTCGGCACCGGCAAAGAAGCTCACGCCGTAAGCCACGTAATAGCCGATGAAGAAATAGACGATGGTCGACACCGCAAAGTCGGCCAGGATCTTCACCAGGGCATTGACCTGGTTCTTCTTGCGCACCGTCCCCAGTTCCAGGAAGGCAAAGCCGGCATGCATGGCCAGGATCATGATCGCCCCCAGCAAAATGAAGAGGGCGTCTGCGCCGTTTTTGTGATCGTCCACCAGAAAATCTCCCAAAAAGTGTGCAAGGAAATGCTTGAAAGCCACGACTAAAGCAATTTCCGTTCCATTTTGGTGATTATTTTGCAGTCGACTGATTTTAAAGAACTTTTCAGGTGCATCAGCCTATATTCATTCTTTGGCTTGCACGAAGAGTGTGCAAGACGAGGCGCGTCTTCAAAGGCCGGCTGCATTTTGGTGCGCAGACCTGCCGGGCTTCAGAATGCTCCCTGAGAGCGAGTCAGTGCGATGACACGAACAGCGCCGATGGTTCCGGATCGGGCAGCGCATACGCATCCTTCATCCGCGCCACCTCTTGCGTCGGCGGCAGGTCGAACAGGCGTTTGAATTCGCGGCTGAACTGGGATGCACTCTCGTAGCCGACGCGTGCGCTGGCCTCGGCCACCGTCAGGCCATTGCGCAGCATCAGCAGACGCGCCTGATGCAGGCGCGTCGATTTCAGGTATTGCATCGGCGAGGTAGCGGTGACCGCCTTGAAATGCGCATGGAAGGAAGGCGGACTCATTCCGGCCTCGTGCGCGAGCTGCTCCACATCCAGTTTGTCCGCGTAGGCGGCATGGATCTTCCTGATGGCCCTGGCGACTTTTCCAACCTGCCCGTCAGTGCGCAGTGCGGCGCGCATGGAGGCACCTTGCCGGCCCGTGAGTACCCGCAGGTAGATCTCCTTCACCAGTGAACGGCCCAGGATCCTGGCTTCCATCGGCACCCGCATCGCTTCCAGAAAACGCAACACGGAGGCGGACATGCTGGCATCCATCCGGGTTGCGAACATGGTCTGCGGATGGGCGGAGAGGTCGGCATCGTCCATCTGCACCAGCACTTCAGCCAGCAGCTGAAAATCCAGCCGGAAATAGATCGCCAGCAAAGGCGTCTTCTCTGTGGCGTCGGTTTCCATCGTGAACGGGACGGGCACCGAAACAGCCAGGTAGTGACGGGCATCATAGAGATAGGTTTGCCCGCCGAGGAATCCACGCTTGCGTCCCTGCACGACCACCACGATGCCCGGCTCATAGAGGACCGGCGTTTCACTCAATGCACGGTTGGACCTGAGGAAACGCACATCCGGCAGCAGCGACAGGTTGTAGCCCTCGTCAGGGGCGAGCTCGGTGAGCAGCTGCACCATGCGCTGGTGCGCATTCGATTTTTTCTGCGCGAATTTCTTCGTGCTTCCCGACATGAGCAATCTCATAGTTTTAGGCAAACACCACATGCTAACCGACATGGTGGATTTGTGGAGTCCTGCCTATGATGGCACCCATCGTCCTCTGCGTCGGGAAGCTGATTCGGCCTCCGGGAGAGGCCACCATCAAGGAGCTACAGGGATTCCCATGAAAAATTCCACGACATTGCATTTCCTGATTACGGGCGTGAGCTCGGGCTTTGGCAGGGCGCTGGCGGATGCGGCCCTGCAGGCTGGCCATTCAGTAACAGGCACAGTACGCAGCCAGACCGCCAAAGAGCAATTCGAGCAGCTTGATCCCGCACGGGCGACGGCCATCGTTCTCGATGTGACCGATTTCCCCGCCATTGCTGCGGTGGCCGAGCACCTGGCCCAGGTGGATGTGCTGGTCAACAACGCCGGCTATGGACATGAAGGCGCGCTCGAAGAATCGCCGCTTGAAGAGATGCGGCACCAGTTCGATGTCAACGTGTTTGGTGCCGTGGCCATGATGAAGGCCGTGCTGCCCACCATGCGCGCAAGACGCAGCGGCCACATCATCAACATCACCTCCATGGGCGGATTCATCACCATGCCGGGTATCGCCTATTACTGCGGCAGCAAGTTCGCCCTGGAAGGCATTTCCGAGACCCTGGCCAAGGAAGTGGCGGCGTTCGGCATCAAGGTCACCGCCGTGGCGCCCGGTTCCTTCCGTACCGACTGGGCAGGGCGCTCCATGGTGCGCTCGCCCCGCAGCATCGCGGATTACGATGCCGTGATCGATCCGATCCGTGCGGCACGCCAGGCCAAGAGCGGACACCAGCTCGGCGACCCGGCCAAGGCGGCGCAGGTGATCCTCGACATTGCCGGCGATGCCAACGCGCCGGTCCATCTCCTGCTGGGCAGTGATGCCGTCAAGCTGGTGCGCGAAAAGCTGGCGCGAATGGGCGAGGAAATCGACGCATGGGAAACGATCTCGGCATCAACGGATTTCCGGTGAACGATCTTGCGTGAGAGTCCGGTGCCGTTGAGATAGTGTGATGCCTGGATCGATCCCGACACTATCCATCGGGAAGAGGCGAGATCATGCGGCCCGAGGGCCGCATTTTTTACGAGAAGAGCGCTGCATGTTTCTGCGGTCAGGACTGGTCAGCAGGGTTTCATCGGACGGTCATATTCGGTTGCTAGATTGCAAGCCCCCGTGTCTTCGTCACTCTTTCCCTCACCCTCACAGGAGTCGCCATGCCAGACCGCAACCCGCCAGCCGACCACAGCCGCCGCCGCTTCCTGCGCGACAGCGCAGTCACGACGATTGCAGCCACCACCACCTTGGCCGCACCGGCCGCATTTTCCGCTGCCCCCGCCATCGTCACTTCCGAGCGCCTGCGCCCGCAATTCCCCGGCGGCATCATGAGCGGCGATGTCACCCGCGACAGCGCCATGATCTGGGCACGCGCCGACCGCAATGCGCGCATGCTGGTCGAGTATTCCACCCGCGAGGATTTCAGCAACCCGGTGCGCATCGCCGGTCCCACCGCACTGGCACGCGAGGACTACACTGCCCGCGTCGACCTGCGCGGCCTGCCTGGCGGCCAG
>Ga0068855_100012413_pt1 | contig 10289 bp, 13 predicted proteins | sample KBSCornC52_FD_66592 | JGI IMG/M metagenome (GOLD analysis project Ga0068855, IMG submission 66592) | Corn rhizosphere microbial communities from Kellogg Biological Station, Michigan, USA - KBS Corn C5-2 | ecosystem: Host-associated > Plants > Roots > Rhizosphere > Soil ... | reverse complement strand
GGAACGGAAGGGCTCAGTGTACAGGGCGAAGTTTTTTCCTGATTCCCAACATTGAAATCCAGATCATAATAGTCGTTCAGATTGTTTGGATCAAGTTGTTCCAGTATTGATATTCTTCCCGGTGACTAATATAATAGCAAACCGGCAGATTAGACGCATTATCTGCACTTTCCATTTCAGAGCAACTTAGTCTAGTGTTTTTTAACTTCAGCTTTAACTTTGCAGATTGTTTCTATTTGATCCCATTCACGCTGGAAAGATGGCTACTTCATCCTGCCAGGATTATCGGACACCAATTGAATTTGATCTGAAGTTTCGCCAGGATATATACGTTTTATATAACCCTGCCAATTTTTGTCAATAAGATAATAACAGTTTCCCCAATCCAATGACCTTGAGTTTTTAAACAGCTTATAGCAATTCGGGAACCTTTTGAAAACGTAGGCTCCATACTATCGTTGGTTATCTCAACCAAGCCATCTACTTCGCCGAGGCATGGAGCTTCGATTCGATCAACAATGAATTCCGGCTGTTCATTTACCAATACGACAGTTGCCGGCAGCGATATTTCCTGTGAGGTATGGAGCCGGTTTTCCATCACCTATCAACGGAACGCGCATGGTAGCCACCCGGCGAAACTGGTTTTTATATTCCATGGCAGCCTCACTCACACTGTCATCACCTGCGGCCAGTTCCATTTTTATCAAGATAATCAGTTAGTTTATTATATAGCAGTACATCACTGGGTTTTGCCCCTCTTTCCCACTTATAAAGATTGTCTTTTTGCAATACCTGTAGCTCTGGAAATCTCGGCATGGAAATTTGATACCTGATTCTGAATTGCTTTAACCGCGTTCCGATTTCAGTCATTGCCGATGTTATTGTAATTGGTTACATAAAATACTCATCGCTGATGATTTAATGTTTAAGATGGATAATTAGAGTAGTGTCGCCAGGCGGTATAATAATTGTTTGAGGAACTGCTTTGTCCAACTGGAGCGAAACCTCCAAAGTTGCTGTGCTTTCAGAAACTGCATTGCTTTCAATGGTACTGGGCCCACTAGAAAGTCTTTCCAATATGCCGTCTAAATAACATTCCAGCTTATCATATTTTACTGGATCACTTGGCCCGCCTTGTTTTATCCATTTGCGCATTCCCTTTTTTGAAAGCCCTGTTGCATACGCTAAATCTGCGGCATTCAGACCTGTTCGCCGCATCACCAATTCCAATTTTTCCTGAAGTGACATTTGATTATTCATACTCTCATTTTTTATTTGCACGATTCATAGATCTGTTACGGTAATTTCTATTCAGAAGTTTTATTCGCTTTCAGCATGCGATCAATCGTCAAACCTGATTCTTTGGTTAGTAGTTCAATGACGGCATATAATGTTAGATAGGGTTGTTCTTTTGAATATACCGGGCAATAGTAAATTCGGTAACTTCCAAAATGTCCATAAGCTCCCGGCGAATTCGTGGAGTATTAATTATTTTGAGCGCTTCATCGGATAACTGATATGAAACTGACATGGTGTCGTTATTGGTGTTCCACTTTTACATATTTCTGATAATTACGATTTTGTTTGCGCAAAGCTTTTCGTTTTAGTTTTTCTAGAATGAATGCTGCTTCTACTAATTCTTCCATTTTTTCATAGAAATACATGTGATTGCTCCGGTCCATCGAGTTATTTGAAATGCTGCGCGGGCTGCATACAACCTCTTCCATCCAACTCCAAAGTATTTCCCGCACTTCATTCAAATGATAGCATTCAAAAAAATCTTCGATAACCCAAAAAGGATCATGTTTTTGTTCCCGTGTTAGCCGTAATGGCTGGTTATACCATTGGGGATGATGATTATAAGTTTTCATAAATGCCGTTTATAATTTTAATAGTTGTTGCTGACTCAAACACCCGCATTTCCCTGGCTCCCATTAGGGAGCCGGGGATTAGCATACTAACTTTTATAAGTGATGCATATGCGGGCTTCCCGTTTCAGGGTTGCCAGATCAAAAACGGAGTGTCTGCTATTCGAGCCATTGCCAGTACCGGATGTAGTTCACCTTTTTATTAGGCAAAACATTTCTGAACGACTTTTTAAGCCGTCGCGTGTCGTAAAATTTTAAGTAATTACAATAAGATCGAGGAACGCCTATAAAAGATATAGGGCGGGCCTCGTCTTACCGTCAGAGGCACCGCGAAGAGCCCGAAACCGATAAGCTGATAGAGGCCCACCCTATATCTCAAAGTATAGAATGGGCTGGCACTACCATCTCGGTTTCATGAAAATTCGCGGTTTTCTGACGAGACTTATAGCGCAGTTCTTCGTATAAGCATGAAGAACGCTAATTTATATTTTACAATACAAATTTAAAAGGAATTGTCAAATTTGACAATTTTATTTTTAATGAACTTTCCACCTTCAATGAGTGAAAGTTCGCAATCAAAAATACCTGGATGCTTTCGGAAAGCATCTTGCCAAATTGCTTCAAGAAAAAGGCAAAACCCCGGAAGAGGTCGCCGCGCACGCAAACATTGAGACCAAACAAGTATATCGTGTAATAAACGGTGAACACAGCGCCACTATTTCCATTACCTACGCCATTGCAAAAGGACTAGGAGTTCATCACATGGAACTATTCGATTTTGATTTTAGAGATTGATATAGACGTCAAATTGAAAGATTAGCTTTGAATTCTGCTCACGAAGTAAAAATTTCATGTAATTTCTTGCAGAAATCGTAGGCCACCAATTGAGCACATTAGTGCTTTTCACTTTCTAAAAATCTTTAAATATGGATAGAAAACCGTTAAGCTTCGACGAAGATTTTTCAATCCAGGGCAAATGGTGGCTACCCAATAGCAAAACTGAGCTTTACGGTGAATTAATATATAAGCAGGGTGAGGATATTTCACTTAAGGTTACGGGTGCTTTTAATGGGGAAACTGATTTAATGAACGGCTCTCTGCAAAAATATGACTCTATTTATGGCATAGATGCTAAAGGTAGTTCTTATACTCTCATAAATGCCTCCGGCTATACATATGGAAGAACTGATTTTTTCCAAACAACAATAAGCATAGAATATGTATTAAAAAGCCTTTGGCAGAAGCATTTTGATTTAGAAAAACATAAAATCAAGGCAGCTAATTTTACCACCAATTTTTTTATGGCTTTTCTTGAGGGTAAATATCATTTGCTAGATGGTCCATATCTGCAAAACAATGTCTTGCAAATTGCCCTTAAAGAAACAGCTGATTTGGACATACTCCAAATTGAATCAGCGAGGCTTTCTTTCATATTCGATTATGGGTATCATACTACAGATCCACTTTTGAACTTTCATTTTAATCAGGATATCCATCTAAAAATTGATTTTGGATTAATTCCAAAACTCAGAGATGTGGTAAATGAACTTAAACTTATAAAGGATTTCTTTTCCATTTTCTCTTATACACAAGTTACCTTTAGGACGGCATATCTAGCAGTAGAAAACGAGAATCAAGGTCAATTGACCGATAGCTATAATTTGTTATTTATTGAAAGAGCCTCTACTTTTGGTCAAATTCCGAAAGTTTGGGATGTTTTATTACCGTTTTCAAAATACGAAGATGAAATAAAATCAGCGCTTAGAAATTGGTTTGTAAATAGAGAATTTATAACAAATGGCCTTAACTTATATTTTGACGTTAGCTATTATAAGATAACACAACCAGTTAATGCCTTTTTGAATATGGTTTTCGCATTGGAAACGCTACATAAAATATATCATGATCAATCCAGAAGACCTACCTTGCATGAAAGACTGATGGATCTCATTAAAAAGAGCTACAGCATCTTATCATCATATTTTGTAGATGATGCAATGTTTTGTAAGAAAATAGTTTCACAAAGAAATTATTTAGCTCATAACCACGGGAGCCCCGATTCGGTAATATCCTATGATGATTATCCTTATTACATTTATACCCTAAAAATGCTATTCGAAATATCCTTTTTAAAAATTCTTGCAATTAGTGATGGCTCATTGCAGTTATTGGTAAAAAAGAATAGAACTTATGAATATTATAAAAATAATCCCCCGGCTTAAAAATGCCAATAAGAGCCTGTATATAAAATTTTCAGCAAAGAAAGACATGGTGTAATAATAATTATTTTATGGCTCGTAGTCGTATAAGATGAATTCTTTGATTTTCATCAATTGCAAGTTCTGCAATCTTTTAGTATCTTTCTGTCGTCTCAACCAATATGATCGATTCCCCTTCTTTAAACTTTAATTATCCTTAAACACAAGGAATGCTACCGGTTTTATTTTCTGTTTCGGTCAGTTATTTTCTTTTGCTTATAGTAGGTTTTTAACGCTTACATTATGACATGGATGATCTCCAAATGTTATTGTAGCTATAATTTCATATTCATAAAAAGTGGAAGGAATGGAAAAGACTATAAGAGAAAAAAAGCATGAGATTAAGATGGCTTTATTAAATTTTGGATTGATAACATTGGTTGGTGGATTTTTAACTTTTTTATATCAATACTTTCAGGAAGATCGAAGAGTTAAAGCTGATAAGAGGCAAGCCGAGATGAACATTTTGGAACAAAGAAGGACTCAAGCAACAGTTTTATTTAATGAAATTAGCCCATTAATCGATACACGGCTGTATACTTGGCGTAGGGTCGCATGGGGGCTGCAAGATCGAATAGCTGAAGATTCGCTAAGAAGTAGGTATAATGAATACATCCAGGTTTTTTATACCTGGAATCATAATTTAAATAAAAACCGAGCTTTAATCTGTCGTTTTTTTGGTCCTGAACTAGGGTCGAAGTTTGAAGACTATATAGTGCCAGAATTTATAGAACTTCATAAGTCAATCATTTTTTTATACAGACTTCCCCGATCATTAAGACCGATTATCTATACAGATAGCCTCAATTCATTGGCAGATCCATTGAATGATGATATATATGAATTTAACAACGCAATGGCAGAATTAATTCGAAGTGGAAATGTTGGTCTAACTGATCCTGGTAAAGCTTGTGATCTAAATGGCAATTAAAATAGACTCCTACTACTTTAATAATTACTTCGTAAATTTAATACTAGTTTGACTTTAATCTTTTACCGTATTTACAATGGCGATATTTGATCTCTTTTCTAAAAGGCAAAAAAGACTTCGCGGCGAAATTCCTGATATTTATACATACCATATTCCCCATGTACTAAGGGTTCAAATAGTGCATATAATTCGGGACGCTGTTGGACGAGATATATATAATGATAATTATGCAGAACAGGTATACGAATTCCTACATAATGCAATTTGTAGAGAGTACGGCGTTTTTAGGTTAGGTAACGGATCAGATTATCAAGAACAATTACTAAATTATTTTTTGCAAACTCAAAAAACTGAGGAGGCAATCGATATAATAGAATTATCATTCAAATATATAGATAAGGTTATTAGAGAAGACTATTGGCGATATTCACAGTACACCAATCCAACGCTAGAACCCGACGCTGCCATAAATGAATTAAATGAACGTTTTAAGGAAAACGGAATTGGTTATTCATTTGAGAGTGGGGAAATTATTCGGGTAGACTCAACTTATATTCATAACGAAATAACAAAGCCTACAATTTCTCTTTTATGGAACCTCAAATTTAAAGGCGCGAATGAAGAGTACTTAAAAGCACACGAACATTACAGACACGGAAGAAATAAAGAGTGTTTAACAGAGTGTTTAAAAGCTTTCGAAAGCACTATGAAGGTGATTTGTCATGAAAAGAGTTGGGCTTATAATCAAACTGATACGGCAAGAAAACTTATTCAAATATGTTTTCAAAACGGACTTGTTCCAACTTTTACACAAAATCAATTTACTTCATTACAAAACTTAATCGAAAGCGGCATACCTACAATAAGAAATAAACTTGGAGGGCACGGACAGGGACAAGTTCCTCAAAAGGTAGATGATGAAATCACGCGATACGGACTTAATCTGACTGGCACGAATATTCTTTTCTTAATTGAGCAAAGTGAACTTATATAAATGTCGTTTGATAAAGTGATTAAGGCTAAGCTAGGAAGATTGGTTAATTATTGCCAACTTTCAACCTGATCCGCAAATTTTTTTAAACTACTTCACTTCCCAAAAATATGTCTCAAATCATGTATCAAATAAAAAAGCACCTACAACATTCACGTCATAAGTGCTTCATTATCAGCTCCCCCTGTTGGACTTGAACCAACGACCCTCTGATTAACAGTCAGATGCTCTAACCAACTGAGCTAAGGAGGAATATGCCATTTTCAAGTTTGAAGGACCGGCTGCAAAGAATAAATCTTCTATCTGGCGCCCACATCCCCGAAAGGGCTGCAAAAATAAGGATTTTCCTATTTCGAAAACAAGTAAAAAAGAAAAAATAAATTCAGTAAAAGAGATTTTTATTGAATGTCCCTCAATGCATTATCCGGCTACATGCCCGTCATCCAAAATTCTTCAAAATTCCTCTTTAGCCTGCCCGAAACTCATTGCTTCAATTGCTAAACACATAACCGAAATACGGTTGTGCATCTTTTTGCTTTTATTGCTTAAAATGAGCCGCCTTTAAACTTTACAACCATCCAAACAATCCACCATCAGGAAGTCCCACATACAACGCCTCTTCACGTACTTCTACAGGGTAGGTTTTTAAATAATACCCTTCACCACTTGTATTGCGACCGTTTTTCAGGCTGAATTTATAACGATGAACCGGACAAACAATATTACCAATGGCATCAACATATCCCTCGGCCATAATACCGCTTGCGTGCGGACATTTATACGCAAACGCAAACCACTGGTCCTGGAAACGCGTAATACAAATCTTTTTGCCTTTTACTTCTGCAACGGCTATTTGATTTGAACTGAAAGAAAGCGCTGAAGGATGATCGGCTATTTTGTGAAAGATGTATTTCTTTTCAGACATAAAATTTTGCAAATCGCATTTCGGCAGCTTCACTTAAGGCACTCGGGGCCTAAAAACCCGTCTTATACGGATACCTTATCTTATATAGCTCCTGCACTTTATTTAATATGGTAGCGCGCAGTTCGTCAATATTGGTTCTTTCAGTAGCAGAAATAAACACACAATTGCCCTGCAGCTGATTTTCCCAGCGCTCTTTCAGGTCGGTTAAAATTTCAGCCCTTACCTCTTCTTCCAGCCAGGGATCAAAAGTGTTTTTTTCGTATTGATCCATTTTGTTGAAAATAGTAATAGTTGGCTTCTCAATTACATTAAGTTCCTGCAGGGTTTTGTTTACCACGCCAATCTGCTCTTCATATTGCGGATGCGAAGTATCTACCACATGCATCAGAATATCTGCTTCGCGAACTTCGTCAAGCGTACTTTTAAAACTTTCTACCAGGTGATGGGGCAATTTGCGAATGAACCCTACCGTATCACTTAATAAAAAAGGCGTGGTTTCAAAAACCACTTTACGGGTTGTAGTGTCGAGCGTAGCGAATAATTTGTTTTCGGCAAATACATCGCTTTTGCTGAGCAAATTCATGATGGTGCTTTTACCAACATTGGTATAACCTACCAGGGCTACACGAATAAATTCTCCCCGGTCTTTACGTTGTGTCGCTGACTGCTTATCGATTTCGCTAAGCCGTCTACGCAACAAACCTATTTTCTCACGAACAATACGACGGTCGGTTTCAATTTCCGTTTCACCCGGACCTCTGGTGCCAATACCACCACCCAAACGTTCAAGGTGCTTCCACATACCGCGAAGGCGGGGCATTAAATATTGATATTGTGCCAGCTCAACCTGGGTTTTGGCCTGGGCAGTTTTGGCGCGGCGGGCAAAAATGTCGAGTATCAGGTCGCTGCGGTCGATGGTTTTTACATCCAGTACCTTTTCAATATTGGTGATCTGCGATCCGCTAAGCTCATCGTCAAAAATGACGATGTTGATATCGCGTCCGTCGATGTAGTTTTTGATTTCTTCGAGTTTGCCTTTACCTACAAAAGTGCGGCTATCGGGATGAGGCAGTTTTTGAATAAACCGCTTTACGGCTTTGGCGCCGGCGGTTTCTGCCAGAAAAGCCAGCTCGTCCAGGTATTCTTTTACCTGTTCTTCGGTTTGAATTTTATGTACCAGTCCAACCAGTACAGCCTTCTCTTCGTTTTGAATGATATTCTTCTTATCTAGCAAGTCCTTCAATTTTCAGTGCAAAAATAGTCAGAAAAGTCCGGAAGTGAGAAAGTCCGAAAGAATCCGGCTGTTGGCAGGATCCTTTCGGACTTTTCAGTCTTTTCTGTTGTTCAGACCAGTTTACAATCCGCTTATTGATATTCCTATCTGGAAGGGTCGTATATCGGGCCCGTATCCGTCTTTTATAAAGTTGTTGATCTGGTAGCTGCCATAAATACCAAATACGCCTTTGCTGATGCGGCCTGTAACCGATAATCGGGTGCCATTGAAAAAGCGTTTCGATTTTTCTTTAACTATCTCTGAATTAATAAGGGTTCCGGTACTGGAGGTAAGGTTTTTCCCTTTTGTAGAGGCCATTAACAGGGTTCCGATCTTAGCCCCGATGGCTGCCTTCCAGCTTTTATTGGTGTTTTCAGGGTCAGCTGCAAAGCGAAGCTCTACCGGCGCCTCCAGATAAGTGGTGGCTATTTTATATTTTTTATAATAGGAAGAGTCTGAATTTCTTTTGAAAGTAAGGGTGTTAGTGGTTTTACCTGCAATGTCAACGGTTGTTTTATTGAGATAAAAATTATCAGTTCCCAAACCAGCGCCGATCCCCACACTAAAACGTGGATTTGTCTTAAAAGGGAAATCGAACATAAAATACATATTAAAGCTGCGGGGAATGCCTTTTTTATTAAGTGAATCCGGCTGATTCGACCAGCCATTATATCCTATTTGCAGCATGAAATGGTCGTTGGGCCGGTTGGATAAATTAACCTTGCTCCAATCCTTTTTCTTCGATTTTACTTGTGTAGAATCCTGTGCAAATAAGGGAAATACAAATGCCAATGCGAGGGAAAGCGTAATCAATTTTTTCATACTGTTCTCAAATGATTGTCAAAAGTATCTTTCACAGGGTTAATGAAAGGTTAAGGTTACAAAAAAGCCCATAGCACTGCCATGGGCATAATGAGGTGATGTTGACTTTGTTAGGATGTATCTAACAGTTTAAGCTATGTCAAACTATGAAATAAGAACTACAGAGATCGGATTTTAATCGACCAATACCGTTTCAGGTTTGAAAAAGAAGCGGTTATCAGTTCGTAATTAGTCAACAAATAAAAAACTATGTGGATCCTGTTGGGATCGAACCAACGACCCCCTGATTATGAGTCAGGTGCTCTAACCGTCTGAGCTAAGGATCCTACTGCGTTAGCAGTACAATATCTTAAGTAAAAGAGCTTTAACTTTGAAAGAGCAGCAAAATTAGAGAAATTCATCCAGTACCCCGAAGAAATCTTATTTAATTTTTTACGGCAGCATTCCGGTAACCAAATTGGTCTTAATTTGCTGACGATTAGCAGTTTTTTATTATTTATGCTTGCCAGCCCTCAAATACAGGAACTGCAACAACGTATTGCACTGTACGATGATCAATCGGCCTATAAGGATTTGTTTGCCCTTTTTTACAAGTCACTGCTGCAATTCGCCTGCTCTTATGTTCGCTCACCCGAAATTGCTGAAGAAGTAGTTTCTGACGTATTTATAAAGGTGTGGAAAAAAAGATCAGGACTCGTAAGAATACATAACCTGAAATTGTACCTGTTCATAAGCACCAAAAACGGAGCGCTCAATTACCTGCGATCACAAAAAAAGATCTTCCTTCAGCCCGAACAATACCAGGTTCAGCTTGACAGCATTTGGTTCAATCCGGAAAAACTAATGCTCACCGCCGAAATGATGAACCGGGTTCAAAAGGCCATTAACGACCTGCCTCCCCGCTGCCGCCTTATTTTTAAACTGATAAAAGAAGATGGGCTAAAATACCGGGAAGTGGCTGAACTACTTAATTTATCATTGAAAACAGTTGAAAATCAAATGACTACTGCCCTGCGCAAAATAGGGTCGGCTATTCATTTTGATATCAGTACCACGTTGTCGTCCTGATCGCAAGGCTTTTGCGTCGCTAAAAAAATCTTTATATTCTTTGGGGGTATCCACTTAATAATGGTGTCCTTATCTGTATATACCATATTATATATACATGAATAGGGACAGAACCTGGCTGCTGATAGGAAAAAAACTGGCGGGTGAAGCCAG
>Ga0068855_100012412_pt1 | contig 10289 bp, 3 predicted proteins | sample KBSCornC52_FD_66592 | JGI IMG/M metagenome (GOLD analysis project Ga0068855, IMG submission 66592) | Corn rhizosphere microbial communities from Kellogg Biological Station, Michigan, USA - KBS Corn C5-2 | ecosystem: Host-associated > Plants > Roots > Rhizosphere > Soil ... | reverse complement strand
CAGACTTGCGAGAGTCTTCTGCCAATTTTCTGATCTCTTCGGCAACAACAGCAAATCCTCTTCCTGCATCACCGGCGCGGGCAGCTTCGATGGCCGCGTTAAGTGCTAACAAATTAGTTTGGCTAGCGATGTCAGTGATTACATTCAGTGTACGGCCAATTTCTTCCGTGCGCTTAGTAAGCACAGTAATTGATTGAGAAGTTTGCCCAGCAGAATCCTTAATGCCAGTCATGTTGTTGACCAACACTTTCACCGTCCTCATGCCCTGGTTGGAGCTCTCTAATCCTTTCTCAGCAGCTTTGTTGATGAGGTTAGCCTTCTTCTCCATTTCATTCGATGAGGACATTACATGATTTATCAGCTTAGATGATTCATCCGTGCGCGCAGCCTGATCAGATGCGCCTTTCGCCATCTGTGAAATAGCAGTCGCAACTTCAGCTGTGCTTCTCTTCATATCATCAGTCTTCTTTTGCAAGAGATCTGATGATTTAGTTACCACATCCGAACCTTGGGCAATGTTCGACATCACTGAAGTGATGTTGTCAAGAGTTTTATTGATTTCTGAAGTTAATCCACCGTTATCAACTGACGTATCGCAACGTAAGCTCAGATCACCAGTTGACATCGCCTTGATCACCCGAATGATCTCCGTCATGTCAAGGGCATACTTCACTACTTTGTAAGGTTTACCATCGAGGTCACGAATTGGATTGTATGATGCCTGAATAAAAACTTCTTCACCTCGTCTGTTGATACGTGTATAAGTACCAACAAAAAATTCTCCGCGATTAAGCGTGTCCCAGAAATTTCTGTAGTCACTGCTCTTTGCATACTCAGAAGTAACAAACATGCGGTGATGCTTTCCCTTGATTTCGCTGAGAGAAGAATAACCAAGTGTCTTAATAAAATTTTCGTTTGCTGTGATGATCGTTCCGTCCATATTAAACTCGATCACGGCATTCGATCTACCGATCGCCTCAAGCTGGCCAGAATAATCAATGTTTCTTAATTTTTGCTCGGTGATGTCTGTTGCATACTTCACCACTTTGAAAGGTCTTCCATTCAAATCAAGAATTGGATTGTATGAAGCCTGAATCCAAACTTCTCTTCCACCTTTGCCAACGCGTTTGAATTCTTCGGAGATATACTCGCCTCTATTCAGTTTTGCCCAGAAGTCGCGATAAGCTGCACCTTTGCTATAGGCAGGATCAACAAACATGCTGTGGTGCTGATTTTTCACTTCACTCAAAACATATCCCATCGTAGTGAGAAAGTTCTCATTCGCATGAATGATCGTGCCATCCATATTGAATTCAATTACCGCCTGCGATTTTGAAATTGCCTCGAGCTGACCTTTGAAATCCGCAGCTTGTAATTTGGTTTCAGTGATATCAGAAGCCAACTTGATTACCTTGGTGACGGTTCCGTTCTTATCAACTACCGGCGTATATGATGCAAGAATCCAAACTTCAGCACCATCTTTGGCAATTCTTTTGAACTCGCCTGTCTGTGGTTTGCCCGCACGAAGCTGATCCCAAAAGCGTTCGTACTCTCTTGAGTTTACATATGATGAGTCACAGAAAATTTTGTGATGCTTGCCTTCGATCTCTCGTGCTTCATATTTTAAAGTTTTGAGAAAAAGATCATTGGCCGTTACAACGATTCCTTGTGGTGTGAATTCGATGTAGGCCGATGTTGAATTGATCGCATCCATCTGCGCTTGTGTCTCAATTTGTTTGCGGCTCATCTCTTCTTGCGTGGCCGACATCTCTTCCATGTTTTGGCGCAGCTCTTCTTCCTGGGCTTTCATTTGCTCAATGGTTCTTTGCTGCTCCTTCTGCACATCTTGCAGTTGCTGTTGAAGCTGAGCGATCAAAGCTGCTTCCGTTCCTTTTTCGTCACCACCGTTGGTGGCATTGGCTTTTTCCTGATACAAGTTTTTTTTCATGGTGATTAATTTTTTATCTGATGTTTTAGAATTTCAAAATGGATTTCCGAATTAATTTGATCGATTTCTTCTTGCGCTAATTGTGATGTAAAAGTATATCACGCAGTGTTCCACCTTTTTCAGCGGAACCTTGTATTTTGATTTAAGATGTTTTACGGAAATAGGTCGGTATTACTACGTAGTCCGACCATGAGGAAAACCCTAGTGGCTATTCTCGAGTTTCCTCTTCTTGTTGATGAGACGCCCTTTGGCGCTATTGGGAATAAAAACTTTAAACACGCTACCAAAACCAACCTCCGATTCGAGCGTCATCGTTCCCGCCAATTGTTCAACACCTTCTTTTGCAATGTAAAGACCTAAACCGGCTCCCTTCGATTGAAGTGATGCTTTGAAGAACATATTGAAAATTTGTTCGAAATATTGTCGAGCAATGCCAATACCATTGTCATGAATGTCGATGGAGACGGATTCTGGCAGCAATTCTATGTTGATATTAAGAAATGGTTTAACCTTATTGACGTCTACAAACTGAATTGCGTTCCGAATAAGGTTGTCGAGAATGATTTCAATCCGATCCATATCAGAATAAAATTTCGCATCCCCCGAAACAGCAACCGTTACTTTTATCCGCGCGAAATTTTTATCGTCATGATAACTATTTACAATTTTCCATACCAACGACTCCAGATCAATAAATCCACTGTGGATATTCTTGTAAGTCGTTTTTGAGAAGTTGATGATGTCGCGAATAATTTGATCAAGCTTAATCACCCGTGATTCAATTTTATTCACATACTCAACTACGGATTTATCGCTCGACTCCATTCGAACAAGATTTACGATCCCCAGAATTGAGGTCAAGGGTGCGCGCAAATCGTGCGATGTGCTGTATAAGAATTTTTCCATCTGGCTATTAACCTTCGCCAGCTGAACATTTTTTTGTTCCAGATTATTTTCGAATTCAACACGCTCGGAGATATCAAGGGCTATCCAATTAATAACCAGCTGACCCAATTCATTTATCTGGGTCTGTGCATTTACTAATGACACTATTCTCTTCCCTGTTCGGCTTTTAAAATTCACGGGCACCTGTCGGATTTGGTGTTCTTTCAAAATCCGATCCTTGAGCTTACTGTAGTCCGTGGGCGTTTCAAACAATTCTTTTAATAAAAATCCTTTTGCCTGTTTGTAGTTTTCAAATTCAAAATTCTTGATGAAGAGATTGTTGCTGAAAAGTATCTTGTCCGTACCTGGCGATGATCTGAAAATAAATTCAAAGGTATTATCGACAAATGATCGATACAGATTTCGCAGAAGCAGGATTTGCTTCTTCTTTTCAAGGTCCGCTTCGTGTATTAGGTTTTCCAAAGCCAAAAGAATTATTAATAGAAAATTCCTTTAGCAAAATTGTGACCTTAACTGGTCTTTCTCAATACAGTTTTATAACGAAAAAAATTAGGTGGAAATACGTAGAGCTAAGCTGCAAAAAACTACGTATCACTTTGAAATTATCTGCAGGTTGCGCGCTTTTTTCACTAGCTCAATCGAATTTTTTACGGCAAATTTTTTCATCAGATTCGCTCGATGTGTCTCCACAGTGCGAGGGCTGATAAAAAGTTTATTGGCCATTTCGTTACTGGTGAGTCCATCGTCAATGAGCTTAATGATTTCAATTTCACGAGGGGTGAGTTTTAAATTATCCGTTCGCTCTTTTTTCTTCACCAAACCTCGCTTGTATTTATTTAAAATCAATTCCTGCGCCTTCCTTCCGAAATAAGTTTTGCCTTGCAAAATAGTGCGCACCGCATATTCCAATTCCTGGCTGCTCTCACTTTTCACGACATAACCCTTCACACCATTCTCAATGCAGCGACTCACATAATCTTCATCGTCATACATGGAAAGCATTAAAATATTTGCGTTCGGATCGATCTCTAAAATTTTTTGACTCACATCCATTCCATTCATATCTGCTAGCGATATGTCGAGCACAATCAAATCGGGTTTAAGTTCTTCGTACATATCTATTGCCTGAAGGCCAGTCTCCGCTTCGCCAATTACAGTCATATCGCGCGACTGCTTAAGCAAATTTTTAACACCAGAACGGATTAAAGCATGATCATCGACTAAAATAATTTTATGCTTAGTCATATTTTAATTTAATTGAATGGGTGCGTCGATAACAATGAGCGTGCCTTTTTGCGGATTCGAATCAATCGAAAGTTTGCCTTCAAGAATTTCAGCTCGCTCGCGAATATTGATCAAGCCATTGTGAGATCGATCATCCAGCGACGGATTTATTCCTTTGCCATTGTCTCTAATCGACAGCTGAATCGCTGCAGGCTTTCCTTCAAGCCGAACTGATATTTCTGTTGCGCGGGCATGCTTGATTGCGTTAGTGATACCTTCTTGCGCAATACGGTAAAGATTAACTTTTCTTTTCTGATCGAGATTAACGGAGATGCCACCAGTCTCAAATTTTATCGGCACTCGACCCGTCTCATTCATATTCTTGCATAACGAACGCAAACAAGTTGCCAGATCAAAATCTTTCAATTTCGCTGGCAAAAGGTTTTCTGAAATTCGCACCGACTCTTGAATTGCTTCATCCAAAAGTTTGTCAAGATCGCTTGCCTTTTGTTTGTTATCTACCAACAAACTCACATTCATTTTTATCGCATTCAATATCTGACCGAGTCCATCATGTAAATCTTTTGCAATGCGGCTTCTCTCTGTTTCTTGTCCTTCTATCAGCGCCGCCAACTTCTGTTTTTGCAGTTCTCTGGTTAATCGTTGATGTTCTTTTTTTTCAGTGAGGTCTCTGAAAATAATGATGAGTCCTGTAAATCGCTCCTGCGCATCGAGCAATAAACTCATACTGCTTTCTCCTATCGGAACAAATCTTCCATCAATAGTTTTAAGCAAAAGGTGGTTTGGCATTGCGTTGCCATTATGTCCATCCGTTGGGCATTGCAGCGGATTTATTAAATCATTTGTGGCCTCTTCGCTAACCACCCGAAAAACATTTTCGATGCGTTTCCCATGTGCTTCATGTAACGTTTGCTGAAGTAATGCAGACGCGCTGGGATTGATATAGGTGACAAGAAAATTATTGTCGATAACAATTACCGCATCGCTGATCGATTTGAGCGTGGAAAAATATTTTTCTTCGCTTTGTTTCAGTTTTTGCTCTATGCCGTGTTTGTAGAGCGCCATTTCGATCACCGTAAATATTTCGCGGTCTTCAAAAGGTTTTGTTAAGTAACCGTAAGGCTCCGTTACTTTCGCTCGCTTGATCGTGTCTTTGTCAGTAAGTGCGGTGATGTAAATAACAGGCAGGTCATACAGTGACTTAATAATACCAGCAGCATCGATGCCATCCATTTTGCCATTCAGCATAATGTCCATCAACACAAGCGTAGGCTTTTGCTTTTTAATTAACTCGATGGCTTCTTCACCCGAGCTGCATTTTCCTATGACATCATAATTTTCACTTTCTAAGGTGCTTTGTAAATGTAGGGCTACGATTAAAGAGTCTTCAACTATAAGTATGCTGGGTTTAACTTCCATACACGATTTAAATCTTGAGCTAGAGTTTGGTGTATTAATTTACGAAAATGTGTATTTAAATTTTGTACCATTTACATTGTCAATTGAAACTGTGGCATTGATTTGCTTGCCGAATGTGTCTAGCAGTTGCATACCAAAAGACGATTTTGAATTAACATTGGTAGCCATCTCAACCGGCATTCCGATTCCATCATCGGCTACACTGAATTCAAACTTGGAATCTATTCGTTTTAAAGAAACATTAATCTTTCCCTCCGCTCTTCCCACAAACGCATACTTAATCGAGTTTGTAATCAACTCGTTCATGATCAGGCCGCAATAAATTGCAACGTCGGTATCCATCCATACTTGATCAATCTCTGATTTGATTTTGATTAGTGGACCTACTTTATCGGAAGACTGGCTGATATCCGCAATTAACTTGGGGAGATATTGCGACATATCCAGCTGATTGATAGAACCTGACTGCAATAACCTCTCGTGCAGAAAAGCAATTGACTTAATCCGTTGCCGCATTTCATTAAGAAAATCTTTCATTTCTCCGGCTGTCATACGGGCGATCTGAATGTAAAGAATGGATGAGATGAGTTGCAGATTGTTCTTTACGCGATGATGAATTTCGCGAATCAACATTTCCTTCTCTTTCACCAAATCAAGCAGCTTGTTTTGTGTCTTGAGTTTTTCAGTCACATCGTTTATTGTAACCAGCCGAGAGAGGGGGTCGTTCACATCGAGGCTCGTTGCCTGAACTTCGACATCCACTTCAGTTCCGTCTTTCTTTAAATGTTTCCAAAGTCTTGTTGAACTTGCAGACTCTCCATGAATCCTTTTCCTCTGCCGCTCAATAGATTCTCGCAGTCTTTGCTTTTCTGTCCCAGGGCGGATTTCTTCTATCGTCATTTTTTTGAATTCCGCCGCCGAATAACCATAGTGTCTGATTGCGGCATTGTTTACGTCAAGAAATTTTAAGGTATTGGTATCATAAATCCATGTTGGCACAGGATTCAGCTCAAACAATTTGCGATAGCGTTGCTCCGACTCTTGCAATTTCCGATCTGCCTCCTTGCGTTGTGTAACATCTCTTGTTACACCAAGAAAAGAAGCAATTCCTCCTGAGGCATTTCGCATCGGCACGGCATGTATTTCCACCCATCTCTCTTTTCCTTTTAAGCTGGTGATTTTAAATTCAAACATTCCCTCCCCACCATGGAATACTTCCCCAATAAGATCAATAAAGGCATCCCGAAATCGTTCCTGAACAAGTTGAGACATTCTTATTCCTTTCAAGCTTTCCAAATCTTCAGCCTCAATCATATTTAGTCCCGCCTTATTTATTTCCAGGAACTCGCCTTTTTCATTTAGAATACTCACACACTCAGGTTCTGTGTTAAGAATTGTTCGTAACCGAAGCTCACTCTGTTTTACGTCGCCTTCCAATTTTTTTCTGTCGGTGATATCGATGGATAGTCCACCGATGGAAGAAATTTTACCACCAAATTCTCGAATCGGAAACTTCACGGTGTAATATTGTTTTTCGCCGATAGCGTGTTCGAACGACACAGGCCAACCACTTTTAATGACTTGCTGATCTGTTCCAATAGTCACACCTGCCGAACTTTTATCCGATAAATAGTCGATGCCTTGAGGATTTACATCTAATGATTTTCTGGATTTCATAAAAGCATCGTTCGTGTATATGAATCTTCCATTGAGGTCTTTAATGAATGCGAGCATCGGCGCATTCGACATCATACTTTCTAATCGTTCCTGGCTGTTGAGCATCTCAGAGATTGCCATTTTTAATGACGTGATATCAGATTGAACTCCGATAAATCCCGTCACCACACCATCAGCGCCTTTGATAGGAATTGCTTCAACACTGAGCCAACATTCTTCGCCAGATTTTCTGTACCCTAGAATTTCCGCTTTTGCCGGTTCGCTTTTCTTGATTGCTTGCTGAAGTCCCTCCAATGTTTTCCGATTTGTGTTTTCGCCAAGGAGAAATTCAAATGGCCTTTTACCTTTTACTTCTTCAAGTGAATAGCCTGTAATATTTTCAAAGCCACGATTAATCCATTCAATGCGAGATGCAGCATCCGTAATAAATACCGAGTTGCTGGTGTGACTGGCTATCAGCGCAAGCCGCTCATTTTCCATTTCCATTTTCTTCTTTTCAGTGATATCTGTTATCACCGTCATCGAAGAGGCAAAATCTCCATCTGTATTATACTCTGCCGTGGCAGATACAATTGTATTTAAAATTTTGCCTGATTTTGTAACTAATTCTATTTCGACTGAACGGATTCTGCCGGTTTTTTTAAGATCTGCTATTTTCAATTTAGCAATCTGTCGAGAGGCAGGTGTCATAAAGTTTATTAAGGGCTTGCCGATTACTTCCTCTCGTGAGTATTCCATTTTTTGTAACCAGTAATCACTCACCCTGATCAAGGAAGTATTGACATCGATAGAGTGAAGCATCACTGGTGTCTTATTATACAATAGCTTAAATCTTTCCTCGCTCTCACGTATAGCGATTTCGGACTCCTTTCTCGCTGTGATGTCCGCGATTGTTAATGATACACCTACTACTTTTCCTAGTTCATCTTTTATAGGCAAGTATTTAGCATTAATCCATAGATCAGTGTCTCCAAAAGAAATCGTCCGTTCTGCTTCTACAAATTCTCCATTCAGCGCTTTTTGGAATCGGTCCTTAAAATTCTGAGCTGCATCAGGATGAGTGACTTCCAAAATATTCATCCCGACTTTGAGCGTTTTACCGCTTAACCTCAATATGCTTTCTGCAGCGGTTTTGTTGAAAACTTGTATGATGCCTTCTCTATCTAAATAACAAGTTGAATCTCTTGAGGCATTTAATATTGCATTCAATTCTATCTGCGATTTGCGAATGGCCATATCCGCAACCTTTTCACCACTTACATCCTGAAAATAAACAAATAGACCATCAGGGTTGGGGTAAGCATTTACTCTGAAGAACTGACCGCGATTGATCATGCTTTCATATTCAAAGGAGTCAAACTTCTGAGACTCCATCACTACTTTGTATCGTTGAATTAAAGGCGAATCCTTAAGATGAGGAAGCAAGTCGAAAGCATTTTTCCCAATCATGTCTTCAACACCGAAGCCGCTGTACTTTGCAAATGATGGATTGACTAAAATGAAATTGAATGATCGATCTATGGAAAAGAAATAGTCGGTAACACTAAACAAAATATTCTCGATCTGCCGATTTTTCTTCATCACTTCCTTAAGAAGTTCTTCGCGCATGATTTCAGCCTTCAGTTTTTCATTTTCCGCCCTTCGCAAATCGGAGAGGTCGATGCCCATGCCCACAAGACAGTTCTTTCCTTCAAAGAAAGTTTGAAACCCATTGAAGTAATAGGGAATTACTCGATTGTCTTTTGTGAGAAAATTGGCCTCTACATCCGCAGAGCCTTCCGTAAATATTTTCTCTACGGTTTGACTAATCAGTTCTTTCTCCTCATTTCTAACAAAGTCAATTGGAGTTTTGCTCTCAATTTCCTCGGCGCTGTACAGAGATACTTTTTCAAAATTCCTGTTCCACTTCAAAAATTTTCCATTCTCATCAAACAAATAAAAAATGCCGGGCAGGCTGTTGATAATTGAATTAAGGTGTTCTCTCTCGCTAATAATTTTTTGCTCAGCTTCTTTCCTTTCAGTGATGTCGCGAATGAAAGAGCAAAAAAATTGATTCTTGCCTTCGCCGATTGAAACGATTGTTAACTCTACTGGAAAAATTCTGCCAATTCTATTAATGGCTTCAAGTTCAATTCTCCTATTAAGAATGTTTGCACGTCCAGTGGCAATAAATCTCTTCATGCCGTTCGCATGCTCTCCGCGATATTGTGCAGGAATAATTAGTTCACTCATCATTTTGCCAATCACTGCGTGTCGCTCCCATCCAAAAATCATTTCAGCCTGTGAGTTCCAAATTATAATTTCTCCTTTTGTATTAATGCCAATGATCGCATCAAGGGTAGAACTCAAGATTAATTTCTCTCGCTCATCCTTTATTTTTATTTCACTTTCTTTTTCTTTTCGGTCCGATATATCGTGCAAAATTCCCAGCCCTGTTTCACCTTTAAAGATTCCTTTTGCCGCAATGTATAATCTCCTTCCTTTTGCCGTAATCATTTCAAACTCCACATCAACAACGCTTCGCCCATCACCCAATCCTTTAATACCTTCTTCGATCTTTTTCTGAATCTTTTCAAGATAAACCGGATCAACATAAGCCTTTAAAAATTCATCTACTGGCATTCGCACAGGACTGTCAGAAGATACTTCCAACATCTGCAATAATTCTCTGCTCACGGTTAATTCAAAAGTCTTCAAGTCGAGCTCAGCGCTCCCCATCTTACCGAAGATCAAAGTGTCACTCAAACTCTCATTGATCTTGATTAGGCTTTCTCGTGTTTCTTTCCTTGAGGTGATGTCGTTTCTAATGGAGAGGAACTCACGTACCCTACCATCGCCATCCAAGAATGGCATTATAAAAGTATCGACCCAATAATAACTTCCGTCTTTCGCCTTGTTCTTCACTTCACCACGCCAAATTTTTCCTGACGCAATCGTCTTCCACATATTCGTCCAGAATGCCCTGGCATGATAGCCCGAGTTGATGATGTTATGATTTCTGCCAACAAGCTCATTGGCACTATAACCACTGATGTCTATAAAATTTCTGTTGACGTAAGTGATCAAACCCGTTTTATCCGCTCGCGAAACAATG
>Ga0068855_100012411_pt1 | contig 10290 bp, 8 predicted proteins | sample KBSCornC52_FD_66592 | JGI IMG/M metagenome (GOLD analysis project Ga0068855, IMG submission 66592) | Corn rhizosphere microbial communities from Kellogg Biological Station, Michigan, USA - KBS Corn C5-2 | ecosystem: Host-associated > Plants > Roots > Rhizosphere > Soil ... | reverse complement strand
GCCTGCTGCTGGAGCTTCATCAGGAGATCCATCACCTGGCGGGAATGGCCGCCGCGATCAATGATGTCGCCCGTCTGGACAAGATGGGTCTTGCCGCCCGCCCAGTTCGCGTTCTGATCGATGAGGCTGGCCGACCTGAGGACGGCGACGAGCTGTTCGTAATCACCGTGGACGTCCCCTACAGCGATGACGCGGGCAACGCCGGTCCATACAGCCTTTCCAGGCTGTGCGGGAACCGGAGCGGTTTTGGGAGAAACCTCGCCGGAGCCTGTGGCCATGCGCTCATCCGTATGTTGGTATGGCGCGGGCGGCTTGTTGGAAGGCGCCGGCTGCTGATTGGAAGCGGAGGCGAGGATCATGCCGGGTTCGCCCTTGTTCACCGGATGCGCGGCATCCCATTGAGCCGCTTCCGCGACGGCTTTTGCGATCTGATCTTTTTTCAGCTTTTCAGTAGTGAGTTGTATCAGGTTGGCCGCGCGCGGCTCGCCGCGCTCCTTTGCGAGCAGGAAGTAACGATGCGCTTCGACGCGATCAACAGGTACGCCCTGGCCGTTGTAATAAAGGATTCCGATATTGCAGAGGGCGCCGGCATCGCCGTGCTCCGCAGCCCTTTGATACCACTTGAGCGCCTCCGCGAAATCCTGCGGAACGCCCTGGCCGATGTCGTACATGATGGCCAGGTTGAACTCTGCGCTGGCGATTCCGGCTTCGGCCGCCTTGCGATACCATTTCTCGGCTTCCGCATAGTTCTGGAAGGCGCCTTCGCCCTCGTTGTACATGTTGCCGAGGCTTTCGGCCGCCCGCGTATCCCCCTGCCGGGCAGCTTTCAGGAACCACTTCATCGCCTGGGCTTCGTCTTTAGGGACACCTTCGCCGTTGCTGTAAAGTACCGCCAGGTTGTATTCAGCTTCCACGACGCCCTGGTCGGCGGCCTTCTGGTAGTAAGAAGCGGCCTTTGCGAAATCCGTTGTCACGCCCTCGCCGCGGGCGTACATAAGGCCGAGATTATAGGCAGCGTGTGGCGCGCCCTGATCCGCCAGCGGCTGCCATTCCTTGAGCGCAGTCGCGTAATCGCGGGCTTTATAGGCGTTGAGGCCGGCTTCGAAATCCGCCGGGAGAACCGAAGCGCAAAGACACAGCGCGATGGGCAGCAACAGATAGCCCCGGATCCGATACATCATTCTGTTCGACGGAGCAATTTGCTGCCCAGATACGGCCGAGTAGTACGAAACCCGCCATTTGAAATTGCCACTTATAATTCAGGCAATGCGTTTTCATACCCGGGCAGTGCTTCCAGCGGCTGCCGCTGCTTTGCTCGCGATTTCCTGCGGGGGCCGACGAGAGGAGACGGTCAGCTTTCCGAAGCTGACGGAGGAGTTTGTCTATTCATCGCTCGCGTTATCTCCCGTAAGCGCTTCCGGACAGGGGTTGCATACCTGGAACGGGAAGAATTTCGATGGCGAGCTGGACGATGTGAGCTTTGCCGCGACCAACCGCGAGCGGGAATTCTACACCACGTTTCATAAGCGGCTGAAGGGCGTGGACAAGGCTTCGCTTTCGCCGGAAGACCGCGCGGATTACGACATTATCGACTCGCAGATCGGCCTCGCGCTGTTCGATCTGGATATCGCACAAAGCTGGCGGCACGCTCCCCAGGGCTATGTGGAAGAGCTGGGGACGGCGCTGTTCAATCCTCTGGTGCACGAATATGCGCCGAAGAACAAACGCTTCCAAGACATCATTTCGAGGATGCGCGGGGTACCCACGTATCTGGACCAGGCGAGGCGGGTGCTGTTCGGCGCTCCGCCGATCTGGATTCAGGTGGCGCGCGAGGAGAACGACGGCAATATCGACATGGTGGACCACACGCTGCGGCAGGCGGCGCCCGCGGAACTGAAGACGGACTTCGATGCCGCGGCCTCGCCAGCGCTCGATGCGCTGCGCGGGTTCAACCGGTTTCTCGAGACGGAGTTGCCGAAGCGCACGCGGGGCCAGACTCCGGACTGGCGGCTGGGGGCGGAGCGATACGGCGTGAAGTTCAAACTGGCGCTGGCGACAGACCGGACTCCCGATCAGGTTCTGGCCGATGCTGAAACTCGTTTGAAACTGGTTCGCGCGAGGATGCTGGAACTTTCCCTGCCGTTGCACGCGAAATGGTTTGCCGGACACGGCGAGCACCGCGATCTGAAAGGCGAGGATCGCGAAAACAAAGTGATTCGCGAAGTGCTGGACCATATTGCCGGAAGCCATTCGACGCGGGAGAGCTATTTCGAGGACGCGAAGAAGGACCTGGCGCAGGCGACGGATTTCGTGAGAGCAAAGAATTTATTGAGCCTCGGGAACACGAATAACCTGCAGGTGATTCCGACGCCGGAGTTCGAGCGCGGCATCTACGGCGTGGGCGGGTTTGACCCCGCGCCGGTGCTCGAGCCACAACTGGGGGCATTTTTCTGGATTACTCCGATTCCGGCGGACTGGCCCGCCCAGCGCGTTGAATCGAAACTTCGAGAGTACAACTTCTTCAACCTGCAGCTACTGGTACTGCATGAGGCGATGCCGGGGCATTACGTTCAGTTCGAAATCGCCAGCACGATGCAGCCGAAGACGCGGCGCGTGCTGCGCGGCGTATTCGGCAACGATCCTTACATCGAAGGTTGGGCGCAGTATGCGACGCAGGTGATGCTGGATGCCGGCTATCTGAATAATTCACCGGAGCTGCGGCTGCAGTTGCTGAAACAGGAATTGCGGGTGGATGCGAACGCGATTCTGGATGTTCGTCTGCAAACGAACCGAATGACGGATGAGCAGGCGATGCAACTGATGGAGCGCGACACGTTTCAGGAGCATGAAGAAGCTACGGCGAAGCTGCAGCGCGCCAAGCTTTCGTCGGTACAGTTGCCGACTTACTTTGTGGGATGGCGGGACTGGCTGCGGGTGCGGGATCTGGCGCAAAAGACGCAAGGCACTAACTTCAATCTGCACGACTTTCACGACAGAGTGCTGCGCGAGGGGGCAGTGCCGCTGCCGGTGCTGGCGAGACTGGTGACAGGGCAGGAGATGCGGTAATCGCGCCGCAACGCTCCTCCCGGGCCCGGCGTATACTGATGCGGGCTTTCGACCTGTGAAACGCTTTCTGCGGCTCGCTCGCGCCATCGTGCTCGTTGTTTGGACAGCCGGGGCTGCTCTGCCGCAGGCGCCGGATTCCGGCCCCGCCATTCGCGTTACCGTTGATCTGGTCCAGGTGGACGCCGTCGTAACGGATGCGCAGGGCCATCACGTGGCCGGACTGAAAGCGGACGACTTCCAGGTCCTGGAAGACGGCAAACTACAAAAGATCACACATTTGTCGTTCGTTGAAGCGGAGAACGCTGGCCGCGCGCCGTCGCCTCCGGCGCAGAAGCGGAACGACCAGCCCACAATGCCGGTTTTCATTGGCGCTCCTCCCGCCGCGCCGCACCGCAGCGATATTCACCGAACCATTGTTCTTTTCGCCGACGATCTGGGTCTTTCGGGCGACGGCATTCCTGCCGTGCGCACGGCCATGAAGAGCTTCGTCGATCGTGAAATGCAGCCTGGCGACCTGGTCTCGATCATGACGAGCTCGGGCGGCATGGGCGTAACGAGCCAACTGACGACGGATAAGCGCCAGCTCTACGCATCCATCGATCGTATGCATTTCATTCCCGGCCGCAACGGGCAAACATGGTACCCGCCTGTCCATAAGATCGATGCGGCCAGCGAAGTCGAAAACGAGGCCACTGCGCGAATGAACGCAGCGCGGAATCCATCGCTCGGCGCCGGCACGGTGACTGCACTCGCCTATGCCATTCAGGCTTTAAACGACATGCCGGGGCGGAAAGCGATTGCACTTTTTTCCGATGGCATTCCGTCGTTCGGCCGCGGACTGATTGAAATGGCGAATCGCGCATCGGTGGTTATTTACGCGCTCGATCCGCGCGGGGTCACTGATTTCTTCCTCAGCGCCGTCGATTGGTGCCGGCCTCCGGTTTGTATTCCGCGCGTGGAGGAACGCCGGCGCGAAAATATATACCGCACCTCGCAGGCCAGTCTCGAGATACTGGCGCGTGAAACCGGCGGCCTTTTTATTCACGACCGCAACGATCTCGACCGGGGCCTCGCCGCCGCGCTCGACGACATGGGCAGCTATTACCTGATCGGATATCAGCCGCATCGCGAGGATTTTGATCTGGTCCATGGCAGGCCGCGTTATCACACGATCGAGGTGAAAGTTCTGCGTCCCGGCCTGCATGTCCGCTCCCGCGCGGGATTCACGGGCGTGCCCGACCGGGTCGCGGACTCGGCGGCCACGTCCGGCGAGCAACAGCTTCGCAGTGCTCTCCTCTCGCCTTTTCAGGTGAACGGTTTTCCGGTTCAGCTGAGCGCCTTCCATTCGATATTGCAAAACGAGAAGACCAGCCGGCGCTCCGACGTTCTACGCGCCATGCTCGCGATGGATGCTCACGCGCTTGCCTTCATGGATGCGCCGGACGGGCGAAAGCGGCTCGAGCTGCAAATCGCGGCCAGACTCTGGAGCGCGGATAATAAGCTCGCCGCCAGCAGCGACGAAACCTTCTCGAAGGAAATGACGAGGGCTGAAGCGGATGACCTGAGTGCATTTGGGCTTCTCTACGGATTCGAGATGGTTCTGCCGAAGCCCGGCTCTTATCAACTGCGCATTGCGACGCGAGATGCGAACTCCGGCCGCCTCGGTTCGGCCTACACCTTCGTGGAAGTCCCGGATTTCAGGCGCGCGGCGCTTGCGCTCTCGAGCATCATCTTGCGCAATCGCGATGACGCGAGTAACCTGGAGCTCATTCGCGCCGGCGTTCCAGGAGCGGGCAGCGCTGTTACTCGCGTGTTCGCGCCAGGCGCGAAGCTCAGCTACGATTCCGTGGTTTTTGGGGAACTGGTGGATCACTCCAAATCAGCGCCAAAGCTGGATCTGGAGGTGCGCCTGTTCCGCGGCTCAGAGCAGATCTTCTCAAGTCCACCCATTCCGATTCCGGCGCAGCAGCCACCCGAAATCCATGCGGCAGGCGAGATTCGGCTTCCGCCGGGGATGGAGCCGGGCAGCTACGCCGTCGAGCTTCTTGTTTACGATCCACAGCAGAAGGGAGCGCGTACGGCTGAACAGTGGACCGATTTCACGCTGGTGAATCCGGCGGCCGCAAAGTGAGCCCAGACGGCTGGGTTACACGCGCTGCCCGCTGGGTTGCTATCGGAAGACATCGCTGAGACGGATCACAAGTCCGTCCGCTGCTTCAGAGCGAAATTCATCCATTACCTGCTGAAACACCACGCTCTCGCCGCGGCTCACGTACGCCGACATCGTTTTCTTTCGCGGATTGATCACCCAGACCTCCCGGGCGCCGTGAGCGAAGTAGAGGGCCACCTTTTCCTCTGTCTCTTCGCCCGGCGACAGGATCTCGACGGCGATCATCGGCGCGCCGAGAAAGTACTTCTCATCCTGCTGCTGATCCGGCCAACTGACGCTCACGTCCGGTTCGAGCCAGTTTCCGGGGCCCATGCGGTAGCCGGTATGATCGAACCACGTTCGGTCCTGAAAACGGGCCGCAAGGATGAGAAAGGTCGCCCGGGCGACTTTCTGGTGCGCTAGTTCCGGTGGCGGCATAACGATCACCACTTCGCCGTTGACCAGTTCCATTTTTCCGGGGTCGGGATACGGGAGCTGCTCGAATTCGGCGAAGGTCATGAGCCGAGTGCTGATGCTCATGGTCAAATCTTATCTCTTGCGGGTATTCTCTTACCGCGCATGGCGCGAGACATGGCTGGAGCGATGATTACTGCGAACAGTGTTCCTGGCCACCGTGCTTGCGAATTGCGTCCGCCACTTCGGAATAGCCGTTCGCGATTGCTGCTTCGAGAGCCGTCCTGCGCTTGCTGCCGCAAAGGCCCGGGTTTGCGCCATGGTCGAGCAGAAGATTCACCACTTCACCCCGCCCGAACGAAGCCGCGGCATAGAGGGCCGTTGCTCCCGAATCGGTGTTGATCTGATCGACTCGTGCCCCGTGATCGAGGAGCAAAGACACAATGCCGCCGAAACCTTTCAGCGCGGCATCCTCGAGCGGCGCCGCTCCGCCGGGAGAGGCGACGTTGGGATCGGCGTGGTGGTTCAAAAGAGATGCCGCCGCGGCGGCGCTGCCGGAAGACGCGGCGATGCTGAGCGCCGTGAGACCGGAAGGCAGCGGCGAATTGACAGCGAACCCCCGTTTGAGAAGAGCCTCCACCACCCGCGCTTCGTCTCGCGTGGCGGCCATCGCCATCGCGTTCCCGAAAAATGCAGGGGTGAGGCGCTCTTTCGGCTCCGCATCGAGCAGCGCCAGGGCGCAAGCCTCGTTCTTCATCCGCAACGCATTCGCAAAAGGATCGTAACCTTTCTTGTCCGGGATGGTCACGTCCGGGTGGAATCGGAGAAGAAAGGAAACGATTCGGGCATCCCCCCGGAAAGCGGCTTCATTGAGCGGTGTCGCGCCGGTTTGCGGGTCGGGATCGGTCAGGTTCGCGCCGTGCGCCACCAGAATGGCGACGCCTTCGAGCGATTTGCGCCAGATCGCATCGTCCAGAGGACTCGCGCCTTCAACGTCGCGGGCATTTACGTCGGCGCCCTTGTCGAGGAGAAATCGAATCATCTCCAGTCGATCGCCCTCGACCGCATAGTGAAGCGGCGTTTGTCCGCTTCCGGCTTTGTCGTCGATTCGCGCGCCTGCGGAAAGCAAAGACGTTGCGATCCGGGTATCGGCTTCCCGCGCCACCATTTGGAGGGGAACCATCGATTGCCGGCTGTTTCGCCTGAGTGGGGCGTTCGGATCGGCGTGCCGCGCAAGCAACATGTCAACGGCTTTCGCGTTGCGGTAAAGAATCGCCACCGAGAGAGCGCTTTGTCCGTAACGATCAGGCAGATTGGGATCCACCCCGGCGGAAAGCAGATCCTGCACAATGTGGAGATCTCCGGCTATCAGCGCGTTTGCGAGCATTTCCCGACTGGGGTTGATCTGTGCGGTCAGGATTGCCGCAGAGGTCCATGCGAGCAAGACAATCCTGTTCGCTTCCATAGTCGAGCTACCTCCTTTCGCTTCGTCCAGTGTCGCTGATTTCCTGCGAGGCAGGCCTCACATTCCGGCGTCTCGCGCGTCGAATATTTCAGAACGACTGTTCTATAATTCGAACACCAATCATTTATCCAGCCGAAATGGAAGAACTCCCCCCAGACGGCGCGGCCCCTGCCGGTTCCAGAACACCAACTCGCGAGCAATCCGCTTTCAACCCGATCTCCGTGCTGCGCGATATCGGCGCGTCCGTTATTCTTGCCGTCGTCCTGATCGTATTCATTTATCAGCCAGTGAAGGTGGAAGGCACCAGCATGATGCCCGGCCTCACCGATCAGGAACGCATCTTCATTAATAAATACGAATACAAGCTCGGCGTCGATTCGATCGCGCGCGGCGATCTGGTGGTGTTTCATTTCCCGCTGGATCCGAGCCAGTCCTATATCAAGCGCGTGATCGGCATCCCGGGCGACGTGGTCGAGATTGTGGATGGAACCGTAATCGTGAACGGCAACGCTCTGGATGAACCGTATGTGCTGCCCGAGTATCGCGACCATTCGTCAACGCCGCGCACCGTGGTGCCGATGAATAATTACTTCGTTCTCGGCGATCATCGGAATTCCTCGAACGACAGCCGGACATGGGGATTCGTGGACCGGGCGAAGATTTATGGCAAGGCTGTTTTCGTTTACTGGCCTCCGGACAAAATCGGCCGCGTGCACTGAACGCATTATTGCCGCACAACGCGGCGCCCGAGTGGCGCCCTGTGCGGCCTCACTAGTCAGCGGCGCGTAAACAGCCACGAGATCAGCGACAACAAAACGCTGAGCAGGATACAGGTGACGACCGGAAAATAGAAACCGCCGCGCCTGCCTTCGAGGCGGATATCGCCCGGCAGACGGCCGAGATGAATCCCCATGCGATCCGCGCCGATGACGAGGAGGCCGAGAAACACCAGCGCCACTCCCGCCAGGATGAGAAAACGCCCCACGGTTTGAGCATAGCGGGACGACATTCTTTCGGGAGCTCTGCCGCGAGGCCGCCTGCACTTACGCGGCTGCTTCAGGCGCCTCGGGATTGACTCGGGAAGTACAATTCGGCATAAGAGATTCATCAGGCGATTTGGGAAATTCGCGCGTGTGAGGGCGCAGGGGCGCTCTGGACCCGCTCCAGACCGGCTGGCGGCGCATGTTAATCTCGTCGATTGCGATGACGCTCGAAGAAATCCGGGAGTTAATCAGGCTGGTTTCGGAAACAGGCGTCGCTGAGCTGGAAGTGCAGCGTGGCGAGAATCGGGTGCGCATCCGCCAGCGGACCGGGTCCGAAACGAACGTACTTTTGCCGCCGTCGTCGGCGGCTCAGTCTGCCGGTGCGGCTCCAGTTCCCGAGAATCCTCCGGCGCTCCCGGCAAGCACGGCTGAGGCCGCCGTTCCGAAAGAAGATGGCAACACCACCTATGTGAAAAGCCCGATCGTCGGCACCTTCTATGAATCGGCTTCACCGGGCTCGCCGGCGTTCGTTCACGTGGGCGAGCATGTGACGCCCGGCAAGGTGCTCTGCATCATCGAGTCGATGAAGCTGATGAACGAGATCGAAGCGGATATCGCGGGCGTCATCGAAAGCAAGCTGGTGGAAAACGGTCAGCCGGTGGAATACGGAGAAGCCCTCTTTGGCATCCGGCCCGTTTAGAAAAATACTGATTGCAAACCGGGGAGAGATCGCGTTGCGCATTATCTGCGCATGCAAGGATCTCGGCATTCCCACCGTAGCTGTGTATTCCGAAGCCGATCGCTACAGTCTGCCGGTGCGTTTCGCGGACCAGGCGATCTGCATCGGACCCGCGAAAAGCGCCCGCAGCTATCTCGATATTCCCTCGATCATCAGCGCGGCGGAAATCTCGAATGTGGACGCGATTCACCCGGGCTACGGTTTTCTGAGCGAGAACGCGGGGTTTGCGGAAGTCTGTCAGGTCTCCGGCATCAAATTCATCGGGCCGAAGCCGGACGTGATCGCGGCCATGGGCGTGAAGGAACGCGCGCGCGCCATCATGAAGGAACACGGCGTGCCGATTCTGCCGGGCTCGGAAGGCGTGCTCGCGAGCGCAGAAGAGGCGATCGAAACGGCGGAGCGCATCGGCTATCCGGTAATCCTCAAGGCTTCAGCCGGCGGTGGCGGACGCGGCATGCGCGTCGTGAACAACGCCGACGAATTGCCGGGCCTTCTGGCGCAGGCGCAGCAGGAGGCGGGCGCGGCGTTCGCGTCGGCTGACGTTTATCTGGAAAAGTACATCCCCGCGCCGCGCCACATCGAGTTTCAGGTTCTGGCCGATGAGCACGGAAACGTGGAGATCCTGGGGGAGCGCGAATGCTCCATTCAGCGACGCCACCAGAAACTGCTCGAAGAATCGCCCTCGCCTGCTCTTCGGCCGGAGGTACGCAAGCGCGTCATGTCGAAGCTGCGCGATGCGATTCGCGCCATCGGCTACAGCAACGCGGGTACGGTCGAGTTCCTGATGGACGAAAAGGGAGACCTTTACTTCATTGAAGTGAATGCCCGCATTCAGGTGGAACATCCGGTGACTGAGGCTGTGACCGGAATCGACCTGGTAAAGGCGCAGATTCGAATCGCGGCGGGCGAGAAATTGAAAGATATTCTGACTGGCCCGGTTCAATTCCGCGGCCACGCGATCGAGTGCCGCATTAACGCGGAGAACCCGGAGACTTTCGCGCCCTCGCCCGGGCGCATCACCGGCTTGAATCTGCCCGGTGGGATCGGCATTCGCGTGGATACGCACGCCTATCAGGATGGCGTCATCCCGCCTTATTACGATTCGCTGGTGGCCAAACTCATCGCGTACGGCGCGGATCGCAACGAAGCGATCGAGCGGATGAAACGGGCGCTGGATTTGTTTGTTGTCGAGGGCATCTACACCTCGATTCCGCTGCACAAACGGATCCTGAATGAGGCGGATTTCGTGGCGGGCAAATTCGATACGAACTTCATCAAGCGCTGGGCGTAGTCGGGCGCCCGTAAAACCAATCCGCCGCGCCTAAAATAACGATATGCGTCTGCTGATTCCGGCGCTTCTTTGCGCCAGCGCCGCTTTCGGCTCCATCGCTCCGGCTGATCTCGTGCCCGTGCGCTGGACCACGTCCGATCCGAAATCGCTCGACCTCATAGCCCGCACATCGGTCAATTGTCT
>Ga0068855_100012407_pt1 | contig 10291 bp, 10 predicted proteins | sample KBSCornC52_FD_66592 | JGI IMG/M metagenome (GOLD analysis project Ga0068855, IMG submission 66592) | Corn rhizosphere microbial communities from Kellogg Biological Station, Michigan, USA - KBS Corn C5-2 | ecosystem: Host-associated > Plants > Roots > Rhizosphere > Soil ... | reverse complement strand
GGGGGGGAGGGGTACCTCGTCAGGGGACGCGAGGCGGCAGCCCTCACCCTGTTGTGGACTCCCGTCGGGAACGCAGGCTGAGCTATGATGCTTGGCATGAGGCTCCTCCCCAGATTCGGACGGCAACCGTACCCGTTGCAGGCCTTGGTGGAAGGCGATCCAGGTGGTGACATGAGCGAGGCGACGGAAGCGGCGCTGAATCCGGCAGCGGACGAGATCGAACAAAAGGAATCTCATCTGCTCAAAACCGTCGGCTGGATCTCGGCAGCGCTCGGGGCAGTCGCGCTCGGTCTCTTGGTCGGCGCCGAGCTCCGCAGCCGCTACAAGTTCAATCGCCGCACGCCCTACGAGGTTTACGCTCACTCCGGCGACGAACTCGGCGACGTCGATTGGGGAGTTGGAATCTAGGCTCCTGATCGCCGCTGTCGCATTGGTTCAATCCCGCGCGTCGGGCCTGATTTACCATCTAGCTCGATGACACCGACGAAGTTAGCACTTCTGTTTCCGGGGCAGGGTTCGCAGGCGGTTGGAATGGGCCGCGAGCTCCACGATAACTTTCCAGCGGCCAAGGCGGTTTTCGAGGAGGCAGATGAAGCGCTCAGCTTCTCACTCACCCAGCTCATCTTCAACGGCCCGGAAGAGACGCTTCGGCTGACCGAGCACACGCAGCCCGCCATTCTTACCGTCTCCACCGCGGCCGCGCGCATTTTCGCCGAGCGCTGCAGCGAAAAGCAGATCACTCCGGCATTTGCCGCAGGCCACTCGCTCGGCGAATACTCGGCTCATGTCGCCGCCGGCACGCTGAGTTTTGCCGACGCCGTCCGCGCCGTCCGACTTCGCGGCCGCTACATGCAGGAAGCTGTGCCGCCGGGTGAAGGCGCCATGGCCGCAATCCTGGGTCTTGACCCGGTGCTGATCCAATCCATCTGCGAGCAGGTTTCCGACCAGATGACGCCGCTGCCTAAGACTCCAGGAGCCGACAGCTTCAATGCAAAGCTCGCTGTCGTCTCCGCCGCCAATCTCAATTCGCCGTCGCAGACCGTTATTTCGGGCGCGAAAGGAGCGGTTGAGCGAGCCGCCGATCTCTGCAAGCAGGCCGGGGCGAAACGCGCCGTCATGTTGCCGGTCAGCGCTCCATTCCATTGCGCGCTGATGCAGCCCGCGCAGGACGCACTCGCGAAGGACCTGGGTCAGCTTCAGTTCAAGGATCCCGCGTTCCCGATCGCAGCGAATGTGAGCGCCGCGCTGATCCACTCCGCCGCCGCCGCACGGGACGCCCTTATCGCACAGGTCACCGGCGCGGTGCGCTGGATCGAGTGTGTGCAGCTGCTTGTCGGCCAGGGCGCGACTCACCTGGTTGAAGTTGGCCCGGGAAAAGTTCTCAGCGGTCTGAGTAAGCAGATCCTGGCAAAGGATGCTTCGCAACGCATTTCGAACGTCGATAACCTGGCTTCGCTCGAAGCAACGCTCGCAACTCTCTAGACGCGTGACACACACGCGCGCTGCAGACCCGTCCGGCGATAGACTGATCGTTGGAGAGCACAATGCAACCTGGCGACCTTGTCGAAGATTTCACGCTCCAGAATCAGGACGGCAAGACCGTCCACCTGCGGGACTACAGGGATCATCCCGTCGTTTTGTTTTTCTATCCCCGTGCCGATACGCCGGGTTGCACGCTCGAGTCCTGCGGGTTCCGCGACATCTTCGAGAAGTTTCAGAAGGCCGGCATCGTAGTTCTCGGAATATCACGGGACACGGCGAAGGATCAGAAGAAGTTCAAAGACAAGTATCAGCTTCCGTACGACCTGCTTGCAGATCCCGAGATGGTGTTGATCAAGCGCTACGACCTGCTCCGCGATAAGACGATGTATGGCAAGCCCGTGACGGGTGTGGAGCGCACCACCTATCTGATCGGTCCTGACACTGGCGAAGGTCAACGCTTGCTGCACGTCTTTCCCAAGGTCACTCCGGCCGGACATGCCGAGGAGGTCTTTGGGCTGCTGCAGGAAAAGTATCCCGGAGGCAGGCACTAACGTGCGATGGTCCGTTGCCGCCGGTGCTGCCGCAGCTCTCGGGCTGGCGGGCGGCGGATTAGCCTACGCTTCCCTGTGGCCGACGTCCCAGTTCTTCGGCCGTACGTTGATCGTCGGCCCCGATCCCGATGAGCTTGCGCTGACCTTCGACGATGGTCCCAACGATGCCGCCACACCGCCACTGCTAGATGTGCTCGCGCGACATCAGGTGCGCGCGACCTTTTTCATGATGGGCTCCTTCGCGCGTCAGCGGCCTGAGATCGTGCGCCGCGTCGCCGGCGAGGGTCACCTGATCGGGAACCACACAATGGATCATCCCAAACTCGCTTTCGAGCCGGCACAAAGGGTCCGGCAGGAACTCGCGGACTGCAGCGCAGTGCTGGAGGACCTGACCGGCAATTCAGTCCGGTTCTTCCGGCCGCCGTTCGGCTCACGACGCCCCACGGTGCTGCAGCTTGCGCGTGAGCTTGGGCTGGTTCCGGTTACCTGGAACGTGACCTGCAATGACTGGGAGCCGATCGGGAGCGAAGGTATTCTCCGGCGGCTCGAGGCGGGCGTGACGCGCAACCGGATGAACGGACGTGGCTCAAACATCCTGTTGCATGATGGCGGGCATCGCGCCATGGGCACTCGCCGGATAGACACAGTGCATGCTGTCGACCGGCTGCTAACCGCAGGGTCACGGGAGAGCCGCTGGGTTACGGTCGACGCGTGGCACGCGGGCTAGCTGTTTCTTCAACCGACGCGGCTGCCGAATCGCCGGCCTCCGCATTCAGCAATCGCCGCTTTCGCTCCAGTCCCCAGCGATAGCCGGTGAGCGACCCGTTTCTGCCAACTACGCGGTGGCAGGGGATCGCCAACGCGACGGGATTGGAGCCGATCGCCGCAGCGACTGCGCGGACTGCCGATGGGCGTCCCAGCTCTCGCGCCACATCGGAGTAGCTGCGAGTCTGGCCTCGCGGAATCTGCTGCAGCGCCTTCCACACGCGCTGCTGAAATGCGGTGGCGCGGACATCCAGCGGAAATGTTGCCGCCATTGGATGCTCGGTCGTCTGGCTGAGCGTGTACTGGACTGCCTGTTTGAGCCATCCGTTGGGTGTAGCGTCGTGCGTGAGCTGCGCATTCGGGAAGCGCCGGCGAAGATCTGCGATCGCTTCATCGTCGGTGCTTCCAAAGGCAATGCTGCAGATTCCGATATCGCTTGCGGCAACGAGAACACGCCCGAGCGGCGAGGCTACTGTGGCATAGCGGATACCGACGCCCGCGCCACCACTGCGAAGCCGTTTCGGGGTCATACCGAGCGTGTCAGTACTTCTTTCATACAGACGGCTAGACGACCCAAACCCTGCCTCATAGATGGCGTCCGTGATGCGCTTGCCAGAGGATCGGGGCAGACGTGTGGAGACCTCCGGCTGCTTGCCGTTCGGATCTTTCACGTCGGGACGCAGCTTGTTTTGGAAGCGCTGGATCCGCTGTGCCCGGGCAAACTCGTGCGGACTGACGCCGAGCACGCGACGAAAGGCGCGCATTACCGTCAGGCGGCTGGCACCGGTCACACGGGCCAGCTCGTCGAGGCGGACTGTCTCAGCGGGCCGACTTTGCAGGTGCCGGACAGCAGCCGCAATCAGCGGCGCCTGCGGATCAAGGTGCGGCGTGGGTCGATTCGGCTCGCATCGCTTGCACGGACGAAAACCGGCCTGCTCCGCCGCAATGGATGTAGGAAAGAATGCCACGTTGCCGCGCGCGGGGCGGCGGCTGGGGCAGCCCGGACGGCAGTAGATGCGCGTTGTCTTCACGCCATAGAAGAACTGCCCATCGGCGCTCCTGTCGCGCGTCAGCACCTGTTGCCAGCGTCTGGCGGAGCCGCTTTCTGGCAAGTTCGCCCGACCGCTCAGGGGTGAATCTGCTGCATTGCTAGGTTGCGAGGCTCTCATCATCGAAACTGTTCTCCTGCCAGTATCGTCTGCTCAACGCGGTTCGAAGACACTCCGCAGATTTCACCAAATTGGAGCTCAAAAGCACTCAGGCGACTGCATCTCCAGGCGGCTGGCCGAAAGCATCGATCTACCTGGTTGTGAACGCGTGCTTGTGTTCCGCGATTTCCACGTCGTATTCGAAGTGCGTTTTGAAACGGAGGAAGCGCACCTCGAAAAAGTCGTAGCTGAGTTTGGCGACGAGGAATGTCAGTACAAAATTCGTCGTCAGGGAGATCGTTCCTGCTATGGGCAAAGAATGTGTCTTTCCGAAGACGAAGACCAAAAACCGAATCCACGCCCAGCCGTAGAGCACATGGAATATATAGAAGCCATAACTGTATTTGCCCAGTTGCCGTATTGGCTTCAAATAAAAGAGCCGGAACGCAGGCGACCCCGGCCGGAGCGTGGCTCCGATGAGTCCCGCACTGGCTGCGGCGGTCAGTGTGAGGCCGACTGTTAGCAGCCAGGGAGAATCGCCGGCAGGAGACAGGACAAAGATTGCTGTGACTGCAGCGCCGGCGCCGAGGAAGACCCACTTGCAACGGCGCTGGTAGAGATCAGCCGCGGGACCTCGTAGTAGGAGCGCCAGAATCGCTCCACAGAGTAAGGAATCCATTCGGAATGGCAGCGTCCGCACGATCCACCGCTCGGCGATCTCCGGGCTGAATTCCAGGAACATCAGCGCGCGAAGTACCAGCGATAGCAGAGATACGCCTGCCGCGGTCCACAACAGCTTTGTCCTGTCGCGAATCAGCCAGACTGCGGGCGGCCACAGAAGATAGAACTGCTCCTCCACACACAAGGACCAGAGGTGCCCAAGGAATACCTTAGCCGTGGGATGAACAGCACTGGGCAGTTCATAGAGGCTGAAGTCGTGATTGCCGAAGAAATTGCCCATGTACACCAGAAACGCAAGTTGCGGCCATCGCCACTGGTACTGGAAGAGTGGGGTGAGCAGGAGCAACACTGCGACGACGAGATAGAACACGGGAAAGATCCTCAGGCTTCTTCTTGCAAAGAAACGCCTAAAGAATTTGGAATCGTTGCGCGTGTCAAACAGAATTCCCGTGATCAGGAATCCTGAGAGGACGAAAAAGAGATCGACGCCAGCCCAGCCCCGCTCTCGCACTTGGTTGACCGCCCGTAGAATCGGGCCGCCGTGTGCACCGCCTCCGAAGTGGTTGATGAAGACCATGCCGACTGCAAGCCCACGAATTCCGTCCAATGCGGGGAATCGGGTCTTGAAGTCGATGGGTCGAAATTCGCTTGATTTTTGTGTCATACGTGCAGGTATTCGTAAGCCGGTGGCGTTTTGGCAGGGTACGGTACGAGTCTACTTGGCGCAGCCAACCGCGATGGGTTCGCGAACCGGAGGAACATCGAGAATCAGGGAGATGCGCACACATGTACCCAGCAGAGCTGTATCCCGAGGCTGGAACGACCGTGGCGGCAGGGTCAGGGCTGGGTATTCAGAGCTCGCGGAGCGCGAATTGGATTAGGGGGCGAGGTGAACGGCGTATCGTCTGTCTTCTGGGGGCCCAGGGCAAGGACGGCGAAGTAAGGAGCCACCCATGCGGCGAAGTAGGCACAGAAGACGATGATCTCAAGACCGAAGCTAACGAGATAGATGGTGCCATTGAGCGCGCCCTCTGGAGCCTGGTGGCTCAAGAGCGCCAGAGCCAGGAGGCCCCACGGGGTGGAGCGCAGGTCGCCTAGCACAAAGTCATAGATCAGGAAGACCATGAACCACAGCAGCGGAGCGACCGTGAACAGTGATACCCATCCACCGAGGTGGTACGCCTCTGCGGTGGGGCTGAACGAGATACCGGTCCCAGTATCTTCTGGGTTCATTTTTCCGATTTCGTGGGCGTAAGTATTCCCGATGTTAATGCCTGGCTTGCCTGGCCAGATGACGTGAGGAATGGTATTGATCGCAGCCAGCGCGAGCGGGGAATAGCCGAACTTCTTGCCCTGGTCGGTAATGTCCACCAGCGGATCGTCGGCTGAGATGAACTGGAGGCGGTCCCAGAAGCCCTGTGCCCGGTTGTAATAGCCGGGAAGCCCGGGATCCTGCTCGTAGTTGCGGCGCAGTTCTGCGGGATCTTTCAGAAGCTCGATGCTGATCGCGACCCTGTCTCCGAGGCCCTGCCCCGGGGCGAGAAATCGTCGTCCGTATTGCGCGTAGGGCACAAGGAAGTAGAAGGTCAGCACGACTCCAGCGCAGAGGGACAGCACCTGGCCTAAGCTCAGCCGATATCGCAGAGCGCAGACGGGCAGCAGCCAGCAGAGCACTGGGAGGAACATAGCTTGCTTGGAGAAGTTCGCGAGGCCGTAGAGTATGAAGATGAGGGCCCCGCCGAGAAATATCGGGAGGTTAATGCTTCTCTTTCCGCCGCTCTCCTGGATTTCGTACGTAACGCCCAGGATGATGCCGAGCGGGACAAGGAAGTTGAGTTGGGTAAAGGCTGAGATGAGTCGTGCGCCTGCTTCTCCCAGCAGCGCGATGACGACTCCTCCCATGGAACCAAATACGATACAGCCGACAGAGGCGCGATACATCGCCCGGTGAGTCAGTACATTCTTTAGGAGCGGCGCCCGGCGCGACAGCTTTCGGCTGAGGAAGGCGGCGGCGCTCATGCCGCTGATCCCACCTACGTAGACCAGGATGTCGGTTTTGGGGACGATCAGGTTCGACTCGCCGGGCTCACCAAGATACGCCTTGTACGTGACGCCCACGATGAACACCAGAATCGAATAGAAGAAGATGTACGCTCCCGCGGTACGGGTAAGACCTCCCGCGAGGTTGAATCCGAAGGCAGCGATCATGATGAAGGCGACGCAGCCGACGCTGAAGTAGAGCGCTGTCCCTTCGAGTTGCTGCACGAGGAAGAGTCCGGCCGCGAAGATGGCGACACCCGAGAGGGGAACTCGCTCTGGGAATGGAATTCGCACGGGGCGTGGTATGAGTTTAGCAGTCAAAGCCAGGTGAATCCGCTTCGATGCGCCGTGAACGAGGCTGGTTCACATTGCGTTTGTGGCGGCAAAATCCTTTGATCTGCAGCACTTTATCCCTTATGGTATGAGCCAGTGACGGCCTGGCACAGACATGGCGCATAACGGAGAAGCAGCACTTGGCAACGAGCTGAGGAAGGCGCGCGAACAGCGCGGTCTTGCTATAGAAAGCATCAGCGAGGCGACCAAAGTGCCCGCCAAACACATCCGCGCACTGGAAGCGGGCAACCTCGCCGAGATCCCGGGTGGAGTATTCCGTCGCGGGTTTGTGCGCAGCTATGTCCGGGCGCTTGGGCTCGAAGAGATTCGCTGGATGAAGCGTTTTGACGAGGTGTGCCGCGAGAGTGGCCTGGCCGGCGGCTCCGAATCTGACTGGACCAAGTTCGCCGAAAACGTAAAAAACAACCGGCCGCCGAGTCCGTCGGGCCGTGCGGCACGCGGAGCCGGCTTCGCTCTACTGCTGATCGCACTTGCGCTGATCGGCTGGTTCGGCTGGAGGTTGTTGAAACACAGGAAGTTGCTCCCGACGCCGTTGACAGCGATCTACGGGCACGCCAGCTCGGGACACAGATAGCAGTTGCCATTCAGGAGCCCCTCTCCCTGCTGTTGAATGCACGGATTGACCTTTCAAGTACGTTTCCGGCGTTCGGGCGGAGTTGCTTTGCCGCTCGCTGAGCCCAAAAGGTAAGATTGTAGAGTTGCCGATTAGGGCAAGATGCAGTGGAGGGTAGTTTGTCGAAACGCGACCGCTTCTTATTTACAAGTGAATCGGTGACCGAGGGTCACCCTGACAAGATTGCAGACCAGATCTCCGACGCCATTCTGGATGCCTGCCTGGCCGAGGATCCCTTTAGCCGCGTCGCCTGCGAGACACTGACTTGCACGGGATTGGTGGTCATTGCCGGTGAGATCACGACCAAGGCGTATGTGGATTTCCAGAGCATCGTTCGTGGGACCGTCGGCTCGATTGGCTACAACAACGCCCTTTACGGTTTTGACTCGAACACCTGCGCCGTCATCTCTACGATCAATAAGCAGTCAGGCGATATCGCGATGGGTGTGGATACGGGTGGCGCCGGCGATCAGGGCATGATGTTCGGCTACGCGACCAACGAGACGCCGGAGCTGATGCCCACGCCGATCTCTCTCGCGCAAAAGCTGACGCACCGCCTTTCGGAAGTGCGCAAGTCCGGACTTATGGCTTATCTTCGTCCGGATGGCAAGAGCCAGGTCACGGTTGAGTACAACGCTGAAAATAAGCCCGTTCGTGTCGACGCAGTGGTGATCTCCACCCAGCATGCCGAGACGGTCACCAATGACGAGTTGCGAGCCGACATTCTGAAGCACGTCATTCAGGCAGTCATTCCGGCGAATCTGCTTGACGAGAATACGAAGTATCACATCAACCCGACTGGCCGCTTCGTCATCGGGGGGCCAATGGGCGACACCGGTCTGACCGGCCGAAAAATCATCGTGGATACCTACGGTGGCATGGGCCGTCACGGCGGCGGCGCGTTCAGCGGTAAGGATCCGACAAAGGTGGACCGTTCGGCGGCATATATGGCGCGCTATGTGGCCAAGAACATTGTGGCCGCCGGTTTGGCTGACCGCTGTGAGGTGCAGCTTGCGTACGCGATCGGCGTGGCTGAGCCTGTGAGCGTACTGGTTGATACGTTCGGCACGGGCACCATCGCCGAGGACAAGTTGGAGGCCCTGGTGCGCGCGAACTTCTCGCTCACACCGAAGGGGATTATCGATAGCCTCAAGCTTCGTCGTCCCATCTACAAGCAGACGGCGGCCTATGGCCACTTCGGCCGCGACGGCGCCGACTTCAGCTGGGAGGCGACCGACAAGGCTGCGGCGCTCAAGGCGGGCGCGGAGCAGACGGTGTCAGCGTAAACACCAACGGCTTCTGAATCAAAAGGGCGGATCCTATGTGGTCCGCCCTTTTTGTGAATCGCGCCCGGATGGGGAGGGTTCAGATGCGGCGGCAACTACCACCATGGGCCATGGGCCTTGCGATTGCGCCGCTTGGCTTCTATTACGGCTTCATCTCGGCAGCCATGCCGATTCTGCTTTCCGCCCATAACGTAAGCGTGGAAGACATTTCTCGCGTTTCGTTTCTCGCATTCTCTCCCACCTACTGGGCCTTTCTGCTCTGCCCAATCCTCGACGTGTGTTTTACCAAGCGCACTTACGCGGTGCTGTTTGCAGTGATCGCCGCCATTTGCCTTGGGGTATCGACGCTGCTCACGTCCAACCTCACCGCGTTCACCGCGGTTCTTACGCTTGGCTGCACTTCGGCCGTGCTATTCGGCAATGCTCACCAGGGCTGGATGCCAGACGTCGTGTCTGACCGTCACTACTCGCAAGTAGGCGCCACAACGAACATCGCGAACCTCGGGGCCGCCGGGCTTTTTACAACGATCGCGGTAGTCCTGGTGCGTAATCTGCACCCAGTCTCCGCCGCTGTGCTGTTGGCGCTGACAGTTGCAGCCCCAACTGTGCTTCTATTTTTCATCCCGCTTCCCGCGAAACGAACGCGCGGAGTGGTCGAGACGTTCCGTACGTTCTTCAGGGACTTGCGCCGTGCGCTTGGGCGCCCCGGGTGCATCATTGCGGTCATCTGTTTTCTGTCTCCCACGGCCTGTTTCGCCCTCACAAATCTGTTCTCCGCCCTCGGCGCGGACTTCCATACGCCGGAGAGCCGCGTCACGGCCGTGTCCGGTATTGGAGTGGCCATCGCCTGTTCACTCGGATGCCTGGCCGGCATCTGGTTCACGGAGCGATTCCTCCGACGGAATGTGTATCTGTTGACTGGATTCGGGGGAGCGGCGGCGGCTCTTGCGCTCACGCGTGTTCCGCACACCTTTGTGTACTTCGCTGCCGGCGTGCTCACGTACGTGTTCTTTCAAGGCATCAACTACACAGCGTTTTCGTCGCTTTGTTTTGAGGTCGTCGGGCCCGGAAATGCTCTGGCCTCGACCCAAATGGCGCTCCTGAGTGCCGCCGCGAACGTGCCGATCACATACATGACTCGCGTCGACGGACACTTCCATACCATGTACGGGGTCACAGGGATGCTGCTTGTCGATGCCGGTTGCAGCATTGTTGTTGGCACAGTCCTGCTGTTGGTGTTGGCGAAATTTTGGGCGCCTCCGTCCAACCCGCTGCAAAACGAGCTCCGATAGTTGAGAGATAGTCCGCTGAGGATTCCGGTTTCAGCATCTAACGGAGACTCCTCTCCTGCGGGTTATCTCAATGCTGATT
>Ga0068855_100012404_pt1 | contig 10293 bp, 10 predicted proteins | sample KBSCornC52_FD_66592 | JGI IMG/M metagenome (GOLD analysis project Ga0068855, IMG submission 66592) | Corn rhizosphere microbial communities from Kellogg Biological Station, Michigan, USA - KBS Corn C5-2 | ecosystem: Host-associated > Plants > Roots > Rhizosphere > Soil ... | reverse complement strand
TTGAACGAGGAAATTGAACGCGCTCGTACTTGGGAGGAGCGACGCTTTTAGCGAAGCCTGAGTTCACACATCCGTTCGTGCTTGGCCGTCGCGCGAAATTTCGTTGTTAAACGATAAGAAAGGTATCACGTCGACCGATCGCTTGTCGTTGTAGCCTTGCTTTTTTGCACCATTCGCATTAAGCCTACTCTATCTTGTATTTTAATTTTCGGTATTACGCGAAGAGTATCCTCCCGAGAAGGCTATGCCATACTTGGTCTTCGTTTATAGTGCCTCAACGCGCAATACGAATGAGTACAGACTAACGGTAGTTTGTTGAACGAAGCATGACGCCCTGCCGTTAGCCCCCCAACCATACCCCCTATCGCTGCGCTATGTCAGGGCTGGTGGTTGTTTCCTTCGATGCGCTGACGCCAACCAACGCCCTCCAAGAGCAGTCGAGCAAAAATCTCCGTTCAACTTTCAACGGAGGAAAACATGGCTGTAGACGCATATCTGCAGATCGACGGTATCAAAGGCGAGTCGACCGACGAGCGCCACCGCGATTGGGTCGAGGTTTCAAACGTCATCTATGCAGTCAACCAGCCTAGAGCCGAGAGTCTATCGACGGCAGGCGGGCACACGAGCGGCAGGGCCGAGCTCTACCCACTCACCTTCAAGAAGCTGGCCGATATTGCATCCCCGGTCCTGCTGCAAACCTGCGCTACCGGCAAGACAATTGCGAAGGCCGTTTTCGAATTCATGCGCGCTGACGGTGAAGGCAAGCCGATCCCGTACTTCAAGATCGAACTTGAAAATTTGATGGTTGCGAACGTGACTCCGGATAGTGGCGAAGGCGGAATCATTGTCGAACGGGTCCAACTGGCCTACGCGAAAATCAAGTGGACGTACACACGCCAAAGTATCAGGGGCGGCGCACAAGGCAACTCGTCCGGGGGCTGGGACTGCAACTTGAACCGGGTCTGCTGACAGGAGGCGAACATGTCGGCCCCCTATCACGGCGATGAAATGATCATCTGCCCGCTCGACTTTACCGACTTCGAGCGCGTTAATGCTGTCATCGTATCGGGCGATGGTGTCAATATTTGCGGGCATACGCTCCTTCACGTAGGCGATGTTTGGTACTTCCACGTAGCGGCCCTTTACGATGTCCCGAAATTCATGCACGAGAGCGGCTACCAACGATACTTGGAGGAAAATGGCAAGCGTGAAATTCGACGTTGGATCGTGGATCTACCTAACCCTCGGGGCGCTCATCTGAAGTTGCACGAACTGCTAAAAAAACCGTGGTTATGGGCCGTATTGCCGCACAATTGCGCCTCGTTTGTAGAGGAAATTGTCAAGGCTGGCGGTAGCAATGCAGGCATGTACCTGAATTGTCCGACAGCGGAGCAATTTTCATGATGCGAGGACTGCTAATCTCTCTCGGCGTTGCTTTCTTAGCAACCCTGATCGTCTATGCGGCAATATTCATCTTGGCGCCAACCATGTATGTCGAGAAGGCGTTTAACGTTCTAGCTGCAACATTCTTCGGCTCGGCAATCGGCACATTGTTGATACGAATGCGTAGACGGGGATGACCTGCCGGTCTCCTGACCAGGGGAGCCGATTGACAGCTCCCTGTTCCTTGTTCGTGATGGCGTCTGCCGCTAGCCCGGCGCCGCGCCGGCCGCGCGCCGCAGCACGACCGGCACCGATTTATAGGCCGGCGTGCCGCTCCGCGCATCGAAGTTCGCGAGCGAGATCAGCGCGTTCGCCTCCGGATAATACGCGGCGGCCGCGCCCCGGGCGATATCGTGCGCGACGGCGACGAACCCGCGCAGGATGCGGGACTGCGCCATGTGGTCCTGTGCCGCCACGGCCTCGATGTCCACGAGATCGCCATGTTCCAGTCCCCGTTCCGCCAGGTCGGCCGCGTTGACGAAGACGACGTCGCGCCGGCCCGTCACGCCGCGGTAGCGGTCGTCCTTGCCGTAGATCGTCGTGTTGTACTGGTCGTGGCTGCGCACCGTCGCAAGGACCAGCACGCCCTCCGCATCGGGCCGCGCGAGCGGGCGCCGGTCGCGCGGGGCCACGATGAAGTTCGCCCGGCCCGTCTGCGTACGCCACTCGCGCCGGCTGGCCGGCACGTCGAGGCGGAACCCGCGCGGCTTGCTCACGCGCGCGTTGTAGTCCTTGAAATCCGGGAACACGGCCTCGATGGCGTCGCGGATGCGTCCATAGTCCGCCACGTAGCCGTCCCAGTCGATCTGCGAATCCGGCAGGGTGGCGCGGGCGATGCCGGCCACGATGGCGGGTTCCGATTTCAGCTCGGGCGACGCGGGCGGCAGCGTGCCGCGCGATGCGTGCACCATCGACATCGAATCCTCGACCGTGACGGACTGCGGCCCCGTCGCCTGCACGTCCAGCTCCGTGCGGCCCAGGCAAGGCAGCAGATAGGTGTGCCTGCCGACGAGGAGGTGCGAGCGGTTCAGCTTCGTGGCGATGTGCACGGACAGGTCCAGCTTGCGCATCGCCTCGAAGCACGCCTGCGGATCGGGCATCGCCACGGGCAGGTTGCCGCCCAGGCAGACGAGCGCGCGCGAACGCCCTGCCCGCATCGCTTCCAGCGCCTCGACGGCCGCATGACCCTTGTGGCGCGGCGGCGCGAAGCCGAACACGCGCTGCAGGCTGTCGAGGAATACCTCGCTCGGGATTTCCGTGATGCCGACCGTGCGGTCGCCCTGCACGTTGGAGTGGCCGCGCAGCGGACAGATGCCGGCGCCTTCGCGCCCGATGTTCCCGCGCAGCAGCAGCAGGTTCGCCAGCTGCTGCACGTTCGCCGTGCCGTGGCGGTGCTGGGTGATGCCCATGCCGTAGCAGATGATCGCGCGCTCCGCCTTCGCATACACGTCCGCCGCGGCTTCGATGTCGGCGCGGGACAGGCCGGCCTCGCTTTCGATGTCGTCCCAGCGCATGGACTCCAGGTCGGCCGCGAGGGCCTCGAAGCCCGTCGTGTGTGCGCGGATGAATTCATGGTCGACGGCGCCGCGCGCGAGCAGCGACTTCATCATGCCCTGCACGACGGCCGCGTCGCCGCCGACCTTCACCTGGTAGTAGGAGGTCGCGATGGGCACGGCCTTCCCGACCGTCATCTCGACCGGGCTCTGCGGCGACTTGAAGCGCTCCAGGCTCCGTTCCTTCAGCGGATTGAACACGACGATGGGCACGTCGCGCAGGCGCGCCTCGCGCAGCGTGGCCAGCATGCGCGGGTGGTTCGTGCCCGGATTGTGGCCGAACGAGAAGATGGCGTCGCACCGCTCGAAATCGTCCAGCGTGACGGTGCCCTTGCCGACGCCGATGGAGGCCGGCAGGCCGGTGCTCGTCGCCTCATGGCACATGTTCGAGCAGTCGGGGAAGTTGTTCGTGCCGAACGCGCGCACGAACAGCTGGTACAGGAATGCCGCTTCGTTGGACGTGCGGCCCGAGGCATAGAACTCGGCCATGTCCGGATCCGGCAGGGTGCGCAGGTGCGCGCCGATCTCGGCGAACGCCTGGTCCCACGCGACCGGCAGGTAGCGGTCCGTGGCCGCATCGTACTTCAACGGGTGCGTGAGGCGGCCTTCCGCTTCGAGGGCATGGTCCTCCCGGGCGAACAGTTCGCTCACGGTATGGCGCGCGAAGAAGTCGGGCGTCACCCGCTTGTGCGTCGCTTCCCACGACACGGCCTTGGCGCCGTTCTCGCAGAATTCGAACGACGAACCGTGGCGCGGGTCGGGCCAGGCGCAGCCGGGACAATCGAAGCCCTGCGGCTGGTTCACCTGCAGCAGGATCGTCGTGTCCTTCGCCGTCATCTCGCTGCGGATCGCCTTCGCCACCGCCTGCAGCGCGCCCCACCCGCCGGCCGGGCCGCCGTATTCGCCGATGCCGGGTACGTCCTTCTTCGCCATGCCACCTCCATCAGGATTCGATGGCAGGCATTGTAAAGGCTAGCGCCGGCGCACGCTCTCGATGCCGAGCTTTTCGGCCATGCGCACCAGTTCCGCCAGGGTGCGCGTCTGCATCTTCTGCATCAGGTTGCGCTTGTGGACCTTGGCCATGATCTCGCTGATGCCCATCGCGTCCGCGATCTGCTTGTTGAGCAGGCCGCCGATGGCAAGGCCGAACACCTCGCGCTCGCGCGGCGTGAGCTGGGCGTGGCGGCGCGCCAGTTCGTCGGCTTCGAGGCGGCGGGCAATGCGGCGTTCGTCGCCCGCCAGGGCTTCTCCGACCGCGGCCAGCAGCGCGTCCGGATCGACGGGCTTGGTGAGGAATTCGTTGGCGCCCGCCTTCATCGCCGCCACGGTCAGCGGGATCGTGCCGTGGCCGGTGAGGAAGATGACGGGCAGCGCCAGGTGGCGTTCAGCCATGTGCTGCAGCACGCTCATGCCGTCCAGCTGCGGCATCTGCATGTCGAGGATCAGGCAGGACGGCACCGCGGGCGCCGGCTGCGCGAGGAAGTCGGCCGCGGCGGCAAACGCGCGCACGGCAAAGCCTTCGGCCTCGAGCAGGTGCGCGAGGCCCTGGCGCACGCCCGCGTCGTCGTCCACCACCAGCACCATCCGTTCGCTCATCCGCCCCTCCTCGCCAGCCGCAAGGATAGCGGAAATCGCCCTGGCGCGCGGATCGGCCGTCATCACTGGAGGGCGCCGGGTGGCGCCGGGATCGCGTCGATCAGCGCCAGCAGGCAGTCGGCGTCGACGGGCTTGTGCAGCAGCGACAGCGCGCCGGCCAGGTCGGCGCGGTGCGCGAGCGCCGGATCGTCGTCGCCCGTGATGAAGATGACGGGCAGGCGCGGCGCCAGCAGGCGCAGGCGGGCGCACAGGCCGAAGCCGTCGGGCTCGCCGATGTGGATGTCGAGCACGGCGCAACGGACCCGCGCGGGATCGCAGGCGTCCAGCGCGGCCGCCGCGCCGGGGTAGCCAAGCGGCGCATAGCCGGCCGCGCGCAGCAGGCCGAGCATGCCGGTGCGCACGGTGTCGTCGTCATCCACCACGAGCACCGTCCGGCCGGTCTCAGGCGGCGCGGTCATGCTCGGCCCGGGGCTCCGGAGCGGGTGCCGGCGGCTGGATGCCGCTGATCCGGCTCACGCACTCGGCGCGGAACCAGGACACGGTGACGGGCTCGCCGGAGATCAGGCGCTTGGCGATGGGCACGGCCTGCTCGCCGACGAGCATGCCGAACAGGCCGATCAGGGCGATCGCCGGCGGCGCGGGCGAACGGACCTGCAGCAAGGCGTAGATGCAGCCGACCAGCAGGCCGGCCGCCAGGGACACCAAATAGAATTTCATGCTTCCCCCTGTCGTTGGGTGGCTGCGCGGCGGGATCGCCGCCGCGCGGCAATCAGCGGGCCGGGACCGGCGCCAGCGTCTCGTGGCTCGAGGTACCGCGCTGCGGGGCCTTGTGGACCATCGTGTAGGCGTAATCGATGCCCATGCCGTACGCGCCCGAGTGTTCCTTGGCGATGCCGACGACGGCGTCGTAGGTGTCCTTGTGCGCCCAGTCGCGCTGCCACTCGAGCAGCACCTGCTGCCAGGTCACCGGCACGACGCCGGCCTGGATCATGCGCTGCATCGCGTAGTCGTGCGCCTCCTTCGTCGTGCCGCCCGACGCATCGGCCACCATGTAGATCTCGTAGCCGCCTTCCAGCATCGCGCACAGGGCGAAGGTGGTGTTGCAGACTTCCGTCCACAGGCCGGCCACGACGACCTTCTTGCGGCCGTTGGCGGCCAGCGCGTCGCGCACTTTCTGGTCGTCCCACGAGTTCATCGACGTGCGCTCGAGGATGGGCTGGTTCGGGAACACGTCCAGCAGTTCCGGATAGGTATAGCCCGAGAAGCCCTGCGTCTCGACGGTGGTGATCGTGACCGGGATGTTGAACGTGGCGGCGGCCTTGGCCAGGCCGACGGTGTTGTTCTTCAGGACCTGGCGGTCGATGGACTGGACGCCGAAAGCCATCTGCGGCTGGTGATCGATGAAGATGATCTGGCTGTTATGCGGCGTCAGCACTTCGAGTTTTGGATTGCTCATGGGATGATCCTCTGCGGGAATAGTGGATAGGCGGTGATGCACCGGCAAGCCATGGTAGATCCGCGCCGGGATCATCGCCAGTATCCGTTCGTATAGGCCCGGCACAGCCCGGCAAGCTGCTTTACAATGTGGAAAATGTTCCATTTCCCGTACCAATTTGCAGCCGCCGCTGCCTTCGCCCTCGCGGCCGGCAGCGCGCAGGCGCTCGACCCGGCGCTCACGCTCACCCAGCTGCACCACGACATGTGGACGAGCAAGGACGGCATGCCGGGCGATATCTGGGAAATGACACAGGACCTGGGCGGCTTCATGTGGTTCGCGACGCCATCCGGCCTGTACCGCTTCGACGGCGTACGCTTCGAGCACATCCAGGCCCTCGGCGGCCGGCCGCTGCTGTCGAACGTGATCGCGACGGTGCGCGCCTTCCCCGACGGCTCGCTGTGGATCGGCTACCGCTTCGCCGGCCTCTCGGTATTCCGCGACGGCCGCCTGCGCCATTTCTCGGAGCAGGATGGCTTCACGCCGGGCTCCGTGTATTCCGTGGTGCCCGACGAGCGCGGCCGCGTCTGGGCCGCGACGAGCAACGGCCTGTTCGTGCTGGACGGGGGGCGCTGGCGCAAGGCCGGCGCGGACTGGGGCCTGGCCGGCACCTCGGAGGGCATCCGGCGCGGTCCGGACGGGCGCCTGTGGGTGAACACGGAAAACGACCTGTATGTCCGCAACCCGGGCGTGGACAGCTTCACGGCAACGGGCCTGACAGGCCAGCATTTCAACATCCTGCCCGACCGCGACGGGTATTTGTGGCTGTGGTACCTGGACCATGTGGCGCGCCTGCCGGAGCGCCTGGCCGCCCGGCCGCTGCCGCGCGACTGGTGGACGACGTCGTACTCGTTCGACGCCATCTTCGACCGCGACGGCAACCTGTGGCATGCCGGTTGCGACGCCTTGTGCCGCCTGGGCCCGGATGCGCTGGCGGCGAGGTCCGTCTGGCACCAGCGCACCGACCCTGCCGAACAGCTGCCGTCGCACCTGCTCAGCGGCAACCCGATGACGATGTTCGAGGACCGCGAGGGCAATATCTGGCTCGGCACACGCGGCGGCGTCGATCGCTTCCGCCACGATCGCGTCGTCGCCGCCGGCCTGCCGGCCGGGTATTCCAACGTGGCGCTCGCGCTGGACGATACGGGCCGGCTGTGGGCCGCCGCCGAGAGCATCCGCCGGCCGCGCCTGTGGGCCCGGGACGGTGCGAGCCTGCGGGAGCAGCCGGAACGCGACGTGCGCATGCTCGCCACGGCGGCCGACGGCGCCCTGCTGCTGTCGCGCCCCGGCTACATCGAGCGGCGCAAGGGCGGCGCCAGGACGCGCATCCCGTTCCCGGACGGCGTGCCGCGGGCGGCGATCGACGCCGGTGCGCGCACGCTGCTGGATGACGGCGGCGGCCTGTGGGCCGGCTTCGCCTACGACAAGCTGTATCGCTGGGCCGACGGCCGCTGGCAGCCGGCGCACGCCTACGGCCTGCCGGACAAGTTGCCCGTCTGCACCGCGCGCGGCGCCGACGGCACGCTCTGGTTCGGCTACCACGACAGCGCCGTCGTGGCGCTGCGCGCCGGGAAGGTGCGCCGCTACGATGCAGCGGACGGGCTCGACGTGGGCGTCGTCGGCCGCGTGCTCGACGCCGGCGGTGTGCTGCTGGCCGCCGGCGACAAGGGCCTCGCCATGCTGGTCGGCGACCGCTTCGTGCCCGTGCGCCTGGCCGATCCGCAGGCGCTGGCGGGCATCACGGGCATGCTGCTGCGCGCCGACGGCGACCTGTGGCTGAACGGCAGCCGCGGCCTCGTGCGCATCCCGGCAGCCGGCTGGCGTGCCTACCTCAAGACGCCGTCGGGCACGATCACGGCCTACGACCTGTTCGACGCCGTCGACGGCTATCCGGGCATCGCCCAGTTCCGTTCCGGCCAATCGAGCCTCGTGGAAACGCGCGACGGCCGCCTGTGGCTCGCGGGGACGGCAGGCGCCGCGTGGATCGATCCGCAACACCTGCCGCGCAACCGCGTCGCGCCGCCCGTGCACATCCTCGGCGTGACGGCCGGTGGCCGCAGCCTCGATGCGGACACGCCATTGAACCTCCCGGCCGGCACGCAGGACCTGCAGATCGCCTACACGGCGCCCAGCTTCACGATGCCGGAACGGGTGCGCTTCCGCTACCGCCTGGAAGGCGTGGACGACGACTGGCGCGACGCCGGCACGCGCCGCACGGCGTACTACACGCGGCTGGGACCGGGCCGCTACCGCTTCGTCGTCAGCGCCGCCAACGAGGACGGCGTCTGGAACGCCACGGGCGCCGCCGTCGACCTCGCGATCGCGCCCACGTTCGTGCAGAGCGCGCCGTTCAAGGCGCTGTGCGCCGCGGCGCTCGTGGCCGCGGCATGGCTGCTGTACCGCCTGCGCCTGCGCCGCGCGACGCTGCGGCTGCGCAGCCTGCTGCAGGAACGCGCGGGCGAACGCGAACGCATCGCCCGCACGCTGCACGACACGCTGATGCAGTCGGCGCAGGCGCTGCTGATGCTGTTCGAGCACGCGCGCGACCGCCTGCCGCAGGACTGCCCCGACCTGCCCCTGATCGACCGCACGCTGGACCAGGCGCGCGGCGCACTGCGCGAGGGCCGCGACGAACTCTCGGCGCTGCGCGGCGCGGCGGCGCCGGCCCAGGACCTCGTCGGCGCGCTCGTCCCGCTCGGCCACATCCTCGGCGAACAGTTCGGCGTGCGCTTCGCCGTGCAGGTGGACGGCCAGCGCCGCCACCTGTGCCGCGACGTGGCCCAGGAAGCCTGCTTCATCGCGCGCGAGGCGCTGCAGAATGCGTTCCGCCATGCGCGTGCCACCGTGGTCACGCTGGAAGTGGCCTATGCCGCCGAGGTGTTCGAACTGCGCGTGCGCGACGACGGCCGCGGCATCACGCAGGCGCCACAACCCGGCCACTGGGGCCTCGTGGGCATGCGCGAGCGCGCGGCAGCCATCGGCGCCAGCCTGGACATCGGGCCCGGCGGCGCAACGACGGCGGCCGGCGGCACCCTGGTCGCGCTGGCGGTGCCCGCGCCCCAGGCCTACGAACGCCCGGCGCGGCAACCCTGGTGGCGCCGGCTGGCGCGCAATGTCCCGGCGGGCCAACCGTAGCGCATGCATATGTGTCCCGTTCGCGATCGACATGTTACGATTCGCAGGTCGCGTAATGACATACGCTACCAGATACCAAGCGAGCGAACACCCATGATGACTCTCGATGACCTGAAACGCCTCGCCCTGCGCCACGCCGGCACGGGGCCGGATTGCATCGTGCCCGGCCTGCGGGTGCGCGCCACGACGCAGCCGACCGGCCCGGTCAGCGGCATCGAGGAGCCGGTGTTCGCCCTCATCCTGCAGGGCCGCAAGCGCTCCACGGTCGGCGGCCGGATGTATGAATACGGGCCGGGCGACAGCGTGATCGTGTCGATGGCCATGCCGTCGACGGGCCAGGTGATCGTCGCCAGCAGGGACGAGCCGTACCTCGGCGTCGCGCTCACGCTGCGGCCGGCGGAGATCGCGGGCCTGATCGTCGAGGCCGAGGCCGAGGCGCCGCCGTGCGCCGTGCCGATGGCCGTGCATGCCGCGTCGCCGCAGCTGATCGATGCCGTCGGCCGCCTCGTCACCCTGCTCGACCATCCGGACGACGTGCGCATCCTGCGTCCGCTGCTGGACAAGGAAATCCTGTGGCGCCTGCTCTCCGGCCCGCATGGCACGATGCTGCGCGAGGTGGGCCTGGTCGACAGCCGCGCGTCGCGCATCGGCCGCGCCATCCGCTGGCTGCAGCAGCACTACGCCGAGCCCGTGTCGACCCAGCAGCTGGAAGCCGTGAGCGGCATGAGCGCCTCCACGCTGTTCCGTCATTTCAAGGAAATCACGTCGCTCAGTCCCCTGCAATACCAGAAGCAGATCCGCCTGCACGAAGCCAGGGCGCGCCTGGCCGCCAGCAGCCGCGACGTGGCGGCCGTCGCCTACCAGGTCGGTTATGAAAGCCCGTCGCAGTTCACGCGCGAATACAGCCGCATGTTCGGACGGCCGCCCCGGGACGACCTGCGGCGGGTGCGCGAGCCGGTGGTTTAACGTTCGGCGCACCAAAAATAGATTCCATGTCACAATGTTGTCATAATCGGCTTCTACACTCTGTTGCCACGAGTGAAATATTCCCGAAAAATGGACATGAAGTTG
>Ga0068855_100012403_pt1 | contig 10293 bp, 11 predicted proteins | sample KBSCornC52_FD_66592 | JGI IMG/M metagenome (GOLD analysis project Ga0068855, IMG submission 66592) | Corn rhizosphere microbial communities from Kellogg Biological Station, Michigan, USA - KBS Corn C5-2 | ecosystem: Host-associated > Plants > Roots > Rhizosphere > Soil ... | reverse complement strand
TTTGACACCACTTCTTGCAGCCACGATAATGTACGGCTCGCTGCCCGAATAGCTCAGCTGGTTAGAGCACTAGACTGTTAATCTGGGGGTCCTTGGTTCGAGTCCAAGTTCGGGCGCCACCACACCGCTAACGTATCAGCTACACACAGACACGTAGCGACTACTAACCCCGCATAACAGCGGGGTTTTTTGTGCCTTTCGATACGTCTTGAGACGTCTTGGTGTATCGTGGCAGCGCAAGGCCGATAGGGATACAGCAGGGAGACGCCCGCGGCCCCGTCTATCCGATAGGGAGACAGCGCCATGCCACGACAAGCCACGCCGCTGACCGAGGTCACAATCCGGCACGCGATCACCAAGGGCTACACGTCCCTTTGGGATGGTGGCGGCCTGCACCTGCTTTCCCGTAACGGTGGGAATTTTTGGCGCATGAAATACCGGCGCCCGGGCAGCGGGAAAGAAAACCGCATTGCCCTTGGCGTGTATCCCCAAATGCCGCTTCGCGCCGCCCGCGCCGCCGCGCAGGACGTCCATACACTGCTGCGCCGAGGCATAGACCCGGCCGCGCCGCGCGCCGCGCAGAGAGCCGAAGAGCGCCGCAAGGTTGATGCCACGTTCGAGCGCGTCGGCGACAAGTGGCTGGCGATGAAGTCGCCGGGCTGGTCGAAGTCCACCGTCGACAAAACGAAGCTGGTGTTGCATGGGTACTTGAACCCCGCCATCGGCAACCGCGACGTCGCCACGATCACGAGCGCCGACGTGGTCAAGGTGCTGCGCGCGATGGCCGCGCGCGTGCCGGACTTGGCCGTCAAAGCTGCGGGCGCTGCGCGCTCCGTCATCCGCTACGCAATTACCGAAGAGATGCGCGAAGAGGGCAAGTTGCTGGATTTGGATTTGCGCAATAACTTGCCGAAGCGAGAGAAAGGGCACCTGCCCGCGGCGACGACGCCCAAAGACGTGGCGCACGTCATGAAAGTGGTCCGCGCGATTGAATCCGAAGTTACGCGCGCGGCGCTGCTGGTGTGCGCCTACACCGCGCAGCGGCCCGGCAACATCGCCGCGATGCGTTGGGCCGACGTCGACCTAGAGAATGCCGAGTGGATCATTCCCGGTCCGTCCATGAAGATGCGCAACGAACACGTCGTGCCGCTGTCGGCGCAGGCGGTCGCGTTGATCGAATCCATGAAGGGACGCGACAAGACTTTCGTTTTCCCGCCCATAAGCGAGCAGAAAACGCCGCACCTTCATCGCGACAGTCTGAGTAAGGCATTGCGTGACGCGGGGCTGCGCGGCAAGCAAACGCCGCACGGCCTGCGCGCGACGCTGCGTACCGTCGCGCGTGAGCGGTTGGGCATATCTGCCGACGTGCTCGAAGCTCAACTAGCGCACGTGAAGAAAGGCGACACACAAGCCGCATACGATCGCGCGCAGTTCCTGCAGGAGCGCCACGAGCTTGCAAAGACATGGGCCGATTATCTGGATGGAACGCTGCCCGACAACGTGACGGCCCGTAAGCGCGCCTGACCGCCTTGCAAGAACTGGGACAAGCTAAAACGTCCTGATATCTCCCGCAGTCCTTGCCCGCAAGGGCTGCCTCGTTTTTGCGCGCGCTGGAGCGCATCGCATTTTGCATTTTCCACGGCTCCTGTCGGTAGGTTCCGCCGCGTAGTCGCGCAATCCCTGCGCTACTCCGAGAGGAACCGACATGCAAAACGACACTGCAACACCTGATTTGCGCAAGCTGCCAGAGGTGTGCCGACAGACCGGGCTTAGCGGCCCGACCGTGTACCGCTTGGCCCATGCCGGCAAGTTCCCCAAGCCGATCAAGATCACCACCCGCGCAAGCGCGTGGGTCGGGACTGAGGTTGACGAGTGGGTGCGCAACCGCATCGCCGAAGCGAGGGACGCGGCATGACCCGGAACGAGAAAATCGTCTACCTGCTGACAGAGATCGACGTCATCTCCGAGGCCCTGGCAAGCACGCCGATCGAACACCCAAACCGCGCCGCCATGCAAGCGGACTTGTCCACCGCGCGCGACGCGTTGCGCCCGTTTGTCATGGAAACCTTCCAACCATCGTACGAGCGACTAGCACGCAGCTACATCGCTGACCAAGAGCGCGCAGCCGGCGCCGTGGATATCGACGACCTGAAGCGGCCGGGGGATTGAATGAATGCCGCTTTCGACTGGGCGGCCGCACATGCGGCCGCCCGTGCTCCGAAGCCTCGCCAGTGCAACGCGTTCCCCATGCGCCTTGTCTGGGACGAGGAGAAGGGAAAGCACGACAAGTATTTCGCCATTCCGAAGGGTGCTGACTGGCATAGCTACAAGGCGCCGGAAAGCGAGATGCGCAAGGCCAAGAACTGGGGTGTCACGATTCCGGCCGGACTCGTGGGCCTTGACCTTGACCTATACGAGCCCGGCTGTTCGCGCGAAGCCGTTGAAGCGTACCTAGGGTGCGCACTTGATTGGGACGCCGCGCTGCTGCAGACCACAGCGAGCGGCGGACACCATTACATGTTTGCATTGCCCGACGGCGTCACGATCAAGCAGGGCAGCAAGATCGGCAAGGTTCCCGGCTTCGATATCCGCGCGGCCGGCGACGGGCTGCTGTGTACTGGCGACAAGTACGCCGTCCGCGAAGACCTAGGCGATGCGCTTACGGCGATGCGGAGCGCGGCATGGCCCGCGCTGCCCGCGGCCGCGGTCGAGAAACTTAGGAAGGCAGACCCTGCGCCGATCGATACAACGGCACGGGCCGCCAACGATGATGGGCTGCCCGAATGGGTGCGCGACGCCCTGAACTACATTGACCCCGACGACCGTGACACGTGGCGGGACGTTACCTTTGTTCTGCACCTGTATGACGCTTGGGACATAGCGTGCAACTGGTCCCGGCGATCACCCAAGTTCGATGCTGATGCCATGCGGAAGCTGTGGGCATCGTGCAAGGACGGCAAAAGCGGCGGCGTCACGCTTGGCACCATCGACCATCTCGCACGCGCTGGCGGCTGGGCAGGACCGCAGCGCCCAGCGCCGCGGAGTGCGCGCACCCCGTCACCTGATTACAAGCTGCTGACCGGCACCGACGTGCAGGCCCTGCCTGCACTGGAATGGCGCATCAAGGGCGTGCTACCGGCGCGTGGACTGGCGCAGGTCTATGGCCCGCCAGCGTCCGGCAAGAGCTTCCTTGCATTCGACATGGCCGCCGCAATCGCTGGCGGTCACGATTGGTTCGGGTACCGCGTCACGCAGGCCCCCGTCATCTATGTCGCACTCGAGGGGGAGGGCGGATTCCCGCAGCGCACGCAGGCATGGTGCCGAACGCGTGGGGAGCCCCTTCCCGACGACATGCGGCTGATCCTGCAGCCGCTGCGCATCAACGATGCCAGCGACGTCGCAGCGTTGGCGAAGGCCATCACTGACGCCGGGCTGCAGGATGCCGTTGTGATCGTCGACACGCAGAACCAAGCCGCGCCGAGCGCCGACGAAAACAGTAGTGAGGACATGGGCCTGATCCTGCAGGGCGCCAAGAAACTGGCCGACCTGGTCGGAGGCGTCGTCGTCCTGGTCGCGCACAGTGGCAAGGATGAAGGCCGCGGCGTGCGCGGACACTCTTCGCAGCATGCCGCGATGGACGCATCCATCAAGGTATCTCGGGATGGCGCAGCCCGCGAGTGGATTGTGGACAAGGCCAAGGATGGCGGCGACGGAGTGCGCCATGGTTTCACGCTGGAAGTTGTCCGGCTTGGCGAGGATGCGGACGGCGACGCGATCACGTCGTGCGTCGTCGTGCGTGACGACAGTGCGAAGCCGCGGCGGAAGCTGAGCCCGGGGGAGCAAGTGGCATTGAAGGCGTATGTCACGGCGTGCGAACGCGGGCTGTGTCGTGGCGACGACAGCTTCGCCGGGCTCCATTTGGAGGATTGGCGAAGCGTGTTTTACGAACTGTCGACAGCGGACAACTACCAAGCGAAGAAAAAGGCTTTTCAGCGAGCGCGAGGGGACATTTGCGCCCACGGGCATATGTCCGTCGATTGCGACGTTTACATGCCCGTCGACATTCGCATTCGCGAGCGGGGACAAGAGTTCATGAAGCTGCGAAGCCAGTACCGCAAAGGGAAAAAACCACCGGGGGGCAAAGGGGACACCGGGGGACACGTCCCCGAAATGTCTCCGGACCAGTAGGGGGACAAAGGGGACATCCCTCTTTAGAGGATGTCCCCTTGTCCCCTGTCCCCACCAAAGGAGAGCAAACCATGCAACCCGAAACTCATCTATTTCTGACCGCCGTCGCCATCCATCGCGAACTGCTGCCACTGCTGTCCGGCCTGCCCAACCACCGCCGACTGATCCGCCGATCCTTCGGTACGCCCGAAGGCGACCTTGAATTCCTCAGCGAGCGGTTCGGCGCTGATCACCCCGACCGCGTCGATATCGAGGCCGCGGCGATGTTCGCATGGCTGCCCGCGTCGGCGACGCCGACGACGCTGGACCTTGTCGACGCCTATCGATAGGTTCCGGCTCATGCGTCACACCGGCTTCCGAATCTTCCCCGCGCACGACGCTTGGAACACTCGCGACCCTGAAACGTTCGCGACGTTGACCATGCCCGCGCCGTGCGACGAGTGCCCGCTGCGCCAGCGATGCGCGGATGAAAAGCTGGCGTGCCCGGCGTTCGTCCGGTTCGTGCGCGGCTCGACGGCGTGGGGCAAGGCAGGACGCGAGCCGAGCCCGGAGTTGTATCGGGCGATCATGCGCGAAGAGTACGAAGGGCCTGTACGCAAGCGGCGGGCCGCGGTCGACGAGGTTCGCGAACGCCTGCTTGGCGTCACTGTGAGCGGCCGCGAGGTAGTGGCCGTGGAGAGGACCGCGGGAGGCGTGGAAGCGTACATGCGCTGCCCGCAGTGCGAACGCGTGGTGAAGTTTCACCATAGTGTTGTGACACGCGGCGAGGTTCCTCTTTGCATATGCCGCAGCCGCGCGCATGCCTTTGCACGTGCGATCGACGAGGTGCAGCCGTGCGCACCTTGAAACGCAACATGACAACACTGCAGCCGCGACGCATCGCGACGCTGGCCGAGCACGCCAACGGCGCACGCCGGCTGTCCGCGAGCCTGCGCGATCGGCAAAAGCTGCGCGTGTGGTTGAAGCAGAACGCGCGCTGCAATGCGTGCACTGTCGTCGTCGCGTTGACCGAATGCGACCTTGACCATGTCAGACCATTGGTCGACGGCGGCGAGCTTGCGGACTGGAACACGCAGGTGCTGTGCCGACCCTGCCACAAGGACAAGACCGCGGGTGAGATCGCGGAACGCGCGAAGCGTTCGGACGTATGGACGCTCGAACGATGAGCTCACGTTCGCCGAAGATGGGCGGGGATGCGCATATATTGGCAGACGATAAGCGCAGATCACCACGCCCCGGCCTCACGCGCGTTTTTTCGCCATGACCGACCATGTCTAAACCCCGTTTCCAAGCATCCGCAGACCGCGCGCTGGCTGTGTTCCGGCGCCTGCGCATCCCCGACCTGCCCGGCAAACCGACGCTGGGCGAGTCGTGCCGGCCGTGGGTGTTCGACTTTGTCGGCGCACTGTTCGGCGGGCTCAACCCGGACACGCGCGCGCAGACGATCCGCGAAGCGCTGCTGTTGATCCCGAAAAAGAATTTCAAGACGGGCATAGGCGCCGGAATCATCCTGACCGCGTGCGAACTGCAGGAGCGCACCGACGACGAACTGCTGCTGTTGAGTGCAACGAAAGAGGTCGCGGGCCTGTCTTTCCGAACGGCCGCGGGCATGGTGCGCGCCGATGAAGACCTTTCCGAACGCTATTGGGTGCGCGACAACATCAAGACGATCACGCGGGAAGACACGAACACCAGCATAAAAATCGTGTCCCTCAACAACGCGACGACCGCGGGCAGCCGCGCGTCTTTCGTCTTGGTTGATGAACTTTGGCTGTTGGGTGAAGAGGCCAAGGCCGAGGGCGCGCTACAGGAGGCGACGGGCGGACTTTCCGCGCGCCCTGAAGGTTTCGTCTGCTATCTGACGACGCAAAGCGACAAGCCGCCCGCTGGCGTATTCAAAGACCGTTTGGACTACGCCCGCAAGGTCAAGAGCGGCGAGGTCAAAGACCCTTCATTCCTGCCGGTTTTGTACGAACTGCCGAGCGGCTACAACTGGCGCCGCAACATAGAAAAGGCGATCGAGAAGGTAAATCCGAATCTCGGGCTGTCCGTGAGCAAGGATTGGCTGTTACGCCAATACGAGAAAGTAAAGGACAAGCGCGACGGTCAGTTGCAGATGTTTCTAGCCAAGCATTTGAACGTTGAAATCGGCATGAATTTGCGCACCGATAGATGGGTCGGTGCGGATTATTGGGAGCAACGCCAAGTCGACCTGACGCTGGACGAACTGCTGGAACGTTCCGAGGTGGTCGAAATCGGGATCGATGGCGGCGGGTTGGATGACCTGCTGGGCTTTTACGTCATGGGCCGCGAGCGCGACACCAAGCGCAAGTTGGCATGGGGGCACGCGTGGTGCAACCGCATCGTCCTGGAACGGCGGCAGGAGATCGCGCCGCGACTGCTGGGGTTCCAGCAAGACGGCGAGTTATCCATTGTCGACGCGGGCGAAGACGTCGCCGAGCTTGCCGCGATGGTCGCGAAGGTGCGCGCGACCGGCAAGTTGGACCGGATCGGATGCGACCCTGTCGGGCTGGGCGGCATCCTTGAAGCGCTGCAGTCGGTAGGTGTGGAAAGCGAGATTTTAGGTGTATCGCAAGGATGGAAACTGGGACAACATATTCAGACCGCAGAGCGATGGTTATCGGATGGTTCGCTGGCAGTGGCGCGGCAGGGGCTGACAACGTGGTGTGTCGGTAACGCCCGAATCGAGCAGCGCTCAAACAGTATTTTGATCACGAAACAGGCCAGCGGCAAAGCGAAAATCGATCCGGTAATCGCCCTCATTAACTGCGTTGCGCTGATGTCGCAAAACCCGGCCGCGCGCGGCCACAAGAAACTGATTGCGTTTTCGCTGTGAAGTAGCGAGTAAATCAGCGCGCGCTTGCTGATAGGTTCGTGCCGTCTGTCTGAATAGTCGGCGCGAATGCCCGCGGAACCCGTTCGATGCAAGTTCGCCAACGTCGGCAGCTTTCGCCTGAAAGCTGCCGAAGCCGATCAATGGTCATTCACCGGCATTGCGTCGACCCCGACGCTTGACCGCCAGAACGATACTGTCGACCCGCTGGGCGCCAAATTCGCGCTGCCGCTGCCGCTGTTGCTGCAGCACGACCCGGCGCAGCCCGTCGGGCATATCCTCAGCGCGACCGTCGACAAGTCCGGCATTCGCGTGGCGGGCAAGATCACCGAACCCACCGCCGACATGCCCGCGGGACTCGCGGGCCGCCTGCGCGAAGCGTGGTCGAGCATCAAGACCGGCCTGGTTCGCGGGCTGTCCATTGGTTTCATCCCGACGGACTTCGCGTTCAACGATCGGCACGGGCTGAACATCAAGGCGTGGGATTGGCTGGAACTGTCACTTGTGACCGTGCCCGCTCAGCCCGAAGCCGGCATCTCTTCGTTCAAATCCATCACCCCGCCAAGCGTGCGCACGGGCGGGTATCCGTTGCGTGCGCAATCAACTTTCAAGCTGAGGAGCTGACCCCATGACCCTGTCCGAACAACTCGCCGCGCTGCGCGCGAGCAAGAAAGCCGCTTTCGAGGCGCAGCAAGCGCACGTCGCCAAGGCCGCCGATGAAGGCCGCACCCTTTCCACCGAAGAGCAGACGGCCGTCGACGCCGCGCAGGCCGAAATCGATTCGATCGATGCGGACATTGCCCGCATCGAAAAGATGGTCGAAACCGAAGTGAAGAGCGCGCAGCCGGTCAACAAGTCGACCGCGCAGCCGGGCCACGTGTTCCGCACCGTCTCGGGCGGCGAAGCGCCGAAGGCCGAAAAGGGCATCGCATTCGCGCAGTATGTGCGCACGCTCGCGCAGGCGGGTGGCAACAAACACGTTGCGGCAGGCATTGCCGCCGAGCAGGCCAAGGCCGGCACCATCGATTCTCGTGTCGCGACTTTCGCCAAGGCGGCCGTTTCCGGCGCCACCACGACCGATACCGACTGGGCGGGCAACATCGTGCACGACCCGGGCGTCGTCGCACAGGATTTCATCGACTTTCTGCGCGACCGCACCATTCTGGGCCAGTTCGGCAAGAACGGCATTCCCGCGCTGCGCCCCGGTGTGGAAGGCGTGCCGGTCGACGCGCAGGCGTCCGCCGCGTCCGCGGGCTGGGTTGCCGAAGGCGGCGCCGGTCCCGTGACTTCGTGGAGCTACAGCACGCGCAAGCTGGCATCTTTCAAGCTGATGGCGCTCGCCGTCGCCAGCAATGAACTGTTGCGCAAGGGCGGCAACAAAGCGGACGTCATGCTGCGCGATGAACTGGCCCGCGCCGTCGCCGAGAAAGAGGACGGCACTTTCATCGGCACGGCCGCGGCATCTGGCGGCGCACCGGCCGGCATTCTCAACGGCGCCGCGACTCAGGTCAGCGATGCGACTTCCGGCGCGTCGGCAACTGCCAAGTTCGAAGCGGACTTCGCGTATCTGGTCGGGAAGATGATCACGGCCAAGATTCCATTCGCGAGCATGGTGCTGTTGATGTCGACAGCAAACGCGTTCGCGCTGTCGCGCATCCGCGACGCAAACGGCAATTACGTGTATCCGAATATCGGCATGACGGGCGGCAACGTCGCGGGCGTGCCGGTGCTGGTGTCCGACTTCATCGGCAGCGCCGTGGTGTTGATGGCGGCCGGCGAAATCTACCTGGTCGACGGCGTCAGTCTGGACATTCGCATGTCCGACCAAGCATCGATCGAGATGCAGGACGCACCGACCGGTAACAGCAAGACGCCCACGGCCGCGTCCCTCGTGTCGATGTTCCAGACCGACAGTCAAGCGTTCCTCGTGACCGAAAACATCGGTTGGGAGCGGCGCCGGAGCGCAGCCGTGGCGTACGTCACCGCCGCGGACTACTCGAAGGCCAACGCGTAAGCATGTGGCCGTTCCGCGCCAAGGCGGCAACAGGCCAGCCGTCCGGGTATAACTCGGGCGGCTGGCTCCGCGTGCTGGAACCTTTCGCGGGCGCATGGCAGCAAGGCACTTCCTGCAGCGCGCAGGACGTCGCCAACTACCCGACGCTCTACGCGTGCCTTGACCGCATTTCCAGCGACATCGGGAAACTCCCGTGGCACGTCAAGCAGCGCGGCAGCGATGGCGTGGGGCGCATCGTTCCCAATGCGAAGCTGGAACGCCCGAACTGGTTTCAAACCCCGTCGCAGTTTCGCGCGTCGTGGGTGCTGGCGCTGCTGCAGCAAGGCAACGCCGTGGTGTTGAAGGCGCCCGACCTGATCGTTTTGAACTGGGAGTGTGTGACGCCGCTGGTTTCTGCCAGTGGCGAGGTGTTCTATCGGATCGCCACGCCCGCAAATTCGCTGTTGCCGTCGCAATACCACGGGCGCGCCGTGACCCTGCCCGCCAGCGAGGTCATGCACGATCGCCGCGCCTGCCTGTATCACGAACTGATCGGCGTCCCGCCGATTACCGCGGCCTATCTGCCCGCGGCGAAAAACTGGCACATCCTGGACAACGCCAAAACGCGCTTTGCCAAGGGCAACGAAATGGGCGGGCTGTTGACGGTCCCGGCTGGATTGACGGATACAGCCGCCCAAGAGTTGCGCACCTATTGGCAGTCGACCGACCCGCAGACCATCCGCGTCGTCGGCGCCGACGCCAAGTTCACGCCCTTCGATGGCAAGTCCACCGACGCGCAGGTTGTCGAACAGTTGCAGCTGTCCGACAAGCAAATCTGTGCGCCGTTTCATGTGCCACCGTTCCTTGTCGGCGCGGAATCGCTGCCGAGCGGCCAACGCCCGGACCAATATCTGGACACGTATTTCAAACTCGCGCTGCAACACCTGATCGATGGCATCGAATCGCTGTTGACTGCAGGGCTGGGGCTGCCCGCGGGACAATACGTCGAGATCGATACCAGCGCGCTTTTGCGCATGGATCAAGCGACCCGCGGCGCGTTCTACAAAGACATGGTCGCGGGCGGCATCTTCACCCGCAACGAAGCCCGGAAAGCATTCGACCTGCCGCCCGTCGACGGCGGCGACGTCATCACCGTTCAGGTGCAGGACGTGCCGCTGGGGAGCCAGACCAATGGCTGACCCGGTCGACAGCGTCCAATTGGTTGGCGTCGCCGATGCGCGTGTTCAGTTGCGCATTG
>Ga0068855_100012402_pt1 | contig 10293 bp, 9 predicted proteins | sample KBSCornC52_FD_66592 | JGI IMG/M metagenome (GOLD analysis project Ga0068855, IMG submission 66592) | Corn rhizosphere microbial communities from Kellogg Biological Station, Michigan, USA - KBS Corn C5-2 | ecosystem: Host-associated > Plants > Roots > Rhizosphere > Soil ... | reverse complement strand
CCAGGGCGACGGTGGTGATGAGCTCCACCTCGACCGTGATGTTGTCGCCCGGCATCACCATCTTGATGCCTTCGGGCAGCATGACCGAGCCGGTCACGTCCGTCGTGCGCACGTAGAACTGCGGGCGGTAGTTGGTGAAGAACGGCGTGTGACGGCCGCCCTCTTCCTTCTTCAGCACGTACACCTCGCCCGTGAACTTCTTGTGCGGCTTGATGCTGCCCGGCTTGGCCAAAACCTGGCCGCGCTCGATGCCCTCTTTTTCGATGCCGCGCAGCAGGCAGCCGACGTTGTCGCCAGCTTGGCCTTCGTCCATCTGCTTACGGAACATCTCCACGCCCGTGACCGTCGTCTTGCTCAGCTTGTCGAAGCCGATGATCTCGATCTCGTCGTTGACCTTCACGATGCCGCGCTCGATACGACCGGTGGCCACCGTGCCGCGGCCCTTGATCGAGAACACGTCTTCGACCGCCATCAAGAACGGCTTGTCGACTTCGCGCTGCGGCTCCGGGATCTCGCTGTCCAGAGCGGCGATCAGGTTCTCGATGCTCTTCTCCCACTCCGGCACGCCGTTCAGCGCGGGCAGAGCGGCGACCTGAGTCACCTTGGCGTTGTCGCCGTCGAACTTGTACTTGGTCAAAAGCTCGCGGACTTCCATCTCCACCAGCTCGAGCATGTCCTTGTCTTCCACCGCGTCGCACTTGTTCAAAGCGACGACGATGTGGTTGAGACCGACCTGCTTGGCCAACAGCACGTGCTCGCGCGTCTGCGGCATCACGCTGTCCAGCGCCGACACGACCAGGATCGCGCCGTCCATCTGGGCTGCGCCCGTGATCATGTTCTTGATGTAGTCGGCGTGGCCGGGGCAGTCGACGTGGGCGTAGTGGCGCGTCGGCGACTCGTACTCCACGTGCGAGACCGCGATCGTGACCGTCTTGGTCTCGTCACGCACGATGCCGCCCTTGGCGATGTCGGCGTACTTGATCTCTTTCGCGAGGCCCTTCTTCGACTGGACCTTCACGAGCGCCGCGGTGAGCGTCGTCTTACCGTGATCGATGTGACCGATCGTCCCTACGTTGACGTGCGGCTTCGAACGAACGAATTTCTCTTTGGCCATTACTTATTCTTCCGGACTTTTTACGGTTTCGAGCCCACCACCAGGATTGAACTGGTGACCTCGTCCTTACCAAGGACGTGCTCTACCATCTGAGCTAGGTGGGCGTGCGGCTGCTGATACGGTGTCGCGACTGAGCTGACGGTCGCCGATTTTGCCCGCTGGCTTCGCCTCGCCTCCGGTCCGGTGCTCACGTACTCAAGTACGCTCCGCTCCGGTCCTCGGCTCGGCTTCGCCAGCGGCCAAACTTGGCAACCGGGCTGACCCACGCGTCCTCCGCGTAGCCAACGGATGAAAACCCGGTGACGCACGGAGGCCATGAGGTCGGATCCGAGATTGGATCCTGAAAACATTGAGCGGGAGAAGGGGCTCGAACCCTCGACATTCAGCTTGGAAGGCTGACGCTCTACCAATTGAGCTACTCCCGCAAAGCCTGACATCGCGTCCCGTCCACGGCCCAGGACCATGGAACCGAGAACGCCTCGGTTTCTTCCCGCCGTTAGGCGGGAACGCTTGGTGGAGAGTGCTGGATTCGAACCAGCGTAGGATAAATCCGGCAGGTTTACAGCCTGCTCCCTTTGGCCGCTCGGGCAACTCTCCGAAGTTTCACAATCCGTAAGAAGACTTGAGCTCGATTGAAGCGGCGAAAGCGCCGCGCGGGGTACAGCGCCAAGGCCAGCAGACACCCGCCCGCTCGGACGGCTCAGCCCTACCCGCCTGCGCAGTTCGGCGTTCTGGCGAGGCTTGGGGGAGGACCGAAGCGGAACGCACTCCTGTGCGTGAGCATCGGACCGGACCCCAAACGAAGCCAGAACCCGAAATCCGCAGGCGTGCTCACTGGACAGACGACGATTCAAGTCGCCTGCGGAGCTAGCGGGGGGACTTGAACCCCCAACCACCTGCTTACAAAACAGGTGCTCTACCAATTGAGCTACGCCAGCGAAGCACACCGCCGCGTCGACGCCGGAGGCTTGGGGCATAGCCCAGGCCGACTCGTTACCGAGGGCGTTTTGCGGGGACACTTGTGAAGAGCCTTGAAGCTGCATGAGCAGTCTGGCGAGCGTGGCGGGTAGGCGTTCTCCCGCTTTGCAGCGGGATCCTCTTCCCCCAAGCTCCACCCACGAAGACTGGGGTGGTAAAATTGGGGCACCCCACCCTTGCTCCCTCCAACCCGTTCAGTAGGTCGGATGAGCTTTTAGGCGGGGACCGAGGAGAACGGCGCTCTGGTAGCGCCGGGGTCTAGGGCTGTCAAGCATAATTCATACCGGCCCCCCGTCAACTTTGCGTACATTGGCTACCGTGGTTGTCTCGTGGGTCGGCGGGGCCCCAACCCCGCCTTATCATTGAGAAAAACGATCCCGCCAAACTACTGAACGGGCTGCCGGTAGTCCTCCGGTGGGAGCCCGTCCGGGCAGCTGCCACGTGCTCACGGGGGGGTAGCCCCCGGGACCTTTCCCGGCGCTGGAGTTCGCGGTTTGGCGACGGGTTTACCGGCGGGGCCCGCCGGGGTCGGGCCCGACCCGTTGGCCGCCGCCTCCATTTGGGCCAGGTAGGCTTCGAAGTCCTGACGGGTGTACGGCAGCTTGGCGAGCTCCGCGTCTTCGTCGGCGATGCGCTGGTCGATGCTCTTCAGAGCTTGGCGGGTGCGCTCGACCCATTCCGAGTGCTCTCCGGTGCGGTCGGCCATGGCCAAGGTGTGCTCGGCCATGCCCTTGGCTTTGGTGAGCAGGATGGCGTAGCGCGTGCGAACGGCGCCTTCGAACAGCTGGCGTTTGCGCTCGGTGTCGGCGCTGGGCGGCGGCTGCACTGCGAGCAAGTCTTCGTGCAGCCGTTGGTAGAGCTCGGCGGTGCGGAAGCCGGCCATGGCCGACCAGTGCGCGTCGTACGCGCGCATGCTGTCCGAGTACGCGCTTTGGGCGTCGAGCAACAACTGACAGCGCTCTTCCAACACCGCGCCGAAGTTCGGCGGCATCGGTTGAAACACGACTCGCTCCGCGCGCACGCGTCGGTATTCGCCCAGCGCGTAGTACAGCTGCGCCAAGTCGCGCGGCACGCGCCCCGCTGCGTCGAGTTGGTGCGCGTCGATGATGTCGCGACCCTTTTCGATGAAGTACGAAGCCTGCTGATCTTCACCATGCTCGAGCAACGCCAACGCACGCGCGCTGTAGACGGCGATGCGTTCGAAATCGCTCAGCAGCTCGGGCTTCTTGAGCAGCCGCTCCGCGTACAAGCCAGCGGGCGCGAACCGCCCCAAGAAGACGAGCAGGCGCGTGGCGCGCACCATGGCGTCGTGACCTTGCGGCGTGTCAGGTCGTCGCCGCGCTACGAGCTCGTAACGGGCCAGCGCCGGCTCCAGCTCGAGCGCATGATCGTGCGCGTCGGCGGCGCCCCATAACGCCTCGTCGCCAAACGCCCCTTCCGGCTCGAGCGCGTAGGCGCGTTCATAGGCCGCGGCGGCTTCACCCCAGCGCTCGGCTTTGGCCAGGTTGGCGGCGTCACGCAGCAGATCGGGGATGCTGCTCGCCCCGCCCGGCGTGACGACGGTGCGCGGCACCTCGATCTCGTGTGGCGCACCCACATTGCCCGCATGTTTTGCGCCCTTGGCGGGGGGCGTCGCCGCACACGCGCTCAGCGCCAGCGCTGCGGAACCCTGCAGCAGAATACGGAAATATCGAGTCATGGGCGCTCGCTCGAGCCTAACAGACGCATGAGACCCGGGCATCGATCTGGGGGCGCAGGCGCCCGGAATGTTTCAGTGGGGCGTCGCGTTATGACGCTGAGAAAATCGGCTTACCGAAGCCAAATCCACGGTTGACGCTCGGAGTGAGAGGCGTAGTTTCCATGTCGATGCAGAGTGGTGCCTCTTCAGCTTTCAGCAAGAAGACGTCGGCCACTCGCGGAGGAGGAACGTAGATGAAGCAAGTGAGCTTGGAAGATCTCGAGCGCCGCCACCGTTCTCTCGACAGCGAAGTGCATCGCCTCGAACGGCAAGTTTATCTAACCAGCTTGGAGCAAGCCCAAGTCGCGCAGCTGAAGAAAGAGAAGCTGCGCACCCGCGATCTCATCCAAGACCTCCGTCGGCTCTGAGCCTGCTACGGCGCGCCCCTCGGATGGCGAACGTCGCGAGGCGGCGCGCGGAGACGTCAAAAACGAATCTGCGCGCCGAGTACGGCTACAGCTTCACGCACTGCTTGCTGTCGCACATGAAGCCGTCGGGGCAGTCGGAGTTCGCGTAGCACTTGCCGTCGTTGGGCTTGTCGCTCTCGTCGCCGGCTTCTTTGGTGTGCTCTTTGAAGGTGGAGCGGCTCTTGTCGAAGCGCTCGGAGCCGCCGTAGACGTCTTTGTTCAGATCTTCCAGCGATTCGTCGAGGCGCTGCTTCCACTCGGGGCTGAGGCCGCCGGAGTGCTCTTGCTCGATGGCTTTGGCGATGGCGAGCCAGTGGCGTGAATCGGCGCGGAAGCCCAAGCGGTAGTCGGTCATGCCGCGCAGGTACGCGTAGCGCGACTGCTCGTTGAAGCTGAGCGAGTCGGTGTCCGACTCGAGCACGCGCCATACCGCCAGGGCGCGCTCGTACTGGTTGTCTTCGTACAGCCGCTGCCCGCGATACAGGTCTTCCCGGTACGTGGCGCACCCGGCAACAGCCAGGGCCAAAGCGAAGGCCGCTCGGAATCGAAGCCGCATGATTCCGGGCAGCCTACCCCTACTCTTTCCGGTACAGCAAGCGGTGTATCGGCAGGCCGTCCTTGATAGCGCGGTGCTCGCGGGGGCTGCGGGCGAGGAAGGGGTTTTCGGCCAGCCGCGGGCCGCCGGGCGCGGGCTTCAGCCCCGGGGCCTCGTTGATGGCAGCCTCGTACTCGAGCGCGCGATCCTCGACGTCGGTTTGGACGAACAGCTCGCCACCTGGCACCAGCGCGCGCACCACGTCGGGCAAGAGCGAAGCGCTCACGACCAGACGCTTCTCGTGGCGCTTCTTCCACCAGGGGTCGGGAAAGTGAATGTACACGCGGCTGAGCGACGCCGCCGGCAGCCGCGGTAATGCCACGCGCGCGTCTTCGTAGAACACGCGGGCACGCGCGCCCAAGCCGTGCGCCTTCAGCTTGTTGTCGACGATCGTCGCCCACTTGCGCCGTATCTCGAAGCCGAGCATGCACAGCTCCGGCACCGCGGCCAGGCGCTCGAACAAGAAGCCGCCGCGCCCGGGGCCAATCTCGAGCTCGACCGGAAAACCGGGTCGCACGACTTGTGCCAAATCGACCTCGTTTCCTTCGGGAAGGCGCGGGGCGTCGGCGTACGGGTTCGGCTTCGTGTTAGAGGCGGCGGACATGACTTTGAGCGGCCCAGTCAGCGATGACGGCACCGCCGTAGCACAGCCAGCCCGAGCCTGGACCCGGCTTGATGCAGCGTGCGTCGGAGTCTTCGCGCTCGCGACGCTGGGATTGGCGGTTTGGGCAGGGTCGACGGTGCTGGCCGCCGACGGGGGCCGCCTGGGAGCACCGCTCGACGACAGCTACATCCATTTCCAATTTGCGCGCAGCTTCGCCCGGTTTCGGCCTTTCGAATACGTTCCCGGCTTGGCGCGGGTGCCGGGCGCCACCAGCCTGCTCTGGCCGGCGCTGCTGGTACCGGCAATCTGGCTGGGCGCTTCGGGCAGCACGCTGGTCGGGCTGACCTGGGTGCTGGGTTTTGCCGCGCTTTTCGGCCAGGCCAGCGAGGTCTATCTGGCCAGCCGGCGCTTCTCGAGCCAGCCGTTCGCGTTCGTGGCCGGGCTGTTGGTGCTGACGTTCTCAGCCAACACTTGGTTTGCCGCCAGCGCGATGGAGGTGGTGCCGCTCGGTTGGTTGCTGTTGCGGAGCGCGCGGCGCGCGGCGGAGTTTTTGGAGGGGCAACGGTCGCCAGCGCGCCGACATGAGCTCGTGGTGTTGGCGTTCGCGGCGTCGCTGCTGCGGCCGGAAGGAGCGCTGGCGGCCTTGTGCGTTGCCGCCGCGTTCGCGCTGAGCGGCCCCGCTACGCGCAAGTGGGCGCCGTTGGCGCTGGCGGCGCCGTTGACGGTGCCGCTCGTCAATTGGCTGTTCACGGGCAGCGCCGCGCAGACCACGACGCTGGCCAAGTGGCTGCCGACCAATCCGTACTACCAGGGAAGGCTGGCGAGCGCGGTGTGGGGCAACGTCGAATTGTTCTTCGGCACGCTGCTCGACGGTCGGCAGTGGTCGTGGACGTTCATACCGGAGGGTTATCGATGGGTGGCGGTGGCCAGCTTGCCCGCGCTGTGGCTGGCCGCCGAGCGTCGCCGCGCGCGGGCGCACGCAGCGTTGTTGTGCTTGGTGGGGCTCGGTATCTTGCTGCCGACCAGCTACGAAACGTTTTTGGTCAATCGGCTGCGCTATTTGTGGCCGTTCAGTGCGCCGTGGTTGTTGGGTTTGGCCGCGCTGGGCGAGCTCTTGGCGGCGCCGTTGGCTCGATTTCACGCCCGGCTTTCGCTCTTGGGTTTGCTGCTGCCGGCGCTGGCCGGCTGGGGTTTCGCCAAACTGGCGCCGATTTCGGTCGGTGACTTGGCCGAGAGCGCGGCGGCCATCACCGAGCAACAGGTGTCGCTCGGGCGCTGGGCGGCCGAGCAGCTGCCGCCCGACGCCAAGCTGGGCGTCAACGACGCGGGCGCCATCACCTTCTACTCCGGTCGGCGCACGTTCGACGTCGTGGGTCTCACCACGCCCGGCGAGGCGCGCTACTGGGTCGCCGGCCCCGGCTCGCGCTTCGAGCACTACGAACGACTACCGCGCGCCGAGCTGCCGACGCACTTCCTCGTCTATCCGGAGTGGTTCGCCATCCCCAGCCTGCTTGGCCCCTGCCTCACCGAGCGCCGGGTGTACGGTGCCACCATCTTGGGTGGGCCGGTGATGGTGGCTTGCCTCGCCGACTACAGCAGCCTCGGCTCGGGCGCGAAGCCGATGGGCGACCTCGGCCGCCGACAGCAGCTCGACGAGCTCGACGTCGCCGACCTGGAGAGCGAAGCCGCGCACGGTTACGTGCTCGGCGCCAGCAGCGCACGGGACAACGTGGTCGAGGGCCGCGGCGGGCGCTTCGACGGCGGTCGCGCCCAGCGTACGAGCGAGGCTTTCGCCCTGCGGCTGGAGCCGAACGGGCTCGTGGTGGTGCGGTTCTCGGCGGCTTCGGCTTCGCAGGTCTCGGTCTTGGTAGCGGGAAAGGCCGTTTCGAGCGAGCCCCTGCCGGTCCAGTCCGGCGACTTCCAGGAGCTCGCGCTGAGCCTGCCTGCCTCCGTCGCGACGGGCACTGGTCAGGTCGTGCTGATGAGTGAGGCGCCGCTCACCCTGCTTCATTACTGGTCGTTCGGCCGCGTGCTATAGCGCCCAATCATGCGCCTCCGCACCCTCGGCAAAACGGGCATCGAGATCCCCGAGCTGTGCCTCGGCACCTGGGGCCTCTCGGGCGATGGCTACGGCCCCGTCGACGACGCCGAACAAGACCAGGTCATCGAGCGCGCGCTGGCGCTCGGGATCACCGCCTTCGACACCGCCAACGTCTACGCCAACGGCGCCATGGAGAGCCGGCTGGGTCGCCTGCTCGAGGCGCACCCGAACGCGATCGTGATCACGAAGGTGGGAACCGACCGCTCCGTCACGCCACCGGTGAAGCGTTTCGACGCCGAGCATTTGCGCGCGGCGGTGCACGAATCCAAGGAGCGCCTCAAGCGTCGCATCGACGTGCTGCTCTTGCACAATCCGTCCAAGGTAGCGCTGGTCAAGCCGCATGTGGCCGAGACGCTGAACGCCTTGATCGAGGATGGCAGCATTCGCACGTGGGGCGCCAGCGTGGGCGACGCCGATTTGGGCAAGTTGGCCATCGAGCAGGGAGCACAGGTCTTGGAGCTGGCGTACAGCGCTTTTCACCCGCAAGACTTGGAAGGCGTGGTGCCGCTCGCCCGCGCGAAACAAGTCGGCCTGCTGGGCCGTTCGGTTTTGGCGCACGGGCTTTTGGTCGGCCAGTGGCCGAGCACGAAGCAATTCCCGAACGGTGATCACCGGCGCGATCGCTGGACGAACGACGACTTTACCAAGCGCATTTCGCAGCTGGCGGCGCTACGGCCGAGCGTTTGGGGTGACGTGACCAGTATGCGCGCTGCGGCCCTGCGTTACGCCTTGTCGCACACGGCGTTGAGCTCGGTGGTGATCGGGCCGCGCAGCGCCGTGCAGCTCGATCAGTTGGTGCGCGACGCCGGCAAAGAGCCGCCCTACCTGAGCGATGACGTGAAGCGCGCGCTCGAGAATCGCTTGGCTAACGTGGGCATCAAATCATGAACGCCGAGCTTGCCGTCTTGCTCCGCATAGCGAGCGAAGCTGCGCGCGTGGTGATGGAAGTTTACGCGCAGCCTTTCGGCGTCGACTACAAGGGCCCGCAAGATCCAGTCACTGACGCCGATCGCCGTGCCAACGCGCTGATCTGCGAGAGACTGGAACAGGAATTTCCGGGCGTGCCGATCGTGGCCGAAGAAAGCGACCCGGAAACGTTCAGCGAATTTCGCAAATCGGACCGGGTGTTCTTCGTCGATCCGGTCGACGGCACGCGCGAGTTCGTCGATCGCAACGGCGAGTTCGCGGTGATGATCGGCTTGCTCGAAGGCTCGCGCGCGGTTGCCGCCGTGATTGACGCGCCGGCGCGCGGCGACGTGTTCGCCGGCTGGGTCGGAGAAGGCGCCTTCCGCATCACGGGCGGCAAGCAACAAGCCATTCACGTCAGCGACATCGCCGACGTGACGCAGGGCCGTTTGGTCGGCTCGCGCTCGCACCGCGGACCGGAGCTCGAGCGTGCGCTGGCTCGCCTCAACCCGCGCGAAATCCTGGTGATGGGCAGCGCCGGTTTGAAGGGCACGCTCGTCGCATCCGCCCACGTCGAAGCGTACGTGGCGCCCGGCTACGCCGGCAAACGCTGGGACGCTTGTGCCGCTGACGCGCTCGTCACCGCCGCCGGCGGCAAGCTCACGGACACCCACGGCGATCCCATCGACTACCGCGCCGCTTCCCTCAGCAACGATCGCGGCCTCATCGCCAGCAACGGACGGATTCACGACGCGCTCGTCGACGGCCTCGCCGAGCTGCGCCACCACTGAAGTAACGCCTCCGAAAGCGGTGAATAGGGGAGCGACCAGCAAACGGGCCCCTTGCGCGCGGGCGCGCGAAAGGCCCCCTTTTCCCGTTCGAAAACGGTCTTACCCGCGTAACCAAATTTCCTGAATGATTTCGCGGGAACGCCCGCGCAGAACTGACTACTCCTATTTGTAAGTATCTCCGGGCGGGACGAATGGCACGCCGGCGTTCGAAGCGCTGCGTATGCATACAGAAGGCGCCCGAAGCGTTGGCGGGTTCATCCGCATCTCGATGCGAGTGAACAAAAGGGGTGCGACCCCGTCGCTGACCGCCCGGGCAGGCGTTGTCGCCGGGTGCCGATTTCGTCGCCGCTTCCCGCGTGTGCAGGTCTCAAAATCAATATGCCCGCGTGACCGGTCCAAAGCTTGGCCCTATCTGTCGGGCGACGCGTGCAGTCGCGGCAGCGCGCAGTAGTCGCGGCAGCGCAATCGGCGGCGCAGCGCGCTGTGGGCTGGGCGGCGCAGCGCAATGGGCGGCGCAGCGCGCAGTTCTCGCGGCAGCGCGATGTGGGCGCCGCGGCGCTGTGGCGGGGCCCGCGACGGGCGGCGCAGCGCGCAGTTCTCGCGGCGGCGCGATGTGGGCGCCGCGGCGCTGTGGCGGGGCGCGATTGGCGGCGCAGGGCGCAGCAGTCGCGGCAGCGCGCAATGGGCGGGGCGCGCAATGGCCGGCGCAGCGCGCAGTTCTCGCGGCGGCGCGCTGTCGGCGCCGCGGCGCTGTGGCGGGGCCCGCGACGGGCGGCGCAGCGCGCAGTTCTCGCGGCAGCGCGCAATGGGCGGGGCGCGCAATGGCCGGCGCAGCGCGCAGTTCTCGCGGCGGCGCGCCGTCGGCGGAGCTGCGCTGTGGCCGGGGCGCGCAATGGGCGGAGCTGCGCGCAGTTCTCGCGGCGGCGCGCTGTCGGCGGAGCTGCGCGCAGTTCTCGCGGCGGCGCGCTGTGGGCGGCGCGGCGCTGTGGCGGGGCGCGCGATGGGCGGCGCAGCGCGCTGTGGGCAAGGCTGCGCGCAATGGGCGGCGCGGCGCTGTGG
>Ga0068855_100012400_pt1 | contig 10293 bp, 11 predicted proteins | sample KBSCornC52_FD_66592 | JGI IMG/M metagenome (GOLD analysis project Ga0068855, IMG submission 66592) | Corn rhizosphere microbial communities from Kellogg Biological Station, Michigan, USA - KBS Corn C5-2 | ecosystem: Host-associated > Plants > Roots > Rhizosphere > Soil ... | reverse complement strand
CGCTCACAGCGCAGGCAGCGAATCCCGGTTAAGTGGCAGCCGCAAAGCAGCCACGGAACGCTTATGGACTCGACTCAGCCTCGGCGGGCTCCCTTTCGGGAATTAAGTCCGTAATGGCACGGACACCGGCTGTCTGCGGTGAGCGATTGGCTCTCGATTAAATTAGAACAAGACAGTATGGCACGTACAATGGCAGCCTGTCAAGGCTGGGGGACGTGGATTCGAACCACGGTTAACGGCTCCAAAGGCCGCTGTCCTGCCGCTGGACGATCCCCCATCACATCTCATGACAATGCCGAGCCAGCGTGAGTATACACTTGCCGCAAGTTGGCTGTCAAGGAAAATGGGTTCGAGCAGTTGCCATAAACCCTGGCACACCATCAACAACTAACGCCCAGGGAGCGGTTCCTTTGGAATTCGCTCCATCCGCAGCATTCCGTTGTGGCATAGGACTTATGGGACGAATGGGCCTCATGGGACGAATGGGACGAGCGAAATTACCTCATCACCCCATCCCATCACGGCACACGGAGTATGCCTGCTACTATCACGTATCACTGCATATCTACGCAGCGCTCCAGGTCGGCGAGTTTGTGTACCGTGATGCGATACTGGTTGCTCACGCTGATGCAGCCAGTGTCCTTAAAGTGTTTCATTACCTGGTTGACGCGCTCGCGCGATGCGCCGACGATATCGCCGAGGTCGTTCTGAGTGAGGCGGATCGGGATCGTGACGTCGCTGCCCGCTCCGTTCTTCTGGCCGTACAGCTGCGCGAATTCGATGAGATGGTGCGCGACCAGCCCCTGGACGCTCATCGTCGCGAGGTTGCCTACCCGCTCGTTGCCGCGCCTGGAACGGTCCGCCAGGCTGCGCAGGAGATTCATGTTGAATTCGCGGCAGTGGGTGAGCTGGTCGAACAGCGCTCGATCGATCAGCAGCAGCGAGGTGTCCTCTTGAACCACCACATTTGCGGACCGATACTTCGAGTCGATCAGGCTCAGCTCGCCGAAATGGTCGCCCTTCGCGAGGACGGCTAAGAAGACTTCCCGCCCGTCGGGCCGGTTCAGAAATACCTTGACAATCCCTTTGAGGATCAGGTAGAGCGTCTCGCCGGTATCGTCCTGGTTGATCACCACCGTGTCCGGACGGTAAGTACGGTGGCGCGCGCGCTCCGCTACAAGGGCAATCTGATCGTCGGGAAGGCCGCTGAATAGCTGGACCGCCCGAAGCAGGTTCGGGTCAATTGCCATGCGCTCTCACACATCCTTTTCTCCGGAGCCCACTGCGATTGTTTGTTCGGCGGGCTGTCCGCGGCTCCAGACACTTTGATTATATGTCGATAACGGGCGACTGTCAAGCAACGAGACTCTCTCCTACAGCGCTCAGGCCAGCAATACCACACTGGGGCGGTCCCGGCGATTCTGGAGGAAACGCGCGGCGTGTTGTCGAATGGGAATTAAGCGCACAGCACCGAGGGCCCGGACTCCTGCACGAAGCCGCCTGGCCCCACGAAAGAGTGATTCATGGCACACGTTTTCAATATGCCGCAGCTTGGATCGACCATGGAGGAAGGCACGATCCTCAAGTGGCATAAGCAGGTGGGAGACAGCATTAAGCAGGGCGAGACGCTGCTGGAGATAGAGACGGACAAAGCGACCATGGAGGTCGAATCCACGGCGACCGGAATCGTGCGCAAGCTGCTGGCCGGTCAGGATAGCCTGATCGCCATCCGCACCCCGATTGCGATTATCGGTGATGCGGACGAACCGATCGAGCATCTTCTCAACGGAGCTGCGTCTGCTTCCAATGGCGGCAGCTCGGCACCCGCATCTGATCTGCTCACAAGGGACCTGCCCCAGCAATCGCCGGAGGCCAGAGCGTCCCGGTCTGAGCAGATATTGATTTCGCCGCGAGCGCGCCGTTACGCCGACGAGAATGGAGTACCGATCGCGGCGCTCGCTGGCACAGGCACGGGCCCCGAGGGTCGCGTTGTCGAGCGGGATGTTGTCGCATACCTTCAAAGCGCTCCCGCGGCGGCTGAGTCGGCGCGGCAGGCAATTGCCGACAGCGCGGTTCCTCGTTCGACACCTCTTGCGGCCCGCATCGCGGACGAGCTGGGTATCGACCTGACTACTCTGTCCGTGGGCTTACCTGGCAGCCGGGTGAGAAGCGCGGACGTGCTCCGCCACGTGGAATCAGGGCCGGCGCCGGAGCCTGCGCGGCAGTCGTTGGCGCTCGCATCGGCCGATACGACGATCGCGCTCGGAGGAATGCGCAAACGTATCGCCGACAACGTGGTTAAGTCGGCCTTCACGGCGCCGCACGTCACATTGACATTGGAAGTAGACATGACGGCCTGCGGCGATTTCCGGAAGCGCGCGATGCCCGAGATCGAGAAAAGCCATGCGGTCCGGCTGTCGTTCACCGATATATTGGTGAAGGCCGTGGGTCGCGCACTGGGCGAGCATCGCCTGCTCAACGCAACCCTAGCCGGCGACGAGATCAGGCTGCTTGCCGAGAAGAATATTGGGGTCGCGGTCGCGCTCGAAGAGGGACTGATCGTACCTGTCATTAAGGCGGCCGATCAAAAACCGCTCGGGGCGATCTCTGCGGAGCTGAAATCCCTTGTCGAGCGCGCACGGACGGGCCGGTTTACGCCGGACGATCTGGCGGGCGGCACATTCACCATCACCAATCTTGGCGCGTTTGGGATCGATGTGTTCGACCCGATCATCGTAGCCGGACAGGCGGCGATCCTCGGTGTGGGCAGAATCGCGGAAAAGCCCGTTGTCGTCACCGGGCAGGTCGTGGTCCGATCGATGATGAACCTTTGCCTGTCGTTCGATCATCGTATTCTGGATGGCGCGCCCGCCGCCAGGTTCCTTCAGCGCATGAAGGAGCTGCTTGAGAATCCGATGCTGATTCTCCTGTAGCCGGACGGCAGGACGCCCGTTTCGCTCCGCGATCGGAAGAGAGGTCTATTATGGCGCAGCGCGCCGGCCGGATTACTTGCCCGCGATGCGGGGCGAACAACTTCGACACCGTTACCTCCTGCTGGAAGTGCGGATCACCCGTCGGGCAGATGGCCGGTACACCCATGCCCGCCGCGATGCCGCAGCCGGCTGCCGCTATGCCACCCATGTCTCCAAGCCCCGTGCAATACACGCAGGAACGCGCGCCAGCGCCTGCATACCAGCCTGCGCCGATGCCGACCGGCGACTCCGGAGTAGCCAAAAGGGCGGCGCTGGCCCTCGGATTGACGATCCCGTTTGTCGGCCTCCCAGTTGGCTGGGTCTTTATGATGATCGAAGACCGCAACAAGCAGGCGATCGGACGGTGGTGCGCGATGTGGAGCATGATCGGCCTCGTGCTGCACCTCTTTGTCACGTGGTTCATGATCCAGCAATCGGTCCCTCTGATGATACAGCTGCTTGGCGCTGCCACAAAGGGCATGTCGCGCCAAAACCCCGGCGGCATCGAAGGTCTGCCAGGCGGAGGCAGCCCTTAACCCTCTCAATATTATTCTGCAGAACGCACGCACGATTGCCATAATTTGACCCATAAGCGCCGGTAGAATTGAATGCGCCAGCCGCGCACGCGGCTCTTCATTCCTGCAATTCTTACCTGGATGCGAATGCAGTCATATTAAGGCGATACCCGTCGCCGAACGGAGCGATGGAACGTGAATTCTACAGTGACCCCCAAGGATGGCCCAGGCGATACGACCGTGAACGATTCTGAGGTCCGCCTCCGGATCTCCAGCGTGGACGACGACAGTCCCGGCGCTGAGCCCGCCACCAAATTGGTTTTCTCATCCATTCAACAGACAGCCGTGGCGCTGGTAAGCGCCGCAACCGAACAGGCCGCGCAGAACATTGACCGACGATCCGCACTGCCACGCGGCATTCGAGATGCCGTTGCCGAGCGCCGAGAATTCGCGGTCCAGCGTGCCACGGCGGACCAGGCCCGGCGTGTCGCGGATTGCGCGCGGGCGGTCGTGGAATCGATGCTGCGCCATACCACTCAGCCATGTCTCGCACTGAATGAAATGGGCGCTATCATCCGCTGGAACGAGGCCATTTCGAATTGGACCGGCGTGTCGGCGAGCGCCGCTCTGGAACATGACCTCACAGTTATCTTCTCTGCACAGTCCGCGGACGAGATCCAGGCCGCGAATGTGGCGCTGCGCGAGGCGGAGGAGCTGCCCGGCGGCGTGGATGAAGACCCCGTGTTCGTCCTCGAGGGTCAATACTTTCTGAGCACCGGTATTGCGGCTGAACGCGTTGCGCTGCTGCCGCTCTGTCGTGTACCCCGCGTGGTTGAGGCCGTAATCGTTCTCGTTACGCCAGCCTCGCTGCCAGCGTAGGGCCAACAGAGCGCAGCGAGCATAGCAGGTTCCTAAATCGAGGGCGCCGCTCAGCAGGTCCACCGTTGGGGGCGCCGCGTCTGATAGAGTAAAACAAAGCCGGATTTTTTTCCGGCTTTTTTTGTTGCGTGGAAACAACGGTATGCTTCGCCGCCGTATTGTGAATTAGCAAACAAAATGTGAGCCACGATTTGGGCGGTACCGCTCAAACATTCGCGCTTACAATACAGTGTAGCGGATGCCGGCCGGCTTCCTTTTATTTTCGAATGAGGAGTAAGATGAAAACAGACTTTACGCGATGGCGATCTCAGTTGCCCCGCGCAGTTGGAATACCCGCCGTGTTCGCGCTGGGTGCAGTTGCTGCAATCGGACTGCGCGGTAATGCAGGACAGCCAGGAGTCCCCGTTCAGCCGCCCGCACAGGCGATTACGATGCAGAATTCGTTCGAGCAGGTCGCGGATAAGCTGCGTCCCTCGGTTGTATTCATCCAGAGCAGGCAGACCATCAACTCATCCGGCATGCTCCGCCAGGGGCAGTTCGACGGTGGCCAGGCATTTCCGTTCGGGGACATTCCCGGTATGCCGGGCGGGCGGCAGTTCCGAATGATGCCACAGATGCCGCGAAGTGCAGTTGCCAGCGGTTCCGGCGTGATCGTGCGCAGCGACGGCTATATCCTTACTAACGACCACGTTGTTAATGGCGCTGACAAAGTGACCGTGCGCCTGCAGGACGGGCGAGAGTTCACGGGCGAAGTGCGCCGTGATTTCAAGAGCGACCTTGCGTTGGTGAAAGTCCCGGCGAACAACCTTCCGGCCGCCGAAATCGGCGATTCGGACAAAGTCAGAATCGGGCAATGGGCGATCGCATTCGGCAGCCCGTTCGGCCTGAGCGACACGATGACTGTCGGTGTGATCTCTTCGCTGCACCGCCAGGAGGAGATCGGACAGGGCAGTGATGGCCGGTTTTATTCGAGCTTGATCCAGACCGACGCCAGCATCAATCCCGGTAACTCCGGCGGCCCGCTGGTTGATATCTACGGTCGAATCGTGGGTGTGAACGTTGCGATCGAATCGCCGAGCGGCACGAATGCCGGTGTTGGATTTGCCATTCCGGCGAATACAGCGAGGTACATCGTCGATCAGCTCATTACTAAAGGTTCGGTAACTCGCGGTTATCTCGGCCTCGTGCCGGTGACGCCGACCTACGCAGAGAAGCAGCGCTATGGCGTTAAGGAAGGTGCGGTTGTCCGCGCGATCGACGACAATACGCCCGCACAGAAGGCCGGTTTCCAGGTAGGAGACGTGATCGTCCGCTATAATGGCAAGCCGATCGCCGATGATGCGGCGCTGCGCGACATGGTCGCCCGCAGCCAGCCCGGCACCCGGGTCGACATCATTGTTAAGCGCGATGGCGGCGAGAAGGCTCTGACGCCGACCATTGAAGCCGTGCCAACAGAGAAGGCTGTCGCGGCCAACCAGCCGGTTGACAAAGAGGCTCCCAAGGGCAAGCTCGGCGTACAGGTCGGCAACGTCTCAGATCCGGAGATTCGGCAGCAGCTTGGCCTCAAGGACACGCTGAAAGAGGGCGCAGTGGTGGTGAACGTGGTGCCCGGCAGCCCGGCTCAGGAAGCTGGCGTGCAGGCAGGCGATATCCTGACGCGAGTCAACGGCAGGTCGATCTCTGATGCCGCGCAGCTCACGGAAGTAGCGCGCGGGCTGAAGAGCGGTTCTACGGTCCCGGTGGTGGTCCGCCGCCAGAGCGGGAACACATGGCAGACCCTTCTCCTTCAGGTATCTCTGGAGTAAGGATGCCATGACATCTGCCCGCTCCATTTTGAGAGCGGGACGCCCGGAAACGTACCTGGGCGAGCTTCGGGAACAGAGCGGAACGTGGGCTCTGTTCCCTTTTTATCACGGTTGGAAGGAAGGGTGAAGAGATGGCGCAGGCAGTAATGAGCGCCTCGAGCGAGACCAAACTGCGAGTTCCGGAGTGGGTCTATATCTTCTCGGACGAGCAGTTCGTTCAGTGGTGTAAGAATCACAAACTTCAAGTATGCGACGAACCACGAGCGTTCTCCGAAGACGAGCGTGCAGCGATCTTCCGCTATGCAGTTCGACAGCAGCTCGTAAATTAAGAACCTCGATCCTATAAGTCAATATGGGCGGCGGGAGCCATGCTTCCGCCGCCTTTCTGTTGGCCTATCCAATTCGGCCACAGGCGGAACATGGCGGTTTGAGCGACATTCCTGTGTCACGGCGGCCATTAATCTACGTTCAAATTGAGTGTGATTGCATCAAACGGCCCCTGCTCTCAGCGCCATCAGGGGAGTAACAAGGGAGAACAGAGCCGATGACCAGGAAAGCCATACCCAGGACGTTAATCGCCAGCCGCCCGGTAACTGCTTGTTTCACTGCAACGCTCGCAGCGATTACATTGCTAGCGGTGTTGATTCCGGTGGGAACCGAAACGCAGGGAGGCGGCGCCAAGAACCCGCCGAGTTCACTGCGTACAGTACTACAGTCGCCGGTCAGTTAGAGACGACGAAGACCCAACCGATGACGTGGCAGAGCCAGAGTACGCCGCCTGCCCTTGCCGATAGCTCGTAAGGTAGAGAGCGGCCCCGCATCCAGGGACCGCTCTTTTCTGGTTGATACGCCGGTACACTCGGCACTGACCGCGACTCGGGCGCAAGCTGATGCGACCTGGATTACAATGTGATTCTCAATGGCTGTGCGCACTAATCCGCCTGGTTGCTCCCTTTGGGAAGTCCACAATGCGCACATGTAGTTCGAAACTGATTGTTGCGTTCACCTTTTGGCTGGAAGAAATGTTCGTTGCAGCGTGGACATCGGAACTGCGTCCAGCGCATACCTGAAACAGCGAATGCGATCAACCATACAGGCACAAGGTACATTGCCTTATTTCCGAGCAGCAACATCGCCAGGATCAGCAGGAAGAATCCGCCCAGCCAGCACGAAATGAACACCACCGTGCGTACGCGCAGGTCCTTCCAGTTTCGTGAATAGTCCATTGTTTTCCTCGCTCAAGTCTCGCGGATCGCTCGCTCCTCGTGCGTCACTGACCTTTTTCAGCTCGCACTTCGACTTTTGAAATCATCTCGATGCAACCGCTATTTCCGACAGGTTGAGTTCCTCACCTTCTGCACGGGCGTTCACTATCGAAGTGCAACCCTCTCACATATTTTAGAACAATCCATTTGCCGCCGCGGTTCCGATAGGCACGGGTCTGCGTATAATAGCGTAGGTCGCGGAACCTTCAAGCTGCCCTCATCTTCTACCACTGTGGTGAAAGCGATCCGTTCTTCTGCGGAGACAGCGATGCAGAACCTGACAGCGTGCTGGTTACCCCACCCGATACCATCGCGGCGAGTCGGTGCGCGAGGCAATCGTATCTCTGCGCCATAGGAGCAATCAAACTGTGTCGCAACAAACGATCGGGAATACTGACGAACCCCAACACTGGCGCCGCCTTTTGCGCACCCGCAACTGGATCATCGCTGTTTGGCTGGCGGCGCTCGCTGGTACTTTGATTGCATTTCCGCTGCTGGGCGTGCTAACAATTTCAAACAATTGGGTGTTCGGAGCTTTAACGGTCCTTGGGACCGGCGTTCTTGGAGGAGCCTGTGTGGGGTTGATCTTTCAAGGATCTCTGGAAAAGCAACTCAAGCTGACATTAGAAAGCAACGATACCTCGAACCTGGCCTATTGGATCCAGACACTCTATGCTCCGGCTTCGTTGCTCGGTTACCCTCAGATGATATCCGAATATCAGACTAAAGTGCGGAGCAAACTCCTCATTCACATGTCGGGGCTAACGGAGGTGACGGCCTATATCTTGAGTAGTGACGATCGAGCGCTGCTGTACCGCACGCTGAAAGGTCAGGACGTGGAACTGATCCGCGAAGTTCTGCGCGTAGTACCAATCCTCGCGGACGAGAGTGCAATGCCTTACGTGAGGCACCTGGCGAAAGGCAGAGGGCTGGCGGCAAACGATCCGGAGCTGGAGCGTCTCGCCCAATCCACACTCGAGGTGCTGCGGTCCAGAATCCAAACTGGCACGGCAACGGGGCTGCTGCGCGCCTGCTCTCGGCCGCTGACTGCCGAGCACGAACTGCTCGTCCCCGCGAACGCCAGATCGGAATCAGAAGCCGAGGAGCTACTGCGAGGCGGATCGCGAGAATAACAATCGACATGATCACCTATCTACTCTCTTGATTCGCGGGGACAGTCAATGGAAACGGCCCGTGCTGGCCTCTGTAAGAGACCGCACGGGCCGTTCCTTCAATGCGCAATGTTGATCTATCCGATTGGGACAAATAGCAGCGCACAGACTCGAACTGTGGACAACGCGGGTATGAACCGCGCGCTCTAACCAACTGAGCTACGCTGCCGGAAGCACGCATATTCTACCATAGGCGGGGCTGGCTGTCAACGTAAGGCTGGGCAGGCAAATGGGCACGGAGGACCGCCGAATTGCGGCGCGCTACTCCTGTTTAGCTGATGGTTTCAGCCACTGCTCGAACCAGGCATAGAACGCCTGCTCTTGCTCCTTTGTAACGGTGTGACCGGATTTTGGGGCGATCATGATCTTGAGGCGGTCGGCGCCCGCGCGGTCCCCGTGATAGCGGGCATCCAGCGCGACTCCCACAAATCCTCGCCGAGCGATCTCCTCAAGGTAGGATGCCATACCCTCTTTGCTGCCGCCAAGCCCATGCAGGCAGACGACAGCAGGCAGCCGACCTGCAGTGTCCGCTTTGCGAACAATAAGCACCGGCACGCGGACTCCCGCTTCGCTCGCCACGGTCAGCTTCTCGCGCAGGAGTCCTTCACGGCTCTCCGAGGAGACGATGGCCGGATCGAGTGGGACCCGCGGCCGATCGAAGCGCTTGATAAAGGAAGAACGGATTTCTTGAGGCGATCCAGTCTTCGCCTGCGCCAGTATCCGGCCCGGTAGCAATGCAATACAGACGAGCGAAGCCAATGCAGAAAGAACGAGAACTCGATTGGTCATATTGGTGATCTCTTTTGCGTCTCTTACCATAGACTGAATTCTGTAGGCACCCGCCTGCCGTCCCATGTTAAGAACAGGTTTCCCTACTTCCGAGATACTGCCGGCGAATCCCGGCTCGCCCCCCTACCCCCCAATTCTGGGGGACTTGCTGATCTCGCGTTATCCAGGTTTTCTACGTTAATCGATCATTCGCCAGCAGTATCTTCCGAGCAAGGATAGTAAGAAAGCTAGAAGCGTAGTCTGTCTGTCAACGATTGTGTCACATATCCGGCGATCTCGTAGTCCGTCTGGTACAATAAGCGAAACGGTGTGAATGCGACTCTCGTACTTGACTCGACCCTGTTTGACCCTTCTGCCCTCATGAGGATCTCAATATGACTGTTCGTTTCCGATTTGCAGCCACGATTGCCTTTGCCTGCGCCACCGCGTCCCTTTTTGGCGGGCGAGCGCACAGTGCGGATGAAAAGCTGAAGTCTGCCGCCGTGCCCGCGCATGCGCCTGCGGTGTGGAAGGATATCGACGGCCGCGAGTATGCTGCCGACAAGCTGGCGCAGGGCAAAGCGACTGTATTCGTATTCGCATCCACACAGTGCCCTATTTCCAACATTTACATGCCTCGCGTCACCGAGCTTGCCAAAGACTTCAAGGAGCGGGGCGTTCGCTTCTTCCTGGTCGATCCTAATCGCGAAGACAGTGATACCGTTCTGAAAAAGTATGCGAAGGAGCGGTCACTGCCGTTTCCAATCGTTCGGGACAGCGGTCTCGAACTGGCGGACTGGCTCTCGGCAAGCCGGACTCCGGAGGTCGTCGTGGTCGATCCAAAGGGCGACATCAGCTATCGCGGCCGTGTTGACGACAACCAGGACCGTTCGAAAGTAGTACGGCACGACCTTCAA
>Ga0068855_100012399_pt1 | contig 10294 bp, 10 predicted proteins | sample KBSCornC52_FD_66592 | JGI IMG/M metagenome (GOLD analysis project Ga0068855, IMG submission 66592) | Corn rhizosphere microbial communities from Kellogg Biological Station, Michigan, USA - KBS Corn C5-2 | ecosystem: Host-associated > Plants > Roots > Rhizosphere > Soil ... | reverse complement strand
CGTACTGACGATCGTTATGATCTTATCACTGTTTGTGGTGATTGTGATCATTGCCCCGTTGATCATGATCATTGTCCCGTTGATCATGATTTCTCATCCAATTATTATGTTCAGGATGTTCTTTGATTACAAAATATTTTGAATCGTGGCTATTACGGATTATTTCCTGGTCGTGATGCCCTTTGTATTCAGCATATTTTGTTCTGTAGATGTTTGCATGGCGATAAGGATATTGGTCATTAATCACCACCTTGTACCCATTGTTTACATCGTAATTATGAAACCGGAAAGGTAAATTGGAGGCGTATACCCAGCGTCCGTGTTGCTGATAAATATATTGGTGCCTGGGAACATAATAATACACATCGATATCGGGCATATAATAATACTCAACGTGATTATACCCCACAGGTCCCCATACAGGCTGAACACCTATATTGGTTGCCCTAACACTCACATTAAATTGTGCTGTAGCAGTTTTAAATATAAAACCTGTAAGCAATAATGCTACTATAAGAATTGATTTTTTCATTATTAAAATGTTTAAGTTGCTTTTTGAAATCAATAAGCTCTGGAAGAAACTACCGCCCGGCTGTATTAATCGGGGCAGTAGCTGGTAAAAAAGAAAACGATGGTTACAGAGCTTCGATAATTTTATGCAACTCTTCTTTGGTTTTACCCAGTTTGATCTGGAGTTTTGCTAACATTTCATCTTTCTTACCAATCTCATACATCAGATCATTATCTGTAAGTACAGCAAACTTCTTCTTAAGTTTTGCTTTTTGTTCATTCCAGTTTCCTTTTATTTCTGTTTTGTTTGTCATTTTATGTTTATTTAATTTTTAATAAAACCTATTGTGTAAAGGTGCGCCTCTTTCGGGTGATAAGTATTACACAATTAAATAAATAGGTTATATCATTCACATATTGTAAGGCATAGCATGGTTAATGCTCAGTAAATATTATTATTATAATCGCTGTTTACCTGAATAATGTCCGGTTCTTTTACATAACTGTTGTTATATCTGAAATGCAGGTTGGTATCCACAGTGATTTTAAATGCATTGTGTTGTATTGATTTTCGGGGAAAATACATGAATCGTAATTCTATAGTACCAAGCAATATATTTTCGTTGCGCGCCCGTATGCCCCCACCCAAACCAAAATAAAACCCCGAATTGGAAGAGCTTTTATTTTCAGGTGTAAAGAATGCAACATCGGCAGATGCAAATGGTGCGAACTTAAACCCCAGCGCTTTGTATTTTAGAAAAAAGAACATTTCTGTGTGTATACTTGAACGCTGGTTTCCGCTTGCCGAATCGAAAGAAATATATTGAAGGCCAAATACATTATTAATCCCAAGCGGTTCAAGGCCAATGCGATTAAATTGCTTTGTATAACTAAATCTCAGGTATTGACGTATTTTTAAGTTTCTGAAGCTAAAAACGCGACTAAAGGTGCTGACGCCTATTAAAACGGCTGCATCCTGAAATTTGCTTCCGTTTAAAAAGGTTCCGGCACGCAAAAAGTACTGCCTCACATATCCCTGGTCTGTTACAACATAATGGTTGGCATCAATTCCGGTATAGAGCCTTTCCATGTGCGACTGTTTATACCAGCCTGTAGTTAACGCAATATTATAACCATAAGGAACATCTTCTGTAATACCAAAACCAAAAACGTAATTGGTTTTATAAAAGTTTTGCCTGAAAAAAGTGAATTGGGCCAGTATAGCTTCCTGATCGTTGAACCTGAAATTGTATCCGTCCTTTACCTGGTAAGGAGCCTGGTTAAACTTGTTTCGGAAGTAACGTATGCTGATAAATTGCCTGTTTAGTACAGATTTCAGGAACAGGAATTTGCGAATGCCCACGTTATACCCAAACCATGCATCATAAGTATCATAATGGTAATTATAAAACAAACTATCAGGCTTTGAATAATTATCAGAAGTTTGGCTATGAGCAAGCTTTATGGCCCCTGCAACATGAAGGTATTGTGATACCAGAGGCCTTTCGAGTGCTATATGCCAGGTATGTTCATCTAATGTACCATCGTACAGATCTGCATTGATTGTTGAATAGCTAATGGTAGCATTAATGAAAGTATTGGCAATACTATTTTTTTCGTATAGTAATTCATAGCCAAAATGAGGGGTGCGACTTTTTTCGAGCAATGTTGTAACCCGGATGCTTTGGGCCGTACCCATTAAATTAACATCGCCTGTTTCGGCTTTAAACTTATCTTTGGTGGCGTTATCGAATTGAAATGTAAGGCTAAGGAAGTCTTTGGTTACAATTATCAAATCGATTGAATCAGGTTCATTTGCAATCGTATCTACCAGTATCCGGGCATCATGTATGTATTTCAGTGAACGAAGATACCGTTCATTATCTGCCACTACATTAGCATTGAGCGCAGTCTTTTCTTTAATGAATAAATTGTTGCGTATTATTCTTTCCCTGGTAATTCTATGCAGATGTTTTATAAAATCTTTACCAAAGTAATTGATTTCTTTTGCGGTATCTGTAAGTGACTTATCAAACCCGAATTCTTTGATCAGTATATGCCGTATACCTTTACCCTGGTGAGGCAGAAATGGCCATTCATTTTTACTGATGAGCACACCCGGTCGCATAGATGTATCTGTACCGCTTCTTGTTATTGTATTTAAGAGAAACCGGAAAAATGATACATTTTTTTTGGGTAAGATATGTGCCGTAGAATCATTTTTTTGCGAATACACAGAACAATAAGAAAGGAATGCAAAACAGAAAGCAATGCAAAAGCGAATAATATTTCTCGCCGTAAACATATTCAGTGTCTTACAAAATTACATCACTATTTGCAGGGCAATGTTATACCTTTTAATAAAAATGTTACACAATTCACATATCAAGCAAAATAACGTCGGGCTTTTTCAAAACTTCGCACTTGGAATCACTATTTGAATCATGCCGAAACAATGAGTAAAAACTATTTCGTTTCAACATGAACGGCATAGGACCTTGGTGTAATTTTTCCTCCATACAGGCAGGCATATACCTTTGTAAAGGTAGCTCCAAAGTAAATGATCATACTGGAATAATAAATCCAAAGAAGAAGAACAACCAGGCTTCCTGCCGCCCCATAGGTGGAAGTCACCTGGAAATGACCAAGAAAATAACCTATGGCTGCTTTGCCAAGCATAAAGAAGATAGAAGTAAATATGGCTCCCTTTATTGCATCCTTCCATTTCACTTTTCCGTCGGGCAGATACTTGAACATGAATGTAAACAACATGGCAACAATAGCAATTATAATAATCCGGTTAATTGCAAATACTATATAAACGCTGGCGCTCCCAAAGAGTGCAACCAGATAGTTGCCAAAAATATTTATCAGCATGGTTATTATTAATGATAAAATAAGGGTAAAACCTATTATGCTGAATATCCCCAAAGAAATAGCTCTTTTAATTAGATAACTCTTTCTATTGAGCTTTGGCATGGTTTTAATCTTCCAGATATAATTGATGGTGTCCTGTACTTCTGAAAAAACAGCAGTAACACCAAACACCATGGCCACGATCCCGATTGCCTTTACAACAAACGAATCATGCGCCGTAACAACATGCTGAATCATTTGCTGAATTTGCATTGCCACGACGTCTCCTACAAGCGTTCGTATTTGAGAAAATATTTTTCCTTCCATTGCCGGTTTGCCGAAAAAATATCCAAATAAAGAAATTGTAATAATAAGCAAAGGAGTCAGTGAAAAGATAGTATAGTAAGAAAGCGAGGCGCTATAGCGGAAGTAATTTTCAGCAATGAAAGTCTTGAGAGCAGCTTTGGTGGCCCTCCATAGCTGTACAAAAAAGATTGGGACCCGTTTCATGTTGTAAAGATGAAAAATCGTTATGATTTCAGACACTCCCTAACCGAGCCTTTAATTCTTCTTCCTGTGTAATTTTTGTTCCCTTGCTAACTTTCTCTGCTGACGCCTTCCAGGTAAAGAAATATCTTCTCCTATCAGAAGGCCCCAAGGAGGCTGGCTGTCAGCCGCATCAAAAATCAATTTAAGAATACTCAACAGCGGAATGGCCAGAAACATTCCGGTAATACCCCAAATGGCTCCGCCGGAAATAACTCCGCACAAAGTAGCCAGCGCATTCATTTTCAATTTAGAACCCACTACCCTTAAAAGTATGAAATTGGCATCGATAAGGTGCACACATATCAGAACTATCGCTACTCCCAATACTGTACCCAAAGAATTGGTAGTGTAGGTTACGATCATACTCAGAATACATGCAGTGAGTATACCAAGGTATGGTATGATATTCAATACGGCAGCAATTATACCCAGCAGCAGTGCGTATTTAACACCGAGAATAAAAAATCCCGAACAATTTAATACAGCTACAATTATCATTTCTGTAAATATTCCAATCACGTATCCTTTAATCACAGTTCTGGATTTATTAATCACCTCGCGTACAATGGCGCTGCTTTTTTCAGGAAAACTGCCGACAAGAAAAAGTATGATCAGTCCCCTGTAGTACAGTAACAAAAATGTATAAACAGGAATCAAAATCATATAAACGACGGTATTTGAAACCGTGTTGAAAGTACTTCCAACGAAAGTGGTCGTATTATATAAGTTATTGAATGAAACAGCATCAAGTAACTGGTTTGTTATTTTGGCACTGATATGAAAATGCTTCTGTAATTGCTCTGCAAGATTTTTAAGCCCGGTGCTTAATTGGGTTATGAATCCCGGTAACTCATTTTTAAACCGGTAGATTTGGGAAGATACCAGGTAAAAAATAAAGAAGCCTAAAAGGATGAAAAGTATGAAAGAAAGCAAAGCTGCCAGGCCCCTTCGTATCTTATGCCGTTCCAGGAAATTGCAGGGAGCAACCAGCAGCATAGCAAATAAACCAGCGAAAACTATTGGCACAAGGATATGCTGCGCCTGAGAAAGTATCAATACAATAAGCACAATACTAATAAGGCTAAGACTGAATCTGATAGTAAATGGGAAAATGACTGGCCTTTGCATATGGCAGTTGGTTAATAAAGTAAATGTAATATTTGCGATAATATCTTTTAATAAGAATGTTACACAATTCACATATAAGGTAAATGATGAGTTGGGCAACTTACTTCTGTCGGGGCAATTCTCTTTTGTTATTCTGTCTGCCGGTAATCAGTACTATTTTCATCTTATATATCGTCCAGCATAGAGCGTCGTTTGTTCTTAAGCTGTTTGAAATGCGAAGGGGTTAGGCCGGTTACTTTCTTAAACTGAGCCGAAAGATGCGCCACACTGCTGTAATGCATCTTATAGGCAATTTCGGTAAGATTCAATTCATTATACACAAGTAGTTCTTTTACCCGTTCAATTTTGTGAGCGATTAAGAATTTTTCAATAGTAGTGCCCTGCACTTCAGAAAAAAGATTGGCAAGGTAGGTGTAATCATGGTTTAATTGCTGGCTTAAAAACGCAGAAAAATTCATTTCCAATGGCTCTTCTGAATAATGGACCAGTTCAATAATAACATTTTTTATCTTCTGTATCAATACACTCTTTTTGTCGTCCATTAGTTCAAGACCCGATTTCAACAACGCTATCCTGATCTGATCATGTTGCTCAACTGAAATATTTTCCAACACTTCAGCTTCGCCCAATTCGACTGAAGTATAATGCAAGCCCAATTTTGCCAACTCCTCTTTTACTACCATCTTACAGCGGATGCAAACCATATTTTTTATGTAGAGCTTCAAATGATGTTTTATTAAGTTAACAGGAGTATACTGTGGCTTATATAGGAGCAGCATTAAAATGCCGGGCATGACCGGGAGCCTTTCTAAATGTACGTATAAATTCTCTTATTGATCTTCTTTAGGAAGCAATTGGTTTAATTTCAGTTCATCTATATCCATATCTCTTTCTATCTGCCTGATGGCCGTTTCGCTAAACTGGCCATCTTTGTGGAGTTTCAGCAGCAGTTCACGTTGAAACCGGCCGATTGCTATCTGCGCATTTTGCATAGCCGTAAGCGTTCTTACAGGTAGTTGTTCTTCCTGTTTTTCATTTTGTGTATGTGTACTGATTTCTTTGACTAATTTTCTGGCTACCTGTTCATATTTCTTTTTTAACTCCGTTTTAATCCGTTCTGCCGGTTGCGGGTAAAATTCATAATCAATAAAATGCAATGTGCTGTTCACTATATACAATTGAAGCTCTTTTTCTTCTTTATCCTCATTGCCCGAAGGCTTCACAACAAGAAGCCTGATTAACAGGGGAAGTGAGAATCCCTGTACTACCAGTGTTACAAAAATCACAACAAAGCAAACAAATATGATCAGGTGTCTTTGTGGAAAAACTTTTCCGTTATAGAGTGTAAGTGGCAGAGCAAGGGCCGTAGCCATAGAAATCACCCCTCTTGTGCCTGTCCAGGCGACAATTAAAACATTTTTCCAGTCGCCAAACCGGTCTTTATCGGGCAACATACCTTTGTGCTTATTCTTACTACCGTTGAAGAACCTGAATGAAAAAGCACCTGCGAAAACCCATATCATGCGCACCAAAATAGTAACCACGCTAATGATCAAACCATAACCTATAAGCGCTGATAATTTGTAATGTGTTAATTGTTTTAAAATGCCAGGCAATTGCAGGCCAATGAGAATAAATATAAATCCATTCAACAAAAACAGTAAGGTGTCCCATACCACTCTGGTCCGCATCCTGGTTTCGTAAGAAAAAATTTCCTGGGAACGCCATGACAATAAAAGACCGGTGCTTACAACAGCCAGTATGCCCGAAGTATGTACCTGCTCCGCAGTCAAATAAGATAAAAAAGGCGTTAATAGGGTAAGGCTCGTTTCAACGATAGGGTAATTGTCAATTTTTTTATGTATGAGAATTAACACAAAGCCCATTAGTAGGCCGATACCTATTCCCCCACCGGCAACAAACAAAAACTGCCAACCGGCTTGCCAGAAGAGAAAACTTCCCGTAATGGATGCCGCGATCGCATACCGGTAAGCAATTAGGGCAGACGCATCATTAACAAGGCTTTCACCTTCCAGGATACTTATAACATGTTTGTTCAGCCCAAGCCCTTTGATGATGCCGCCTGCCGCTGCTGCGTCGGGCGGAGAAATAATGGCTCCCAGCAGAAATGCCAGCGGCCAGCTAAACACCGGGATTAAATAATGGGCGGTAACGGCTACAGCGATGGTTGTAAAAAAAACAAGGCTGATGCCCAATGCCGAAATGGGTCGTATGTTGGTTTTAAAATCATGCCAGGATGTTCGGAAAGCTGCATCATATATCAAGGGAGGCAAAAAAACAACAAAAACAATATCCGGATCCATGACTAGCCCGGGTAATACAGGTATAAAGCCAATGATCAACCCAACCAATACCAGAAACACAGGATTAGGTAGCTTCAGTTTGTCAATAGCAGCCGATAAACTGATCAAAACAGCCAATATAAAAATAATGATCTTAAAATTTTCCATTCTCCATGTTTCAGGCTAACGAGCAAAGTTTGGGGTTGACTAATTCATTGTTTCGTTTAGCCGCAGTTATGAAGCTACGCTTAATATGCCGAATGTCTTCAAATGTGTGAATGATATAAATTAATTGTCTAAATGTGTAACAATTGTATGGGCCAATTGGTGCAGCTTTGCATTGTGTTGTAATAGGGGCAGATGTAATAATCGTTGCAACATAAGCACCAAACCATGAGATTAAAACTAAAGCACAGGATTAATTACGGGAAACCGTCTCAGTGAAAATTTGGGGCGGTTTTTTTGATTCAGAAAAACGCATCATCTGACGAATCCAACCAAAGGATCACAGTCCTGCCTAAGGCATCTTTATACTTTAATTAATAAACAATATTTATGTCCAGCTTACTTTACATCGTTGCTGCTATACTCATTATTGGATGGGTAATTGGTTTCTTTGCATTTCATGTTGGAGGAATCATTCACATTTTGCTTGTTATTGCACTTATAGCTATAATAATAAGAATAATCCAGGGAAGAAGGGTTCTGTAAAAATTACCCTACTGGACAGTCCCTTGGATTCATGCCATTTCCAAAATATTCTTAAAATAGGAAATCAGATTCGGAGTTGGGAGTATGACCCGCCAGCTTTGGTGGCAAAACTTCACTAAAATTGATACCGGATGATATTTTGCTTTCTGTTCAATGGTTAGAAGTTAATATAAAATGCTATTGATACTCTAAGCTCCTGCATCAAACCCGGCAAAGGAATAGCAGTCACACCTTCGTTCATCGGAAATTTATCCTTCCGGGAATACACTACAAAGTGTTTATCTGCTTTTATATCCTCGCATCCCACATCTTCAGCCTTCTGACCAATAACAGACCCGTCATTAAGTCAAGATAACGGCCTATCGTGACACCAGATACATCCAGGTTGCGAGCCAGGATATGTGAATGCATGAGCGTGACCTACCTGGAAACAAGTAGATCGCAAAATACATAGATCAGGCGATTGCTTGCTTTTTGCTTTCGTTTTACTTTGTGTATCGCAACGGAAAGGCCAACTACCTGATAACAATTCCAGTAACCAGCGCTACGACATGGTCTTTCGCCATCAATTAAAATTCCATTTTTATGCGACTATTGGAGCTTATAGGCATATCAGTGCTTGCACTTTCCAGCATTCGGGCCAATGCTCAGTATGTGGAAAAGGAACGGGATGATACCACCCGGTTATTTGCTACCACACCATTCGATTCCATTGCTGCAGGAAAAGCCCTTGCCAAAGGCGAGGGGAGTATTAAAGGAGTAGCTTTTACCAAAAACAGAACAAAAGATCAGTTAAGTGTATTCTTGCCGCAGCGAGTTTATGCCAATAGAATTACGGTATTGTTGTTTCCTGTTACACCTTACCTGCTTGATTACCTCGAAATCAAAAAAAAAGAGAACCCTAAAAAAATGAAGTTCGCTTACATCGACCCGGTAGCCTGGAGATATAGATTGGAGGCAATCACCAATAGTGTAGGCGAATTCACTTTTCCTTACATGAAACCTGGCAAATATTACCTGGAGGCCATTTTACCATGGACCTCCACCGAGTATCATTATGTGGATGCAGGCAGCGTTTATAACGAACGCGGAACCCTTATCCCCCATTATGAACAGCAATCCTTTAACATAGCTCATTACGACAAGCTATATGATTTTGTGGAGATAAAAAACAATGGGGAGGTTGTGCAGATTAAGCTGAAATAGAGCATTTCATCCGGAGTTACCGGTTGAGGGTGCACAAAATTCCGTACCAGCCACTGACTCAAATCATTCCACTCTTTGCTTTTCATCAGCTTTATTACTCTTTTTCTCTGGTACCTTAGGTTTCACATCATAAATTCCTTTTTATGAAATATACAGTATACACTTTCTGTGTTATATCTGCTTTACTAACCGGATGTGTAAGCCAAAAGAAATACAAAGAATTGCAAACAGATTATTATCAGCTGGACGCTAAAAATAATCAACTGGCAAAGACAGATCAGGAATGTCAGCAAAACTTAATAGTTTCTAATAGTAAAGTAGCCAGCCTGGAAGATCAATTGGCTGCACAGCGTGCAAATCATACCTCTTTGCAGGCTGCATTGGACAAATGTCTGGCTTCTTATAGTCAGGGAAATTTGAATATTTCCAAGCTATTGGATGAGATTAATGCATCGAACAAATACATTCAGCATTTGATAGAAGCACGGCATCAGAACGATTCCATGCTTTTAGTATTAACTAATAAATTAACCCGTTCACTAAATCAAAATGAATTAAAGGATGTGGATGTTCAGGTTTTGAAAGGAGTGGTTTATATTTCTTTATCGGATAATATGTTGTATAAGACGGGTAGTTATGAAATATCGCCTCAGGCAGGATTAATACTGGATAAAATTGCAAAGATCATAAATGATTATAGTGATTATGAGGTTTTGATAGAAGGCAATACCGATACTGTGCCTATCATCAGGCCTAACATACGAAACAATTGGGATCTTAGTGTTCTTAGAGCTTCCTCTGTAGTACAGGCCTTGCAAAGCGATCATAACGTTGATCCATCACGCATGACTGCCGGTGGCAGAGGTGAATATAATCCCGTAGCAACCAATACTACCGACGCAGGCAGGTCACTTAACCGCCGTACACAAATTATTATAAAACCTACATTAAACCAGTTTATGGACTTAATGAACGCCTTTTCTCAAAAGAAGGAGTAAATCAATAACAAACAACCGGTTACGATAAATTAA
>Ga0068855_100012397_pt1 | contig 10295 bp, 5 predicted proteins | sample KBSCornC52_FD_66592 | JGI IMG/M metagenome (GOLD analysis project Ga0068855, IMG submission 66592) | Corn rhizosphere microbial communities from Kellogg Biological Station, Michigan, USA - KBS Corn C5-2 | ecosystem: Host-associated > Plants > Roots > Rhizosphere > Soil ... | reverse complement strand
AGGAAGGTCGGGTAGGTCAGCACCAGCGAGATTGGGTTGTTGAACAGCCCGAACTGGAAAATCATTGTCGCCAGCGGAATGAACAGGATCGTCGGCGGTACCAGATAGGCGAGATAGATCGCCAGCCCGACATGTTGCGCGCCTTTGAATCGCAGCCGCTCGATCGCGTAGGCCGCGAGCACGCTCGCCGCCACAGACAGGAAGGTGGATGCGACGGCGACCGACATGGTGACCAGCAGCCAGCGCGGATAGTTGGTATGGAACAGCAGCTTGTCGATGTTGGCGAGCGTCGGCGAGTGCGCCCAGAACGGGCTGAACTTCGCATAGTCATACATCTCGTAGTCGGGTTTGAGCGCGGTGATCGTCATCCAGTAGAACGGAAACAGCAGTACGATCACGAACAAGGCGAGCGGGATATAGAGCGTCACCACCCTCTTGGCCTGCGAATCCCACGACGGCCTTTCGGGCTCATCCCGTACCGCGCGGGCGAGCGGCCCGGGCTCTGTGGCGTCGGTGATCGTATCAGTCATTGCCGGCCCCCTGCTGCCATTTGCGTCGGCCGACGCCGTAGAAGCATAGCAATGTCGCCACGATCAGGAACGGGATCATCGCAACCGCGATCGCCGCCCCTTCGCCCAATTGCGACCCCGGGATGGCGCGCTGGAACGCGAGCGTCGCCATCAGATGTGTGGTGTTGAACGGCCCGCCGCGGGTGATCGCATAGACCAGCTGGAAGTCGGAGAAGGTGAACAGCACCGAGAGCGTCAGCGCCACCGACAGGATCGGCATCAGGAGCGGCACGGTGATGCGGCGGAATCTCTGCCAGCCGTTGGCGCCATCCAGCAGGGCCGCCTCGTAGAGTGTGGGCGAGATGGTTTGCAGCCCGGCCAGGAGCGTGATGGCGACGAACGGAATTCCGCGCCAGATATTGACCACCACCAGCGACCCGCGCGCATTCCACGGCGCGCCAAGAAAGTCGATATAGGTGCTGCGTAGGTGCAGCACGTTCACCAGCAGATAGGAGATGATTGAGAACTGCGGGTCGTAGATCCACCACCACGCGATCGCCGACAGTACCGTCGGCACGATCCACGGCAGCAGTACGATCGCGCGTATGAAGGCGCGGAATGGGATGTAGTTGTTGAGCAGCATCGCCAGCCACAGCCCGAGCAGGAACTTCCCGCTCGTCGCGACCACCGTGTACATGATCGTGTTAGTCACCGACATCCAGAAGATCGGGTCTTGCGACAGCGAGATGAAATTCTGCAAGCCGATGAAATGGCCCGGCTGGCCGATCGTCGCATCGGTCATCGACAGCCATAACCCGAGCCCGAGCGGATAGGTCAGGAAGATCAGCAGCAGCCCGGCCGTGGGCAGCATGCACAGTGTGACCAGGAATGCCTTGTTGTCGAACATCCGGGTCAGCCAGCCGTCCGGGCGGCGGATAAACAACCGCTCGGCCGCGTTCGCGGTCGCGTCCATCACTCCTCCCTTCGGGGTCGATCCCCGCGAAAGCGGAGGGCGGCGACGCCGCCCCCGCTTTCGCGGCTTCACTCGAGCGCCGGGGCCGCCGCTCCGCTGAGGTTGAACGTCGGCCTCTGCACCCCGCCGCTACCCGTAGTACCGTTGGGCCTGACTCGCCGCCAGCTTGACCGCCGATTCCGGCGATGCGGCGCCGGACACGACCGACGCGAACATGTCAACGACGGTATAGTTCGCCGCGACGGCGCTCGAAGCCGGGCTGATCGGCCCCTTGTAGCCATCGTAGAACTGCGTATCCATCGCGCCGCGGAAGGCCTGCAACCGCGGATTTTCAGTCCAGAACTTCATCTTGGAATAGGCATCGAGCGGCTCCGACCAGTAGCCGAGGCAGGCCGACAGCCACGGCCCGTACTGATCCTTCTCCATCATGAAGCGAACGAAATCCTTGGCCGCGTTTGGGTATCTGGTGTGCTTGAACACCATCGCACTCAACACCAGCGCCGATTCGGGTGTCGTATGCGCCATCCCCTTCGGCGCCAGTTGGAAGAAGGTGTCCTCGGCAATCGCCTGCTGCGCCTCGTTGGGCGAGAACCGGTTGGCGAAGTAGATCGACACACCGTTGAAGGTGAGGCCGATCTCGCCGGCGGCATAGGCCTTGTTGTTACCCGAATCGTTCCACGACAGGGTGCCGGGAATGAAGGTCTTCTGCAGCTGGGTCGCGTATTTCAGAGCCGCGACCGTGTCCTTCGAGTCAATCGCCATCTTGCCCTCCTCGTCGACCAGATAGGCGCCGTGGGTCCACAGCAGCCAGTTGGCGAAGGCGTTGGCGTCACCGACTGCATGGCCAAGTGAAGCGCCGGCCGGATGCCCGGCCTTCTGCAGCTTCTCGCACAATGTCAGAAAGCCTTCGAGATCATCGGGGATCTTGCTGTAGCCGGCTTCCTTCACCCACGACACGCGATAGGCGCACGGACCCGAACTGCCGCCCATCGGGATGCCTATCCAGTCCTTCGTGCCCCATTTGGTGCCGTACAACTTGGCCAGATTGTACCAGCCGCCATACTTGGTGCCGAGATACTCGGCCAGGTCCGACATGTCATGGACCTTGGAAGCGTAGATCTGCGGGTCGGAGCCAAAGCCCACGATCACATCTGGCCCGGCGCCGGTATTGGCGGTCACGGCCTCCTGCGGGCGCATGTCCTCCCAGCTCAGGAAGCTAGTCTTAACATCGATGCCGGTCGCCTTGGTATAGGCGGCGGTATTGATGTTCCAGTATTTTTCGTCGGCGGCGACGAACTTTGCCGGCCGTAACACGCTGAGCGTCGCCCCCTTCTCCAGCTTGTACTCAAGCTGCGTGACACTCTTGGTCGGCACGTCATCGACGGCGGCTTGGGCGCGCCCGGTGCCGAGGATCGGTATCGACGCGGCTGCCAGTCCCAGCGCCAACGATTCTCGCCGTGTGAATTCCACCATTTCCTGTTTCCTTCCCTTGCTCGTTATCCGGCCCGCCTCCAGCGCAGTGTCGCGCCGAACCGGCCCGGTTGCTCAGCGGCCACGCGGCCGTGGCGCTCCGCCGTCAACCGCCCTCCATCCGCTGATGATTGCCGGCGTCGAACAGATGCACGCTCGCCGGATCGACCGCGATTTGGATGGTCTCACCTGGTCGCGCTGCGACCCGCTCGCGGAACGCGCAGACGATCGGCACACCAGCGAAGCGCGCCGTCACCTGGGTTTCCGACCCGGTCGGCTCGATCAGGCTCACCGTCGAGGGCTGTCCGTCGGGGCTGAGCTGGAAGTGTTCGGGCCGGATGCCGTAGATGATCGGCCTGCCGTCGGCGCCCTCGGCTTTCAGCGATTGCGGCAGCGGCAGCGCCACCCCATCCGCCGCCCGGAACGCCCCGCCGTCGATCCGCCCGTCGAGAAAATTCATCGCCGGCGAACCGATGAACCCCGCCACAAACATGTTGCGCGGCCGGTCGTAAAGATCGAGCGGCGCCCCGATCTGCTCCACATGGCCATTGTTCATCACCACGATCTTGTCGGCCATCGTCATCGCCTCAACCTGGTCGTGGGTGACATAGACCGTGGTCGTGGTCAGCCGCTGGTGCAACTCCTTGATCTCGGCCCGCATCTGCACCCTGAGCTTGGCATCGAGGTTTGACAGCGGCTCGTCGAACAGGAACACTTGGGGGGCACGCACGATCGCCCGCCCCATCGCTACGCGCTGGCGCTGGCCACCAGAAAGCTGGCGCGGATAGCGGTTGAGATACTGCGCGAGGCCAAGAATCTGCGCTGCCCGCGCCACCTGCCGGTCGATCACGTCCTTCGGCGCCTTGGCGAGGCTGAGCGCGAACGCCATGTTGTCGCGCACCGTCATGTGCGGATAGAGAGCGTAATTCTGGAACACCATGGCGATGTCACGCTCTTTCGGCGCCACGTTGTTCACCACCCGCTCGCCGATCGCGATCTCGCCCGAACTGACGTTCTCGAGTCCTGCGATCATCCTGAGCAGCGTCGACTTGCCGCAGCCCGATGGCCCCACCAGAATCGCGAACTCGCCATCGCCGATCTCGACGCTGACGCCGTGCAGAACCTCGGTCGTGCCAAAACGCTTGCGCACATCGCGGATGGAAACGGTGGCCATAGTAGCTCCTTCTGCCACGTCTGCCCCGGTCATTGCCTCGGGCCGTCGCTGCGACCTGACCAGATTTCTGCCGGAGTCGTTATGAAATCCCGAAGCGTCGATCTCTGTTGCCGCTATCAAAGCCGGCACCGACAAGATTGCGGCTCTCGCGTGTAAGATCGCCCTGCGTCAGCGCGGTCTCGCTGGCCTCCGGTTGTAACGCAAAGCGTGCCCAAAGGTTGCTCGGCGCGGCGCTAGACTAAAGTTGCTGAAGCATTCGACGCGGGCGTAGGTGACACGGTCGCTCCGGAGCGAGGGCAGCGCACGCCTTCTGCGCTGCTCTGTGCATCAATTTTCCCGATCCGGTGGCAAGCGCTGGACTGAATCTCCACGCACCCGATCGAGGCGCGCCTAGTTCTGGTCGTCTTCGGAGGAATAGCAGAGCCGACTCTCAAATCCTGCCAATGGCATCGCCGGGCGCCGGGAGTTGCGAGGCGGCCGGCGATGCCCGGCGGGAATGATCCGTCGCGATCAACAGATAGACGGCCGGCACCACGAACAGCGTAAACAGCGTCCCGATCGAAAGCCCGCTCGCGATCACCAACCCCATGTTGAAACGGGACACGGCACCGGCGCCGCTGGCGAGGATCAGCGGCACGACGCCAAGCACCATCGCCGCCGTCGTCATCAGAATCGGACGCAGCCGGATTCCAGCGGCCTGCTCGATCGCCTCGCGCTTCGAGACGCCGCCGCGCTGCAGATCATTTGCAAACTCCACGATCAGGATCGCGTGCTTGCTGATCAGGCCCATTAACGTCACCAGGCCGACATCCGTGTAGATGTTCAGCGATGCCCCGCCGACCCCAAGGCTGACGAAAATCAGCGCGCCCGCAATCGACATCGGCACCGAGACCAGGATGATGCAGGGATCCCGGAAGCTTTCGAACAATGCCGCGAGCGAAAGAAAGATGATGACGATCGCGAATCCGAAAGTTACGACGAAGCCGGAGGATTCCTGAATATATTGGCGCGACAAGCCGCTGTAATCGACCGTATAGCCCTCCGGCAACGTCTTGGCGGCCAGGGTCTTGAGACGCTCGAGCGCGTCGGCTTGCGCGACGCCGGGGGCCGCCACGCCCTGGATCGTGGCGCTGTTGAGCTGCTGAAAATGATTGAGCGTCTCCGGCACCGTCTTGGTCGTGATGCGCGCGATCGTCGACAGCGGAACGGGAACGCCGGAAACGCTGGCCACGTAGTAGTTCAGCAGTTGATCCGCATTGAGGCGATAGCGGCGTTGTACCTGAGGGATCACCTTGTAGGAACGCTGGTCGAGGCTAAAGTAGTTCACGTAGCCGCCGCCGAGCATGGCCGTCATGGCGCTGCCGACATCGCTCATCTTGAGTCCGAGTTGCGCCGCCTTGTCACGGTCGATCTCCACCACCGACTCGGGGTTGTCGATCTTGAGATCAGTATCGAGAAAAATGAACATTCCGCTGTCGATCGCCGCTTTGAGAAACTTCTGGGCGGCTTCGTCGAGCCGATTGAAGGAATCGGTGGTCTTGATCACGAACTGCACGGGGAGACCTTGGCTGCCCGGCAGTGGAGGCAGTTGAAACGCCGCAATTCGCGCGCCGGCGACGTCGTTGAGCCGCTGCTGCACGATCGGCTGAAGCTGGTTGCTGGTTCGCGAGCGCTCGTCCCACGGCTTGAGCACCATTCCCGCGACCACCCGGCTGGGAGAGTTGATCTGGAACACATGATCGGTTTCCGGATATTCCTTCATGATCTCGAAGACCTCTTTCGCGTACAGCACCTTCTGCTGCAGCGTGGCGTCGGGCGCGAGCGTCGAGCTTGTAATCACGACGCCCTGGTCCTCCTGCGGAGCGAGCTCGCTCTTGGCACCTGTATAAAGGAAATAGATGCTGGACAGCACCAGGAGAGCAAAGACTGACGTCACGGGCAGATAGTCGAGACTGTTATGCAACCGCTTCGAATAGAAGTGGCGCATGGCCTCGAAAACGCGATCGATGAACCTGGAGAACCTTTGCTGCCAGCCGTGTGTTGCGCTCTGCGGCCTCAGCAGGCGCGAGCTCATCATCGGTGACAAGGTCAAGGCGACAACCGCCGATATGGTCACTGTGCCGACCAGCGTGAACGCGAACTCCGTGAACAACGCGCCGGTCAAACCACCCTGAAACGCGATCGGCACATAAACCGCGATCAACACGACGGTCATCGCGATGATCGGACGGCCAAGCTCTCGCGCCGCCTCCATCGCCGCGGCTAGCGGTGCCTTGCCTTGCTCGAGATGACGGTTGACGTTTTCGACGACGATGATGGCGTCATCGACCACGAGGCCTATTGCAAGCACCAGCGCCAGCAGCGTCAGCAGATTGATCGAAAAGCCGAGCGCCAGCATCACCGTGAAGGCGCCGACCAGCGACAGCGGGATCGCGACCATCGGGATGACGACCGATCGCAGCGAGCCCAGAAACAGGAATACGACAACATTGACGATCACCAGGGCTTCCACCAGCGTCCGCGCCACGTCGCCAATTGCCGCGTTCACAAAATTCGTCGAATCATAGACGATCTGGCCATGTAGGCCGTTGGGCAGCGCCGCGTGGATGGCGGGGAAGACCTTGTGCACGCCCGCGATGACATCGAGCAGGTTGGCGGCTGGCGCCACCTGGATGCCGATATAAACCGCGGGCTTGCCGTCAAACGCGACCTGCGTCTCGTAACTGTCCGCCCCGAGCGAGACGTTGGCCACGTCCTTCAACCGCACGATCGCGCCAGCCGCCTGTTTTACGATGAGGTTGGCGAATTCGCTTTCGGTATGCAGGCCGGTCGATGCGGTCAGGTTGACCTCGACCATCTGTCCCTTGGTGGTCCCAAGCCCTGAAATGTAGTTGTTCTGCGTCAGCGCGGCGGAGACGTCGGCGGCAGTAAGGCCATAGGCGGCGAGCTTTTTCGGGTCGAGCCATGCCCGCAGGGCAAAGTTCTGTGTTCCAAGAATTTCCGCGGTCTGCACCCCCGGCACCGCCTGCAGTTTGGGCTGCACGACACGAGTGAGATAATCGGTGATTTGATTACGGGCCAGGACGTCACTGTCGAAGCCGAGATACATGGCGTCGATGGTCTGACCGATCTGCACCGTCAGCACCGGTTGCTGCGAGCCGGAGGGAAGTTGGTTGAGCACCGAGCTGACCTTGGTATTGATCTCGGTCAGCGCCTTGTCGGCATCGTAATTGAGGCGGAGATAGACGGTGATCGTGCTGACGCCGCTCGCGCTTTGCGAGCTCATATAGTCGATGCCGTTTGCTTGCGCGATCGCAGTCTCCAGCGGCGTGGTGATGAACCCCGCGATCACATCCGGATCGGCGCCGTAATAGGTCGTGGTCACGGTGACGACGGCGTTCTGCGTGCGCGGGTATTGCAGGACCGGCAGCGAGCCCATGGCGCGCAAGCCGAGCGCCAGGATCATCAGGTTGACGACTGTGGCGAGGACGGGCCGGCGAATGAATAGATCGGTAAAACTCATGGGGCGCGCATCATTCTTCGGAGACCTGCGGATTAGGGCTGAAGGGAACCTTGATCTTGTTGTCGATCCGAACAGGTGAACCGTTGTGGAGCTTGTTCTGCCCCGCGCTTACCACGACATCGCCGGGTTCGATCCCGCTCAGGACTGCTACCTGGTCGCCCCTGGTCTCGCCGGTTTTCACGAACACCTGCTGCGCGACGTACTGCTTCTCTCCACCCTTCCCTCCCTCCTCTTTGACGACGTATGCGATGTCGCCATAGGAATTGTAGTAGATCGCGGTCTTCGGCAGCGTGACGTAGTGCTGCGGCGCGCCAACCTGAATGTCGACGGTGACAAACATCCCCGGCAGCAGCTTCTCGTCGGGATTGCCGAACGTCGCCCGGACCTGAACGTTCCGGCTTGCGGTATTGACGAGCGGGTTGATCGCCAGAATCTTTCCCGCGGATTTCAGTTCAGGATAGGTGTCGACCTCGGCCGTGACGGCTTGCCCGACCTTGATTTCCGCAAGCGCCTGCTGCGGCAGATAGAAATCGACGAAAATCGGATCGAGCTGCTGCAGCGTCACGATGGACGTGCCGGGCGCGATATATTCGCCGAGGTCGACCTGCCGAATCCCTAGCCGGCCCGAGAATGGAGCCGCGATCGATTTGTATCCGACCAGCGCCTGCTGCTGCGCGACCTGCGCCTGGTCGCTCTTTAATGTCGCAAGGTCTGTGTCAGCCGTCTGCTGGCTGACCACGTCGGTTTTCAACAGGTGGCTGGAACGGTCATAGTTGAGCTGCGCGAGTGCTTCGGCGGCCTTGAGGGCCTGCAGATGGGCGATGTCGTCGGCGGCCTCCAGTTCGACAAGCAGCGTTCCCTTCTCGACCTTCGCGCCAGATTGAAAGTGGATCGCCTTGACGATGCCGGAAACCTGCGAACTGAGGTTGGCTCCCTTTTCCGCCCTCGTACTGCCGACGGCCTCCAGCCGTTTCTGCCATGGTTGCGTCGCGGCCGTGATGGTGGAAACCGTTTGCGGGGGATTACGCAAGCCGGCAATCGCCTTATCAATCATTCGCGCCTTGAAGGCTTCAAAACCGAAGATCGCCGCGAAAGCCGCGGCGACCAGCACCAGCATGATGGCCATTCGTCGAAACATCAGGGAGTCCCGAGTAATGCAGTGAATATCCGATAACGCGCGCGCGAACTCGCTGCCTCAACGCTCTCGAAGAGTTGTTGTTCGGCAGAACGGGGCAAGGGAAACGACTTGGCGCCATGATCCTTTGGTAGCATGAAGCGTTAGGAACACTGGCGCACGGCCTACGTTGACCCTTTCGCGAACCGGTACGCCGGCACCTGCGGGCAATCGCGGATCCAACATCCGGTTTGTTCAGACGATCGGCAGAAACGATCCAGATCTTGTGGTTTGCGCGATTGAAATCCTCGACCGCCGTGGGGGCTGCAATGACCGAGCCCTGGCCGCCGATATCAGCGTAGAGTCCGGACATGTCGCCGAGCACGCCGAGTTTGACCTTTAGCGGTGCTTTGCCGGGTTGTTGCGTTGGGCGGATGCGGCGCAGAGCGCAATTGCCAGAGAGTGGCCAATACAATCGATGCACGCATGTTAGGCATGTCCTTTGAACTAGACCGCAAACTGCGGCCAGCACGGCCCCGCGTCGGCGCCGGTCAGCTTAGCAACCCGGGCGCACAAGCTTGCGCAATAGCTCCCTGGCTAGACCGATGAAGACTATCGTCCAGGCAGCCAGCGCCACCGCAAAAAACGCCGACGCCAAGGGGGCAAGGAACGGAAGTCCAAGCGCCGCAGCCATCTGTTTTGTCGCAAGCGAATACATTCCCAATGGAAAGACGGCTCCCCAATAGAGCGGGTCATAGTGCAACGGAGATCGCCGGATCAGGTGTTGCCACACCTCGAGCACGAGCAACATGGGAATCCACCATGTGCCCGTAACCCAGTAAAAGATCGTGAAACCCTTGAGGAACGGCAGGAGCGAGGCAAGAAACGATGCATCGGGCATCTGTATCAGCCGCGTGCCGACCAGCGTCGAGATCGCCATTGCACCCATGCTGATCCAGTACGGAGGCGTGAGATCGCCTGGCGAAAAGACAAAGAAAATTTCACGATAGAAGATCAGTGAAATGATCCAGATATAGAACATTCCGCCCCATAGCCACATCGACAGGGCGAAGAAATTCAGTTCCTGCCCAAGCGGTTGCGACCACTCGCCGGCAATCGAAGCCGCCAGAAGAGCGATCGACTGCGTAGCGACGACTGCAATCAGCCAGGCGCCCGTCAGCCCCTTCTCCAGGGTGGGCTTTTCGCGCTTCACCGTGAAGGCAGCGAAGATTGTGTAAGTCAGGCCGACCCACAACGCGGTGCCGAGCGCCAGGAACGCGGTTGCAACCGTTGGACTGCGGACGATGAGCAGAAACTGAGCGCCAAGAATGCAGGATCCGGCGACCGCGGTGAAGAAGCCGGGCCCAAGCCGATGATCGGTCATGTCGGCAAAAAACAGCCGCGGATAACGGATCAAGCGGAACGCGGTTAGACACGCAACAATAACGTAGGCTACGAGGTTGAAGGCAAACAAACCCGTCGCAAGGACAGGAAGCCCGAAATCCCAGGCTCCGAGCGAAACGACTCCGGTC
>Ga0068855_100012393_pt1 | contig 10297 bp, 4 predicted proteins | sample KBSCornC52_FD_66592 | JGI IMG/M metagenome (GOLD analysis project Ga0068855, IMG submission 66592) | Corn rhizosphere microbial communities from Kellogg Biological Station, Michigan, USA - KBS Corn C5-2 | ecosystem: Host-associated > Plants > Roots > Rhizosphere > Soil ... | reverse complement strand
ATGGTCCTATCCGAGGCGCCAGACCACCGACCACGGCGGGACGCCGTCGTTCAACTCGCTGCCCCAGATCAGGGTTCCCTTTGACGCAGGCGACGCATGGGAGATATCACGGTCCGACAGGTTGGCCAGCAGCGTGAGCGTTGTTCCGTCGCCCATGCGCCAATCCGCCGTCAGCAGGCCATCCGCGACCGCGCTGGCCTCACCAAAGGCGACGCCGGCGAGGCGCGGGGCGATCTCTTTCCTGCGGATCGCGAGCAGGTCGCGTACCAGCCGCAGCCGTTTCTGCGGCTTTGCCTGTCGGGGCTCGTCCCAATCGAGCACAGCCGATTGAAAGGTCAATAGATCGAGCGCGTCCGGTACCTCGTCGCCATATTCGGCGTAGGCCCATCGGTATTCGCTGCGGCGGCCCCGGCGCACGGCGTCCGCCAACCCGCCCCTGAAATCGCAGAAGAACGGAAACGGCGTCTTCGAGCCCCATTCCTCGCCCATGAACAGCATCGGGATCGCCGGTGCCAGCAGCATTACCGCCAGCGCCACCTCGATTGCCTCGGTGCGGCCGACGGATTCGAGGCGATCGCCGAGCGGACGATTGCCGATCTGGTCGTGATTGCCGAGGAAGTTGACGAAGGCCAGCGGAGACAGCGCTCCGCTGGGCTCGCCGCGCGGGCCACCGCGAAACGCGGAGTGTTCGCCCTGGTAGATAAAGCCCGACGACAGCGAGCGGGCGATGTCCTGCAGGGGGCTGCGCTGATAGTCGCCGTAATATCCCTGCTTTTCCCCGGTCATCAGCACGCGCCAGGCGTGGTGATAGTCGTCGTTCCATTGCGCGCGATATTTGCCCTGCGGCGGATCCTGCGCGGCGTCGAGGACGCTGGCGCGGTTGTCGCCGTTCTCCAGCACCAGATGGATGTGGCGGCCGGTTTCTTTGGCGAGTTCACCCGCAGCAGCGCTGAGGTCGTGCAGCAGCGACAGCCCGCCGGGTTCGACGATGCTGTTGACGGCATCGAGCCGCAGCCCGTCGAAGCGATAATCGCGCAGCCAATGCAGCGCGTTCTCGATCGCAAACGCGCGCACCTCCGCCACGCGGTAGTCGATCGCGCTGCCCCAGGGCGTGTGCGCCTCCGTGAAAAATTCCGGCGCGTAGCGGCCGAGATAATTGCCCTCGGGTCCGAAATGGTTATAGACCACGTCGAGCATCACCATCAGCCCGCGCAGATGTGCTTCGTCGATCAGCGTCTTGAGGTCTTCCGGCCGGCCGTAGGCGCTATCGGGCGCATACCACAGCACGCCGTCATAGCCCCAATTGCGAGAGCCTGCGAAATCGGCCAGCGGTAGCAGCTCCAGCGCGGTAATGCCGGTCTCGACGAGATGATCGAGGTGCTCGACCATGGCGCGGTAGCTGCCTTTGGGCGTAAAGGCACCGACATGCGCCTCGACGATGACAGCGTCCTGCCACGGCCGCCCGCGCCAGTCATTTGCGCGCCAGGCAAAGCTGGCGTGATCGATCACCTCGCTTGGGCCGTAGATGTCGTCGGGCTGAAAGTCCGATCCGGGGTCGGGGACATCGATCTCGTCGTCGATACGAAATTTATAACGTGCGCCGGCTTTTACATCGGCGAGTTCCGTTGTGAACCAGCCGTCGACGCGCGTCATCGCGCGCGGCTGCTCCAGCATCACATCGACGCGTTTTGCCGCAGGCGCCCAAAGCCGAAAGCGCACGCCGTCCCTGGTCAGTAGCGGCCCGAATTGCCGCGCCTTCATGCAATGCCCGCAAAGGCGAGCACCGAGCGCGGCGGCGCTTTTGTCTCGGAGTCAGAGGCGAAGTCCACGGTCTTTTGTTCGGCCTCGGTGGTGTTCAACACCTGCCGCCAGCTTTTGTATTCGGGCATTACGGGCATCTTGAATGCGATCTCTTCGGGGGCTGCGTTCAGCACGATAAAGATCGGCGCCTGTCCTTGTTCCATCGGGCCGAGCACATAAGCGAGGAAGCGGCCGTCCGGAAACGTCCAGTCGGAGTCTTTCATCTCCGCCGCGGCCGGCGTCAGCCAGAGCGCGCCGTAGGTACCGTCGGCAGGGTGTCCGCCAAGCCAGCGCTGGCTGCGGATCTGGCCGAAGCGGCGCCGCAGTTCAGTCATATGGCTGACGAAACCGGTGAGGTCGTCGCCTGCCTTGCCGAGATTGTCCCAGCCGATCCACCCGGTCTCGTTGTCCTGGCAATAGGCGTTGTTATTGCCGTTCTGCGTATTGCCGACCTCGTCGCCGGCCAGCATCAGCGGCGTACCTTGTGCGAGGAAAAGGCAGGCGAGCTGGTTCTTGCGGAGCTGGCGGCGCAACGCCGTGATCGCAGCATCGTCGGTCGGGCCTTCGTGGCCGCAATTGTTGCTGTGGTTGTCGCTGGAGCCGTCGCGGTTGTCTTCGCCGTTGGCCTCGTTGTGCTTCTCGTTGTAGCTGAACAGGTCCGCCAGCGTGAACCCGTCATGTACGGTGACGTGATTGATGCCGGCGCGCGGCAGCCGGTTGTCGTGGTGAAACAGGTCGGAGGAAGCCGTCATACGGCTCGACACTTCACCGATCAGACTGCCTTCGCCGCTCCAGTAGCGGCGCATGGCACTGCGGTAGCGGTCGTTCCATTCCGACCATTGCGACGGAAACGCGCCGACCTGATAGCCGCCCAAGCCGAGATCCCAGGGTTCGGCGACCAACTTCACCGTCGCCAGCACCGGATCCTGCCGCACGGCGGTCAGGAACGCGGCGTTGCGGTCGTAGCCGTTCGGCCCGCGCGCCAGCGTGGTGGCGAGGTCAAAGCGGAAGCCGTCGACGTGGCAGACCTCGACCCAGTAGCGCAGCGAATCCATCACCATCTGCAACACGCGCGGATGGACCAGGTTGACCGAACTGCCGCAGCCTGTGAAGTCATCATAGAAGCGCGGGTTCTCGGGCTTCAGCCAGTAATAGGACGCGTTGTCGATGCCGCGAAACGACAGCGTCGGACCCATGTGGTTGCCCTCGGCGGTGTGGTTGTAGACGACATCCAGCATCACCTCGATGCCGGCGTCGTGCAGCCGCGCCACGGTGGTGCGGAAGGCGTCGAGCGCATTGTCCTGCGCGTAGCGCGCTTCCGGCGCGAAGAACGCCAGCGTATTGTAGCCCCAGTAGTTGACGAGTTTCCTTTCGATCAGCACGCGGTCGTCGATCAGGCCGTGGACCGGCAGCAGTTCGACGGTGGTGACGCCGAGGCGCTTGAGATGATCGATCATCGCCGGCGAAGACAACCCGCCGTAGGTGCCGCGCAGGTTCGGCGGAACGTCGTCTCGTTTTTGGGTGAGGCCCTTGACGTGGGCCTCGTAGATGATGGTGTCTTGCCAGGGAATGTTGGGACGCATCTCGCGGCGGCCCCAGTTGAAGGTTTCGTCGACCACCACGGCCTTCGGCATGCCGCGGGCATTGTCGCGCCGGTCGAACGAGAGATCTTCGCGTGCGCTGCCGGCGCGGTAGCCGAAATGCGCATCGCTCCACACCAGCCGTCCGGCCAGCCGCTTGGCATAGGGATCGAGCAGCAACTTGTTGGCGTTGAAGCGGTGGCCGTGCTCGGGCGCGTAGGGACCGTAGACGCGATAGCCGTAAAGCTGGCCCTGCGAAATGTCGTTGAGATAGCCGTGCCAGACGTCTTCGGTTCGCTCCGGCAATTCGATGCGCTCGAGCTCGCGGCGGCCCTGGTTGTCGAACAGGCACAGCTCGACCTTTTCGGCGTTGGCCGAAAACAGTGCAAAGTTGGTGCCCCTGCCGTCCCAGCTTGCGCCCAGACGCGCCGGGCTTCCCGCCGTCAATCGCATGCGTCAGTCTTCCGGTACGAGAAAGATTGCGGCCAGCGGCGGAACGGTCAGGTTGAGTTCGGGAATGGCCCCCGCCAGGGTGTGGACCCCGCCGGTATTGCCGACATTGCTGCCGCCATAATGCGCGGAGTCCGAATTGAAGACTTCCTTCCACCGGCCCGCGAACGGCACGCGGACGCGGTAATCGTAATAGACGTTTGGTGAAAAATTGACGACGACCAGGCAGCGGGCGTGCGCATCCAGACCCTTGCGGACCCAGGCAAAGACATTGCCGCCGGAATCATGGGTGATGACCCATTCAAATCCCGCCTGGCTGCAATCCAGTTCGTGCAGCGCGGGCACCGACCGGTAGAGATGATTGAGATCGCGAACCAGGTTCTGGATGCCGGCATGCCGCGGCTGTTCGAGCAGATGCCAGTCCAGCGAATGATCGTGATTCCATTCGCGCTCCTGGCCGAACTCGCAGCCCATGAACATCAGCTTCTTGCCGGGATGGCCGAACATGAAGCTGTAATAGGCGCGCAGGTTGGCAAAGCGCTGCCAGTCGTCGCCGGGCATGCGGCCGAGGATCGAGCGCTTGCCGTGCACGACTTCATCATGCGACAGCGGCAGGATGAAATTTTCCGAGAATGCGTAGTGCAGGCCGAACAGGATATCGCCGTGGTGGAATTTGCGGTGGATGGGATCCTTGCCGATGTATTTCAGCGTGTCGTGCATCCAGCCCATATTCCACTTGTAGCCGAAGCCGAGGCCGCCATGTTCGACCGGTCGCGATACCTGCGGCCATGCGGTGGATTCCTCCGCCGCCGTGGTGGCCTCCGGATAATGGCCGAACAGTTCGGTGTTGAAGCGGCGCAGGAACGCGATCGCTTCGAGGTTTTCGCGACCGCCATGCTGGTTCGGAATCCATTCGCCCGCCGGCCTCGAATAGTCGAGATAGAGCATCGAGGCGACCGCATCGACGCGCAGGCCATCGACGGCATAGCGGTCCAGCCAGAACAGCGCGTTCGAGACCAGGAAGTTGACCACTTCGGTGCGGCCGAAATTGTAGATCAGCGTGCCCCAGTCGAGATGCCGGCCCTGCAGCGGGTTGGCATGTTCGTACAAAGCGGTGCCGTCGAAACGGCCGAGAGCATGGGGATCGTCGGGGAAATGCCCGGGCACCCAGTCGAGCCACACCGCGATCCCTTCGCGGTGAAAGGCATCGACAAGGGCGGCGAAATCCTCGGGGCTGCCGAACCGGCTGGTCGGCGCGAACATGCCGGTCGGCTGATAGCCCCACGAGCCGTCGAACGGATGTTCGCTGATCGGCAAAAACTCGACATGGGTAAAGCCGAGATCCCTCACATAGGCAGGTAGCTGCTCGGCGAGTTCGCGATAGGTCAGCCACTCGTTGCTGCCCTTGCGCCGCCACGAGCCGAGATGGACCTCGTAGATCGAGACCGGTGCGCCAAGCGCGTTGATGCCCGCCGGCGCCGGGCCCGGTCGCGGCAACTTCATCTCGTCGAACACGATCGAAGCGGTCTTCGGGCGGACTTCGGCGGCGAATGCCAGCGGGTCGGATTTCAACGGCAGATGCTGCCCGTTCGGCTCGATGATATCGAACTTGTAGTGGTCGCCGGCCCTGGCGTGCGGGATGAACAGCTCCCAATAGCCGATGCCGCGCACCCGCATCGGGTGCCGCCGCGGATTCCAGTAGTTGAAGTCGCCAACCACGCTGACGCCCTTGGCGTTCGGCGCCAGCACCACGAAGGCGACGCCCTCGACGCCCTCCAGCGTCATCGGATGCGCGCCGAGCTTGTCGTAGATTCGCTGATGGGTGCCTTCGCCGAGCAGATGCAGATCGAAGTCGCTCAGCACGGGCGGAAAGCGGTAGGGGTCGTCGAGATCAACGATAGTGTCGCCGAACCGGGCGCGTAGCTGGTAGCGGGTCGAGTCGTTAGGCAAGGCGCCGGCAAACAGTCCGGAATCGTGGATGCGCTTCAGCGGCGCGGATTCGCCATGCTCGCCGATCGCCTCGACATTGGAGGCCTCGGGGATGAAGGCGCGCACGACCTTCCGGTCGCCCTCGCTGTGAAGGCCGAGATAGTGGAAAGGATCGGAATGCCTGCCCTCGATGATCGCGTAGGCCTCGGCGGTTAACTTGGTCATGACGCCTCAGGCGACTGCTGCGACAACATCCGGATCATACCGGTCAGCGGCACGCGCAGCCAGTCGGGCCGGTATGAAAGCTCATATTCGATCTCGTAGAAAGCCTTCTCAAGCAGGAAGAAGGTTAACAGGCCCTCGGCGGCGACAGAGTCGGACGGCCAGAGGCGCTGATGGGCGATGGTTTCACGGTAGGCGGACAGAAACTCGCCTACAGCCCGGTCGCGCCACGCATCGAGCGTGGCGCCGAGCCTGCCGTGGTCGTCCTGGGCCACCTTGCGCGCGCGCTCGAGCGCCGATGTCGCTGCATAATCGATCGAACGGATCAAGCTGGCGACGTCGCGCGCGGCGGGCGCCTTGCGGCGGCGCTCGCTGATGGGGCGGCGCGGTTCGCCTTCGAAATCGGTGATGAAGATGTCGTCCTTGACGATCAGCATCTGGCCGAGGTGGAAATCGCCGTGCAGGCGGATGTTGAGCCCGTCGATCCCGGGCGGCAGCAAGGCCTTCAACCGTTCCGGCAGGGTCGGCTGCAACGCCAGCAGTCGGTCGACCAGTGGGCGATCGGTCTCCTTTAGCCGGTCGCGGCGTTTCCCCAACGCTTCGAAGATGCGCTCGGCGCGGATCAGAATATCGCCGGTCCAGCGCTTGATATCTTCGATCCGGATCGGCTCCGGCGCGAATTCGGGAAGTTCGGAGTTGCTGGCTAGCGCCATATGCAGTTCGGCGACGCGTCGGCCGGCCTGCGACAGATAACCCAGATAGGGGCTCTGATCCCCGCCTTCACCGGACTGTTCGCTCAGCATGCGTTGCTCGTCGACAAAGCGATCGAGATGGGACGCGGTGACGTTCCAGGCGTCGCCCTGGTTGGCAACGAAGGCGTGGACGGCGCCGACGGCGCTCTTGCTGTTGCCGTCGACCAGTTCGACGCTGCCGAGCAGCGCCGGCGTATTGGCAAAGCCGGCGACGTCGGTCAGAAAACGCCCCATCTCGATTTCCGGATTGGGGCCGGCCTCGAGTTTGCGGTAGATTCGTACGACGTATTCGTCATCGACCAGTGACGTCGAGTCGGGCCGCTCGGCCTCGATGGCGCGGATATGTTCGGGCTGGCGGATCGGCTTGGTGGTGAACCGGCTGGTCGGGCGGAATTCGAGCCGCAGGCTCTGTTCGCCTTCCTCGACGGTCAGCGATTGCTGCAGATTGCGCAGCAACAACCCGATGAAGATCGGATTGGTGGCGACGTCGAGCAGGGTGCCTTCGCGGGCGCCCTGGCGGACCGCTGCCAGCGCATACGGATTATAGCGTTCGCGGTCGAAACGGACCCATTCGATTTGCAGCGGCATGGTGTAGCGCGTGGCAACGCCACGCAGCGTGGTTTCGAAGAAGGCGAGCCAGGGCCGGTTGTCGCCGATGTCGCAGAACGGAACCGCCGAGGTCAGCGTCGGCTGGATCGTCTTGACCGATCGCTCCGGATACCAGCGGGTTCTTGCCAGATGTCCCGGCAGAACGTCGCGCTCGAACACGCCGCGCTCGCGCGCCAGCGACACCCAGGTGGCGCCGAGCGGCACCACCAGCGTTTCGAACTCTCCGACCTCGCGCGGCGTCACCGGCTCCGATTTGTCGCGTTCCTGCAGTTCGAACCAGTAGAAGCCGTAGGGCGCCAGCGTAATCATGTAGGGTAGTTCGCCGATCGCCGGAAAGCGGGTACGGCCGAGCATTTCGAGCGGAATGCGGTCCTTGAACGCCGACAGGTCGAGTTCGGTCGCCTGCGCCGACCGCGACAGGTTGGTGACGCAGAGAATGACCTCGCCCTGGTACTGGCGCACGTAGCACAGCACCGAACGGTTCTCCGGGCGGATGAAGGTCATGGTGCCGCGCCCGAACGCCAGCGTCGACTTGCGAACCGCGATCAGCCGCTTGGTGGCGCTGAGTAGCGAGGACAGGCTGCGCGACTGCGCTTCGACATTGACGGACTCATAGCCATAGACCGGGTCCATGATGGTCGGCGCGTAGAGCCGTGCCGGGTCGGCGCGCGAGAAGCCGCCGTTGCGGTCCGGCGTCCACTGCATCGGCGTCCGTACGCCGTTGCGGTCGCCGAGATAGATGTTGTCGCCCATGCCGATTTCGTCGCCGTAATAGATGATCGGCGTGCCCGGGAATGACAGCAGCAGCGAATTCATCAGCTCGATCTTGCGCCGGTCGTTGTCCATCAGCGGCGCCAGCCGGCGGCGGATGCCGACATTGATGCGGGCGCGGGGGTCGTTGGCGTAGGTCGACCACAGATAATCGCGTTCGACGTCGGTGACCATTTCCAGGGTCAGCTCGTCGTGGTTGCGCAGGAACAGCGCCCATTGGCAACTGTTCGGAATATCCGGCGTCTGACGCAGGATGTCGGTGATCGGAAATCTGTCTTCCTGCGCGATCGCCATGTAGATTCGCGGCATCAGCGGGAAGTGATAGGCCATGTGGCATTCATCGCTGCGGCCGAAATATTCCTGCACGTCCTCCGGCCATTGATTGGCTTCCGCCAGCAACACCTTGTCCTTCGAATAGGCGTCGAGTTCGGCGCGGAACTTCTTGATGATGGCGTGAGTCTCGGGCAGGTTCTCGTTGTTGGTGCCGTCGCGCTCGCAGAGATAGGGGATCGCGTCGAGGCGAAAACCGTCGACGCCAGTGTCGAGCCAGCGCTTCATCACCTGCACCAGCGCCGAGACCACCCTCGGGTTGTCGAAGTTCAGGTCCGGCTGGTGCGAAAAGAAACGATGCCAGTAGAATTGCCCGGCCTCGGGATCCCAGGTCCAGTTCGACTTCTCGGTGTCGGTGAAGATGATCCGCGTGTCCTGGTATTTCTGGTCGGTGTCGCTCCAGACATACCAGTTGCGCGCGCTGGAATTCTTGTCGCTGCGGCGGGCGCGCTTGAACCAGTCGTGCTGGTCCGAGGTGTGGTTGATGACGAGTTCGGTGATGACGCGCAGGCCGCGCTTCTTGGCTTCCTGGATGAAGCGCCTGAAATCCTTCATCGTCCCGAAGTCGGGATTGATGTCGCCATAGTCGGCGATGTCATAACCGTCGTCGCGGCCGGGTGAGGGATAGAACGGCAGCAGCCACAGCGTGGTGACGCCGAGCTCCTGCAGGTAGCCCAGTTTCTCGGTTAGTCCGGCAAAGTCGCCGATGCCGTCATTGTTACTGTCGGCAAAGGCCTTGACGTGGAGCTGATAGATGATGGCATCCTTGTACCAAAGCTCGTCGGTCGCGGGTCCAGTGGCTGGCACTTCCCTTGCTTTCACGTCACCCATGTTCATGGCAAAACGGCCGCCGTCATTCGGCGGATAGGTGCTGTCAATACGAAGGGGGACGCCGGTGTTGGAATTTTCGGCGGTTTGGGCTTTTTTATTCACGGTGATGCCATGGCCATGGAGATGACGTCCCCGCTTCCGCTGTCGAAAGGGAGACGTTCCGGACCTAAGTAGAAAGCCGCTGGACGCGCTTTGGTTCCATTGGAACCGCTGTTGGGCCAGCGCGTTAGACACCCTCTATCTCCTTCCTGTATTTGGACAATTTCGCGACATCGCTATGATGATTGCGTTGCAAACCGCGTGCCGAATGGACCTTTTCGCAGTAGCTCAAGCCCGGGGAATTCAGACCGAATTTCTGGACGGCCAGGGTCGCCGCCGTGTGACGGACGAGGCGGCCCTGAAAATCGTCCTCGAATCGCTGCCGCCGCAGAGGCCGGGGCCGTTGATCGGACAGCCAGTCGTGGTGCGGGCCGGGAAGTCGGCGCGGGCCACGCTGTTGCCATCAGCCAAACTGCCGACCACATGGAAAATCAAGGCGGGCCAGAAGGTTATCACCAAAAACGTCGCCCCAGGCCGGGTCATCGTGCTGCCTGAGGGACTGGCGCCGGGCATTTACCGCCTAGAGGTCACCGACGCCGTTTCGACGACGGAAGACGCGCCGTTGATCGTGGCACCTGCCCGTGCCTTCGCTGGCGATTTCGACCGCTGCTGGCTGCTCGCGGTCCAGCTCTACGGCGTCCGCTCCCGGCGCAATTGGGGGATCGGTGACCTTACCGACCTCCGGGGCCTGATCGAACTGGCCCATCGCCTCGGCGCCGACGGCGTCGGCCTCAATCCGCTGCATGCGCTGTTCGACGATCGTCCGGGCGATTGCAGCCCGTATTCGCCGAATAGCCGGCTGTTTCTCAACGCGCTCTATATCGATGTTGAAAAACTTCCCGGGTTTCGGCTCGACCCCGATACCAAGGCGGCACTGGCACGGGTGCGTGCGTTCGACGTGGTCGACTATGTCACGGTAGCCGG
>Ga0068855_100012391_pt1 | contig 10298 bp, 10 predicted proteins | sample KBSCornC52_FD_66592 | JGI IMG/M metagenome (GOLD analysis project Ga0068855, IMG submission 66592) | Corn rhizosphere microbial communities from Kellogg Biological Station, Michigan, USA - KBS Corn C5-2 | ecosystem: Host-associated > Plants > Roots > Rhizosphere > Soil ... | reverse complement strand
CTTGGCGCTGCGCTCCAGCGGCCGGCGATAGGCGGCGTTGTCCTGATGAACGTCGCCCTCGGCGAACGCCGCGACCGCCTCGCGGGTGACATACGTGTCCGGGCTGCGCAAGCCGGCGTTCGGCGTGATGATGTGCACGCCGAGTCCGGTAATCGGATTGTCCGGCTCGGGCGGCGCGGCAAATCGGAGCGCGTACGTCAGCTTGCCCCGGAAGTACAAGCCGCTGACGAACATGAAGACGTCGCCGAGCATCGCGCCGCGGCTCGACCGCAGCTCTTCCGCCAGCGCGAACCGCGCGTTGGGCGACAGCACCTGCTTCGCCCGCGTGCCGCCGCAGTTGGCGGGAGACAGGAGGAAGACTCTCGACATCTACGATCTGGCGATCTGGCGATCTGGTAATCGGGTGATCGAGTAATCGGGTAATTGGGTGATCTGGTGATCTATTGATGGCTCGATCAATCGTAGATCCGTCGATCGTCGATCCTCAACTTTAAAAGCCCCAGCGGACGAGCACCGCGCCGACGGTGAAGCCGGCGCCCACCGACGCGAGCAGCACGAGATCGCCCTTCTGCAGGCGTCCAGAGACCACCGCATCGTTCAGCGCGAGTGGAATCGTTGCCGCCGTCGTGTTGCCGAAGCGCTCGATGTTGATGATGACCTTCTCCGGATCGACGCCGAGCTTCTCGGTGGCGGACATGATGATGCGACGATTCGCCTGGTGCGAGACGAACAGATCGAGGTCCGCCGGCGTGAGGCCGTTGCGCCTGAGCACGCGCAGCGCGATCTCCTCCGTCTTGCGCACGGCGAACTTGAAGACCGTGCCGCCATCCTGCTTCACGTAGTGCAGCCGCCGCTCCACCGTGTCGTGCGACGGCGGCCGCAGGCTGCCGCCCGCCGGCATACACAGCGCGGGACCGCCGGCGCCGTCGATCTCGTGCTCGAAATCGAGAATGGCTCCGTCGGTCTCCGTTCGCGCCGCCGAGATCACCACGGCGCCCGCGCCGTCGCCGAACAGCACGCAGGTCGATCGATCCTGATAGTCGATGATGCTCGACATCACGTCGGCGCCGATCACGAGCGCATGCTCGTGCGCGCCGCTGCTGACGATCTGGCTCGCTGTCGTCAGCGCGTACGTGAACGCCGAGCACGCGGCGCTGATGTCGAAGCCCCACGCATGGTGCGCGCCGATCTTGTGCTGCAGCAGGCACGCCGTGCTGGGAAACATCATGTCCGGCGTCACCGTGCCGACGACGATGAACCCGATGTCGTCGGGCGTCAGTCCGGCGCCGGCAATCGCCTCGAGCGCCGCTTCCTTCGCCAGATCGGACGTCGCCACGCCGGGATCGACGATGTGCCGCTCGCGGATGCCGGTGCGCTGCAGAATCCATTCGTCGGTCGTCTCGACCATCTGCTCGAGATCCGCATTCGAGAGAATGCGCGGCGGCACATACGTCGCCAGCGCACGAATGGTTGTCGGACGGCCGCCGCAGCGCGGCGCGCGCTTCACCTCGGTCACCACAATCGTGAATCCCTTCCCGGCGCATCGAGCCCGAAATAGCCGTACGCGAGCGGTGTCGCCACGCGTCCGCGCGGCGTCCGGTCCAGGAAGCCGGCCTGGATCAGATACGGCTCGTAAATGTCTTCGATCGCGTCTTTCTCCTCGCTGATTGCGGCGGCAATCGTGCCCAGGCCGACCGGCCCACCGCCGAACTTGTCGATGATGATGCGCAGCAGCTTCCGATCGATCTCGTCGAAGCCGTGCTCGTCGACTTCCAGCAGCTTCAGCGACGCGTGCGCGACGTCGATCGTGATCGTGCCCGCGGCGCGCACCTGCGCGAAATCGCGGACGCGGCGCAGCAGCCGGTTGACGATCCGCGGCGTGCCGCGCGCCCGCCGCGCGATCTCGGCGACGGCGCCCGGCTCGATCGGCACGTCGAGAATCCGCGCCGAGCGCCGGACGATCTCCTCGAGATCCGGCGCCGTATAGAACTCCAGCCGATGCGTGATCCCGAAGCGCGATCGCAGCGGCGACGTCAGCAGCCCGGTCCGCGTGGTCGCGCCGATGAGGGTGAAGCGCTCGAGACGCATCTTCACCGTGCGCGCGCTGGGGCCCTGGCCGATCACGATGTCGACCTGATAGTCCTCGAGCGCGGGATAGAGAATCTCCTCGACAGCGGGCGACATGCGGTGGATTTCGTCGATGAAGAGCACCTCGCCGGCCGCGAGGTTGGTGACGATGCCGACGAGGTCGCCCGGCTTTTCGATCGCCGGGCCCGAGGTCGCCCGCACCGGCACGCCCATCTCGTTGCCGATCACGTACGCCAGCGTCGTCTTGCCGAGGCCGGGCGGCCCGTGGAGCAGCACGTGATCGAGCGGCTCGCCGCGCTGTTTCGCCGCCGCGATCGCCACGTGCAGGTTTTCGCGCACGCGATCCTGCCCGATGTACTCATCGAGCAGCCGAGGGCGAAGCCCCGCTTCGTCCTGCGCGTCTTCGTCGACGCGTGCTGGGGAAATCAGTCGGTCAGTCACCAGTCATCAGTCGTCAGTCGTCAGTCACACAGCGGCCGGCCGACCGATAACTGCCTATTTCGCTACTTCCTTGAGCGCCTGTTTGAGCGTCCGCTCGAAGCTGCCATCCGGCGTGGCCCTGACGGCGGCGTCGACCGCTTTCTCGGCGAGAGGGCGATGATACCCCAAGTTGATCAGCGCGGAGAGCACATCCTCCCGCACCAGCGGCGGCTCCGCGACGCCGTCGGCGGCCGCCTCCGAGAGCGGCGTCCGCGGCAGACGATCCTTCAATTCCAGCACCATGCGCTCGGACGTCTTCTTGCCCACGCCCGGAATCGCCGTGAGCCGTGCGACGTCGCCGCGTTCGACCGCGCGCACCAGCTCCTTCGGCTCGATCCCCGAGAGCACCGCGAGCGCGACCTTCGGGCCGATCCCGCTGATGCCGATCAGCCGCTCGAACAGCTCCTGCTCCAGCACGGTCGCGAATCCATACAGCAGCAGCGCGTCTTCTCGCACGTGCGTGTGAATCCGCAGCGCAATGTCGGCGCCCGGCTCGCCGATCCCGTAGAACGTCGACAGCGGCACCGCCACGTCGTAGCCGACGCCGTTGACGTCGACGATGATGCGGGTCGGTTGCTTGGCGAAGAGGCGGCCGCGAAGGTGCGCGATCACGTCCGTGCGGGACGATAGTGACGCCAGCTCGTGGCGCCTTTCGTGCGCGGCAGCGGCGCGCTGACCGCGCGTGCGGCGTGGGCGTGACAGATCGCCACGGCCAGCGCGTCGGCGGCGTCGTGCGGCGAGGGGATCGCGTCGAGGCCGAGCAGCAGCTTGATCATCTGTTGCACCTGCGCCTTCTCCGCCTGCCCGTAGCCGACCACAGCTCGTTTGATCTCCGCCGGCGTGTACTCGAACACCGGCAATCCCGCTTCGACCGCCGCCAGCATGGCGACGCCGCGCGCGTGCCCGAGTTTGAGCGCGCTCCGGACATTGGCCGCGAAAAACAGATTCTCGATCGCCACGCAATCGGGACGGCACCGGTCGAGGACCGTCGTCAGCCCGCTGTGAATCGCCAGCAGCTTTTCAGGAAACGTGGCGGACGCCGGCGTGGCGATCGCGCCGGACGCGATCAGCCGGTGGCGCGCCCCGCTCGTGTCGACGCACCCATACCCGGTGCGCTGGGAGCCGGGGTCGATCCCGAACACCTTCACGCGAGCGAGGCCTCGATCTCCTTCTCCTCGATGTCGAAATTCGACCAGACGTGGCGGATGTCGTCGAGATCGTCGAGGGCTTCCATCAGCTTCAGCATCGACTGCGCCGTCTTGCCCTCGAGCTTGATGTAGTTTTGCGGGAGCATCGCGATCTCCGCCGACGCGGTCTCGATGCCGAGCTTCTTCACCGCATCGTGCACCGCCTGAAACGCTTCCGGCGCCGTCAGCACTTCCCAGTTGTCCTCATCGTCGCGAAGATCGTCCGCCCCGGCGTCGAGAACGGCGGCCATCAGCGTCTCCTCGTCGGCCTTGCTCTTCTCGATGACGATGTAGCCGCGCTTGGCGAACATCCAGGCGACGGCGTTCGTCTCGGCGAGCGTGCCGCCGTGCTTGGTGAGCGTGTGCCGCAGTTCGCCGACCGTCCGGTTCTTGTTGTCCGTGAGGACGTCCATGATCACCGCGGCGCCGCCCGGTCCGTACGCTTCGTATTGCGCTTCCTCGTACGACACGCCGGGCTCTTCGCCCGTGCCGCGGCGGATCGCGCGTTTGATGTTGTCCGCCGGCATGTTCTCGGCCTTCGCGTCGGCGATGATCGTGCGCAGCCGCGGATTCATGTCGGGATCGCCGCCGCCGGCCCGCGCGGCCACCGTCAATTCCTTGATGAGGCGCGTGAAAATCTTGCCGCGCTTGGCGTCTGCAGCGCCCTTCTTGTGCTTGATCGAGTGCCACTTGGAATGGCCGGACATGTCAGAACTCCAAAGGAATCAACGAATTGAGGACTGAAAATCTTACATCTTTTTCGCGAGAATGATCCACACATCCGCGCGCGCGTCCCACGCGCGGCCCTGGTAGTCGCCGAGCACCCGCTCGATGCGAAAACCTGCCCGCTCGAGCCGAGTCGTCATCTGCTGGACCGTCAGCGTGCGGAACGTCAACGTGAACGGATGCTCGGTAGTGCGGCCGCCGCGCCGGACGATGTAGCGCTGGTCGAACGTGGTCAGACGCCGCGCGCGATTCTGACGCACCGACTCGACGAGCGTGAGGTGCGCGCCGCCTGTCGTCTTCCCGCGGTGCTGGATCCGATCGGTGTACTCGCGCCAGTTCGGCACGTCAGGGACGAGATCGACGCCGAAGGTACCGCCGGGCGCGAGAACGCGCGCCACGGCCTCGAGCGTCGCCGTGAGATCGACGTCGCGCAGGAGCGACTGCAGAATGCCGTACGGCGCGAGCACCGCGCCGAACGTGTGCGAGGCGAACGGCAGCGTGCGGATGTCTGTTCTGATGAAGGACGGGCGCGCGAAAGCGCGGCGGCCCGCGGCGGCGCGGCGCACGGCGCGCGCCAGCATCTCGCTGGAGCGATCGACGCCGACGAGCGCGACGCCGGCTCGTGCCAGCGGCAGCGAGATCCGCCCGGTGCCGCAGCCGAGCTCGAGGACCCGTCCATCGGCCGCGAGCGCCACGCGCCGCCAGAACGGCACGTCGCGCCGTCCCAGCGTGCGCGCGTTCTCCCAGTCGTAGAACGGCGCGTACTCATCCCAGCCTTGCCAACCTTCGCGTGAAGCCATGCGGGAACATGATAGTCGGGTGCGCATTCATCACGAAGACACGAAATTCGCGGAGAACACGAACCGCCCGTGATCACGTTCAGGTCATCGTTCCGACTCAACGTGCTTCCGTGATGTTCGTGTTCTTCGCGCCTTCGTGATAAAGAGACGCTGGAGGCAGTGGTGACAACGGACGATCTCACGCGTTGGCGCGACGAATTTCCGATCCTGTCGCGGACGGTGTACCTGATCAACAACTCGCTCGGCGCCATGCCGCGGCGCACGGCGGCCAACCTGGCGGAGTATGCCGACGTGTGGGCCACGCGCGGCGTCCGCGGCTGGGAAGATCGCTGGTGGCACATGGCGGCCGAAGTGGGCGACAAGGTCGCGCGGATCATCGGCGCACTGCCCGGCAGCGTGAGCATGCACGAGAACGTCACCACCGCGCACATGGTTGCGCTCTCGGCCACGCGGCCCGTTGCAGCGCGCCGGCGGCTCGTCTGCTCGGCGATGGACTTCCCGTCGATGATCTATCTGTACCGCGCGCAACAGGCGGCCGGTTTCGAGCTGACCATCGTTCCGGCCGAGGACGATCTCACGGTCCGCACCGATCGCTTTCTCGACGCCATCGACGACACCACGGCCATCGTCTGTTTCTCGCAGGTGCTGTTCCGCACGTCGTACATCATGGACGCCGCGGCGATCATCGCGCGCGCGCATGAGGTCGGCGCGCGGGTGATCATGGACACGTATCAGTCGGCGGGCATCATTCCGGTCGACGTCGCAGCGCTCGACGTCGACTTCGCCGCGGGCGGCTGCCTCAAATGGCTGTGCGGCGGTCCCGGCAACGCTTTTCTCTACACGCGGCCGGATCTGCTGCCGTCATTGTCGCCCGCCTTCACCGGGTGGCTCTCGCACAGGGCGCCGTTCACCTTCGACATCGACGCGTTCGAGGCGCGCGACGATGCGATGCGGATGATGAACGGGACGCCGTCGATTCCGGCGTACTACGCCGCGCTCGCGGGGCTGGACATCATTCACGACGCCGGAGTGGATCGCATCCGCGAACGTTCACGGCAGCTGAGCGCGCATCTGCTGATTCTGATCGATCGATACGGATTCAGCTCCGCGGCGTCGCGCGATCCCGAACGTCTCGCGGGCACCGTCGCCGTCGACGTTCCCGACGCCCTCCAGGTGTCGCGCACGCTCAAAGCGCGCAACTTCATCGTCGACTATCGGCCGCCGGTGGGCATTCGGATCTCGCCGCACTTCTACAACACGATGGAGGAAATCGATCGCGTGATGGCAGAAGTGGCGTCGATCGTGGCCAAGAGAGACTACGTCGACGACGATCGGGCGTCGCCTGTGACGTAAACGCGAATGGATTTTGCGCCCTATTTCATCGTGTTCTTCGTGAACTTCGTGGTCTCGTGATGATCCGGCAGATACCGCGGCACCCGCTCTAATCGGAGACGGCCAGCTCCCCTGGGACGATCGGCCGCGTGCGCGGCAGGCGGCCGCGCCGCGCGAGGTTGCCCACGAACGCGAGGATGCCGATGAAAATCGCGAGCTTGAGCGCGTCGGAGGCGCGGGTGCGCGGCATCACCTTCCATAGCAGCCACAGCGTCGGCTGCGCCCAGCACACCGCCCAGATCGAACCATAGAAGTACCGGCGCTCGTGCCCTTCACCCTTGGTCGACGCCTTCACGCGCGGCAATCGGCCGAGCGCGCCGAGCAGCCAGATCGTGCCGGCGATCGGAAAATAGGCGGCGCGATAGATCTGCTTGAGATACCAGTGGCCGGTTGCGATCGCGACGACGAGGCCCGCAATGTTCAGCAGCGCGAACGTGATCGCCTCGCTCCATGCAAACGTGTAGCACACGCGGCGATACAGCGGATTCGGCCGATCCTCCGTGAAGCGGATGATGTAAGGCCGCGGTTCGACGCCCGGCAGCCGTCCGCGCAGACCGGCGATGCCGGTGCCGATCAGCACGGCGCCGAGCCACAGCGCCATCCGCGAGTCGAAGCCGCGCTCGAAGAGATCGAAGGTGAGCGGCCCAGGCGCGATGAAGAATACGAAGATCCAGATCGGCCAGTGATTGAACCGGTAATACAGCTTGTTTCGTTCGCGGATCTTCCGTTGTGAGGCGTACTCGACTGGGATAGCGTTCACGTCTGCTTCTTCTTGCGTGGTTTTTTAGATGGCGCCGCCGCTGGTGTTTTCGCGCGCGGCACGCGGAGGCGCTTGGGGCGCGGTCCGCCGGACTTCGAAGTATAGCCTGTGGACGGAATCTGCGGCGCGGCGCCCCAAATACCACGGCGGAAATTCTGCGCCTCCGCTTCGGCATTCTTGAGCTCGCCGAGGCGCGTCAGTGGCGTTCGCGCCGAAACGCGGGCGAGCCCTTCGCGCAGCAACACGGCGTTGACGAACAGGCCGTCCTCGCGGACGACGTACGCGAGGTGGCGCTGGTAGATGTCGAGGCGCGCGCCTTCCTGCTCCAGCCTCACCCACCGGTGCAGGACGAGATCGACGAGGCGCCTCCGCGCTTCCTGCCCGAACGGCGCCGACGTGTCGAAGCCGCGACCGAGCTCGGGCGCGTCGAGGCCGAGCAGCCGCACGCGTCCAATCGGCACGACGTCGATCGTGTCGCCGTCGATGACCGTGCGAACCAGGACCGGATCCGATCGGGTGATCGGTGAGACGAATTGCACGGCGGCCATCGCCGCCGCCGCGAAAGTCGGCAGAAATTGCATGCGCGATTCCTCTGGCGCGGGATTGCGCGGATCGCGAATGCGTGGGAGCAAAAGGGCGGCCAGGCGTCACGAAACCACGTTTCATGTTCTTCGTGCGCTTCGTGTTGTTCGTGTCTTCGTGATGAAGGCACGTCGAGATCAGCCGACGAACTTGTACCCCAGGCCGTGAACCGTCAGCAGGAACGCCGGCGACTTCGGATTCGTCTCGATCTTCTGGCGCAGTCCCGCCACGTGCACATCGACCGTGCGCGTCAGCGGCATCTCGTCATAGCCCCATACCTGCGCCAGCAGCTCGTCACGCGAGATCGTGGCGCCGCGGTGCGCGATGAAATGTTTCAGCAGCTTGAACTCGCGGGCCGACAGCTCCATGCTGACGCCGCCGCGGGTGACCTCGGCGCGCCGGAAATCCACGATCACCTCGCCGAATCGATACGTCTCGCCCCCCGCTGCCGCGCCGGCAGGCTGTCGCCGCAGCAGCGCCTCCAGACGCGCCATCAGCTCCATCGTCTCGAACGGCTTGGTGAGGTAATCGTCGGCGCCAAGCTTCAGGCCGACCACCTTGTCCACCACCTGTCCGCGCGCCGTCAGCATGAGGATCGGCGTCCCGATACGGCGGCGGCGTATTTCGCGGCAGACATCGAAGCCGTTCATCCGCGGCAGCATCACGTCGAGCACGATGATGTCGAACGCCCCGCGCGTCGCGCGGTCCAGCCCGACTTCACCGTCATCCGCCGTGTCCACCACGTACCCCTCGCTGGCGAGCCGATCGCCGAGCGTCAGCCGAAGGCCCGCCTCGTCTTCCACGAGCAGCACACGCGGGCCGGTCACGATGCCGCGCTCGCCGGCAGGCCGGACTTCATCCCTGCCGCCGGCAGCTCCATTGTCGCCGTCGTCCCTTCGCCAGGCCGACTCTCGACGTGCAGGCGGCCGTGGTGCGCGTCGACGATGTGGCGGACGATCGTGAGTCCGACGCCAGAGCCGCGAATCTGCGCATCGAGTGCGCGCCGTCCGCGAAAGAACGGCTTGTAGATGTGCGGCAGATCGGAGGCGTCGATGCCGAGGCCGCGGTCGATCACGCGAACGCCGATCGATTCGTCGACGGCGTGCACGTCGACCTCGACGGTGCCGCCAGGCGCACTGTATTTCACCGCGTTCCCCACCAGATTCTGCACGGCCGACCGCAGCGCGTCCGCGTCGCCGGCGATGACATGCGGCGACGCGTCAACGCGCACGTGGACGCGTACGTCGCGCTCGCGCGCATCGGCCCCGACGCCATCGACCGCGTCGGCCACCACGCGGTCCATATCGACGTCGGCAATCGTGTGACGCGCGGCCCGCGACGAGATGCCGGCGAACTCCATGACGCGCTCCACCATCGCGGAGAGCCTGCGCCCTTCGCTCTCGACGAGCGTGCCATATCGTCTGACCTGCTGACTGTCTGCGACGACGCCGTCCGCGAGATTTTCACCGGCGGAGCGAATCACGGCCAGCGGTGTGCGCAGCTCGTGCGACACCGCGGCGACGAATGCCATCTGCTGCCGCGCAAGCCGCTGCTGGCGCTGCGCGGATCCGATGATCAGGATGACGCTGCCGGCGAGCACACCCAGAATGCCGAGGCTGATGGCCAGATTGCGGCGGCGCGACGCCGTGACCAGCGCGTCGAGCGACCCGCTGCGGCCTCGAATCGAGAGCCGCCATCCGGCCGACTCGCCGTCCATCGCCGACGGTCGGAGCGCCATCGCGGTCCCCTGCCGCACGATCGTGATCGCGAACTTCTCCATCGCCGGTTTTCGCGCCGCGCTGGTCCCCGCGACCGCAAAATGCAGATCGTTCAGGCGCAGCTTGAACATCCCGACGCTGACATCCGGCGCGCGCGCCGCGTTCGCGCCTTCGCGCGCCGACGTATACACGACGTCGTGGGCCGCGGGCCCGCGCGCGATCGTCACGTCGTACTCGGAGCTGGCCGTCTCACCGAAATGTCTGACGACCAACGGTTCGATCAGCTGGTCGCGCAGCCGATCGACGTCGAGCACGACGATGATCGCGCGGACGACGACGGTTGGATCGGGGAGGACGGCCAGGTGTCCACCCGTCTCGAGACGCTGGAGCCGCGGAATCGGCACAATCAGCGCGGGGACGTCAGGGTCGATCGGCTCGGACAAGAGGACCGGCCACTTCTCCGGCGCCTGCGAACCGGCGCGATCGAGACGCGCTCGAACGTCCTGCAGCGCAGGCGGCCATTCGACGGGTACGAGCGCGCGGTGCACCGCGTCGAGTCGCGTGA
>Ga0068855_100012387_pt1 | contig 10301 bp, 10 predicted proteins | sample KBSCornC52_FD_66592 | JGI IMG/M metagenome (GOLD analysis project Ga0068855, IMG submission 66592) | Corn rhizosphere microbial communities from Kellogg Biological Station, Michigan, USA - KBS Corn C5-2 | ecosystem: Host-associated > Plants > Roots > Rhizosphere > Soil ... | reverse complement strand
GCGGCCGCTCCGGTTCAAGATCGAGACGAAGGGAACGGCCGACCACATCGATCCGGGCCCGTTCGTCGACATGCTTTTGACGATCCGGGCGCGCCGGACCGTCGAAGGATGGCAGCTGTACGACCTGCTACAGGCAGGGCTCACCCAGCGCGAGGCCGCCGACCGGCTCGGGGTGACGCCCCAGGCCGTCAGCCTGCGCGCCCAGTCGGCGCAGTTGCGACTCGAGGCGGCGAACATCGCACCCCTGGTGCAGGTGCTCGAGGCGCTGGATCGGGCCGCGGAGTAGCTGGATGACCACCGTCGCGGAGATCGCCGAGGAGGTGGCGAAGAGCGTCGATGCAACCCGCCTGCGCGAGCTCGGAAAGCACAAGTCCAAGACGGTGCGGATTGCAGTCGCGCAGAATCAACGGGCCGACGACGAAACCATCGAGCGGCTGCTGGCCGACGGCGACGAGGTTGTACGGTTGGCTTCTGCCCGCAACCTCGCCGATCGGCCGAGTCTTCAGCTCGCCGTAGCGAAATCTGCTGAGAAATGGATGCGCGCGGTGCTCGCTCGCACCTTCGTCCGACAGGACCATCGGTCTTTGCCCTACGAAGTGCAGGCGGTTCTCTCGAAGGACCCATTCGCCGAGTCGCGAGAAGGGGTCGCCGAGACCACGAACTACCTCGATCTTTTCGAGGCCCTCCTTCACGACGGCGATCCCAAGGTCCGTGCATGGTGCGCGGCGAACCCGCGCATTTCCCGCGTCCAGATGGAGGAGTTGGTGAACGACAGAACCTGGGGCGTCAGAGCGTTCACGGCGAACGTCGGCTTGAGGTTCCCTGATGACGAGCAACTCATGCGGCTGGCTCAGGATCGATCCGCGAACGTGCGATGGGCTGTCATCTTTCGACCGGGGCGGCCGCGGGAGGCACTCGAACTCATTGCCGAGGACCCCGACGAACTCAATCGCCGACACGCCCGATCCGCACTGGTTCGAGGCAGCGAGTCGGACCAAATCGAGGCAAGCGCGCGGGACGATCGTCAGCGGGCATCGGACGTCGCTCCATTCCTCCCCGCCCCGACCTAGACCGGTTTGGGCGGGCTCTTCTTGTACGGCGAGACCGTCGGGTCGCCCGGGATCCAGAAGCGCCAGGGATACTCGTCGGTGCCGCCCGCTCCCGACACCCCAGTGCGCGGCCCGTGGGCGAACGGGACCGGGGCGGCCGCGGCATCCGGAAGCTCGAGTCGGATCGCGCCGTTCTCGAGGTCGTCCCCGTTGTCGGCGAGGGTGATGCCGAGCGCGACGCAGAGGCGGGCCGGTCCGCGCGCCAGGTCGGCATCCGTCTTGCTGGTGGAGCGCCGCTCACGTGCCAGCTCGAGTCCGTCGACCACTTCACCGGCCCGCACGAGGATCGCTGAGGCCTCGCCGAACGGCGAGGTCACGATGTTCGCGCAGACGTGCATCCCGTAGGAGAAGTAGACGTAGAGCGTGCCCGGGCGTTCGAACATGATGCGCGTTCGGGGCGTGGGACCGCGGAAGGCGTGCGAGCCCGGGTCGGTCTCGCCGCGATAGGCCTCCACCTCGGTCAGGCGCACGGTGACGCCTCGGCCGTGGAGCAGCGCGCCCAGCAGACGCGGGGCGATGTCGACCGATGAACCGCCCAGGAGCGGCAGCAGCGGGTTCAGAACAGCTTGCCGAGCGAGGCCGCGATCACCAGGCCGGTGACCACGATGACGATGGCCAGCACCACGATCGCCGGCATCAGCCACGGGAAACGCTTCGACTGCCGGTCTTGCCGGTCGAGGCGGTCCTGCTTGAGCACCTTGCCGCGCTCGCTGCGCGGCTTGTCACTGAACAGGGTCATGGCGGTCTCCTCGATGGGCGTCAGGGGTCAGGTCAGGGTCGCACGAACGGCGGCGGTCAGGGCGGTGAGCTGCTCGGCGACCCGTGCGGGAGCGGTGCCGCCGGTGCCGGTGCGGCTGGCGATCGAGCCGGCGATGGTAAGCACCGGACGCACCTCGGCGGTGAGGCGGGGATCGATCGCCGCGTAATCGGCGTCGCTCGGCTCGTCGAGCTCCAGATCGTGCGCCTCGCAGAACCGCACCAGCTTGCCCGCGATCTCGTGGGCCTCACGGAACGGCACGTTCTGACGCACCAGCCAGTCGGCCACATCGGTGGCGAGCGAGAAGCCCTGCGGCGCCAGCTCGGCCATCCGTGACTCGTCGAACTCGAGGGTCGCGATCATCCCGGCGAAGGCGGGCAGCAGCACCTCGAGCGTCGTCACCGAGTCGAAGACCGGCTCCTTGTCCTCCTGCAGGTCGCGGTTGTAGGCGAGCGGCAGTCCCTTGAGCGTGGCCAGCAAGCCGGTGAGGTTGCCGATCAGGCGCCCGGCCTTGCCGCGCGCGAGCTCGGCAATGTCGGGGTTCTTCTTCTGCGGCATGATCGACGAGCCGGTCGAGTAGGCGTCGGCCAGGCGCACGAAGCCGAACTCACGCGTGTTCCAGATGATGAGGTCCTCGGCGAAGCGCGAGAGATCGATACCGAGCTGGGCCGTCAGATAGGCGAACTCGGCGACGACATCGCGGCTCGCCGTCGCGTCGATCGAGTTGGGCATCGGGGCGCCGAGGCCGAGCTCGGATGCCACGGCATCCGGGTCGAGGCCGAGCGAGCCTCCCGCGAGAGCGCCGGCACCGTACGGCGACGCGGTCGCCCGAGCTCGCCAGTCGCGGATCCGCTCCAGGTCGCGCACCAGCGGCCAGGCGTGCGCGAGCAGGTGGTGCGACAGCAGGATGGGCTGCGCGTGCTGCAGGTGGGTGCGGCCCGGCATGACGGCATCCGGATGCGCACTCGCCTGTCCAGCGATCGCGTCGATCAGCGTCACGGTCTGGCCGGCGATGGTCGCGGCGTGGTCGAGCAGATACAGCCGGATCAGCGTGGCGATCTGATCGTTGCGGCTGCGGCCCGCGCGCAACTTGCCGCCCAGTTCGGCGCCGACCGCTGAGACCAGTTCGCGTTCGAGCGCGGAGTGCACGTCTTCGTCGGAGTCGAGCGGCACGATCGAGCCGTCGCGCACGCCGGCCTCGATCGCGTCGAGGCCGTCGAGCATGCGCGCCAGCTCCCCGGCGTCGACGAATCCGGCCGCCGCGAGGGCGCGTGCGTGCGCGCGCGACCCGGCCAGATCGTAGGGGGCGAGCACCCAGTCGAACTGCGTCGATCGGCTCAGGGCGACGAGCTCGGGGGCGGGACCGTCGGCGAAGCGGCCGCCCCAGAGGGAGCCCGGCTTCTCGTCAGCCATGGTCTCGATACGCCGCTACGCGGCTACTCGACCGGCTCAACTGGCATCCCGCTTCGCGGCGATCTTCGACGGCAGCGACCAGATCTCGATGAAACCCTTGGCCTGCGACTGGTCGAAGGTGTCGCCGGTGTCGTAGGTCGCCAGATCGAAGTCGTACAGGCTCTTCGGGCTGGTGCGGCCGGTGACGGTCGCGCGGCCGCCCTGCAGGCTCATCCGGACCTCGCCGCTGACCATCTCCTGCGTGTGGTCGATGAACACGTCGAGGCTGCGCTTGAGCCCCGAGAACCAGAGCCCCTCGTAGACCAGGGTCGCCCACTCGGCTTCGATGCCGCGCTTGAAGCGACTCACGTCGCGTTCGAGGGTCAGGTTCTCGAGCTCCTCGTGCGCCGCGATCAGCGCGAGGGCCGCGGGAGCCTCGTAGACCTCGCGGCTCTTGATGCCGACCAGGCGGTCTTCGACGATGTCGATCCGGCCGATGCCATGCTTGCCGGCCAGCGCGTTCATCTGCTCGACCGCCTGCAACGGCGTGACCGCCACGCCATCGATCGCGGTCGGAATGCCCTCGGTGAAGGTGATGGTCACCTCGTCGGCCGGGCCGTCGTGCGCCGGGTCCTGGGTGTACTCGTAGAGGTCTTCGATGGGCGCGTTCCACGGGTCTTCGAGGAAGCCGGTCTCGACGGCGCGGCCCCAGACGTTCTTGTCGATGGAGTACGGATTCTTCTTGGACTGCTTGATCGGCAGGCCGTGCTCCTCGGCGTAGGCGATCGCCTTGTCGCGGGTCAGCGCCAGGTCGCGGATCGGCGCGATGCTGGTCAGCTCAGGCGCCAGCGCGGCGACGGCGGCTTCGAAGCGCACCTGGTCGTTGCCCTTGCCTGTGCAGCCGTGCGCGACGGAATCGGCGCCGAGCTCTCGGGCCACCCGGGCAAGATGCCGCGCGATCACCGGGCGGCTGAGCGCCGAGACCAGCGGATAGCGCTTCTGATACAGCGCGTTGGCCTTGAGCGCAGGCATCAGGAAGTCGTTGGCGAACTCGTCTTTGGCGTCGACCACGATCGCCTCGACCGCGCCGCAGTCCAGGGCGCGCTGGCGGATGTCCTCCATGTCCTCGCCGCCCTGGCCGACGTCGACCGCGAGGGCCACCACGTCTTTGCCCGTTGCGTCGTGCAGCCAGCCGATGCCGACCGAGGTGTCGAGTCCGCCGGAGTAGGCGAGGACGACGCGTTCTGTCATGAGAGATGTCTCCTTGGGTCGTGATTCAGTCTAGAGTTCGGGGTTCGGCGTCCCGAACGAGCTACCGGTCGCTGCGCGGAACAGAGATGCGGAGCGCCGATCGCGCCCCGGGATATGGTGGGCACCATGTCGGACCAGAGCTCAGACCCGTCCCGTCCGTTCGATCCGCCGGTTCCGCCGACGGCTCCTCCGGCTCCGCCGCAGGCTCCGCCCGCTCCCCCGGCCGCGCCCGAGCCTGCGCGTCCCGAGGTGCCGAAGTACGGAGAGTACGCGCCCGCCGACGCGACCAATCCGTACGGGGTGCCGGGATATCCGGCTGCCGCGTCCGCGCCCGCGGCACCTGCAGACGCGGCACCTGCAGACGCGGCGCCGGTGTACGGGGCACCGACGTACGCCGCCCCCGGGTACGCTCCACCGGTGCGCACGCGCCGCACCTGGGATGTCGTGCTCACCAGCATCCTTCTCGTGCTCGGGCTCATCGGCATGTCACTCGGGCTGCTGTACGCCTGGGCGTTCACCAACCCCGAGATCCTGCGCGGTGCGCTCGCGCAGCAAGGGCTGACCGGGGATCTGAAGCCCGGTATCGCTCCTGCCGTCATCGCCGTCAGCCACATCGTTCTCTACCTGCTTGCTCTCGGGCTGAGCATCCCGCTGATGATCCGGGGCAAGGCCGTCGTGTTCTGGATCCCCTTGGTCATCGGGGTCGTGGCAGCCGTCATCTTCTGGATCAGTCTCGGCATCGTCGTGTCGTCCGATTCCACTCTGCTCAACAGCTACGTCAACGGTTCCTGAGGCCTAGCCGGCCCGCTCGAGCAGCCAGACCAGCAGCGCCTTCTGGGCGTGGAGCCGATTCTCGGCCTCATCCCAGATCACGCTCTGCGGTCCGTCGATCACGTCGGCCGTCACCTCGTAGCCGCGGTCGGCAGGCAGGCAGTGCAGGAACAGGGCGTCGGGCTTGGCGAGCGCCATGAGCTCGGTGGTCACCTGGTAGCTGCCGAAGGTCGCAACGCGGTGGGCCTTCTCGTCTTCTTTGCCCATCGAAACCCAGGTATCGGTGACCACGACGTCGGCTCCCGCGACCGCCTCGTTCGGGTCGGTGTAGAGCGCGACCGAGCCCCCGGTCTCGGTGGCGCGGGCGTCGGCATCCGCCACCACGTCGTCGGCTGCGCTGAACTCCTCGGGCGCCGCGACGCGCACGTGCATGCCCGCCGTCGCACCCGCAAGCAGGTAGCTCTGCGCCATGTTGCTCGCGCCATCGCCGAGGAACGTCACGGTGAGCCCGGCGAGCGTGCCCTTGTGCTCACGGATCGTGAGCAGGTCGGCGAGCAACTGGCAGGGATGGAAGTCATCGCTCAGGGCGTTGACGACCGGCACCGTCGTGCCCAGCGCCATCTGCTCCAGGCCCGACTGCGCGTATGTGCGCCAGACGATCGCCGCCACCTGCCGCTCGAGCACGCGGGCGGTGTCTGTCGGGCTCTCTTTGCCGCCGAGCTGGCTGTTGGCGGTCGAGATGATCAGCGGGCTGCCGCCGAGGTCGGCGATGCCCACGGCGAAGCTGACCCGGGTGCGCGTCGACGACTTGTCGAAGATGACGGCGACGGTCTGCGGGCCGGCCAGCGGCTTCCGCCCCCAGCGGTCGGCCTTGATGGCCTCGGCGAGATCCAGGATCTCGGTCTGCTCGGCCTGGCTGATGTCGTCGTCGCGCAGGAAGTGTCTGGTCATTCGGTGGCTCCGTCGTTCGGGTCGGCAAAGCTGGTCGGTGCTTCAGCGGACAGTTCTTCAGCGGACAGTGCTCGGGTGAAGAGGCGGGTGAACTCGGCGATCTCGGCATCGCCGATGATCAGGGGCGGCGCGATCCGGATGCGGTTCTCACTCGCCGCGTTGACGATCAGTCCCAGCGCCAGGGCTCGTGCGGCGACGGCCCCTGCGACGGGCTGAGCCAGCCCGATGCCGAGCAGCAGCCCCCTGCCCTGCACGTCAGTGACCAGCGGCGACCCGATCCCGAGGATCGCGGCGCGCAACTGCTCGCCCCGAACCAGGGCGTTCTCGACCAGCCCGGCGCGCTCGATCTCGCCCAGCACGGCGTTCGCGGTCGCGGTGGCGAGCGGGTTGCCGCCGAAGGTGGTGCCGTGCTGACCGGGCTGCAGCAGCTCCGCTGCCGAGCCGAACGCAACCAGCGCCCCGATCGGAAAGCCGCCGCCGATGCTCTTGGCCAGGGTGACGGCATCCGGATGCGTGCCGGCGTCGAGGTCGCGCTGGAAGGCGAACCAGTCGCCGGTGCGACCCGCGCCGGTCTGGATCTCGTCGAGGATCAGCAGGGCCCCGTGCTGCGCGGTGAGCCGCCTGGCCTCGGCCAGGTAGCCGGCCGGCAGGTCGAGCACCCCCGCCTCGCCCTGGATCGGCTCGACGAACAGGGCCGCCACATCGTCGCCGATCGCCGCGCGGAGGGCCTCGATGGTCGGCGCGATGTGCTCGACCCCGGGCAGCAGCGGAAGGAACGGCTCGCGCATCGACGCCTTGCCGGTGAGCGCCGCAGCCCCGGTCGTGCGGCCGTGGAAGCCGCCCTCCAGCGCCAGGATGCGGGGACGGCCGGTGCGCCGCGCCAGCTTGATCGCCGCCTCGATCGCCTCGGTGCCCGAGTTGCCGAAGAAGACCCGCTGCCCGCCTGTGAGCCGCAGCAGCCGCTCCCCCAACTCGATCTCGGGTGTCGACGCGAAGTAGTTGGAGATGTGCGCGAGCGTCGCGGCCTGGCGCGACACGGCCTCGACGAAGACCGGATGCGCGTGGCCGAGCGAGTTGACGGCGATCCCGGCGAGGAAGTCGAGGTACTCGGTGCCGTCGACATCCCACACGCGGGCGCCCTCGCCGCGGGCGAGGACCGCGAGCGGACGCGGGATCGACTTCATCGCGACGGCCCCGAGGCGGTCGGCGTATTCGGAGTTCAACCCGTTCATGCCGGCACCACCTCGGTGCCGATCCCGGCATCCGTGAAGATCTCGAGCAGGATCGAGTGCGGGCGCCTGCCGTCGATGATCGCCGCCTTGGGCACTCCCCCGCTCACCGCCTCGAGGCACGCGGTCATCTTGGGGATCATCCCGCTCTCCAGGTGCGGAAGCAGGCCGATCAGCTCGGTGGTGTCGATGACCGAGACCAGCGAGTCGCGATTCGGCCAGTCGCGGTAGAGGCCCTCGACATCGGTGAGCACGACCAGCTTGGCGGCGCCGAGCGCCACGGCGAGCGCGGCGGCGGCCGAGTCTGCATTCACATTGAGCGACTGCCCGGGCACCTCGATGTCGGGCGCGATCGAGGACACCACCGGGATGCGGCCGGCATCGACCTCGGCGAGCACCGCGGCCGGGTCGACCTCGACCACATCGCCGACCAGCCCGATATCGACCATGTCGCCGTCGACCAGCACACCGCGCCGTGCGCCGCGGAACAGGCCGGCGTCCTCCCCCGAGATCGCCGACGCCAGCGGGCCGTGCTCGTTGATCAGGCTGACCAGCTCGCGGCTGACCTGGCCGGTCAGCACCATCCGCACGACCTCCATCGTCTCGGGGGTGGTCACCCGGTAGCCGCCGACGAACTGACTCGGGATGCCGAGGCGCTCGAGCATCGCGGTGATCTGCGGTCCGCCGCCGTGCACAACGACCGGCCTCAAGCCGACATGCCGCAGGTAGACCATGTCTTCGGCGAAGGCGCGCTGCAGCGTCTCGTCGACCATGGCGTTGCCGCCGAACTTGACCACGATGATCCGCCCGGCGAACTGGCGCAGCCAGGGCAGGCTCTCGATGAGGGTCGCCGCCTTGGCCTCCGCGTTCGCCAACCGCGGGTCGTTGACGAGAGCCTTCTCGCCGCTCATGAGGCGTACGCCGAGTTCTCGTGCACGTAGTCGTGGGTGAGGTCGTTGGTCAGGATGATGGCCGCCGCGTCACCGGCCTTGAGGTCGATGAGCACGTGCACGGCGCGCGGGGTCAGATCCACCTCGTCACGTGGACGATCGGGGGCGCCGTTGCTGCACACCCGCACGCCGTTCATGCTCACGTCGACGGCGTAGGGGTCGAATGGCGCCTGTGTCGTGCCGATCGCGGCCAGCACCCGGCCCCAGTTGGGGTCGTTGCCGAACACCGCCGCCTTGAAGAGGTTGTTGCGGGCGACCGAACGGCCGACCTCCACCGCGTCGTCCTCCGTCGCGGCGTTGACCACCTCGATCGCGATGTCGTGGCTCGCCCCCTCGGCGTCGGACTGCAGCTGCCGAGCCAGATCCCGTGCGAGCTCGGTGAGCGCCGCGGTGAACTCGTCAGGAGACGGCGTGATTCCGGATGCCCCGCTCGCCAGCAGGGTCACCTGGTCGTTGGTCGACATGCAGCCGTCGCTGTCGAGCCGGTCGAAGCTCACGCGGGTCGCGGCACGCAACGCGGAGTCGAGCGCGGCCGAATCCAGCACCGCGTCTGTGGTGATCACGACGAGCATGGTGGCGAGGCCGGGAGCCAGCATGCCGGCTCCCTTGGCCATGCCGCCCAAGCTCCAGCCGGCGCGCGAGACCACGGTGGTCTTCGCGTGGGTGTCGGTGGTGATGATGGCGGCGGCGGCATCCATCCCCCCGTCGGTGGAGAGGGCCGCGGCGGCGGCACCCACCCCGGCCACGAGCTTGTCGACCGGCAGTTGCTCGCCGATCAGGCCGGTCGAGCAGACCAGTACGTCGCCGGCACTGATGCCGAGCTCGGCTGCGACTGCCTCGGCCGTTGCGTGCGTGGTCTGAAACCCCTGCGCGCCGGTGAAGCAGTTGGCGCCGCCCGAGTTCAGCACGATCGCGCTCACCTGCCCGTCGGCGATGACTTGCTGCGACCAGATGATCGGGTTGGCTTGCGCACGATTGCTGGTGAAGACGGCGGCCGCGCTGTTCAGCGGTCCGCGGTTGACCACCAGGGCGAGGTCGGGGTTGCCGGATGCTTTCAGGCCGGCGCGCACGCCCGCCGCCTCGAATCCAGCTGCTCCGGTCACGCTCACGGGGCCACTCCATTCACGGGAAGTCCGGCCGCCTCGGGCAGCCCGAGCGCGATGTTGGCCGACTGGATGGCCGCACCGGCCGTGCCCTTCACCAGGTTGTCGAGGGCACTGATCACGACGACGCGGCCCGCCCGCTCGTCGACTGCGAGGCCGACGAGCGCCGTGTTCGCGCCCGTGGTGTCGCCCGACCGGGGGAACCGGCCGGCCGGCAGCACGTGCACGAAGGGTTCGTCGGCGTACGCCGCCTCCCAGGCCTCCCGCACCTCGTGCTCGGTGGCGCCGAGTGCCAGCCGGGCGGTGGAGGTGGCGAGGATCCCACGCGACATCGGCACCAGCACCGGCGTGAACGAGACGGTGACCCCGACTCCCCCGGCGGCGGTCAGGTTCTGCACGATCTCGGGGTTGTGACGGTGGATTCCCCCCACCTGATATGCGGATGCCGAGCCCGCGACCTCGCTGGCCAGCAACTCGGTCTTCGGGCTCTTGCCCGCCCCCGAGGTGCCGACGGCCAGCACGCTGACCAGATCGTGCGGCTCGATGACGCCGGCCGCGATCCCGGGGGCCAGGCCGAGCGTGATCGCGGTCACATTGCAGCCGGGAACGGCGATCCGGGTCGCCCCGACCAGCTGCTCGCGCTGACGCTCGCCGTTCGGGCCGGTGATGAGCTCGGGCAGCCCGTATGGCCACGCACCGAAGTACTCTCCGCCGTAGAACTCGGCCCACGCGGCCGGGTCGGTGAGCCGGTGATCGGCACCGCAGTCGACGACGAGCACGTCATCCGG
>Ga0068855_100012383_pt1 | contig 10303 bp, 7 predicted proteins | sample KBSCornC52_FD_66592 | JGI IMG/M metagenome (GOLD analysis project Ga0068855, IMG submission 66592) | Corn rhizosphere microbial communities from Kellogg Biological Station, Michigan, USA - KBS Corn C5-2 | ecosystem: Host-associated > Plants > Roots > Rhizosphere > Soil ... | reverse complement strand
ACCAAGATCGGCTGCCACGCCGGCGACTGCGGCGCGTGCACCGTCCTGCTCGAGGGCGAGCAGGTCTGCTCGTGCATCGTCGCGGTGGGCCAGTGCGAAGGGTGCGCGGTGACGACGATCGAAGGCGTCGCCGCCGCCGACGGCATGCTCGCGCCGCTGCAGCGCGCGTTCGTCGCCCACGGCGCCGCGCAGTGCGGGATCTGCACGCCGGGGATGCTGATGAGCGCTTCGGCGCTGCTGCGCGCCAATCCGACGCCGAGCGAGCAGAACGTGCTCGACGCGCTCGCGGGCGTGCTGTGCCGCTGCACCGGCTACCGCAAGATCGTCGAGGCGGTGCTCGCGGTCGCGCGCGGCGACGTCGTCGATGCCCCCGCGCCGCCGGCGGGCGCTGCCGTCGGCGCCCGCGTCGCGCGCCTCGACGGGCGCGCCAAGGTGACCGGTGCCGAGCGCTTCGGCGCCGACCTGCTGCCGGCCGCGGCCGCGTCGATGCTCGCGATGCGCGTCGTCCGCTCGCCGCATCCGCATGCGCGCTTCGAGGTCGGCGACCTCGCACCGCTCTTCGCGCGCTGGCCCGGCCTCGTCGACGTCGTCGCCGCGGCCGACGTGCCGCACAACGCGTTCGCGATCTTTCCCGACCTGCGCGACCAGCCGGTGCTCGCCGACGGCGTCGTGCGCTTCCGCGGCGAGGCGGTGCTCGCGCTCGTCGGCGACGCCGCAGCCGTCGACGCGATCGACGTCGCCGAGCTGCCGATCCGCTACACGCCGCTGTCCGCGCCGCAGGCATCGGCCGACGCGCTCCTCGCCGCCGAAGCCGGCACGCCGATCCACGCGCGCTATCCGGACAACGTGCTCTGCCGCGGCCGCGTCGTCCGCGGCGACGTCGAGGCCGCGCTCGCCGGCGCGGCGCACGTCGCCGCGTCGTCGTTCGCGACGCGCCACGTCGAGCACGCCTACATCGAGCCCGAGGCCGGCTTTGCCGAGATCGTCGAAGCGCGCGACGCCGCCGGCGCGGTCGTGCGCAGGGTCCGCGTCTTCGCGTGCACGCAGACGCCGTACCTGGACCGCGACGAAATCGCGAGCGTGCTCGGCATCGGGCCGGCGCAGGTCCACGTCGTGCCGTCGGCGATCGGCGGCGGCTTCGGCGGCAAGCTCGACCTCTCGGTGCAGCCGCTGCTCGCCGTCGCCGCGTGGAAGCTCGGCCGCCCGGTGCGGCTCGTCTACGAGCGACCCGAGTCGATGCAGTCGAGCACGAAGCGGCATCCGGCCGCGATGCGCGCGAGCGCGGCGTGCGACGCCGCCGGCGCGCTCGTCGCGTTCGACTTCGCCGGCGACTTCAACACCGGCCCCTACGCATCGTGGGGGCCGACGGTCGCCAACCGCGTCCCGATCCATGCCAGCGGGCCCTACCGCGTCGCCAACGTGCGCGCGCTGACGCGCGCGGTGCTGACCCACGACAGCGTCGCCGGTGCGTTCCGCGGCTTCGGCGTGCCGCAGTCGACGCTGCTCGGCGAGCTGCTGATCGACGAGCTCGCGGCGAAGAGCGGCATCGACGCGCTCGAGTTCCGCCATCGCAACGCGCTCGCCGCCGGCGACACGACCCCGACGGGACAGGTGCTGAGGGCGAGCGCCGGGCTGCGCGCGTGCCTCGACGCGCTGCGGCCGGCATGGCGAGCGGCCAACGAAGCGACGACGACGTTCAACGCCGCGCAAGGGCCGAAGCGCCGCGGCGCCGGCATCGCGTGCATGTGGTACGGGATCGGCAACACCGTGATCGCCAATCCGTCGTCGATGCGCGGCGCGCTGTGCTGGTCGGCGGCGCGCCGCGCCCACCTGATGCTCTACAACGGCGCGCAGGAGATCGGCCAGGGGACGGCGACGATCATGCCGCAGATGTTCGCCGACGCGGCCGGGCTCGCGCTCGCGTGCGTCGAGCAGGTGATGGGCGACACCGACCGCACCGACGACGCCGGCAAGTCGTCGGCGTCGCGGCAGACGTTCGTCTCGGGCAACGCCGCGCGCGGCGCCGGCCTCGATCTGCGCCGGCAGCTCGTCGCGCGGCTCGGCTTCGACGACCGCGACGATGCGGACGTCGCGCTCGCGCTCGAGCGCGACCGCCTCGTCGGGCGCCTGGGCGCCGACGTGCGCGCGATCGATCTGCACGCGCTCGCGCGCGCGCAAAGCGGCGACGGCGGCCGCGTCGACGCGGCGGTCGAGCTCTTCGCCGGCCACGGCCACTTCAATCCGCCGACGGTGCCGCTCGACGCCGACGGCCAGGGCGTACCCTATGCGACGTACGGGTTCGCGGCGCAGATCGCCGAGGTCGAGGTCGACGTCGAGCTCGGCACCGTGACGCTGCTCCACGTCCACGCGGCGCACGACGTCGGCCGCGCGATCCACCCGACGCTCGTCGAAGGCCAGATCCACGGCGGCATCGCGCAGGGAATCGGCATGGCGCTGATGGAGGAGTACGTCAACGGCCGCACCGACAACCTGCACGACTACCTGATCCCGACGGTCGGCGACGTGCCGCCGATCACCGTGCATCTGATCGAGGATCCGGAGCCGCTCGGACCGTGGGGCGCCAAGGGCGTCGGCGAGCCTGCGCTCGTCGCGACGGCGCCGGCGATCCTCAACGCGATCCACGCCGCGACCGGCGTGCGCATGCGCGAAGTGCCGGTGACGCCGGCGCGGTTGCGCGCTGCGCTGCTCGCACGGGCCAGCGAAGGACGAGCGCCGTGAGCGACCCCGCGTTCATTGCGCGCTCGGACGGCCAGCCGCTCGACGCCGCGCCCGAGCCGGTTGTCCTCGAGCACTCGCGCGCTCCCGAGCGGATGGCCGCCGACAAGGTGCGCTGCGAAGCGTGCCCGGTGCTCTGCCAGATCAGCCCCGGCAAGCTCGGCGCGTGCGACCGCTATGGCAACGTCGACGGCAAGCTGACGCGGCTCGACACGCTGCATCTCGTGGCGAAACCGGGCACCGACCTCGTCGCCTGGCAGGCCGCGCAGGACGGGGCATGGGACGGCTCGCTCGTCGCCGCCGGCGCCGACGCACCGGTCTTCGTCTCGGGCATCGGCTCGGGAACGACGTACCCCGACTACAAGCCGGCGCCGTTCATCGTCGCGTCGAAGCACGAAGACGTCGACCTCGTCACCGTCGTCACCGAAGGCATCTTCAGCTACTGCAGCTTCAAGGTGAAGATCGACACCGATCGCTACCTCGGTCCCGAGCAGGCGACGGTGCGCCATCGCGGCGAGGCGGTCGGCCACGTGAGCACGATCGAGTACGGCTCGCAGTTCCTGAGCCTCGGCGGCGTCCACCATCTCACCGGCGGCTCGAAGAAGGAAGGCCGCGTCGCCTGCGAGCTGATGATGGCGCTCGGCAACAAGCAGCCGGTCGAGCTCGCCATCGACGGCGGCGCCCACGTGATCGTCGGTGCCGACCGCGCACCGGTCGTCGACGGCGTCGAGGAGAAGCGGATGCGCGTCGGCTGCGGCTCGGCGACGATCGGCATCTTCGCGCAGCAGTGGTTCGGCCACGTCGACGAGGTCGTCGTCGTCGACGATCACATCACCGGCGTCCTCTCCGAGCACCAGGCCGGCAAGTTCCTCGACATGCCGTCGACCGGGATCCGCGTCCGCGGTCGCAAGTCGACGCCGGGCCGCTACTTCCAGGTCGCCAACCCCGGCGCGGGCTGGGGCGGCACCGACATCGACGATCCACTCGCGATCGTCGAGGGCTGGGACGCGAAGCACGGCGCGCGTCCGGGCCTGCGCGTCCTCATGGTCTCGACGACCGGCGAGGACGCGGCGTGGTTCGTCCTCGACGACGACCTCGTGCCGCGTCGTGCCGAGATGCCGGCCGCAGTGCGCCGCGTCGTCGAGCGGATCGGCGAGAACTGCGAGCCGTCGCTCTGCTCGGTGCTCTACATCGCCGGCGCCGGCGGGAGCCTGCGCGCCGGCGTCACCGAGAACCCCGTCGCGCTGACGCGCTCGATCAAGTCGCTGCTCGTGCGCGTCACCTGCGGCGGCGCGCCGGTCTACGTCTGGCCGGGCGGCGGCATCACGGTGATGGTCGACGTCGCGCGGATGCCGGCGATGAGCTTCGGCTCGGTGCCGACGCCAGCGATCGTCTCGCCGATCGAGTTCACGATGCGCACCGACGACTACCGCGCGCTCGGCGGCCACATGGCCCGCGTGCGCCGGCTCGACGACGTCCTCGCGTCGGGCGGCTGGCGCGTGATCGGCGCCGAAGCCGGCGTGCCGTGGCCGCTCGCTGCAGGGAGCGCGCGATGAGCGCGACGCGGCACCGGCTCGATCGCGAGCGCTGGCATTTTCAGCACGGGCCGATCGATTGCATCGTGTCGGCGGCAGGCGATCCGCACGCCGTCGCCGCCGCGAGCGCGCGCGCGTGGCTGCGCTTCCAGACGATCCTCGCCGAGCTCGTCGCCGAGCTGCCGTTGCTGCGCGCCGATCGCTCGACGTCGCCGCCGCCGCCGCGCCCGATCGGCGCCGTCGCGCGGCGGATGGTCGACGCCTGCGCGCCGCATGCCGCCGCCGGCCGCTTCATCACCGCGATGGCAGCGGTCGCCGGCAGCGTCGCCGAGGAGCTCGTCGCCGCGTTCGCCGCTCCCGGCATCGCCCGCGCCGCGGTCAACAACGGCGGCGACATCGCGCTCCACCTCGCGCCCGGCGAGTCGTTCGTCGTCGGCGTCTGTGCCGATCCATCGATCGCGCGCTTCGCGTCGCCGCTCGACGGCCGCTTCGCGATCGACGCGGCGTCGCCGGTGCGCGGCATCGCGACGTCGGGCTGGCGCGGCCGCAGCTTCTCGCTCGGCATCGCCGACAGCGTCACCGTCCTCGCGCCGACCGCGGCCGCGGCCGATGCCGCAGCGACGATCGTCGCCAATGCCGTCGACGTCGACGACGCGCGCATCGCTCGCGCGCCCGCCAGCAGCGTGCGCGACGACAGCGACCTCGGCGATCGCCTCGTCACGCTCGCGGTGCCGCCGCTGCCGTCCGAGCTCGTCGCCGCGGCGCTCGCGCGCGGCACGGCCGAAGCGCGGCGGCAGATCGCCGCCGGCCGCATCGTCGCCGCCGTGCTTTCGCTGCAGGGCCGCTGGTCGGTCGTCGGCGAGATCGACGTGGCGACGCAGCCGCCGCGCTCCGTTCCCGCGCTGCCCGCGCTCGTTGCCTGCTGATCCGACATGCCCCGAGGATTCGACATGCTCTACCCCGCCAGCGCCCAGGCTCCCGCGATCGACGTCCGCAAGCTCGTCTGCACCGTCGAGGACGTCTGGCACGACAACGGCCCGCGCCTGGCGCAGGCGCTTCACCGCGGCAGCCTCGCCGCGGTGCTGCGCAACCCGTACGCCGGCCGCTACGTCGCCGACATCCAGCCGCTGATGGAAGCGCTGAAGCCGCTCGGCCGCGAGATGGCGAGGCGCCTCGTCGAGGCGCTCGGCGGCGCAGCGCAGATCCAGGCGTACGGCAAGGGTGCCCTGATCGGCATCGCCGGCGAGCTCGAGCACGGCGCGCTCTGGCACGTCCCCGGCGGCTACGGCATGCGCGACCTGCTCGAGGGCTCGCATGCGATCGTGCCGTCGACGACCAAGATCGGTGCTGCGGGCAGTGCGATCGACGTCCCGATCCACCACCGCGTCGCGGCTTATGTGCGCAGCCATTTCGACACCGTCGAGGTGCGCGTCGCCGACGCGCCGCGGCCCGACGAGATGCTGCTCGTGATCGCGATGACGACCGGCCCGAGGCCGCACGCCCGCGTTGGCGGACTGCGGGCTGACGAGATTGCGAAGTTCGATGGGCAGCGCTAGCGTGGTCCGGCCGGACGCGGCCGGCGCGGCACGATCGCTGCATGGGCAACAGGCAACGACACGGAGGAACCCGATGAAGATGCAACGCAGACAGTTCGTCCAGGGCGTCGGCGCCGCCGGCTTGCTCTCGATCGCCGGTGCGCGCGTCGTGCACGCGGCCGCGACGATCAAGCCCGACGCGAAGAGCGCGCTCCTCGTCATCGACGTGCAGAACTGCTTCGTCACCGGCGGCACGCTGCCGGTGAAGGACGGCGAGGCGGTCGTCCCGGTGATCAACAAGCTCGCCGGCGCGTTCGAGAACATCGTCGTCACGCAGGACTGGCACACGCCGGGCCACGTCTCGTTCGCGTCGGCCCATGCGGGCAAGAAGCCGTTCGAGACGACCAAGCTCGGCTACGGAACGCAGGTGCTCTGGCCGGATCACTGCGTGCAGGGCTCCGACGATGCCGCGCTGCGCAAGGACCTGGCGCTGCCGAAGGCGCAGCTGATCATCAGGAAGGGCTACCACCAGAGCACCGACAGCTACTCGGCGTTCATGGAGGCCGACGGCAAGACGTCGACCGGGCTGGCCGCGTACCTCAAGGCACACGGCGTCGACACCGTCTACGTCTGCGGGCTGGCGACCGACTTCTGCGTCTCCTGGACCGCGCTCGACGCGAGGAAGGCCGGCTTCAAGGCCTACGTGATCGAGGACGCGTCGCGCGGCATCGACCTCAACGGCTCGCTGAAGGCGGCGTGGGACAAGATGACCAAGGCCGGCGTCAAGCGGATCCAGTCGAGCGACATCGTCGCCTGACCGCGCGATGGCGACCCCGCGATCAGCGCTTCGGATGCCGGCGCGCCGCCCAGTACGTCGCGCCGGCGGCGCCGTAGCGCTCGGCGTGCGGGACGCCTTCGTCGAGCTCGAAGCGATCGCCGGGCCGCAGGTGCTGCGTGGTGCCGTCGTGCGTCAGCCACATCTCGCCGGCGACGACGATCGCTTTGACGGCGAACGGGTGCTCGTGCGTCTCGAGGACGGCGCCCGCCGGCCAGTCGCGCGGCACGATCTCGTCGTAGCCTTCGCGCCGCGCCGCCGCCTCGAACTCGCTGAAACTGGGTGCGTCCATGGTCGCTCCAAGTGTCCTGTGCTGATCTTGCCACCGTCGCCATCGCGCTGTCTTTTCCTCGAGGAGATTCCATGCTGAACCGTATCGCCCTGCTCGTCGTCGGTGTCCTCGTGGGCGCCGCGGCGCACGCGCAGGACACGATCAAGATCGGCGAGATCAACAGCTACAAGGCGCAGCCCGCGTTCCTCGATCCGTACAAGAAGGGCTGGGAGCTCGCGGTCGAGGAGGTCAACGCTGCCGGCGGCGTCCTCGGCAAGAAGCTGCAGGTCGTCTCGCGCGACGACAACGGCAATCCGGGCGACGCGGTCCGCGTCGCCGAGGAGCTCGTCTCGCGCGAGAACGTCGCGCTGATCTGCGGCACGTTCCTCTCCAACACCGGCCTCGCGGTGACCGACTTCGCGAAGCAGAAGAAGGTCTTCTTCCTCGCCGCCGAGCCGCTCACCGACAAGATCACGTGGCAGAACGGCAACCGCTACACGTTCCGCCTGCGCCCGAACACCTACATGCAGGCGGCGATGCTCGTCCCCGAGGCCGCCAAGCTGAAGAAGAAGCGCTGGGTCGTCGTCTATCCGAACTACGAGTACGGCCAGTCGGCGGCGGCGACGTTCAAGGCGATGCTGAAAAAGCTCCAGCCCGACGTCGAGTTCCTCCCCGACCAGGCGACGCCGCTCGGCCGCATCGAGGCGGGCGCGGTCGTGCAGGCCCTCGCCGACGCCAAGCCCGACGCGATCTTCAACGTCCTCTTCGGCGCCGACCTGTCGAAGTTCGTCCGCGAGGGCAACACCAGAAAGCTGTTCGAAGGCCGCGACGTCGTCAGCCTCCTGACCGGCGAGCCCGAGTACATCGAGCCGCTCAAGGAGGAAGCTCCGGTCGGCTGGATCGTCACCGGCTATCCGTACTACGGCATCCAGACCGACGAGCACAAGAAGTTCTTCCTCGCCTACTTTCGCAAGTACAACGAGTACCCGAAGCTCGGCTCGGTCGTCGGCTACTCGACGATCTGGTCGATCGCCGAAGGCATCAAGAAAGCCAAGTCGACCGACACCGAAAAGCTCATCGCCGCATTCAGCGGATTGCAGGTGACGACTCCGTTCGGCAAGGTGACGTACCGCGCGCTCGACCACCAGTCGACGATGGGCGCCTATCTCGGCAAGACCAAGCTCGAAGGCCAGAAGGGCGTCATGACCGACTACGTCTACATCGACGGCGCCAAGGTCCTGCCGAGCGACGACGAGGTGAAGAAGCTGCGCGCGATCGACTGAGCGCGCCACCGACCTGTGCCGGGCGGCGCCGCAAACGCGCCGCCATCGGGACGACCGCATGAACGCTTCCTCGATCGTCCTGCAGCTGCTGACCGGCCTCGCGTCGGCGTCGGCGCTCTTCCTCGTCGCGAGCGGCCTGTCGCTGATCTTCGGCGTGACGCGGATCGTCAACTTCGCGCACGGTTCGTTCTACATGCTCGGCCTCTACGGGGCGGTGGCGCTAACGACCGTGTTCACCGCCGGGCCGCTCGGCTTCTGGGCCGCGGTGCTGCTCGCCGCGCTCGCGGTCGCCGCGCTCGGAGCGATCGTCGAGATGCTCGTCCTGCGACGCTTGTACGGCGCCCCCGAGCTCTACCAGCTGCTCGCGACGTTCGCGCTCGTCCTCGTCGTCCGCGACGCTGCGCTCTGGGCGTGGGGACCCGAGGACCTGCTCGGGCCGAAGGCGCCGGGGATGCGCGACGCGATCGACGTCCTCGGCCGGCCGTTCCCGAGCTACGACGTCTTCTCGATCTTCGTCGGCCCGGCCGTGCTCGGCGCGCTCTGGCTGCTGCTCAAGCGCACGCGCTGGGGGCTGCTGGTGCGCGCCGCGACGCAGGACCGCGAGATGGTCGGCGCGCTCGGCGTCAACCAGCGCTGGCTCTTCACCTCGGTGTTCGCACTCGGCACCTTTCTCGCCGCGCTCGGCGGCGCGCTGCAGATGCCGCACGAGCCGGCCAACCTGAACCTCGACCTCGCGCTGATCGGCGAGGTGTTCGTCGTCGTCGTCGTCGGAGGCATGGGCTCGATCGGCGGCGCATTCGTCGCCGCGATCGTGATCGCGATGGTCAAGGCGTTCTGCATCGCCGCCGGCACGATCGACGTCTTCGGGGCGCCGTTTCCGCTCAGCAAGCTGACGCTCGTCGCCGAGTTCCTCGTCATGGCGGTCGTCCTCGTCTGGCGGCCGCAGGGACTGTTCGGCAGGCCGCAGGGAACGGTGCGTGCGACCGCGGCGATCGAGCCGCCGCTGCGTCCGCTCGATCCGCGCTGGCGCGCCGCCGGCTTCGTCGCGCTTGCCGCGCTCGCGCTCGTCGCGCTGCTCGGCACGAGCGCGCCGTACGCCGTCGTGCTGATGATCGACGTGCTGATCGCCGTGCTCTTCGCGGCGAGCCTGCACTTTCTGATCGGGCCGTCGGGGATGCACTCGTTCGGCCACGCCGCGTACTTCGGTCTCGGTGCGTACGGCGCGGCGCTCTTTTTCCGGCTCGGCGCGCCGATGGAGGCAGCGCTCGTGCTCGCACCGCTCGTCGCCGCGCTCGGCGCGTTCGTCTTCGGCTGGTTCTGCGTGCGCCTCTCGGGCGTCTATCTCGCGATGCTGACGCTCGCGTTCGCGCAGATCGTCTGGTCGGTCGTCTTCCAGTGGGACGCGGTCACCGGCGGCAGCAACGGCCTGGTCGGCATCTGGCCGTCGGCGTGGCTGACGCCCAAGCCCACCTACTACCTGCTCGTCCTCGCGTGCACGATCGCGGGCGCCGGCTTGCTCGTGCGCATGCTGCACGCGCCGATCGGTGTTGCGCTGCGCGGCAGCCGCGACTCGCCGCTGCGCGCCGCGGCGATCGGCATCGCGGTGCCGCGGCTGCAGTGGATCGCGTTCGTCGTCGCCGGCACCGTCGCCGGACTCGCCGGCGCGCTGTTCGCGTTCGCCAAGGGAACGATCTCGCCCGAGACGCTCGCCGTCGGCCGCTCGGTCGACGGCCTGGTGATGGTGCTGCTCGGCGGCGTCCACGCCGTCTCCGGGCCGTGGGTCGGCGCCGCGCTCTTCACTTGGCTGCAGGACACCGTCGCGCGCCAGACCGACTACTGGCGCGCGCTTCTCGGCATCGTGATGCTCGCGCTCATCCTCGTCTTTCCGCTCGGCGTCGCCGGCGGCTTGAAGCGGCTCTTCGTCCGCGAGGAGGTCGCGTGAGCGGTCAGCCGTTGCTCTCGGTGCGCGGCCTCGCCAAGTCGTTCGGCGGTGTGCGCGCCGTCGACGGCGTCAGCTTCGACCTCGCCGCCGGCGAGATGCTCGCGCTGATCGGCCCGAACGGCGCCGGCAAGACGACGTGCTTCAACATGGTCGGCGGCCAGCTCGC
>Ga0068855_100012378_pt1 | contig 10304 bp, 10 predicted proteins | sample KBSCornC52_FD_66592 | JGI IMG/M metagenome (GOLD analysis project Ga0068855, IMG submission 66592) | Corn rhizosphere microbial communities from Kellogg Biological Station, Michigan, USA - KBS Corn C5-2 | ecosystem: Host-associated > Plants > Roots > Rhizosphere > Soil ... | reverse complement strand
GAGGACGTCGGGATCGTACTCGGCAAAGCTGTGGCACAGGCCCTCGGAGATCGGGCGGGGATCAATCGTGTGGGGAATATCGCGGTGCCGATGGACGAAGCGCTCGTGTTTTGCGCTATCGATATCAGCGGGCGCGGTTTTCTCGCGATCGATCTGGAGACGCCAACTCCCAGGCTCGGCGACTTTACAACAGAGCTCGTGCCGGAGTTCTTTCGCGCTTTGGCGGTGAACGCAGGCTGGACAGTTCATATAAGACAGGTGGCGGGAATGAATGCGCATCATATTATCGAGGCGGCATTCAAGGCATTTGGAAGGGCGATGGCGCAGGCCATCGCCGTCAATCCGCGCGTAGTGGGCATTCCTTCAACGAAAGGGATGCTGTAAGAGAAGTGTGAGCAGCACTTGATCAAGCTCTCCGAAGGTGAACTCGAAATCAACACCAGGAGAGAGCCGTATGAAGATAGAAACCAGGGACATGGTTGTGGTCCCGGAGCCAGAGCCGGAGCCAACGAGCCAGGTGGACCCCGGACTTATAAGACAGGCGGTGCTGGCGCTGATGCTTGCGTGCGTGCTGGTAGTGACACTGCGCTGGGCGATGAACGTCACCAATGCCAATGCGCGGCAGGTTTCCACGAACCTGTCGAGCATGCAATACAGTATAGACGGATCCTGGACCGATCCACGTACAGCCAGCCATTCCCGAGGCAAGGTTCACGCAATTCACGCCGCCAAGGGTCCGACGATCGAGCCAGCGGAGGATCCTTAGATAGAAAGACCGATCGCATGATCGCAATTATCGACTATGGTATGGCCAATCTCCGGAGCGTCGAAAAGGCGCTGGCGCGTGTCGGCGGCTCGCCCGTCATTACCGGCGACCCGGCCGTGATTGCGCGTGCGGATCGTATCGTGCTGCCGGGCGTCGGTGCGTTCTGCGCGTGTATGAACAACTTGCATGCGCGAGGGCTGACTGCCGCTGTCAATCAGGCGATCGCGTCCGGGAAGCCATTTCTTGGCATCTGTGTCGGTATGCAGATGCTGTTCGAGTCGAGCACTGAGATGGGTGTGAATCCCGGCCTGGGACTGATTCCGGGGCGAGTGGTCAAGTTCTTTGAAGAGAGTGAGCCGAATCAGCCACAAAGCGAGGCGCTCAAGGTGCCTCACATTGGCTGGAACGAGCTCTCTGTCCGTCCAGGCTCCCAGCTGCTCTGCGGAATCGAGCCGGGATCGCGCGTCTATTTCGTGCACTCCTATTACCCCATCCCCCATGACTCTTCCGTCGTCGCCGCTGTGAGCGATTACGGCGGCGAATTCTGCTGTGCCGTGGAGACCCGCAATATTGCGGCAACGCAGTTCCACCCGGAGAAGAGCGGGGCCGTCGGCCTGCACATTCTGCGAAACTTCCTGGCATGGCACCCCGTAGTGTAAATTCGAGTTGACGAGAGGCGAAGCATGATTCTCTACCCGGCAATCGATATCAAGGGCGGCAAATGCGTCCGGCTGAGCCAGGGCGATTTCGCGCAAGTCACTACCTACTCAGAAGATCCTCTCAAAGTGGCGAAGCGCTGGAAAGCCGAGGGCGCGCAGTGGCTTCACATCGTGGATCTCGACGGCGCGCGCATGGGTCTCCCGAACACGGCCAACCTGGAAGTGCTGCGCCAGATCATTCGCCAGGTCGGCCTCCCCGTTCAGTTTGGCGGTGGGGCGAGAAGCGCGGAGATCGTCGAGCGGCTGCTCAATATCGGCGTCGCGCGCGTCGTTGTTGGAACGGCGCTCGCGAAGGATTCTACGCTCGCAGAAGGTCTGTTCACGGCTTATGGCGAAAAAGTAGCCGTAGGCGTCGATGCCAAAGACGGATTTGTCGCCATTCAAGGTTGGGTGGAGGCCATCGGCGAGCAGGCAAACGTGTTCGTCGCACGGATGGCAAAGCTTGGCGCGAAAAGATTCATTTTTACGGATATCGCGCGCGATGGAATGCTGCAGGGCGTTAATCTGATCTCGCTGGCGCAGGTGGCCGCCGCAGTCCCCGGCCTGCCGGTCATCGCGTCCGGGGGCGTCGCTGGCGCCAATGATCTGGATGGGCTCAAGTCTATGCAGGCCACGAGTGTTCGTAACCTGGAGGGCGTGATTGTCGGCAAGGCTCTTTATGCCAACACCATCACATTGCCGGATGCGCTTGCAAGGCTGCGGTAAGGAGCGAACAGGTGGGTCAATTAATAGGTCTTGTGGCTGTCAGTCTGATCTTTGGGATCCCGATCGTCAAGATCTGGACCGACCATCAGCGCCAGGTGCTGGAGCTGAAACTCAAGCTGAGCAGCATGGGCGATAACGGCCTAAGAGGTGAGCTAGAAGCTCTGCGCCAGGAGGTTCGCTCCCTCCGTGACACCAGTATGCAGTACGACCTCAGCTTCGACACGGCGCTGCAGCGAATGGAGCAGCGCGTCGAGCGGATCGAGGGACGAAGCGGAGTTACGATCCAGGCCGAAGACCAGGTGCGTATCGGGGTTGGAAGGTAGCCAAAGGAGCCGAATGTGGAGCATTTCGCGGAATTAATGGCCATCATATGCGTCTTTTCCATCCCGATGTTGGCGATCTGGACTCACCACAAGCGCAAGATGCTGGAACTGCAGCTCAAGCTGCGAGGGCTGGGCAGCAACGTGGACGTTAAGTCCGAAATCGAGGCGCTGCGGCAGGAGATACGCTCGCTTCGCGATACTACCACGCAGTACGACATCAGCTTTGACAGCGCACTGCAGCGGATGGAGAGCCGGGTTGAGGGCGTCGAGCGACAGGTTCGATCGATACAGTCTGAAGAGGTGCTGCGAGTTGGGAACGGACGGTAGGAGAGCCGCAGAATGAGCAATTTCTGGGAATTATTGACATTGATGCTGGTTGGCGTGCCCCTGCTCGGCGTTTCATCGATCATCCCCATGCTGATCTGGACCCACCATCGCCGCAAGATGGAAGAGCTGCGCATGCAGCGCGGCCGCATGATGTCTGAGGACATTCGCGCGGAGTTCGCTGCCGTTCGCGCCGAAATCCGAGACCTGCGCGATACCTCCATGCAGTACGATCTCAGCTTCGACACGGCCATGCAGCAGATGGAGCGCCGGATGAATAAGCTGGAGCGAACGAGTTATCTAGAGTCAGAATCTTCGACGATTCACAATTTACCGCGGCGATAGCGCCAAAGGAGGACCGCAGGCGTCCCGCCTGCACGATCTCCCATTAGGCATCACGTTGCCGAACATCCAGTATCGCAAAACGACGCACGCTCACTGATCTGAACACTTGAACATCGATCACCCGAACACCGAATACCTGAACACCGTTTCGTGATCTAGGAAACCCCGATGCACTTCATCACACCGCTTGCCCTGCTCTGGACCATACCGATCGGCGGCATCATCGTGGTGATGTACATCCTGAAGCTGAAGCGTAAGGACGTGGTTGTCTCGTCAACCTTCCTGTGGCGCCAGGTGATTCGAGATGTTCAGGCAAACGCCCCCTTTCAGAAGCTTCGCAGGAACCTCCTTCTTCTGCTCCAGCTGATCGCCGCAGCCCTCATCATTTTCGCGCTCTCGGGTCCGTTTCAAAGGTTCTTCGCAAACGGCGGCCGCAACATCGTCGTGATCGTCGATACGTCGGCCTCGATGGGGGCGACCGATGTGCAGCCTTCGCGGCTGGACGAGGCGAAGCGCAAAGCTCACGACCTGGTGCGCGAACGAAAGCCCGGCGACCTCATGATGATATTGTCTGCGTCGTCTCGACCGCAGGCCGCCACGGGATTTACACACGAAGGCGCCGAGCTGGACCGCGCGATCGACGGCCTGAAAGCGCATGACACGCCGACGAATATGCGCGACGCTCTGAATCTGGCCGCCGATCTCGTTGCCTCTCGGAACAATGGCGACAGCGGTGTGATCGATCTAATCTCCGATGGCGGATTCGAATCGCAGTCAGGGGCGACCGGCCCGGACGGCGGCCTGCAGTACAATCTCGCCAACCTTAATCTGGGCAAGACTCATGTCAGTTTCCATCCCGTCGGCAAGCGCCAGGATAACGTGGGGATCACGGCGGTGGACTTCCGGCGAAATTTGGGAACGGAAAGATCGGTGCAACTGCTGGTCGTCACGCACAACTACTCCCACGCGCCGAAGAAGTTCAATGAAGAGATCTATGCGGACGACAATCTCGTTGAAGCGCATGAGATCAACCTGCCGGCGAACGGCGAAGACACTCAGCCGTACGATCTTCCGGAGCCGGACCACCCGGTGAAGATGCACGTCAAACTCGACATACATGACGATATGGCTGCGGACAACGAGGCCGCCCTCGTTCTCAAGCCCAGAAAACTGCTCAAGGCGCTGCTGGTCGGATCCGAGAACCTCTTCCTGGAGAACGCGCTGAAGGTCGATCCTTCTGTATCACTCTCCAAAACGCCGCAGTTCACTTCCGGGAAGGGCTACGACGTAGTGGTGTTTTACGATGCTGCGCCCGCCAAGCTGCCGGAGGGCAACTATCTGTTTCTGCACTGCGTAAGCGACCAGGCGCCGGTGAAGGTCGATGGCACGGTAACCAACGTGCAGCCCGCCGATTGGGAGCGCGACCACCCCGTGATGCGCTATTTGGATCTCGGCAGCGAGCGGTTCGGCAGCGCCATGAAGGCAACGCCGCTCGGCTGGGGCAAAGAGCTGTGCGTGGCGGAGTCCGGTTCACTGATCGTCGCCGGTGAGAAGAACAAGATGCGCGCGGTCTTCGTCGGTTTCGCGCTTAACGAGTCGATGTTCCCGCTTCGGGTTGCCTTCCCCATCTTTATCGCGAACACCGTGCGATGGCTCGGGACCGGTAATGACGACAGCGAAATCGGGCAGGTGCGAACGGGAGAGGCCGTCACTATCCCGGCGCCGCCCGGCGCAGACAAGCTCACCATCGTAAAGCCGGATGGATCGAAGCGCGAAGTCAAAGTCAACGAACAGGGCGGCGCGGTCTTCGACGAAGCGGATGAGGCAGGAATCTACCAGGCGGACGGCCGCGACTTCACGTATCCATTTGCGGCGAACCTTGCGAGCGCCAGCGAGTCCGACACCACCCCGCATGATAAACTCACGATTACGGACAATCCGACAGCCACGGTCGGGCGCAAAGTTCCCGACAAGCGGGAGTGGCTGCCCGGGCTGATCCTGCTCGCCCTGGTCGTGCTGGCATACGAGTGGTGGGCCTTCCACCGACGCACGTTCATCAACTGACGCTCCAAATCACCTTTCTATTCAAAGGAGACCTCCAGCCGTGAAACAGACATTACTGTCTTTGCCGGCGCTTTTTGTTCTGCTCGCGTTCAGTGCCGTCGTTCATGCAGATGCGCCCAAGTTGACGCTTGCGGAACGGCTGGGATACAAAGCCACCGACAAGCTGCTGATCATCCATGCGGACGATGTCGGCATGTGCCACTCGGTCAATGCCGCAACGACGAAGGCGCTGGAGATCGGGACCGTGACCTGCGCGAGCATCATGATTCCGTGCCCATGGCTGCCGGAGATCGCTGAGTATGCGAAGGCCCATCCGGAAGCAGACTTCGGCCTCCATCTCACGCTCACCAGCGAGTGGCAGCGCTACCGATGGCGGCCCGTCGCTCCGATCGACCAGGTGCCTAGCCTGCTCGATAAGAACGGCTATCTGCCACACACGGAGGTGGAGGTCATCAAGAACGGGAAACCGGAAGAGGTGGCGAAGGAACTGCGAGCACAAATCGCGCGCGCACGCGAATTCGGGATCAAGCCCACGCATGTCGACTCGCACATGGGCACGCTCTTCTGCGGCCCGTTTATGCCCGTTTACACGAGCGTGGCCAAGGAGAACGGCATCCTTCCCATGCTGATGGTCGCGACGCCTGCGCGCATTATCCAGGGCAAGCAACTGGGATTCGATGCCGCCAAGATCGAGGAGACGCTGTCGAAAGAGGGCTATGTGTTCCTGGACATGCTCTACGAAGACTCCGCCGGAGCCGACCTGGAATCTCGGCGCGCGCACTACTACAATGTGATCCGCAATCTCAAGCCGGGAGTCACCGAGATCATCGTTCATCTCAGTATGAACGACGAAGAGATTCAGCACATCTCAGGGGCGTGGCTGCGACGGTGGAACGAGTTTCAGATCTTCACCGATCCCAAGACCCGCGAGCTGATCGATTCGCAAGGGATCAAACTGATCGGATACAAACAGCTCGCCGCGCTCGCGTATAAACCTTGACCCCGATAGCTATCCCACTATTGACAACCAAATCCAACCGTCGCTATAATTCCGAGGCGCAGATTCCCGGAAATGGGTATTGGATGCCGCCAGATCGAGGAGTCGCCTACATTATGCCCCGTATCGAACAGTCCGTCACCATTCAAGCGCCTATCGCCGAAGTCTATCGTGTCGCCAAGAACGTTGAGAGGTTTCCCGGGTTCATGGAGGACCTGCAGAGCCTCACCGTACTGGAGCGCAACGAGGATGGCACGCGCACCACAACGGAATGGGTCGGGCTAATTCGCGAGTTCCGCATGAACGTGAAGTGGGTGCAGGAGGACAGATGGGACGACTCCGCTTTCCGTGACGATTTCGTGATGCTTCGCGGTGATATGGATCGCATGGAGGGCTTCTGGCAATTTACCTCCGAAGGCGACCTGGAGACTCGGTTTGATTCCATGGTGGACTACGACTACAATGTTCCCCTGATCGGGCCGATGGTCAAGTCTCTCATTAAGAAGAAGATGACCGACAACCTCCAGGCTACGATGGACGCCATCAAGCGCGAATCGGAGAACGCGCCACGATAACTGCCGTGATGCCGGAACCCCAGTCTGCCACCGACGCCCGACCGGCGAATCCGGCTCGTGCAATTCTTCCCCGCTGGCGCACCCAACTGCGCAAAGCGATCTGGGTTGTGCTTTACCTCTGTTTGAGCTTTGGCGGAACGGTCCTGTCCGTTGCAACGCTTGGGCGAACGGTCTATCGGTGGCACGGATTCGCGGTAGAGCTTCGACTGCTGCCCGCCTCCCGCGGACAGACCGCTCTGGTGCTCGTTCCACTCGGCGAGGTCCAGGCGCATACCCATCGTGCTCCCGTTGAGCTGGTCGCAACGCTGCAGGAGATCCAGCTTGAGGAGATCAACAAGGTTCTCAACAGCAGCCCGCGACCGGACGACCTGACGAAGGACTTCGAGACTTCGGTTCGCCGCGATCTCCGAGATTTTGTGATTCGACAGGTGCTGTGTGCCGCGATAGGCGGGCTGTTCGCCCCCCTCCTACTGCGGTCCAGAAACGCCTGGAAATACCTCCTTAGCTCCCTGATGGGCGTTGCAATCGTCGGCGTCACGCTCGGAAGCGCCCTTGCGACTTTTAATGGCAGTGCGTTCGCCTCGCCGACATACACTGGCGCGCTAAAGCAGGCGCCCTGGGTGATCCGGTTCGGCAAGGACGCCTTTGTGCGAATTGAGGAGCTTTCGCAGAAGCTCAAGACCGTGGCGGCCAACCTCAACGTTCTTTATGGCCGCATCTCCGAGGCGTCGGACACGCTCGAACCCGGCTCAGATGCCGAAACCATTCGTATCCTCCATGTCTCTGATCTACACAACAATCCTGCCGGGCTCAGCTTCATCAAAGAGGTCAGACGCCAGTTTCACATCTCTGTGATTGTGGACACAGGCGACCTGACCGATTTCGGCAGCCCGCCGGAGACCGCGATCGTTCAAGAGCTAGGGAAGATGGGTTGCCCGTATGTCTTTGTTGCCGGAAACCATGACTCTCAGGCCGTGATCATGGCGCTCTCCCGCCTCAAAAATATCACGATACTGAATGGTCAACTCGCGACCGTGGAGGGATTCACGTTTCTCGGGCTGCCAAACCCGGCGGCTTCGCGGACCACTGTCGGGAATGTCGACACGACGCCCCAGGAGCTGCAGGCAGGCTCGGACCTCCTGCTTGCGGACTTGCGAGCCCTTCGCGAGTCTCCGGATATCGTGGCAATCCACAACCCGGAGGAGGCTCGGCCGATATGGGGAATGGCGCCACTGGTGCTGACCGGCCATCTGCATCGCTACTACGTGGACATTGAGAAAGGGCAGGACGCGCCTCCGGCTGAGCCGTCTTCACAGAGAGCGAAATCGGCGTCGATTGCGCCGCGCTATGAGACGGTGGTATGTAATGCAGGCACAACCGGCGCGGCCGGGCTGCGCTACTTCGAGCGGGAGCAGGGCGTGCCGTTCTCGTGTGCGGTCTTGACCTTCCATCGCAAGAAGACAGATTCAGCGCCTCCAGCACGAGCGAAATCGGAAAACACAGTCCCGAGGGAAGATGCGGCGCCCCGGCCCCAGAGCGCCGCCCTGCCCGAAACTAGTGGCCCCACACCCCCACGGGAGGCAAAGCCCGTCGCATCGGTGACCATACCGCGGCCACGGCTCATGTCGATCGACCTTATCGTTCTGGATGGAGCGCTTCACCAGTATTCGATCATTCACCGGCCATTCGCAGAGCAAGAGACCCTTCCGGCGATCCCCCGTTAACCCACTCTGAGCCTCTTAGTTCAGAATCTCGATGGCTGCGACACAGGGCACATCTCCGTTGGTTCTGATGAAGGTGATCTTGATCTTGCCTGTGCTGTCTGCTGGGACCGTAAACTCAGGGATCACCGCTCTAAAGCCGCCTCCTGCCGCGATCGCCGGATCGAAGTTAGTCAGCACTCGAGTTCCGTTGATATCGATGTTCATCGGTCGAGTGCCAAGCGACGAGGAGACAGGCTCGATCATATGCAGCCGTACTTTATAAGCTGTCCCGGCCGTCAGGTTCGGAAACGTATAGCTGAACTGGCTGGGATCGTATCTTACCGTCTGGTAAGCAGCTGCAGGAGCAGGATTGGTCGCTCCACTGGTATCCATTTGAGCGGTCGTCGACCAGGCAATGCCGCCGGAGAAGAAGCTGTCGGCTGCAAAACTGCCCAGGGCGGCTCCTCCACAGTTGATCCGATAGACGACAGTGCCGCTTCCGCCTCCGGAAGGCGCAGCGCTCACCTCAGCGCTCGGAGCGCTTTCACCGACCGAGTTAACTGCAGACACTTTATAGTAATAGGTCGTCCCATTGGTAAGACCGGTGTCGGTATAGCTTTCGGAAGTGATGCCGGTCTTGTAGGGAGTGGCTCCTTCTCCTCCTGCTGAGGTTGCTCGGTAGAGATTGTAGCTCGTCGCTCCGCTGGCTGAGTTCCATGTGAGCGCCACTTGAGCATTGCCTGCTGTGGCAGCCACACCGGTGGGCGTGCCCGGCGCTTGAGGCGTATCGCTCAAGATCTCGATGGCCGCCACGCAAGGAACATCTCCGTTCGTTCGGATAAAGGTGATGCTGATCTTGCCATTAATGTCTGCCGGCACGCTGAACTCGGGAATGACCGCTCTGAAGCTGCCTCCAGCCGCGATCGCGGGGTCAAAGCCAGTGAGCGCGCGTACGCCGTTGATATTGATATTCATCGGCCGCGTGCCAAGCGAGCCCGACACCGGCTCGACCATATGCAGGCGTACTTTATAGCTGCTTCCCACGGTCAAGCCAGGGAAGACATAGCTGAACTGGCTGGGATCATAGCGCACGGTCTGGTAGGCCGAGGCAGGCGCTGGATTGGTTGCTCCGCTGGTGTCCATCGTCTGGCTGGTCGACCAGGCAACGCCGCCGACGAAGAAGTTGTCCGCCGCAAAGCTTCCGATGGCTCCGCCTCCACAGTTGATCTGGTAGATGGCATTGCCGCCTCCTCCGCCACCGGAAGGAGTGGCGTTGACCTCAACACTTTGTGCGCTTTCTCCGACAGCGTTGACAGCGGAGACTTTGTAATAGTATGTGGCGCCGTTGGTGAGGCCGGTGTCAGTATAATTGGCGGTTGTCAGGCCGGTCTTAACGGGAGTTGAGCCTTCGCCTCCTGCGCTTGTGGAGCGGTAGAGGTTGTAGCTGGTGGCTCCGCTCACGGCATTCCAGCCAACCGTCACTTGCGCATTGCCTGCCGTGGCAGTCACACCGGTTGGGGTGCCTGGCGCCTGCGGCGTGCTGCCGAGGACTTCGATGGCGGCCACACAGGGAACATCTCCGTTGAGCCGGGTGAAGGTGATGCTGATCTTGCCATTGCTGTCTGCCGGGACCGTAAACTCAGGAATGACCGCTTTAAAGCTGCCTCCGGCGGCGAGGGCAGGGTCAAAGCTGCTGAGCACGCGTTCTGCATTGATATCGATATTCATCGGCCGGGTGCCAAGCGCTGTGGAGACAGGCTCGACCATATGTAGCCTGACCTTG
>Ga0068855_100012377_pt1 | contig 10304 bp, 10 predicted proteins | sample KBSCornC52_FD_66592 | JGI IMG/M metagenome (GOLD analysis project Ga0068855, IMG submission 66592) | Corn rhizosphere microbial communities from Kellogg Biological Station, Michigan, USA - KBS Corn C5-2 | ecosystem: Host-associated > Plants > Roots > Rhizosphere > Soil ... | reverse complement strand
CAGGAATTCGGGCGTGCGGGTTTGCATTTCGATCACGCTGGTCTCCACCCATTCGTGGGGAATGCCCAGCCGGTCGGCGACGAACTTCACCTTCAGGCAGTTGCCTGAAATGGAATCGCCATAAATGGTCATGGCGGCATTATCGAGCGACATTACTTCTTTCCCAAGCTTCCACCCTTGCCGAAAAGCAGGGGCTTTCTGTTGTCGATAAGCTTGCGGTTGATGCCCAGCCAGCCCATTTCGCCGCTGAACCGGCCGTGCTCGATCTTGGGGCAGCGGTCCATGATGACCGTCAGGCCGGCATCCTTGCCGATCCGCTCGGCCTCCGGGCTGATCACGCCAAGCTGCATCCACAGCACTTTCACGCCCAGCCGGTCCTTTTCCGCCACCGTCTCGCGCGCGATGTCGGGGGCGTATTTGGCTTCGCGGAAAATGTCGACCATGTCGACAGGCGCGGGCAGGTCCTTCAGGCCGGCATAGACCGTCTGGCCCAGGATCTGCTTGCCCGCCGCGCCCGGATTGACGGGAATGACTTTGTAGCCCTTGTTCAGCAGATACATCATCGCGAAATAGGACGGGCGAATCTCATTGGTGCTCGCCCCCACCATGGCGATGGTCCTGACGGACCGCAGGATGGATTTGATCAGGCTGTCGGGATAGTTGGGCATGTGTCAGGTCCAATGGGGCTCACGTTTTTCCAGAAAGGCGCCGATGCCTTCCTCGGCCTCGGCGCCCAGCATGTTCTCGGTCATCACCTTGCTGGCATGGTCGTAAGCCTCGGCCAGTGGCATCTCCATCTGGCGATAGAATGCCTCCTTGCCGGTCTTCAGGGTGCGGCGCGGCTTGGCGGCGATCAGTCCCGCCAGCGCCATTGTTTCAGCCTCCAGCATCTGCGGTGCCGCCAGGCGGTTGACCAGGCCGATGCGCCAGGCCTTTTCCGCATCGATCATCTCACCGGTCAGCAGCATCTCCATCGCCGCCTTGCGCGGCACACTGCGCGACAGTGCCACCATTGGCGTGGAACAGAACAGGCCGATATCGACGCCCGGCGTGGCGAAGCGCGCGGCCGTCGAAGCCACCGCCAGGTCGCAGCTGGCCACAAGCTGGCAGCCGGCGGCGACGGCCGCGCCCTGGACCATGGCGATCACCGGCTTGGGGTTGGTCACGATCGCCTGCATCATCGCGGAGCATCTGGCGAACAGATCCGCATAGGCCGCCGCGCCCCTGTCCGGCCCGGCGCGCAAGGCCTGCAACTGCTTCAGGTCGTGGCCGGCGCAGAACGCCTCGCCCACCGCGGCGATCACGATCACGCGCGTGGCGCCATCCAGTGCGGCGCCCCTGAAGGCGGCTGCCAGGGCGTTGATCAGCTCCGACGACAGGGCATTTCGCTGCGCCGGACGGTTGAGCGCCAGGCGCAGGACGCCGTCATTGCGGGTGGATATGAGTAGCGGGGCGGCGTCGGTCATGGCGCCAATCTAATGCGCCGCCCGGCCTTTGGCATCCCTTGGGCGTTGCATGACTGTCCGGCGCGCTAAAGGAATCGGATAAATGTGCGCGCACCCTTTTCGTCGGGCTTGCTGAGCTCCAGCTGCCGGGGCTCACCGTTGACCACGCCATAATGGTCCTTGCCGTCACGGAAGATGATGGTGCGTCCGGTCGCGGCGATTGCCCTGATCAGGGCCCGCACCTTGGGTGATTTCCACGCGCCGGGACGATCGGACACGCCGTTCATTTCCCTGAAGCTGTTGCTGTAATAGAGCAGCATGCCGCTGCGGTCGGGTCGCAATTCGGCGGGCAGGGGCTTGGCGCCGGTCTGCGAGCCCAGCCAGACACAGACGAACTCCCGGCAGGGCTGAGGACGCGCCTCATATATCCCGCAACCCTTCCCCACCTGGCAATGGGGACACCATTGGTATGCGGGCTTCTGCAGGACCGGGATGTCCAGCAGCTTGCAGCAGAGGGTGCAGGTTCCGCAGTGGTTGGGCTCGGCCATGGCCGCCAGCTTAACCCAACAGGGGCCCGGTGAGGAAAGCCCGTGTTTGAGGGCCCGCGATCATGTATAGGCTTATTAGGTGCGGCGGGGCATGTTCCCCACATCGGGGGGCGTGATGAACGATTTGGGCGCGGTGACGCAGCCGTTTGGCGCCGGTCCCATTCTCAGGGAAAACAGCCCGTCTTCCCAGTCACGCCGCCATATCCAGTTGCGCCAGCAGCTTCTGAATACCTATCCGCAGGCTGCCCATCTCGCGCGGCCCGACCATCGGGGCCTTTACGGGGCGCTTGCCGTCTTGGCGCTGCACTGGACGGTGTGCTGGCTGGTGGCGGGGACCAATGTGCTGACGGTGTTCCTGGCCGCCTTTTTCGCGGGCCAGGTGCTGATCCATTCCGCCGGGGCGCTGCTGCACGAAACCGCCCACCGCCTGGTATTCCGCGGCCGCCGCGCCAAGCTGGCGTTCGACCTGCTGCTGGAGGTGATTCTGATCAGTTTCTCGCTGCAACTCACTTACCAGCACGAGCATGTCTCCCTGCACCATCCGTTCCTGGGCAATTACGAACGCGACTACGAGCATGAGGACAATTGCCGCTACCTGGCGCGCCGCCGGTTCCGTGCCGCCCATCCGGTGCTGGAGAAGCTGATGGTGGCGGGCCAGCTTGTAGTGGCTCTCCTGCCGCTGGGCTTTCTGGTCAGCGACCGCATCTTCCTGCCGGTCTACCGCCGGGCCACGGGGCGGGCGGTGCGCGATACGCAGCGGCGGATGGCGTCCACCCAGGCCTCGTTGGGCGAGCGGACGCTGTTCATGGCCGTGTCCGCCGCGGCGCTGGTCTTCCTGTGGCTGGCTTTCGGCTGGCTGGCGGTACTCTATCAGGTATGGTCGCTGTCGATCTTCCGCGGCAAGGCCGGGGTCACCAACCTGGGCCAGTCGCTGGCCGAGCACCCCGGCGACGACGTGGAAAATCCCACCCGCTCTCAGTATGGCCGGCTGAACTGGATCCTGTTCAACACCGGCTATCACCACGAGCATCACACCTATCCCCAGGTGCCCTGGACCCGGCTCCCGCGGCTGAAGGCGCTGGCCCCGGAAATCTTCAACCAGGAAGAGCCGCGCTCCTATTTCCGCTGCTGGTGGGACCACGTGCGGGCCGATTTCAGCCCCTCGCGCCGCAATGACCTTCAGCGCCGACCCGATCCGGCCCGCTGTACGGGCTAGGGTGGCGGTATTATAATACCGCATCAGGAAAATGCCCGGTTTTTCGACATTTCTGTTGACCGGACCGGCCAGGAACCGTATACGCCGCCGTCCCATCAAGAGAAGCGCGCCATGAAAACCTACTCGGCCAAAGCATCCGAGATCGAAAAGAAGTGGGTGGTGATCGACGCCAGCGGCCTGGTCGTGGGCCGTCTCGCCTCCATCATCGCCATGCGCCTGCGCGGCAAGCACAAGGCCACCTATACCCCCCACATGGACTGCGGCGACAATGTCATCGTCGTCAATGCGGCCAAAGTAGTGCTGACCGGCAAGAAGCTGAAGGACAAGGTGTACTACCACCACACCGGATACATCGGCGGCATCAAGGAACGCACCGCCGGCGCCATCATGGCCGGCAAGCATCCCGAGCGCATCGTCGAAAAGGCGGTTGAGCGCATGATCCCGCGCGGTCCCCTGGGCCGTCGCCAGATGGCCAACCTGCGCGTCTATGCCGGGGCCGAGCACCCGCACGCCGCCCAGTCGCCCGAGACGCTGGACGTGGCCAAGATGAACCCCAAGAACACTCAGTACAAGGCGGCCTGACCATGGCGGAAGAGAGCAAGTTCACCGAACTCAAGTCGACCCTGATAAAGGCGCGCCAGGCCGATTCCCAGGACGCCACCAAGGCTGACAACAAGCGCGATGCGCAGGGCCGCGCCTATGCCACCGGCCGCCGCAAGGAATCGGTTGCGCGCGTCTGGATCAAGCCGGGCACCGGCAAGATCATCGTCAACGACCGCGACGAGACCATCTATTTCGCCCGCCCGGTGCTGCGCATGATCCTGCGCCAGCCGCTGATCGCGACCAACCGCGACGGCCAGTTCGACGTCATCGTTTCGGTGACCGGTGGCGGCCTGTCGGGCCAGGCGGGCGCGGTGCGCCACGGCATCTCCCGCGCCCTGGTTGCCTATGAACCGGCGCTGCGCGCGGCGCTGAAGCCGGGCGGCTTCCTTACCCGCGACCCGCGCGCGGTGGAGCGCAAGAAATACGGCCGTCCCAAGGCGCGCCGCAGCTTCCAGTTCTCGAAGCGCTAAACCGCGCTTCATTCACACAGGAAGGCCCGGAGCGATCCGGGCCTTCTTCTTTTCGCGCGCCGCGATCGCGCCTAGCCGCTGTTGCGCAAGCCGGCCGAGATACCGTTGATCGCCATGTGGATGCCCTTGTTGGTGTTGCCGTCGGCATCGCCGGCGCGGCGGCGCGCCATCAGGTTCACCTGCAGGTGGTTAAGCGCATCGACATAAGGCAGTCTGCTCTGGATCGACGAGGCCAGGCGCGGATCGCGCTCCAGAAGGCTCGCCTGGCCGGTGATCGCCAGCAGCGCGTCGTGGGTGCGATGCCACTCGGCGGCGATGCGTTCGAACACACTGTCGGCCAGGGCGTGGTCCTCCACCAGTCCGGCATAGCGGCGCGCGATGTCCAGGCTGGACTTGGCCAGCACCATCTCCATGTTCGCCAGCATGGAGCGGAAGAAGGCGGAAGTCCCGTAGAGCGGTTTGAGCGCCGTTACGCCTACCACTGCGGCCGCCGCGCCAAAGCCGTACCAGCCGGGCAGCATCACGCGCGCCTGCGACCAGGAAAAGACCCAGGGAATGGCGCGCAGGTCCTCGATGCGTGGCGAAGTCGTGCGCGAGGCCGGCCGGCTGCCGATCTTGAGGTCCGCGATTTCCAGGAGCGGCGTGGCCTGGCGGAAAAAAGTCTCGAACCCGGCGGTGTCATAGACCAGCGCGCGATAGCTGGCGAACGCCGCCTGGCTCAATTCGGCCAGCAGGGCGGCGCCTTCATGGTCCGCCGCATCGGACTGGGGCGACAACTCCGCCAGCAGCGCCGCGGCCACGATCGTCTCCAGGCTGGCGCGGCCTAGCGTCGGATCGCCATATTTGGACGACACCACCTCGCCCTGTTCGGTGATGCGGATGCCGTGCGCCGAGGCGCCGGCGGGCAGGGCCCGGATGGCCTCGAAACTCGAACCGCCGCCACGGCCTACCGCGCCGCCGCGACCATGGAAAAAGCGCATCCTGACGCCACGCTCGCGCCCCAGCGCCACCAGCCGCGCGATACCCGAGCGGATTTCCCAGTTGGAAGTGACATAGCCGCCATCTTTGTTGCTGTCGGAATAGCCGATCATCACTTCCTGCAGGCCGCCCTGTTCGGCGAGCATGGCGCGGGCAAGGGGCAGGGCGAAGAATTCGCCCATCACATCGGCGCTGCGGCGCAGGTCGTCGATCGTCTCGAACAGCGGCACGATGCGAAGCTGCGCGCGCTCGCCGGGGACGAACAGGCCAGCCTCCTTCATCAGCACCGCCACCTCCAGAAGGTCGGAGACGCTGCTGGCCTTGGAGATCACATACTGCGCCACTGCACCCTGGCCGAAATCGCGCTTCAGCGCGGCGACATGGTCGGCGATCGCCAGTTCGCGCGCGGTCAGCGCGGAATAGGCGGCATAGGGCGAGCGCAGGGGGCGCGCGTGGGACAATTCCCGTTCCAGCAACGCCGCCCGCTTCTGCTCGGGCAGCGCCAGATATTCGTTTTCCGCGCTGGCGACATTGAGCAGCTCGGCCACCGCGCGCTCATGCACGTCGGAATTCTGGCGCACATCCATCACCGCCAGGTGGAAGCCGAACGCCGCCACGGATTCCCGCAGGTGCAGCAGCCGCCCTTCGCCCAGATCGGCATCGCCGTTTTCGTTCAGCGAGCGCGCGATCACGTCCAGGTCGGCCGCGAATTCCTCCGGCGTGCCATAGCGCGCGGCTTCGAAGCGGGCCGGGCGCGCCGGTCCCTGGCCAAGAAGCGCCTTGCGCGTCGCCGCCAGCCGCGCATAACAGGTGACCAGCGCGCGGCGGTAAGGCTCGTCCATCTGCTGCACCGACGTATTCTCCGGCGTGGCGCCCAGCGCCGCCAGTTCCCGGCTGGTGCTGACCAGCGAATCCGACAGCGACAGTTCGGCGCCCAGCGCATGCACTTCGGCCAGGTAATGGTCGAGCACCGTCTCGGATTGGCGGCGCACCGCATAGTCCAGCGTCTGGGGCGAGACGTTCGGGTTGCCGTCTCGGTCCCCGCCGACCCAGGAACCGGGCTTGAGGTAATCGACGATCTCGCCGCCCAGCCCGAACAGCCTCGCGAAGCGCCGCTTCACCACCGCAAGTTGGGGCAGGAAGGTGCGGGCAAAGACCGCGATGTTGTTCTCGATCTCGTCGGTGACATCGATGCGGACGCCACGCAGCATGCGCGTCTGCCACAGGATGCGGATGGCGCGCTTGAGCCGCGCGTCGATCTCGGCGACCTCCGTGGCGGTCGCCCCTGCCTGCTCGCGCGCCTCAAGCAGTTCGCTCAACTCCTCCTCGCGGTCCAGAACCGACTTTCGCCGCACCTCGGTGGGATGGGCGGTGATCACCGGCACCAACAGCGCCTCTTTCAGGAATGCGGCGGCCTTGTCCATCGGCAGGGCATCGTACTGTTCCAGCCGCTGCATCGCGCCCGTACCCAACACGCGCGTCTGCCGGCGAAGGACATGGTCGTCTGCGATATTGGCCAGCTGCGAAAATATGGAGAAGGCGCGGATCAGCAGAAATGTGTCCGCCTGCGACAGGGGAGTCAGCAGCTTCTCGATGCCGCGCTCGCCCGCACGATATTCGCCAACCGACTGGCGGCGGATGTCTTCCACCAGCAGATAGGCCTCGGGGCCTTGCTGTTCGCGGATCACTTCGCCCAAAAGCCGGCCCAGAAGGCGGATGTGGGCGCGATCCTCACCGGTCCGTGATGCCTGCGCGCTCATGGAACCGATGATTGTCCTATTTGCTGCGGCGCAGCAAGGCCTTCATGGCCGGGCGAAGCGCGCTCAGAATCGCGGCGCCTCCGCTCAAACGGTCCACCAGACCATCCTGTTCGCTTCCACCTTACGGTGTGGGCGAAACGCGCCTGGACGGATCGAACACCGGCGGCGGCGGGCCGTACATATTGTCGCCAGCATCGCCCGGCTGGCACCAGAAATAGATCAGCACCAGCGCCATGATCAGGGTTGCGATATGGATCAGCCAGAGCATCGGCAGCAGCGTCAGGGCAAAGAACCCGACGGCGAAGAAGCTCATGACCGTGATCAGGGTCAGGATCTGGCTCAGAGCAACCAGGAAGAAGAGCACCCAGACCAGCTGGCCATTGCGGCCGATATCCTGCAGTCGCCGCGCGCCCAGGCTGGTTGCCGGAAGCAGTATCGCCAGGTTGTAGAGCACGCCCAGCGGCACATGCAGGATGGCGCCCACGATGGAGGCCACGACCGCGGCAACGACGTTGGCCAGCACGAAATACCAGAATTCCGGCCTGCCGACCCGGCCGCTCATGTCGAAATAATGTTCGGTGATGATGCGCTTGTAGTTGTCGAAGATAGCTTGCGGATCCATGCCTACCCCCTTGTCGCTGCCCCAAACGCCGGACTCCGGCGCCAAAACGCTGTACCTGTGGGCCCGTTTGGCGTAATGCGCCGGGCGCAAGGCCGGTGTGCGACCCTCCTGGGAGCAAGCCGGCCATGACATAGCTTACACGCATTGGACAGATTGGCTAAGGGGATGGTTTGGCCAGGGGTTCGGCAGGACAAAGGACATGACGGCACGGATTTTCATCGATGGCGCGGCGGGAACCACGGGGCTGGAAATCCGCCAGCGCCTGGAAAACCGCAGCGAGCTTTCGCTGATTTCCCTCTCCGAGGCCGATCGCAAGGATCCGGCCGCGCGCAAACGTGCCCTGAACGAGGCCGAGCTGGTGATCCTCTGCCTGCCCGACGACGCGGCGCGTCAGGCGGTCTCTCTGATTGACAATCCGCGGGTGCGGGTCATCGACGCTTCCAGCGCGCACCGCGTGGCGCCCGGCTGGACCTATGGTTTCGCCGAGCTGGAACCGGACGGCTATGACCAGATCGCGGCGGCACAGCGGGTAACCAATCCCGGCTGCTGGCCGACGGGATTCCTGGCGCTTGTGCGGCCGCTGGTGCGGGCCGGGATCGTGCCGGCGGATTTTCCCGTCAGTGTCAGCGGCGTGTCGGGCTATTCCGGCGGCGGCAAGAGCATGATCGCGGAATTCGAGGATCGCGACGCGCTGGGCTACACAAATTCCGTTTCCCGGATTTATGGCCTGTCGCTGAAGCACAAGCACCTTCCGGAGATGATGCAGCACGCCGGGCTCTCCCATCCGCCGTTGTTCGAACCCGGCCTGGGCCGTTTTTATCGCGGCATGCTGGTGGAGGTGCCGCTGGCGTTATGGGCGCTGCCGGGCAAGCCGAAGCTCGCCGATGTCCATGCCGCACTGGCCGGGGCCTTCCGCGGCCGCCCGCTGGTCAAGGTGGCGACGCCAGAAGAGGCCGCGGCCATCACCACCCTAGACGCGGAGATCATGGCCAACACCAACGCATTGACCCTGTATGTCTTCGGCAATGACGAAACAGGTCAGGCGCGGCTGGTGGCGGCCTTCGACAATCTGGGCAAGGGCGCGGGCGGTGCTGCAGTGCAAAATCTGAACATCATGCTGGGATTGCCGGAAACACAGGGCCTTTAGCACTTCTGGCCGCGCGCCACCCATGCTAGGGGGGCGGATGCTTCGAGGTTGGCCTGGCCTTGCCGTCGTCGTCGCCATCGGCATCGCGATGTTCGCCGGGGCGGTGTTTTATGCCGTCCACCGTCCACTTCCGCCGCGCGGCTATAGCGGGATCGAATTGGCGCCCATGAGCCAGGCCGCCCAGGCGCGCACGCCATTGCTGCCGTCCGGCGGCGCGCTGATCGGTGAGGTGGCTGCCTACAGTCCGGCGGCCGAGGCCGGCATCAGGGCGGGCGAAGTTGTCTCCAAGATCGACGGCCGCGCGGTCACCTCCGTGGCTCAAGCGGCGCGGCTGATGCGCCGCGCGCCCGCCGGCAGCACCATGGTGCTGACGCTTTATGACGTCCCCCGTGGGGAAGTTCGTCCGCGCAATGTCACCATCACGCTGGCCAGGGAGCCGGAAATGCCCCGTACACTGACGGTAAATCCGCTGCGCCTGATGGTGAAGGAGCCGAGGCGCCCGCCCATCGCCGCCGCCAATGCCGCCTGGTCGCGGCGCATCCTGCGCGGACCCACGATCAAGCCCATCCCGCTGCTCGGCCTGGGCGCGGGCGCCTGCAACGGATTTGCCCCCGAAGGCTGGCATGTCGCCGGCCATTCGCCCGACAATTCCATGTTCCGCATGGCGGCGGACCAGGGCTTTTCCCATGCCATCTATCGCAGCGCCCGGCTGAACGGCGCCACGCCGGAGGATTTCATCCGCGACTTTCTGACAACCATCTTCGCATCGCCCGTGGTGCTGGCGCCGCCGCAGAAGCGGCCCTACGGCTTCGTGCTGTACGATTTCGGCAACCGCAAGGGCGGGGCAGGGTTCGTCCTGGCGCGCGTCACCGATGGGCGCATCGCAATGTGGATCGCGGCGGTTGCAGGTGCCGATGTCAGCTGGGCCCGGCCACAGACGGGTGCCGTGGCGCTCTCCATCTCCTGCCGCTCGCCGGGTGCGCCGGCGTCAAAACCGCGTGACGGCCTGCTGGCGACGCGCATCTCACTGGCCTGCATCCGCGGCAAATGCAGCGAGACCGATTTCGCCGCCACCTATCTGACGGTGCTGCGCAAGGGATTCGTGCACAACGTCAAGGGCGAGATGTTCCTGGTCAATCCGCGCCGCGACTTCTGGCAGAATGGCGCCGAAGGGCCCGGCTTCTATCGCCAGACGGGCGGGGAAAACGAAAAGCTGGAGCCGGGGCGAACCAATTGAGGCGCGCGAATTACGTCGCCCCGCCTATGCGGGCGCTATTGCGCCTTGACCTTCACATAGGTGCCCGGCGCATCGCCCAGCGGCTTGAGCGCGCCTTCGCCAGGCACGCGCGCCTTGACCTTGCCGCCCGAACGTTTTGACAGCCAGACTTCCCAGTCCAGCCACCAGGAGCCAGGATGCTCCTGCGCGCCGGCGCGCCACTGTGCCAGCGTGGCTGGAATCTTCCCGGTCTCATTGGTCCAGTACTGGTATTTGTTTGCCGCCGGGGGATTGATCAC
>Ga0068855_100012375_pt1 | contig 10306 bp, 8 predicted proteins | sample KBSCornC52_FD_66592 | JGI IMG/M metagenome (GOLD analysis project Ga0068855, IMG submission 66592) | Corn rhizosphere microbial communities from Kellogg Biological Station, Michigan, USA - KBS Corn C5-2 | ecosystem: Host-associated > Plants > Roots > Rhizosphere > Soil ... | reverse complement strand
GCGACGGCTTCCTCGCCGTCGATCGCGTAGCCGAGCGCGCCCGAAGGGCAGCGCTCGATGGTCTCGACGATCCTCGCGACCGTCGCGCCATCCGGATCGATCCAGGGATCGCCTTCCTCGCGGAAGACTTCCTTGAGTCCCTCGGTGCAGAAGCCCGCATGGGCGCAGATCGCGCGGTTGTCGAGGATGGTGATTCGCCTGCCCGCATACGCCTTGCGGCGGTTCTCGGCCGGATCGGCGGTCTTCGCGTCGCGGAATCCGATCGTCGAATGGGTGCCGTCGCAGAAGGGCTTGTTCTTCGACTGGCCGCAGCGGCAAAGCGCGACGCCCTGGACCGTCGAATAGGTTTCCCCGGCAGCGCTCCGCAGCGTCGCGACCGGCCGGGGCGACGGGTCGTTGATGAGGTAGTAGGGCCCGTTCGCCAGGCAAGCGATGCGCGGCTTCACGTCGACACGCGCGCGTTCATGGTGCGGAGCCGATCGGCCATCACCTTCATGATCTGCAACGCGAAGGTGGGTGTGGTCTGCACGAGGAAGAGGAACCGCTTTTCCGGAAGCACCGCGAGCTTCGCCGGCGTCTTCGCGACGGCCGTCGCGACGCGGGGCGCCTGGTCGATGAGCGCCATCTCGCCGAAGGGCTCCCCGGGGCCGAGGGTCTCGAGCACCTGCGAATCGATCGAGAGCTCCACCTCGCCCTCCAGCACGACGTACATCTCGGCGCCCATGTCGTAGGCGCGGAAGATCACCTCGCCGGGCTCGCAGATCCGTGGATTCTGCTCGTGGATGAACGGATCGAGCTTGACGCCCATGGTGCCCTCCCGGGGCGGCCCTTGCGTGGGCCGCTTTCGGAGGACGATACCATCAAGCGGCGGCGGGCGTGTCGCCGCCGCCGCCCTTCGCGCGCTAGATCGATCCGCCGATGCGCGGGCGGATCTCGTTCTGCACGTACCTCACGCCCATGACGCTCCCCGCATAGCGGCCCGCGCGGTCCGCCTGGCCCGCGGTGAGCGTGTAGCCCGTGAGCCTCACGACCGCATCGTGCGACTCGACGCCGATCTTGCCGGAGATGTGCGGCGCGGCGGCGAGCTTGTCCATGACGTCTCCCTGGATGCGCTCGTCCAACGTGAGGTGGCGCTCCTCGACGATCACGGGCGGCTGCGGTGCGCTCGCCCGGACGGCGGGCGCCTCCGCCGGCGCGACGATCTCCTCGCCGGGAACGAGCGTCTCGCGCACGGGCAACGGCGCGGGCGCCGATGGCGTCGCCGCGGACAGCGGCTGCGCCGGAGCGGGCGAAGGCTGGAGCGTGGAATTGCGCGCGGCGACGCTCTCCGGGCTCATGAGCGATTCGTTCGTGGCCCATGCGGTCGCCGCGACCGCGGTGAGCGCGACGACGAGGGCGACGTTGCGAAGATCGGGCTGCTTCTTCATGTGCTCTCCTGTGGTTAGTGGGGCTGCGACCGTCTGAGGAGCCATCAACGGCGAAAGTTCTGCGGCCCTCTCGAAAAGGGGCGCTTCGTCGCCATCGAGCGACGCGGTCCGATCCGCCGGCCGATCCCTCAGAGCATCTCGGGCTTGAAAAGCCGCCGCCGGCTCACGTTCCGGCCGGAGAGCATGAAGATTCCGCCGCCGCGGTAGTGGAACGTGCGCGGAGACTTCGGCGACACCGCGACGTGCGCCTTCACCACTTCCCACACGAAGAGACTGTAGCGCCGCACGAGGCGCGCATCGCGGAGCCTGCACTCGAAGCTCGCGAAGCACTCGGCGATGAGGGGCGCGGACACCTTCTTCGCCGCGACGGGCGTGAGGCCGAATGCGGAGAACTTGTCGATCTCGGCGCCCGTCGAGTTGCCGATCGCGATCGCGGTGTCGAGGAGCTCGACCGTGGGAACGTTGATCACGCACTCGCGGCTCTTCAGCACCATCGCGCGCGTGTGGTCCTCGGTCCAGATGTACGTGCCGACGAGCGAGGGCTCGGTCTCCATGACCATGTGCCAGCCCATGGTCATGACGTTCATGCGGCCCTTCCACGCCGAGCTCACCAGCACGACGGGGCCCGGCTCGAGGAAGCGGCGCACCTCCCCGACCGGGAAATCGCGCTTGCGGTAGGTCCTCAACCCGGCCCGGGGTGCTCGCCCGCCTTCTTCGCGGCGCTGTGGGCCACGGCGAACGCGCGATGCTCGTCGCCGGCGTATTCCTTGTACGCGTTGTTGAACGCCTTGAGGAACGCTTCCTTCTGGTGCGGGTTGTACTGGTCGACCTGGTTCTTCGGCAGGTCCTCGACGGTGCGATAGGGCATGGTCCACCTCCTGCATCGATGATCCTGTTGGACCGGCTTCCGGCGCGCGCGTTTCCGCGCCGGCGGCGGCCTCCAGGTCAGTGGATCACGCGGCTCGCGAGGGCCTTCGACTCCCGGGCGGTCGCCATGCGCAGGTGCGGATCGAGCGCGCGGCGCAGCGACCGGCGCGCGAGCATGGCGCGGAGCTGGTCGTCATGGAAGTCGGAAGGAAGGAGCCGCCTCACCTCCGCCCCTTCGAGCGCGGCGATCGGCAATCCGTCGCGCAGCAGCAGCCGGTTGCTGTGCACCGCCGGCACGCGGGCCTCGGGCGTGAGGATGCCGACCAGGTTCAGCGGATCGGCCGCGCCCACCACGACGAGCTCGTCGAGCTTCTCCGCCTTGCGCACCGACCGAAGCCTTCCGACGGCGTCGCTCGCCGCGAACTGCTCGCCGCCGAATCCCGCGACGAAGCGGCCGCCGCGGATCTCCCCGCGCGCCTCGAGCCGGCGATAGACGCGCACGAGGTCCCGCCACGGCGGGAGGTTCGTCTCCCGTTGCAGCATGACGCGGAAGACGACGCCGTAGCGCTTGAGGAGGCCGCGCGCGACGGCCTCGACCGCCACCGGGGAGAGACCGCTTGCGCCTTCCGGCGGGACAAGGGGTCTGTCTGCGGCGTGGAGGAGGGACCAGCGGCCCGCGCCTTCGACGAGCGCGCGGCGCTTGTCCTGGCGCGCGAGGAGGGCGCGCAGGCCCGCGAAGCTGTCGGCGGTGACGATGCCCGCGCCGGTGAGCTCGGCGAGGCCGCGCTCGACGAGGGCGGGAAGCAATCCGGTCGCCGCGACGAGCTCGTGGAAGAACGAGGCGCCGCGCTTCGCGAGCGCCTCGCGGACCGCCGCCGCCTCGGAGCTCGGCTCCGGCGCGACGCCGGCCCCGGCAGGAACGAGGGACGCCGCGTGCTCGCGAAGGAGGAGCGCGATCGGCGAGGTCTTGAGCGGCGCGCGGGTTCCCGGCGTGAGGCGGCCCCACATCACGCGGCCGCTCAGGCACAGGCGGTCGAGCTGCTCGCCGCCGTAATCCGCGACGCGCGCCGGAAGGACGTCGTGCTCCCACGCGCTCGCCGCGAGCTCGAAGCCCTCGAGCTGCTCCACCACGGATGCGAGCCCGTCCACGCCGCGCACCTGGTCCTCCCCCGCGACGTGCTGCCAGTGCGCGAGGAAGCGCATGAAGTCCGCCGCGCTCACCGGCTCGATCTCCGCCCGCAGGCGGCTCAGCGTGTAGCGGTGGATGCGGGCGAGGAGGCGCCGGTCGCACCATTCGACTTCGCGCGCTCCCGGCGTGAAGCGGCCGCGGAGGATGCGCCCCTGGCCTTCGAGGGCGAGGAGGGCGGTGGCGACCTCGGTTCTCCCTCCCCCTTGGGGGAGGGCCGGGGAAAGGGTCATCGTCGCTTCCGTCACCGGGCCCAGCACCTCGAGGCGGCTCGCCACGAGCTCCACGAGCTCGTCATCCCGCCGCTCGTGCGCGAACCAGGCACCGTCCTTCCGCACGGCGCGCGGGCCGAGCTCCCTCAGGAGCGCGGGCCAATTCGGGGCGAGCTCGGAATCCTCGACGTAGCCCGCGACCATGAGCGCGTCGTACATCTCGTCCGGCGTGTTGGCGATGGGCCACGCTTCCTCGCGCACGCGCTCGATCGCGGCCGGATCGAGCGCGCCCAAGTCGTCGGCATTGCGCACTTCCGTCGCGCGCCGCGTGTAAACGGCGCGCGTGCGCCGCTCCTCCAGCGGCGCGTCGTCGAGGAACGTGTAGACCGCGGAATTGAGCAGCTCGTGGCTGAGCACCGAGGGCTCCGGCGTGTCGCGCGCGACGGCGCGGATCTCCCCCGCGTAGAGGCGCCGGAGCTCGCGCTCGAGGCCCGTGGCGTCGACCGCCTCCTCGAGCGCATCGCGCAGCGCCTGGTGCACGAGCGGATGGTCGGGGATCTCGCGCTCGCCCTGGAGGTTGTCCTGGCAGGCGACCGCATCGGGGAAGACCGCCTGCAGCACGTCCTCGCTGTACATGCGCTGGAGCTGGTTCGGCACGCGCGCGCCGCCGCGGTTGCGCGGGACGGCGAGGGCGAGGGTCGAGCTCCACCGCCAGCGCGTCTCGAAGATCGGCGACTGCAGGATCGCCTGCGTGAGCGTCTCGCGCACCGTGTTCGGGTTGAGGTAGCGGAACACGTCCTCGAGCGGGAACGAATGGGAGGCGTTGAGCGAGAGGATGAGCCCTTCCTCGGTCGCCGCGGCCTGGAGCTCGAAGTTGAAGCCCTGGCAGAATTTCTTGCGGAGCGCGAGCCCCCAGGCCTTGTTGATGCGGCTTCCGAAGGGCGCGTGGAGCACGAGCTGCATGCCGCCCGACTCGTCGAAGAAGCGCTCGAGGGCGATCGCCGTTCGCGTGGGCACCAGACCGAGGCTGCGCTTCGATTCGCCCAGGTACGTCGCGATCTGGGAGGCGGCCTCGCGCGGAAGGAAGTAGTCGCGCTCGAGGAGCCGGATCGCGGGCTCGAGAGGGCCCTCTCCCAGGGGAGAGGGAGATTGCTCGCGAGGCACGTCGGGACCGGGGAGCACTGCATCGACCGCGGCGCGCAGGCGCGAGACCGCGTCGCTCATCTCGTCGCTGCGGGAAGGCGCTTCCCCGAGCCAGAACGGCATCGAGGGGGGCTGGCCGTGGGCATCCGCGACGCGCACGGTGCCGTTGCCGATCTTGAGGATCCGCCACGAGGTGTTGCCGAGCTGGAACACGTCGCCCGGCAGCGATTCGATCGCGAAGTCCTCGTTCAGCGTGCCGACCACGTGGCCCTCGGGCTCGAGCACGACCCTGAAATCGAAGACCTCGGGGATCGCGCCGCCGTTGGTGATCGCGTTCATGCGCGAGCCCTTGCGGGCGCGCAGCTTCCCTTCGAGCGCGTCGCGGTGGATGAGCGCCGCGCGCCGGCCGCGCTTCGTCGCGAAGCCGCGGGCGAGCATCTCCACCACGTCCGTGAACTTCGTGCGCTCGAGGCCGCGGTACGGATACGCGCGCCGGACGAGCGCGAGGAGCGCATCCTCGCCCCATTCCTCCTCGGCCGAGACCTCGGCGACCACTTGTTGCGCGAGGACGTCGAGCGGCGCGTCGGGAACGGTCACGCGATCGAGCTCGCCGTCGTGGACGGCGCGCACCATCGCCGCGCATTCGACGAGGTCGTCGCGCGTGAGCGGGAAGATGCGGCCCTTGGGAACTCCGGCGATCGTGTGGCCGGAGCGGCCGATCCGCTGCAGGAAGGTCGCGATCCGGTGCGGCGAGGAGATCTGGCAGACGAGGTCGACGTGGCCGATGTCGATGCCGAGCTCGAGCGAGGCGGTCGCGACGAGCACCTTGAGCTTGCCCTCGCGCAGGCGATGCTCGGCATCGAGGCGGACTTCCTTCGAAAGGCTTCCGTGGTGCGCGGCGACGGACTCGGTCCCGAGCCGCTCGGAAAGCTGGTGCGCCATGCGCTCGGCGAGGCGCCGCGTGTTCACGGTGATGAGCGTCGTGCGGTGCGATTCGATGAGCTCGACCAGCCGGTCGTAATACTCCTTCCAGACCTCGTGCGACATCACCGCCTCGAGCGGCGAGCGCGGCACCTCGACCGCGAGGTCCATCTTGCGCCTGTGGCCGCGGTCCACGATCGTGCACGGCTCCCCGGTGAGGAACCGCGCCACTTCCTCGATCGGCTTCTGCGTCGCGGAAAGGCCGATGCGCTGGAGCCTGCGGCCGCAAAGATGGTCGAGCCGCTCGAGCGAGAGCGCGAGGTGCGCCCCCCGGCGCGACTGCAGGACCGCGTGGATCTCGTCCACGATCACGACCCGCGCGGTGCGCAGCATCCTGCGCGAGCGCTCCGCCGTGAGCAGCAGGTACAGCGATTCCGGCGTGGTGACCAGGATGTGCGGCGGGGTGCGCAGCATCGCCGCGCGCTCGTTCTGCGGCGTGTCTCCGCTTCGCACGGCGGCGGTGATCTTCGCGCCGTGGTGGCCCATCGACTCGGCGAGCGCCCGGATCTCGCGCCGCGGCTCGGCGAGGTTCTTGTGGATGTCCGCCGAGAGCGCCTTGAGGGGCGAGACGTAGATGACGCGCACCTCGTCCGGCAGCCCGCCATGGCCCGCGCCCTCGCGGAAGAGCTCGTCGATCGCGGTGAGGAAGGCGGCGAGCGTCTTGCCGGACCCGGTGGGCGCCGCGATGAGGGTGTGCGCACCCCTCCGGATGGCCTGCCAGCCTTCGGATTGCGCCGCGGTGGGCTCGCCGAAGCGGCCCTCCCACCAGCGCTGCAGGACGGGATGGAAATCGGGGGGAAGCAAGCCGTCATTTTGACACGCGCGCGACCCTTTCGAGGGCCCGTCTCGTTTCATGCCACAGTAGCCGACCTCGAGAGGACTCGTTCCCGCCATGACCCAGCTCACGCGTTTCGCCGCCTTCGCCGCCGTTGCCGTTCTCGCCGGCCTCGCCCACGCCCAGCCCGCCGTGCAGGCGAGCGGCACCACGCTCGTCGTGCCGGCCTATGGCGAGGTCACCCGCACCAACGACGAGGCCGTCGCGACCTTCGCGATCGAGGAGCAGGACAAGGACAAGTCCGCGGCCGCCTCGCGCGTGAACCGGAAGATGAGGGAGGGAACCGAGATCCTTCGCCGCGCCGACCCGCAGGGGAAGCTCCGGACCCGCGGGTATTACACATATCCCGTCTACGCGGAGGAGGCCGTGACGAAGCAGCCGGCGCCGCCGCGGCGCGTCGTCGGATGGCGTGTCGGCCAGACGGTCGAGCTCACGACGACGAACCTCGCCGCGCTTCCCGGCGCCGTGGCCGCCGCGCAGCGCGTGCTCGCGCTCACCGGGCTCGACTTCCGCCTGAGCCGGGCCGCGCAGCGCGAGCTCGACCGCGAGCGCATCGCCGCCGCATACCGCGACCTGGAGGAGCGCATCGGCTTCATCCTGCAGGCGATGGGGCGAGAGCGCGCCGACGCGTCGATCGAGACCGTGGACTTCGAGGGCTCGGGCAACTCTGCGCGGGAGCCGCGTCCCGTGGGCATGCTCGCGGAGGCGAAGCGCGCGGCCCTGCCCGAGGATGTCGCGGAGCCCAGCTTCGAGCCGGGAGAGACCACGCTCGACATGCGGATCGTCGGGCGCGTGAAGCTCCGCTAGAAAAGAAGGGGGCCGGCCTCCTCGCGGAAGCCGGCCCCTTTCACAACGCCGTTACTTGTAGCTGCTGGAGCTGCTGCTGCTCGGCGACGAGGTCGTGCTGCTCGACGACGGGGACGAGCTGCTCGTGCTCGACGACGGCGTGGAGCTGCTCGAGCTCGAGGAGGGCGAGGAGCTGGTGTCGCTCGAGGAGGGCGATGCGCTGCTCGTGCTTCCCGACGGCGACGAAGCGCTGCTGCTCGCCGAGGGCGACGAGGAGCTGCTCGGCGAGGCGGCGGAGCTCGAGGAGCTCTGGCCGGATTGCGAGGACGACGACGCGCCGCCCTGCACGCCCAGCGCCTGCAGCGTCTGCTCGTCGAGCTGGCCCGACTGGCTCAGGTTGTTCTGCTGCTGGAACTGCTTCAACGCGGCCTCGGTCTTCGGGCCCATCTTGCCGTCCACCGTGCCCACGTCGAAACCCTTCGACTGCAGCGCCTGCTGGGCCTGGCGGATGTCGGCGCTGTTGCCCTGGGACGACATGCCCTGGTCCTGGCTGCCCTGCGCCTGCGTGGATTGCTGCGAGGAGCTCGTCGACTGCGGTTGCTGGGATGCGCTGCTCGACGACTGCGATGCCTGGTTGTTCGCGGCGAGCGCGGCGCCGCTCGAAATCGCCAATGCGGCGGCGACCAAATGTGCAAGCTTCATGGTGTAATCCTTTCCAGTTCGTGGGGTATCGGAGTGCCACGATGTACATCCGCGTTCGGGTTGAGGAGGCCATCGCGCGGTGAAGACATCCGACTCCATGTCCGCACGCAACCGACGTGCCCGTGCGCACGCCGCGCCATGGGAAGATAGGCCCATGCCGCGTGAGACCGCCGCCGGGCTCCTTCTTTGCGCTTCCATCGCGCTCCTCGCGGGCTGCGCCGAGGAGCGCCGCCAGCCTTCGGCGAGCGAGGGCCGGGCGCTCATCGCGCGCTTCATCCCGGCATCCGTTCAGGATCGCGAAGGCTGGGCCGCCGACATCTACACGCCGATGGCCGTGCTCGGCATCGCGGTGACGCCCGGGAACATCTGCGCCATCGTCGCGATCACCGAGCAGGAAAGCGGCTTCCACGTCGACCCGGTGATCCCGAACCTCCCCGAGATCGCGCGGGCGGAGATCGAGCGGCGGCGCGAGCGGCTCGGCATCCCGCAGCTCGTGCTCCATGCGGCACTGGCGCTCCAGTCCCCGAACGGCAGGACCTATCGCGAGCGCCTCGACCACGTGAAGACCGAGCGGGATCTCAGCGACATCTACGAGGACTTCATCGGCCGCGTGCCCTTCGGGCGCATGCTCCTCGAGAACGCCAACCCGGTGCGCACCGGCGGGCCCATGCAGGTGAACGTCGCGTTCGCGCGCGCCCAGGCGGCGGACAAGCCCTATCCCTATCCCGTGGTGGAATCGCTTCGCGACGAGGTCTTCACGCGGCGCGGCGGAATGTACTTCGGCATCGCGCACCTGCTCGACTATTCCGCGGGCTACGATCGGATGATCTACCGGTTCGCGGACTTCAATGCCGGGCGCTACGCGAGCCGCAACGCCGCGTTCCAGAACGCGCTCGCCGCGGCCACCGGGCGCAAGCTCGCATTGGACGGGGACCTCGTTCCGGGCGACAAGCGCGACGGGAAGGCGGGCGAAACCGAGGCCGCGGCGCTCTCGCTCGCCGCCGAGCTCGGCCTGGGAGAAAGCGACATCCGCCGCGCCCTCGAGCTGGAGGGCCGTCCCGGCCTCGAGGAGACGGCGCTCTACCGCAAGGTCTTCGCGTTCGCCGATGCACGCGTGGGCAAGCCCCTGCCGCGCGCGCTCGTGCCGACGATCGAGCTTCACACGCCGAAGACGAGCCGCCGGCTCACCACGCGCTGGTTCGCCGAGCGTGTCGAGGCGCGCTACCGCCAATGCCTCGCGCGAGGCCGGCGCGGCGCCTCGCTCGACTTCGGGCCCGCTACCTGAAGCTCAGGCGATCCGCCCGGATGTAGCCTTCGAACTTGTGCCCGGTGCGCGAGCGCGCGCGCCACCAGTCGCCTCCCGCGTGCTGCACCGAAACGGCCGCCCCGGGATCGAGGCGCGCGACGACCGCCGAATGGATGCTGGGCGCCGCGCGGACGTTCGTCGTGCCGCCGCTCACGGTTCGCGCGTTCTTCCATCCCGCGGGCGCGGCCGGCGCGTGGGCGGGCCTCGGCGGCTCGCGCACGGGCGGGGCGAGGATCGCGGGGGTGTACGCCGAGGTCTCGCCGCAGGTGGCGAAGATCGAATCGAGGTCCCTTCCATAGGGCGCGATCTCGAAGGCGATGGGGATGCTCGCCCGCGACCATCCCTTGGGCAGCGCGACATCCTCGACCACGCCGATCGCGGCGCACGCTCTGAGCGCCGACGGCCGCAATCCGCGGGCCATCGCGTCCCCGTATCCGTTCACCTCCCAGCTCGTCTCGATGACCTGCTGGACGGTCCGCGCCTCGCCCGATTCCGCCGGCGCGATGCACACCAGGCGCGGCATGGTCGCCGGCGCGAGCCCGCCCGGATCGTCGGGCGCCGTCTGGTTCGTGAGCTCGATCGCGATGGTGCGCGACTTCTTCGCGCACGAAACGTACACGTTCGAGAAGACGGCCCCGTTCGCCGCGCGCGTCACGACGGGCGTCGTCATGTGCGCGAAGCGGATCGGCCCCAGGAGCGGATGGCCGGCCTCGCGGATCTCCCATGCGAACCGCGAGGCGGCGGCACGCTGCTTTCCCGCGGCCGCGAGCCGATCGTCCGGGCGCGCCGGCGCGCTCGCGAGGAGCAGGAGCGCGGGAAGGACGATCGCGAGGGCTCGCATGTCGAGCACGATGATACCGC